>Ga0209521_10001559_pt1 | contig 18704 bp, 20 predicted proteins | sample Rifsed19ft4_FD_184016 | JGI IMG/M metagenome (GOLD analysis project Ga0209521, IMG submission 184016) | Soil microbial communities from Rifle, Colorado, USA - sediment 19ft 4 (version 2) | ecosystem: Environmental > Terrestrial > Deep subsurface > Rock core/Sediment | place: Rifle, Colorado...
CAAGCCGATCAGTGCAGCCATCGCGCCTGAGAGCAGGAAATTGAGTTCGCGGCCGAGAAAGAGCAGTATTCCTCCCAAGACTCCTCTTGCAATCTGCATGGCAACATTCCTTTCTTGTTTTGGAAAAATATACTGAATAATGTATTTTTTTTCAACCCCTATTTTGTCCTGCGCAGCATCTCACGCAGGCTTGCTTGAAGTTCCGGTGGCAGCTCGGGCGACATACGCCGTAATGCAACCGCGGGCAGTCGACTCTTTGTCTCTTTCAGGATTTGCTGGATGAAATATGTGGTTTCATCGGGAGATGCTTCAAATAACGCGATGATCAATTCCTGTAAATCGAATTGCAGCGTTGCCGGTGAGGACTTGAGAATGGGTTCCACTACTTCGAAGATCGGGGGAAGGTTATCGAAATCTGGTGATGAAATCAGCGGCACGAGCGCCTGCACGCCATTTGACCACATGCGTTGACGGGCAGGATGCAGCCACTCCTTGACCAAAACCAAAAACAGATCAGGCGTTTCCTTACGCAGGCGGGTGAGGCTGGTGGTAAGCAGTGCGGCGCGCACGCTGGGGTCGCGTACGGCTTGAGTCCAGGCCGTGAGGCGTGCAAGGAGACGCTCCTCCTGTGGAGGGAGGCGCCCAAGCAGGATCGCGGCGAGCAATCTTGTTTCCAGCCAGCCTTCATCCCAAAGTGCATCTGCCAACTCAAGGGCCGGGATGGGTCGCTTTTCTGCTATGGGACCTAACTCAGTTTCCATCTGGCGCAGAACGACAGTGGGTGTTCGATAAGTTGGAAGCACCGAGGATGGGGCAACACCCTGACTCCGCAGCGAGCGATTGACGTAGAATTCAAGTATCTCGCGCACTTCGCGCAAAAACGCGGAAGGTTGATCAAAAAGGTCAGCCAGTCGGGCGGTCTGTTTTTTCAATCGGGCGAGATCAATCGCGGGCATTTTATTCGTTTGCTAACGAAAGCAAGGTTTCGATTTCTTTCCATGGCGTGACAGGAACTGCGCCCATAGATTGTTCAACTTCCGGGATGAGTTTCTGCAATCTTCATATTACGAGGGGATTGCTTCTCGAAGACTCGCAATGACGTCTGTAATTAGTACGCCCTTCCGAAAATCACTTTCTTATCGGCTTCGTCCCCGCACACGATGCACCTGCCTTTGCCATCGGGCTGACCTTCAAGTGGGATGCAGCGTATGGTGGCTTTGGTATCCTCTTTCACCCTGGCCTCGCAGGTTGCATTTCCGCACCACCACGAGAACGCCCATCCGTTCGCGACGACCTCCTTGAGTTCGTCATAGGTCCTGGGATCATGGATATTCGCATCACGAAACTCGCTGGCGCGCTTGAGCATGGATGAATGGATCTCGGACAGGAGCCCGCTGACGGTCGACGCGAGACCCGCCTGCGGGACGAAGGACTTGCCCTCGCGTCCGGGGACATCACGTCTTGCCAGCGCGACCGAGCCTTTTTCCACATCCCTGGGCCCGATCTCGATCCGCACAGGGACACCGCGCAGCTCCCAATCGTTGAATTTGAACCCGGGAGTCACCTCTTCGCGGTCATCCATCTTGGTGCGAATGCCTGCGGCTTTGAGCTCAAAGAAAACTTTATCGGCAACTTCCATCACTTTGCTTTTCTCTGCATCATTCTTGTAGATAGGCACGATGACGGCTTGAATAGGCGCGAGTTTGGGAGGCATGACCAGTCCCTGATCATCGCCATGCGTCATGATGATCGCGCCGATCACGCGCGTGGAAAATCCCCACGATGTGGTATGGCAATATTGAAGTGTGTTGGTTTGATCAAGGAACTGGATATCGAAAGCCTTTGCAAAGTTCTCACCAAAATAATGCGAGGTGCCTGATTGCAGAGCGCGCTTATCCTGCATCATGGCTTCGATGGTTGTGGACATCATTGCACCCGCGAACTTTTCGCTCTCGGTTTTGACGCCTTTGATAACGGGGATGGCTGCATCGTTGATGCAGAAATCTGCATATACATCAAGCATTCTGAATGTTTCTTCCTGAGCCTCTTCTGCAGTGGCGTGTGCAGTATGGCCCTCCTGCCAGTAGAATTCAGCGGTGCGCAGGAAAAGCTTTGTGCGTAGTTCCCAGCGTAATACGCTTCCCCATTGATTGATGAGCACAGGCAGATCACGATATGATTTGATCCATTTGGAATACATGTAGCCGACAATGGTCTCGGAGGTAGGGCGCACGACCAGTGGCTCTTCGAGTTTTTGACCGCCGCCATGTGTCACGACTGCAAGTTCAGGTGCAAAGCCTTCCACGTGTTCCTTTTCTTTTTCAAAGAACGACATGGGGATCAACATTGGGAATGCCGCGTTGACGTGACCTGTTTCCTTGAAGCGCCGGTCAAGTCCGGCCTGCATGTTTTCCCACAGCGTCCAGCCATAAGGTTTGACGACCATACAGCCGCGCACGGGAGCGTAATCTGCCAGGTCGGATTTCAGGACAAGCTTGTTGTACCATTCTGCAAAGTCCTCGGCGCGAGTTGGTAATTTATCTTCAGCCATTTTTCCTCTTCGTAGATTATGTCATTGCGAGGAGCGCTCTTGGCGACGAAGCAATCCCCACCAGAATGCCGGATATTGCTTCGGGCTTCTGCCCTCTCGCAGTGGCGGATTATTCCAGCATATTCACAGCAGTTGGTACATCTTTCGCAAAGCCTAATATCTCGCGCTGATGCACGGGCATATAGGTGTCGAACCCCTGGAAGAACTGATCAAAGACGGACTGCCAGCCATCTCCGATCAGTATCAACGGCCTGCGGCGCAGAGTCTCCACGATCATCAAGTTCCACATCAGGGAGATTTCCGCCAGCGTGCCTGCGCCGCCCGGGAGGGCGAGCGCCGCGTCAGAATCGTGGATGAGGGCATGCAACCGTTCAATCAGCGTTTTCTTTCGGATTTCCTCTTTCACCCAGGCATTTGCCTTGATCGGACGCCATGCTTCGATATCTTCGCACGTCACTCCGATGACATGCCCGCCCGCTTCACATGCGCCGCGTGAGACAGCTTCCATTGTGCCAATATAGCCGCCTGTCAGGACGGTATGGCCACGTTCGGCTAACAGCCTGCCGAGGTCCTGTGCCTCTGCATAAGCTGCGTCGCCTTCCTTGGGTTGTGAACCACCAAATACAGTGATTTTCATTCTTGATCCCATTCACGAGTTTTATTGACTTCCAGTTTATCCAGAATCGCCTGTTCCAAATCAATATCTGAAATTGATGCCAGTTGCAAGAGATAAAGCGCTGCATCTGCCAGCTCAGATGACAGATCTTTCCTATCTTTAGCCTCTTCGCTCCACTGGAATTGTTCCAGTATTTCAGCGGCTTCAAGCGCCAGTGAGATTGCCAGGTTGCGCGGCGTCTGCCGACGTTGGCTATTCTCGCCATACCAGCCTTTGCTGGTGACGAAGGTATGCATTCGATCGGTCAGTTCCTTGATGTCCATTTTTTGAACCGCAAAGCCGCTCAGGGCGCGAAGTTTCTTTCTTCTTTTCTCATCTCCCATTCGCGCCGAACGAAGTGTCAGCGGAGACGAAGCGGGGAGAGGAGGGTGGGCGTAAACAAAAAACGGCTCGCCAGAGTCTGGGAGCCGTTTATGGCACGTTGAATGGAACCTTATCCAGACCAGGCAGGTTTGTCCGTGCGCAGGGACGGCAACGGGTTCAACATCATGGATGCGATTATACCTGAAATTGTATATAAGAAGCGAATCATTTAGAGAGTAAAATTGAGGCCGAGGTTCATTATGCCGCCATTTCTGCAGTTCGTCATCCGCCGCTTTCTGGTCATCCCGGTATCTTTGTTGATCATCACGTTGGTAGGTTTTTCTCCCGTCCACACTGGCTGTCATGTTGTTTGGGATCGCGTGGAATATGCTGGACGATGGTTTGAGCGACATCTTTGATCTGCGTGTGTTATGACGATGGATTTCAAGCCCCGACTTGACTCTATCCTTTCAGCCGAACACATCCGTTTGCTTCATCTTGCTGCGCATGAGGCGACTCTGCGCGGCTTTCCCCTTTATATGGTCGGCGGTTCGATGCGGGACCTCGTGCTTGGCCGCGCGGTCAATGACTTTGACCTCACCGTGGAGGGAGATGCAATCGCGCTGGCGCGTGCACTTGCAAAAAAACACGGCGGACCGGTGACTGTTCACTCGAAGTTCGGCACTGCCAAATGGTTCCTGCCGAACAAGCTGAAACCTGAGACTTCAGCACACGACACCTTGGACATCGTCTCCGCGCGTTCAGAAATCTACAAACATCCCGCCGCGTTGCCGACCGTCAAGCTGGGAAGCATAGAGGACGATATCCGCCGCCGTGACTTCACCATCAATGCGCTTGCGATCCGGCTGGACGGTTCTCACTTCGGCGAATTGCGTGATGATCTTAATGGCATGGACGATCTGCAGCATGGAATCGTCCGTATATTGCATCCGCGCTCGTTCATTGACGATCCCACGCGCATGTACCGCGCGGTCCGATACGAAAAACGGTATCAATTCAAAATTGCGGAGGATACGCTGGCTTTCATCCCCGACGCGCGCTCGTTGATAGAGAAACTCTCCGCACAGCGAATCCGCCACGAGCTGGATCTAATCCTGGAAGAGAACAATGCTGTGTCCATGCTCAGGCGGCTTGATGAATTGGATTTGCTCGAGCCTATTCATCCTGCACTTTCGGATTTCAATCAATCCAACCTTGCGGCTTTGAAGCGGGACAGCCTGCCAGCGCTGAATCGTAATTCAGGCTGGCTTTTGTGGCTGATGCACCTGCCAGAGCAGGAGATCGAGTCGATCAATAAACGCCTGTATTTCAGCGCGAGCCTGTTGAGGTCATTGCTCGCCGCCTCTGGCATGTACGCGGATCTGGATTCCTTTGCGGGCTTGAAGCCCAGCGACTGTGTGAATCGGCTGGATGCCTATCCCATTGCCGCTGTGGAAGCTGTGTATTATGTGATTCCAGACAAAAAGATAGAAGGTATATTCTTCAACTATTTATCCGAATGGCGTCACATCAAACCCAGGACTACAGGGCATGACCTGAGAAAACGCGGCATCGAACCGGGACCGAAATACGCCGAGACCCTCCGCCGCCTGCGCGCCGCCTGGCTGGATGGGGAGGTGAAGACGGAAGAGGAGGAATTGAGACTGCTTTCCAATCTACTTCGATAGGAGGATAAAATGAGTTTTAGTCAGGAAAAAAGCCCAGTGTGTAAAGTGTTTTCAATCAGTGATTAATTGTAGTGTAGCTTGCATCCTGCTATAATGAGGTGGAATGAAACTACCCGATCTCAAAACCATCCGTCTCAAAGGACCTGACGAGCGATTGCCATACCGCCTGCGTGAGCCTTTTATGTCCGGGCCCGAGTTGTCGCTGTATCGTGTGCTGGTCGAATTGGTGGAAGATCGTTACGTGATCTTTCCAAAAGTGGGTTTGAACGACATCTTTTTTATTGTGCGGCCGAATGAAAACGTCCATTACTTCAACAAGATTTTTCGCAAGCACGTGGACTTTTTATTGTGCGAGCCGAAGACGCTCAAGCCTGCCTTCGCTGTTGAATTGGTAAAGGCCAGTCTGAAAAATGAGGCGCGCGCAGGCGATCAATTTATGAAAGACCTCTTCCTGGGGGCGGGACTGCCTCTTGTGCAAATCCCTGCCGGTGAGCGTTATGAGATTGCTGATCTTGTGGATTTGTTCAAACAGGCTCTCGTGAAAGTGAAAGACACTGGAGCGCTGCGTGCGACCGATAAATCTGATTCTGTTCCGATGTGCCCTGTCTGCGGCCGGATGATGGTTCTGCGAATCCACCGAGATGGGGAGAACGCGGGGAAAAAGTATTACGGCTGTATGGATAGCCCGCATTGCCCGGGCGTAGTGGAGATAGGTTGATGGCTGTCATTGCGAGTCTTCGAGAAGCAATCCCCTCGCAAAATTTGAGATTGCTTCGGGCCGGGTCCCGATGTTTATGTCTCGATCAACAGCCCTCGCAGCACCTGCACCTGCACGATTTGCCAAGCAAATCGAAGTGCAGGTGTGACGAAATCTTAATAGTGCTTTTTCAGCTCGGAAGCGTACTTTACCCCAACCTTCTCTTTATTCGCTTCCAGCCAATCCCTCAAATGAGTTTTGCCGCGCGGCGATTCTTTTGAAACCAACAGGCCAGCAATCAATCCATCCACTTCTTCAGGGGTGAGGATTACGTCATTGACCAAGATGCTCAGGAATTGCGCGGCTAATAACGCCAGTCGCGGCGGGACGGACATCAGCGGTCGTTTTGCGCCGATCTTTTCTCCTATCAACTCCACCATTTCTTTGAATGTGAATATATCCGGACCAACGGCGTCGATTACACGATTCTCTTCGGAGTAAACGCCTTCGACTGCGAGTTCTGCCAGGTCATCGACATAAACCGGTTGCAGCTTATAGGATCCGTCACCGGGCAATACAAAGAAGGGAAATCGCCGGAGCAGGAAGGCGATGTTGTTGATGAGAATGTCCTCGCCGCCGACCAATACGGTAGGGCGCAGGATCGCGTAACTCATCCCGGATTCCATCACGGCCTTCTCGTTCGCGGCTTTTCCCCAGAAGTAAGGCAAACGCGAATCGGCGGAGGGGTTTGTAATGCTGATGTGAACTACTCTTTTTATGCCTGCAGCTTTGGCGGCATCAATCAGTTTGCGCGTGTTTTCAACGGCGCGCGGCTGGGTGTTTTCCCCTTTATCGAAGCGCACCCAATAGGTATTGACCAATACGTCCACGCCTTGCAGACTGCGCGTCATGCTCGTTTCATCGAAATCCAGTGCATAGGCTTTCACCTTTCCACCGAACGGATCGGGGCGATTCGGATGTCCGGTCAGTGTAATGACCTCTTCACCGCTTTCCAGCAGGCGTTTTGTAATATATTTTCCAGAATAACTAAATGCACCTGTAACTGCGATTTTCACTTTGACTCCATTTCTGCGCGAGGTTTACTTCAAAACGCCAAGAATTTTTTGGACGTTTGCCATTCCCAGTCTTTCCAGCCTGATAACGGCTCTGGTGAGGCTGTCGATGGCGTCGAAGAAACCCTGTAAGGCCTGCACGCGTTCGTAGACGAATTGCCATTCTTCATCTTCGATCCAGTTTTCGTCCATCTTCTCCAGCGTCTCTTTTACCGAGCGGACAGCGCGGTCGAACTCGGTGTTTTGTCGTTCTCTCAGGATCGCGCGAATCGCCGCATAGAAATCGGCTTCGGCTTCGTAGTAATCCTTGCGGTCGCCGAGTTTTGACGAGCGATGGACGAGTCCCATACGCGCCAGGGCGCGGATCTCCGTGCTGACCGCGCCTTTGGTGAGATCCGTTTCCCGAACGATTTCGTCGAGGGAGAGCGCAGTGGGGGAGAGATAGAGCACCGCAAAGATGGCCCCCATCCCTTTGGGAAAGCCCCAGAAGCGGCTGATCTGGCTAAGCCCCTGCGTAAAGTCTTTTTTGATTTTGGTAAGTGATTGAGACATAAATTTGTATCGTTCTGAGTGTTTAGTATTTACTAAACGAAGTATATGACAGGTAGATTGATTTGTCAAGAACGAAAAGCCGCCCATCCTTTTGGATGTTGCGGCTTTTGTCGCCAACTGGTTGATAATTGGCTAATTATTATTGTGGAAGTTGCAAAGCCTGATAAATCTCCCCATTGCCCAAGCCTGAAGGCAGGGATTGGTATTGATCAATATAGAAGTTCGCAAACATTTGGTCACCCCTCGACTGAAAACTGATGCTCACCCGCCCAGGCCGCGGACCAACAATCATTTCTTTTGGAATATTGTCAATGACCTGCATGACCTTCACGATCCACTCGCCGAGTTCGTCTTCATTGGATAGCTCATTGACTTGCAAAGTGACGTTGAAGTCCGTTTCCATGGCAATGAAATCCGTACGTCCATCGGCATGGACGCAGTTTTCTCCAAATGCAAAAGCGCTGGCTTGTGCCTCATCCTGGAGCTGCTGAATGGACTGCTGGAAATCACCCGATAGCTTTGGCAGGTCTTCATATGCCCATTGATAGACGCATCGCGGATCTTCAGGCGCGGCAGTAGTGACATTTCCATCAGGCGGCTGGTCGATGTGCGGAGTTGCGACGGTTGCAATCAGTTTGGCAAGAGGCAGAACTTCTGTTGTGGAAACTGGAATGACGAATGGGGAAGGTGTGTCTGTCACACGATCGGTCGAAGAGGCCTCAGGGGAGAGTCCGCCTGCAGAACACGCGCACAGGATAAGGCTCCAGAAAAGAAGCGTACGAGAAATCCTTTGCATGAGACACCTCCAGTTTGTCCTGTGTTTGACGAGTTCATATCCGCAGTTATTTTCTTACCCGCGTAAGGGAGTTGATCGTCTATTTGGTTGACGAAGGAGGCCCTCTGAATGTTCCGAAGGGTTTAAAGTACCATGGATTACCCTGCAAAGAATCGTTTTATGAGTTATCTCCGCTCAGCATATCCATTGCCGCGGCGGCCATGAGCGCCGAGCCGCGCACGAGGGCCTCTTCATCGAAATCAAATTTGGGATGATGATGACCGTAATCGAGATGCCGCACTTTATCGTTCGAGCCAATGAAGAAAAAACAACCCGGAACCTTTTCCAGCATAAATGCCATATCTTCCGCACCCATGGTTATATATCCTGCTGTCTCCAGGTGGGATTCAGATAAGACGCGCCGGGCGGCCTCCTGCACTTGCGCGGCGACCGTATCGTTATTAACCAGCGCGGGCGTGAGGCGTTTGATATTGACTTCGATTTGACATCCCAGCCCTTCGCCAACGCCACGCGCAATCTGCTCGAATCTCTCCACGACCTTTTGCCTGACTCCGTCATCAAATGTACGGATCGTTCCCTCAAGCATCACCTCCTGCGGAATGACATTGAAGGCGGTCCCGCCATGGATCGTTGTCACGCTGACAACGGCTGTCTCAAGCGGCGCGACGTTGCGCGAGACAATGCTCTGCAAGGCATTGACGATATTTGCAGCAGCGACAACCGGATCAACTGTCGCGTCCGGAATTGCGCCATGCCCACCTTTGCCGGTGATCTTCACACTGAATATATCTGCACCCGCCATAACGGGGCCTTGTGCAACACCAAGCCAACCGAGAGGCTTTTCATTCCAAAGATGGAGTGCAAGCGTCATATCCACTTTAGGTGAATCCAGCACGCCATCGCGCATCATCATCTCTGCGCCACCGACCTCTTCTCCGTTGTTGCCTTCTTCAGAGGGCTGGAAGCAGAATTTGATCGTGCCGGTGAGCTGATCACGATGCGCGTTCAACATCTTTGCTACTGTTAATCCAATGGCGGAGTGGCCGTCGTGCCCGCAGGCGTGCATGACACCGTTATTTTGTGATGCATATTCTGCGCCTGTGTCTTCGACGATTGGGAGCGCATCCATGTCGAAGCGGAGGAGGAGTGTTGGGCCTGGCTTTGCGCCTTCGAGCAAGCCCACAACGCCAGTCTTGCCAACTCCCTTCGTTACTTCAATGCCGAGCGATTCAAGTTCTTTTGCTACAATGCCCCCCGTCCGGATCTCTCGAAATCCAAGTTCAGGGTGCATGTGAAAGTCGCGGCGCAGGGTTTGGGTGTATGGAAAAAATTCTCTGGCTTGTGCAAGAAAATCTATCATGAGTAAGCCTTTCTTTTGGAATTGATATTTACTTTGGATGTAATTGTCAAATTATGTTTAACCGCTATGTCCCGAAAATATTCTTGTGATCTTGTGCCGGTAGATCTTATCCCAGCTTTCACGAGTCTTTACGTCTTCGATGTCCATAAAACCTGGATGCAAGTCTCCGGTAAAGACGAAGCCTTCATCGAGGATCAGAGTCACACTGTCATCACTGTGGCCCGGAGTGGAAATGATCTCTCCGTTCATCTCCAGGTTTGCAAGAAACTTTCGGCTTTCTTTGAATTTCAAAATGAGATTATCGTTCTGTGTAATTTCGACATAGGGAAAAGTCTTCTTTCTAAATAACTCACCCAATGGAGCGATGAAATCAATCTGGCTTTCCAGAATTAATAATTTCATTCCGGGCTTTTTCACTTCCTGTGCCAGCCCAGCATGGTCGGGGTGAAAATGCGTGACCAAAAGGTATTTGATTTCGCTGAGCGTAATCCCCTTCCGGCTGAGTTCGGCTGTCAATTTTGGAAGTGTTCCGGGCCAGCCGCAGTCAACCAACAATTTTCCACTTTTAGATTCAATAAGGTAATAGTTGGTTGAATCATAGCCGACATTGACGATGTTCATAGTTCTTACAGGATAGCCAATACTTCGATTTCTGTCAGCCACTTTACCCAATGCCAGCCGCGACGCGAGGGCACAACAGCGCGTAGGGGATAACCATGCCAATGATCCAACACCTGGCCACCAACCTGCGTGGCTAACAAAATCTCTTGAGACTCGGCAGGGGTGAAGTGAGCGGCGTAGCCTGAAACATCTCTCAATATGATGCCCACTTTCTCGTGATGTATTCCGGCGTGTGCCAGCAAATCCAGCAGCCGAATGCCCTGCCAAACCTGTGTGGTGTACCAGCCGCCTGTGCAGTCGAGGGTGGCAGTCACCTTGGATACGGACAAGGCAAGCACATCCGCGTAGCTCAAAGTAAGGGGCGTTTTGACCGCACCCTTCACGGTCAGTTTCCACGTTTCCGGTGTCAACCGGATCTTACCCTGGTCAGCTCCGCTGGTGACCGGGTAATCCAGCCCTGTGAAGGAGCCATCCTCACGCGAACCGGTAAAGCGGCGCGGCGAGTCTTCACTTTGGAGCACCTTGGAGAGAGTCTCAGCCACGCCCCAGGTTGCAACCGTCGCCACACCAAGACCCATCAGCTTGAGCGCCTGCCGCCGCCCGGCGAAATCAGTCCTTTTCGGGCGAGGCCAGCGCCGCCAGACATGGATCAGGAAGAGCGGTGCCAAACCAAGCGCTATACCCCAGTGCCATCCAATCCCGCTATAGGCATATGGCCCGATCCAAACATAATATTCGCCGAGATTCCATGCCCACATCACCCCTAAAACTAGGACAGTGAGTGTGGCCACTGCTAAGACGATGGAGACCACGATCATCAGATTGCGGTCGAAGCGACGGTCCAACCCGCGGCGCAATGAGCGTAGTGAGATGAAGCTCTTCCACGGAATGAGCAGGATGAGCGCCCAACCCGCAGCGCGATGAATTTCGTACAGGAAAGCTGGAGAGGGGCAGACCAAACCATAGAGGCCTGTAAGGCCGAGAAGACAAAATAAACTTAGAATGAGGGTGTTGATGAAACGGAGACTTACACTGTTCATCAAGCATTCCTTTCTAAACCATTAAATCACGGCAAGAATTACCTATATACGATTCTTCTGAATTTCTCTTCGTAGCGCGGATTTTCGTCCGTGCTATCTTTGGTGTGACGGGACAGCATGCGTTCCTTGAATTTCTCTACATCGCCGATTTGCGTTTTATGGGCCAGCAAAGCTTCGAGTTTAGTTAGCCAAGTATCCGTTACATCAATGATTGTATCTGGTTGTTGGGTCAGCGCACACCATACTTCATTTGGCATATGCGGCTGATAACCTTCCGTGATCAGCTCAGGGAAATATTCCTTGTTGCCCGCGGCAGGGAAGACTGCATCGAGCACAACCTGTCCTGCAGCGCGGTGATCGGGATGATTGATGCCGTAGGTGGCAAATAAGTTTTGCGGATCACAGGTCACAAGGATGTCCGGCTTGAATTTGCGGATCACACGCACAATCTCGCGGCGCAAATCCAGATCCGGGACGAGATAGCCATCCGGATTGTTCATTATATGGACCGCCTCCGCGCCAATGACCCTGGCTGCGGCATGCTGTTCTTCGTGCCGGATCGCGCACAGCGCGTCGGGAGTCATATCCGCAGTCGTTGAGTCGTTGAAGCCCTTGTCACCGCAGGTGAGCAGTTGGTAGGTGAGGTGATGTCCCGCGCGTGCCCATTTCGCGAGCGTCGCGCCACAGAAGAATTCAGGGTCGTCGGGGTGCGCGAGGAGAACGAGGATGTTTTGAGGGGAGTCCCAGATGTCAGGTTCCATGTGTCAGGTGTCGGCCGACCGCGAAGCGAAGGCGTATGTTTGGGCAGAGGATCAGGTTCGTTGAGCGAGTAACATTTCCTACCGTGAACAGGCCAGGCGCGCTCCGTTTCGTCTTCGCTCACTTCGTTCGCTCCGCTCAACACGAAGGTTAGTTTGGATTGTTTTTACGCGCTTTGCCGCAGGTGCATCCGCCGCCTTCGTGACGGTCACACGGCGCCTCGGATTTGCGTCGCAGGGCTTCGAGTTCGTCCCAGGGCTGGAGCTGTTCGCGGTCAAAGGTCTCTATGAAGCGTTTGCCTTCCTCAGCTTCGATCAGGACCATCACTTTGTTGCTCATGGGGATGATATCCACCACCTTGCCTTCGCCTTTGGGTGTGACGACGCGTTTGTTGCGTTTGGGGAGCTGATTGCGCGCTTCGACATATTGCTCGTATTCATAGATGAGACAACAGCGTAAGCGCCCGCACATGCCCGTAATCTCATTCGGCGTAAGCGAGATGCCCTGTTCCTTTGCCATCTTGATCGAGATGGGGGAGAACTCGGTGAGGAACATGGAACAGCAGCGGGTCTCGAGGCCGCATGCGCCCATCCCGCCGATGATCTTCGCCACGTCGCGGGGACCGATCTGCCTCATTTCGATGTGCGTGTTGGGGTAGAGATCGTGCATGTCCCTTTTGAGGGACTTGAGATCCACTTTCTCATCGCTCTCCGTGCTGAACAGGAAGGCGAGACGCGAGCCATCATAGTTGTATTCCGCGGCGACGATTTTGATCCGCGTCAGTCCGAGTTCGGATGCGCGGGCGCGGCAGTTGATCATGGCTTCGGTCTGTTTGGATTGCCAGGACTGCAGCAGTAGCAGATCGCGCGGGGTGGCGCGTCTTTCTACCGATCTCCAGCCGCCCTCCGGTCTCTCAGATGGGTCCTTCACAAGTTGGACGACTTCGCCCAGATGTCTGCCGCGGGAGGTATCTACGATGACATGTTCGCCGACTCCCACACCGGGGATGGTGGATGAGTCGAAATGGTATATTTTTCCGATTTTGGTGAAACGTACACCGATAATGTTTGGATGCATAAACTGAATTATACCGTAACAGGCAGGGGCTTAACAGGAATTCCCGTTTTGATGGCTTGAAAACACATCTCATTATTTCCGCTTCGGAAATACAAACCTTGACATGGATGTTATAATCAATTTGTATAAATCAGATACTTTATGTGAAAATAAAAAATACGCCCAAGTCGTATAGATCTTTATTGGGAAGGAGGTCGACAGCAATCGTTTATAGACCTTAAGATCAACTCTTCGCCTACCAACTTTACCCGTTTGAAAAGGAGAGAGAATGAAACCAAGAAAGTCTATGCTGTTCGCGGCACAGGGGTTGATGCTGGCACTGGCTCTCGTGCTATCCGCGTGTGGGGCACCGCCGCCTGCCACCGAAGCCCCGCCCGCTGATTTGACAGGCAGCCTTACTGTGCTGGATTGGGCCGGATATGACGCCGAGGATTTCTGGATTGACTTCAAGAACACGTATCCCAAAGTAACGGTCAATTTTGAGATCGGCGCGTCGGATGCCGACATCTATGGCAAGATGAAAGCGGGTGATCAAGCCGACATCTTCCATCCCTATACAGGCTGGCTGCAATTCTATGTGGATGAGGGTCTGGTTGAGGAAATAGACACCAGCAAATTAACGAACTGGGACAAAGTTCCGGACAATTTCAAAAAGATCGGTCAAATAGACGGCAAGCAGTACTTCATTCCATGGGACTGGGGATTCACCTCCGTTTTGTATCGCACGGATAAAATCCCCGAAGGAGTCGACTCGTGGTCCGCGCTCATGGATCCGAAATACGCGGGTCACGTCTCCATGTGGGATGATGGTCCCGGCGCGGTGACAGTTTCCACGTATATCCATGGCTACGATGAGACAGCCGTCACGGCCGGGCAATTGGCTTCCATCAAGGATGAGTGGATCGCGCAGCGCGACCTCAATCTCTTTTACTGGGCTGGCGAACCCGAGCTGGTAGAAGGCATGAAGTCTGGCGATGTGTGGCTGGCTTATGCCTGGCAGGGCGCGTATGCCCTGCTTTTGGGTGAGGGCGTACCTGTCGAATACGCCAACCCGAAAGAGGGACGCAACTCGTGGGTCGGCGTATATGGCATCCGTAAAGGAACGGAAAATTACGACCTCGCGCTTAAGTTCCTTGATATGAAGCTGGCCGAGGCAACCGGTAACAACGTTGTCAACCTCTTCTATTACGGGCATTCCAACCAGGATGTGATGAGTGGCATCACTGACGAGACGTTGAAGCAGGCCTTTTCGGTGGATGACCCCGACATTCTCAACAAAACGAACTTTACGCCGAATCTAACTGCCGATCAGCGCGACGCGTGGACGGCCATGTGGGCCGAAGTGAAAGCCGCGCCGTGACGACTCCCGTCCCCTCCCGTCCTTCGGACACCCTCCCCCATCCCGCGGCACGCGGGATGGGGGAGGGTCGGGGTGGGGGTCTGGATCGCCGTGCCACCTTTCGATGGCTTTATCTGCCGCCGCTCTTATGGCTGGGACTGTTTTTCCTCATCCCGCTATCCCTCATGGCGGCATTTAGTTTCCGCGCCAACATACGCGGGAACTTATTGCAGTGGTGGACGCCCACTCTCGCGCACTATACAAGTCTCGCGGCGACGGGCAGTTACTGGCGTCTTCTGGGCATTTCCGCGCTCATGGCTTTCGGGGTGGCAACGATCGCAGTCATCCTTGCCTACCCGGTTGCTTATTTCCTTGCCTTTCGCGCGGGAAGGCGAGCAGGGTTATATCTTGTGCTGCTCCTCATCCCATTTTGGACCAGCTATCTCTTGCGCGTCATGGCATGGAAGCTCATGCTTGGCACAGAGGGCGTCATCAATTCCTTTTTGCAGTACGTTGGACTGATCCAGGAACCTTTGACCGCCTTGCTTTACAACCGGAATGCAGTGGTGGTCACGCTGATCTATGTCTGGATTCCCTTCGCGACGTTACCCATCCTTGCAGCCTTGCAGCGTATCGAACCCAACCTGTTTGAGGCCGCGGCAGATCTCGGTGCAAGGCCTTTCCAGCAGTTCAGGCGCATCACGCTGCCATTGAGTTTGTCCGGGGTATTCGGCGCGTTCTTCATGGTCTTCATACCGACCATCGGTGAATATGTCACTCCGCTGCTGGTGGGCGGGAGCCGCGGAAGCATGTATGGAAATATCATCCAGGATTTCTTTACAAAAGCCGCGAACTGGCCGCTGGGGTCAGCCCTCTCCATGGTCATGCTGGTCACCACGCTGCTATTGGTCTTCATCGCCACGCGTATCATTAACATCAGGGATCTGCTCGAATGAACGGGCGCGGTCGTGCACTGCCACTCTCCCTGTATTTTTTTGGTCTCATTGCATTGTTATATCTTCCGATCGCCGTGTTATTTCTGTTCTCTCTGAATGCGAACATATCCCTATCCTTCCCCCTGAAGGGATTGACTCTGGACTGGTATGAGAAGTTATTTGATTCTCCGGCTGTCCTGCGGGCGGCTCGTAACAGTCTGGTGGTTGCCGCGGGCAGCGGCTTTGCAGCGACGATCCTGGGAACAATGGTTTCAATTCTTTATTTGCGCTACCAGTTCCGTGCGAGGGAATTTTTAATGGCTCTGGCTGTTCTGCCATTGATCGTTCCCTACATTGTTTTGGCGGTTGCGTTGCTTCTCTTGTTTTCCGTGGTGAATATTGACCGATCGCTCTGGACGGTGGGAATCGCACATACCGTAGTCGCTCTGCCGTATGTTGTACTGATTGTCGCGTCCCGCCTGGCGGGCTTTGACCCGATTCTTGAAGAGGCTGCCATGGACCTTGGCGCAGATTACCCGACAACCTTGCGCCGCATTGTTTTGCCCGTCATTTTCCCTGCGATGGTGTCGGCGTACATCACAGCTTTTACTGTTTCCTTCGATGAGTTTGCTCTGGCGCTGTTTCTGGCAGGCACCGAACCCACCTTCCCTGTATATCTTTTCAGCCAGTTGCGGTTTGCGAATCGCCTGCCAGTCATGATTGCACTGGCTGTTCTCCTGATGCTTGTCACATTGACTCTGGTATTCATCTCGGAAAGGATCCGGCGGGCCGAATGAAACAGATCACACTCCTCACCTGGCCTGACTACGTCAACCCGCTAACCCTTGAAGGATTCGAGAAAGAGTTTGGGGTGAAGGTTAAGCTGGAAATCGTTCCCAGCGCGGTGGAGTTAATTGAACGGATGCAGGCCGGGTCCCGGTCCGACGCGGAGGGTCTGCCCGACCGTCAGCCTGATGTGTTGGTTCCTCCCGATTATGCGGTACGCGAGTTGAGCGCGCAGGGTCGTCTCGCGGCCCTCGATCATTCGCAGCTGCCCAATCTTGAACATCTTGAATCGCGCTTTTACCATGGACGGGCGCATGATCCCGAATCAGGCGTGAGCATCATCAAAGATTGGGGTACCACCGGTTTTATGTACCGTACGGATATGATCTATGAAACCCTGGGATCGTGGGCGGAATTTTGGAGACTCGCAGAGAAACTGAGTGGCTGTGTGACCGTGCTTGACTCGCCTGGCGAAGTGATCGGCGCGGCGTTGAAGATGCGCGGCCACTCGTACAACGCTTCCTCTCCGGACGCTTCGACTTCATTCAGCGCGTCGCCTTTGGCTGAGGCGCGTGATGATTTGCTTAATCTCAAGCCTCACCTGCTCGCCTTCGAGACAAACTATAAGCCATTGCTGATATCAGGGAAGGCAGGTCTTTCTCTGGGCTGGAACGGTGATGCGGCGGGCTTGAGCGCACAGGGTGTACCGGTGCAATATGTGATTCCATCCGAAGGTTCGCAGATCTGGGAGGATGATTGGGCTATTGCCGCGGACGCGCCCAACCCTGACCTCGCGCACGCGTTTCTCAATTATGTTCTGCGTCCCGAAATTGCCGCACAGGAAGCACGCTACACGCGTTATGCAACGGGCAATCACTCCGCGATGGCGCTGCTCGACGAAGCGATGCGGAACGATCCAGCCATCTATCCGCCGCCGGAGCTGCTTGCGAAACTTGAACCGGGTATGCCGATTGATAAAGAAGGGCAAAAGAGGCGTGAAGACCTGTGGAAGGAAGTGCGCGGGTAGAACCCAGAGTGTGTATGCAAAACCAACTACAGCATGTGTTTCTAAGTAGCAACACTTGCACGCCGTTCGGGCCGAGAACCCGCCGGGGCGAGACGGCCTGCGTGAATGTGCGGGTGAGCGACGAAGAATCTCGGTTTTGCAGTTCCTGATGAGAATTCATGTGAATTTGAGTCTTGGCGCGAAAGCAATAGCCTTATTTGGGCTGTCGGTCTTATTCCTTGTTCTTCTGACTCTATTTGAATCTTTGCTTTCTGGCACGTCTTTGACGGCAGAAAAGGCGATCAGCGCGTTGCTTCTGGTATTGCCAGGAGTCATTGGAGTCGCATTTGGGATCCTGAGCATTATCCGTAAAGAGTCCAGACTCTGGATGGCAATCCTCGGCATTCTTCTGAATGCGTTATTCGCGTTGTTCCACATATTCGTAATCTCTTTCGCGGGGTAATGGCCCCTCCCCAAACACGACCAAAAAATTAATTATGCCAACCAAGAATTTACTGTCGCATTTGGGGAGGGTGTCTCCTTCGACAGGCTCAGGGTAAACTCCGGCAGGGTGGGGCAGGTTTATCCTGTGATCAAATGATCGGGCAGGTGATCGTCACATTTTCTCATGACGACACTACGTTCTTAATGCGGAACCAGGAACTCGCCAAGTACAAAGAAGAGCACAAACAGCCCGGGCAATAGGGTCAGCCATACGAGCCAGGAACGCTCGTGCTGGCGAATCACCGCGATCAATCCAACGATCCCCGCGGCCAGCCCGCAGAGCAACATGAAGATGCCGTAGAAGGGAAGTATCACCTGCCGCCAGGGCGCGTCGCTCGACGTGGGCATGAACACAAAGGAGTTGATAAGGAACATCACCACGAATGCAACTCCCAGCCCGAACGACCACCATCCGAGCTTTGTGCCCGGCATTCCCAAAAAGTGACTTGACACGGTTTTCATTTCACGCCTCCAGATCCATCGTGTTGTTAATGCGGTACGAGTATCTCGCCGAGGGCAAAGAGGATGGCAAACAGGCCGGGCAAAAGCATAAGCCATATCAGCCATGAGCGTTCACCCTTCCAGATCAACGCGATCAAAGTGAGGATTCCAGCCACGACCCCTAATGTTATCGTAAGAAAACCGGAGAAGTGCAGAAATCCTGTTGTAACGGAAACAAACAGCACCACGAACAAAATCTCCAGCCCCACCGACCACCGTCCGAGTTTTGTGTGGGGCTTTTCAGTGAAGTGACTTGAAATGGCTTTCATCGCGCACCTCCAAATTCATCATAGCACGCAGAGATGGAGAATTCAAGCTGCCCCTCCCCAGCCCTCCCCCAAATACACGACACGACACCAAAATTTTGATGAATGCAAGTTTTCCATGTCGTACATGAATGCAAGTTTTCCATCTGTATTTGGGGGAGGTGCTCCGCGAAG
>Ga0209521_10001561_pt1 | contig 18689 bp, 18 predicted proteins | sample Rifsed19ft4_FD_184016 | JGI IMG/M metagenome (GOLD analysis project Ga0209521, IMG submission 184016) | Soil microbial communities from Rifle, Colorado, USA - sediment 19ft 4 (version 2) | ecosystem: Environmental > Terrestrial > Deep subsurface > Rock core/Sediment | place: Rifle, Colorado...
CGGTTCACCGTTGCCGGAGATGGCGATATCCCGTAGAGAGTCTGACGCCGCCGGTAATTGATAGCGTGAACAGAAATCTCCCTGCAATATATCGGTCAGTACACTATTTAATTCATGTGCCAGCGTTTGCAGGTCAACATCGGGGGCTTTGCCGCGCCACAGGCCGGGTACCTGGCAATAGATACAGCGCCAGTTGCAGGCATTGTTGGTATTCAGGTTGATGCCAATGGACAGGCCGCCTGCGCGGCGCGAAACAACCGGATAGATGTAATTCAGTCCAAGCCGGTCCCGGCGGTGGTCAGTGGCAGTTAGCATCGTAATTCGATTATGGGCTATCCTAACTGCACTTCGATTCACCACAATTCAGGCAGGTCAGGCAACCATCCATAAAGATCATGGCCTTGGTCAGACATTTTTTGCACAGAGTTGCGTTTTCCGGGAATGCACCGGTTGCAGTATTGACAGATTCCGGGTGTCTTTTTTCCAGTTCGGCCCGTTTTTCCTGTATCAATTTCTTTTGATTATTATCAAGCTGATCACTTTTCAACAGGCCGATCATGATCAGGTGACTCTCGAGTACATCTCCGATTTCGGCTACCAGCGAAGGCATGAATTTACCTCCCTTTTTGAAATAGCCACCATGTGGATCAAATACACACCGGAGTTCTTCAACGAGAAAAGTCACGTCTCCCCCCTTGCGGAATACTGCAGAGACGATCCGGGTCACTGCGACTATCCACTGGAAGTGATCCATGTTTTTTGAATTGATAAATAATTCGAACGGGCGCCGTAATTCATGCTTCGTGCCAGGATTCAGAATAATATCGTTGATGGTCACGTATAACGCATGTTCGGAAAGCGGAGTAGTAATCTTGTAAGTGGTCCCATGCAGCATCTGTGGCCGTTTCAGTTTTTCGTGCATATGCACGACATTAGTAACAGCAGCAGGTGGCATGGCGGTATCTGTAGTGGTCATTGCCGGCTGATCTGGTTCTTTGACCACGCTGCAATCAACTATTTTTCTGTCTATCTTGATTGTCACTATTGTTCTCCGTTTTCAGAATTTTCCGTAATACCCTTCTTTCAATGCATCATAGAGGTTGGCGGCCGTATGCTGTTCACCATCATATTCAATGATTTCATTACCTTTCACCTTGATTACTTCACCTGTATCCAGAGTAAAACTGTACAGGGTATTTTCAAGATTTTCTTCCTTGATCAGCACCCCCTGGAAGACCTCCGGATTGAATCGGAAAGTAGTGCAACCTTTCAGTCCCTGATCGTGGGCATAGAGATAAATGTCCTTGAAATCAGCAAACGGAAAATCTGCCGGCACATTGGCCGTCTTGGAAATCGATGAATCTATCCATTTCTGTGCGGCCGCCTGGATATCGACATGCTGTTTGGGCGTTATATCATCGGTAGTCACAAAATATTCCGGCAGGCGGATATCGGGATTATCTGAATCCGGAGATGCGCCCGGATTGACAAGTGTGCGGTAAGCAAGTAATTCAAAAGAATACACATCCATTTTTTCTTTAGTCTTTTTTCCTGCACGGATCACATTCCTTGAATAATGATGTGAAAAAGTAGGTTCTATCCCGTTACTGGCATTGTTGCCCAGGGATAATGAAATTGTGCCGGTAGGCGCAATCGAACTGTGATGGGTAAACCGCGATCCAGTTTCTGCCATTTCCTCGATCAATTCCGGTGCGATAGCAGCAATGCGTTGCATGTAACGGCTATAGCGTGCATGTAATACCTTTCCTTTGACAGTATCGCCTGCTTTATATCCGTCTTTCTTTAATTCCGGCCTTACCCTCAGCATTTCATTTGTAATAGTGAATGGTTCTTCCATGATGGGTGCAGGCCCTTTTTCTTTCGCAAGTTCTATACCTGTTTCCCAGCCAATCAACGCCAGTTCGCGGCTGACCTTTTCAGTAAATTCAAGCGATGCAGCATCGCCATATTTCAAACGCAGCATGGCAAGTGCAGATCCAAGTCCGAGAAAGCCCATGCCGTGACGGCGTTTCCTGAAAATTTCATTACGCTGTAATTCAAGCGGCAGACCGTTTATTTCAACCACATTGTCCAGCATACGGGTGAAGATCCTCACCACACGCCGGAAGGTATCCCAGTCAAATGCAGCTTTTTCCGTAAAAGGTATAAGGACAAATTGTGCAAGATTGATAGAACCGAGCAAACAAGCTCCATAAGGCGGCAGTGGTTGTTCGCCACAATTGTGAGCATGAAAACCATTGGCGTCAAAAGTATTGATGCCGGGTATCTGTGCGTCGTAAACCTTTTCTGTTCTATCTGGAGTAACATTCACGACACGAGAAACAAAACGTTCACGATTCAATTGTCTCTGGTAGCTGGATAAAGCTTGCCGCAATTTTTCTGCCTTGTTGGTATCTGAAAAGCCGATAATCTTGTTAAAAGTGAGCAGGTTTTCACCAGTGATTACCAGTTCATGTTGAGATTTAATTTGATAATCCCGGAAACCACCCTTGCCATCGGGTAGACTATGTTGACTTGAACAACGCCGGTTCTGGTAGATTGTCGAATTTATTCCAAGACGTAACAGCATACGTTGTACACTTTCCAGACATACCAAATTGGATTGAGCAAGACGTATGCTCACGCCTTTTGCTTGTGAACCTTGTACCGATCCGTCGCTATCAAATAAACCACGTAATAAACCACGATGAAATGCAGAAGAAGTTTTTTCGATGGCCGGTGTGATCTTCTTCTGTCTGGCAGACATACCCAGAGATTCAGCTAATTGTTTAATCGCAGCTGTAGACAGACGATATTCATTGCGTCCTTTGATTTCCATCCAGCCATTAAAATCACTGCGATGAGGTAGTGTTCGTGCAGCAATTTCAGCTTCTTCCATGATTGCATCCACTCCAGAGTTATATGCAGCATCAGGTGCATTAACTATTGCCGCAGGTTTCCATACTGAAAGTATGGCCTTGTCTGATTTTAATGTTCCATCGCCAAGCAACAAACCTGTTAGATAACCTTCTTCATAACTGCCAAAACCATTCCAGTCATTAAAATTACCATGATTGTGCAATAAAACGAGGTCTCCCTGACTCAGCTTGCCAGCCTCGCACCATTCAGTTTCCAGACTGTAACGTGTAAAACGCGTAACACGACGTACACGATGATCATTGGTTAACCGTAATGTACGGCCATCAGCACAATGCAAAACGACAACTTCTTTACTGGCGGTAAAGAAAAACCCATGCTCACTGCTGGCATATGCTTGACCATCCACTATGGCTGTAAATTGCTGCCCAATTAAATCCTTTACCTGGCGTGCGCCCTGTGAAGTATGAATCCATGTATCAGCTGTTACACATGGATTAGTCGCACGGACTTTTTCACAATACCAGTTGTTGTTAAGCTCATTGACACCGTCAATCAGGATGAATCCGGGTTCGGCATATTCATAGGTGGTGCACATGATTTCATCCCATAATGCGCCGGCGGAAATCGTTTTGTAAATCTTGCATGCCACTTCACCTTTGCCATTCATGATATAGCCATTATCGATTGGCCATTCTCGCCAGATGATTTTTGCGGTATCTGCAAGCTCAATTTTTTCATCTTTCAATTCCTGCCGGGTAATCGGGAAGGCCAACGGCCAGCAGGCATCCTCCTTGACTGCACGCATGAAAGATTCAGTGATTAACAATGAGAGATTAAATTGACGTAACCGCCCGGCCTCGCGTTTTGCCTGAATAAAATCCAGGACATCCGGATGGCCAATATCAAATGTCGCCATCTGGGCACCACGCCGTCCACCGGCCGAGGAAATGGTAAAACACATCTTGTCGTAGATATCCATGAAGGAAAGCGGACCGGAAGTATGAGCACCAGCCCCGGAAACATAAGCACCCCTGGGTCGCAAGGTTGAAAATTCGTAACCTATCCCACAGCCGCATTTCAATGTCAGGCCTGCTTCGTGCAGTTTGCCCAGAATATCATCCATGGAATCACGTATCGTGCCTGAGACAGTGCAATTTATGGTTGAGGTAGCAGGTTTGTAATCACTGGCACCGGCATTGGATATGATCCGGCCTGCCGGGATGGCGCCATGCTGCAGTGCCCAAAAAAATTCCTTGTACCAGAATGTTCGCTTTTCCTGTGTCTGTTCTATATCTGCCAGGGCATGGGCAACACGGTTATAAGTATCATTAATGGATTTATCGACCGGTAAACCATCCTTGTCTTTCAGGCAGTATTTCTGATCCCAGATATCCAGTGATGTGGATTGCAACGGAATTTCACCTGGTGCAGAAGAGTTATTTAAATTAACAATTTTCAATCGGAATATCCCCTTTCATATGAATCAACGGTTTGAAAATCCAGCTCTTTTGCCCGTATTATTGCAATGCGGTTAGAACACGAAGCTGCCGGTAGCTGACATGACATGATTGCTGTGTAATTGTATGCAATACCGCCAGTAAATACCGGATATTGTGCTTTTTTAATATAAAATCAGCGGGGCATCCGGTAATTGATCTATATCAAGTTGAGCGCATATTCTGCCCGCAATGATTGCGGGAAACGGAAAGGCCGGGTGTATATCCGGCAATAATTAAGGGCATTTGGCTAAAATTTGACCAGAGTGTATTGCGGGTATCGGCGACGTTATTTTAACCGGGCTTGCCATCTGCACGGGGCCCGATAAGGATAGGCGTATATACAACAAGAAACAGGATGAAGGCGCCGATCCAGAGCACACCGGAAACTGCGATGTTGTACAAATAGACTTCCGGAAATACCGGGCCTGATACACGCACAATTGTTGCCAGTGTAAGCAGGACATAGGAAACCACAATCAGGGGCGGGGCAATCAATGGACGTCCGGTGTGCCCGAGAGCAGCCCGTGTCATCACGGCCAGGATCATGGTTGCAAAAGCGCCCGTCGTAAATGCATGCATCCATGCCGCGCCGAATATCGCACCCGTCAGGAGAAATAGCCCCTTCAAGGCAAGACCGATGATGACCCAGGCATATCCAATGTGCAGTATCCAGACAATCGCTTCGCCCAGACCCCGCAGGGTCTGCCAGCGGGCAAGACGCACGGCGTGAATCAAGGCTGCAATCAGGGCCAGCCAGCCTGCTGCTGCTGAGTAGGGCCATATAAGATCGGTTATCAGTACGAGCAGGATGCTGGCAATAGCTATGCGGTCAAGGGCAGGGCAGGGCATGATTACAAATGTGTCATCCGTACGCCGGATGGCACTCAGGGTGAATGCAGGCACGATGCGTCCACCGATGATGGTAATTATCAAAAGCACAATATTTATTCCAAACAACAGGCCATAACTGGCAAAGACTACATTGTTTTGTACCAGCGCCACATGAAATATCAGATTTGCGCTAAAAAGGAAAAGAAGAAACAGCAGAAAAACCAGGTTGCGTGATTTGCCTTTTATCAGCGAGGGTGTGAGCATAAGACCCAGCACTGGAAAAAATGCAAGATCAACAATAGCGATAAATACAGAAGGCAGATGTGCATAGAAAGGGAATACCAGCCGGCCCCCAAGCCAGACTACGACCAGAATGATCAATGGTAATCCGGAGAATCCACGCTGACCGGTCCAGCTGGGGACAGCGGTCAGCAGAAATCCGGCAATGGCGGCACCGACAAAACCAAACAACATTTCATGCGCATGCCATAAATACGAGGTTGGTGTGCCTATGGGCCAGATCCCTATTATATGTATTGTCAACCATATCAACATGGCGATCACAGCATACAGTCCTGCCAGAAGAAAGAATGGCCGGAATCCGTAATTAAATAATGCAAATTTTGAGTAAGTATTTATCATGGTATTGCTGTTTTTTTGTCTATGTTATAACCATAATCCCATATGCTTTTTATTACACTACAGGACAATGTAATATACTTTGATCTATATCAAGAGGGATTCAGCGGGATTTTATTTCAGTAGGGAGTAAAAAATGGAAACCACCACAAAAGACATCTGCGAAATTCTTGGGTTTAAAGTGACATGCTTCATTCACACCCAAGACGGATCAACCACAAAGGTATACTACGCTATTCGCAACTATGCCGGAGAGGTTGTCAGCAAGAAATACAATTCGGTTATCGAGCCCATGGAAGTACTGCGGGAACTTGAAAACCAGCTATGTGTACATCAAAAACCCAGCGAAGCTGTGAAATAAATTTTATTGTTGCCTGCTTACATAGTGCTACGTGACTATTGCCTGAATTGGCTATCCCGCTGAAACCCTTTGTTTTATTGGCTGGGGGACCAGGATTTATCAACTACATCCATGTAGTTGACCCTGCAGGTCAGCTTCGCTGCTCAAAATCGTTCCATACGATTTTGTGAACGAAGGTTCCAATCCTGAATTCCCCACAGACCTGATGTCACAAATGAGATTTAATAAACCTCATTTGTGTCATATGGCTGGGGGACTAGGATTTGAACCTAGACTGGCGGAGTCAGAGTCCGCTGTCCTACCGTTAGACGATCCCCCAAAAAACAGTTACAAGTGATAAGTTATAAGTCACAAGACACAAATTACATGTGACAAGAAACATATAAGATATTCAGGGATTATCTTTGATTTTATAGCGATTTATCAAGCCTTGTAACATCTTTGAAATTTCAAGCGCTTCCTGTTGAAGAATTTTAGCAGTTTCAATATCAATCAGATTAATATCTTCACTGATATATAGCTGTGTCCTGAGTTCAGCGCATGATCCTTTAGCAATTCTGAGGAAATTAACAAATTCTTTCTTGGAGTTTCGCTCAAATCCTTCAGCAATATTTGAAGGTATTGAGACTGCTGCGCGGGTAATTTGGTCCTTAAATCCATAGTCTTTGCAAGATGCAAATAGTTTGTAGACATGAACTGTCAGATGCCGGCTCCTTTTCCAGACATCCAGGCTTTCAAGAGCATCAGCCATATCACTCTCCCTGTGACTTTTGACTTGTAACTTATAACTGCAAACGCTAGCGTTTACTGTACTGTGGGCGCTTGCGGGCTTTGTGCAGACCGACTTTCTTGCGCTCGACTTCTCGTGCGTCGCGTGTCACAAAGCCTGCCTGACGTAATGTTTTGCGCAAGGTGTTGTCATATTCCATCAATGCGCGGGTGATGCCATGACGGATGGCCCCGGCCTGTCCGGAAATACCGCCACCGGTGACGGTGACATTGATATCAAACTGATCCAGCATGTTGACCGTTTCCAGTGGCTGGCGGACGATCATGCGGCCGGTTTCACGGCCAAAGTAGATATCAAGAGCCCGGTTGTTGACCACGATATTGCCCTTGCCTTTTTTCAGGAAGACGCGCGCCGATGAACTCTTGCGACGGCCGGTGCTGTAATAGATTTGTTCTGCCATACTAGATTTCCAATGGTCTGGGTTGCTGCGCGGTATGTTTGTGTTCTGCGCCGGCATAGACCCTCAGTTTTCTGAACATTTCACGACCCAGCGGGCCTCTGGGTAACATGCCCTTGACCGCTTTTTCAATGATCTGTTCCGGGTTCTTTTCAATGAGCTTTTCAAATGTTATTGATTTCATGCCGCCCGGATATTCCGAGTGTTGGTAATAGATCTTGTTTTTGGCCTTGTTCCCGGTAACCCTGACCTGCCTGGCATTGATGACTACGACATAGTCGCCGGTATCCATGTGCGGGGTATATTCAGGTTTGTGCTTGCCGCGTAGCCTTGTAGCTATTTCGGTAGCCAGCCGGCCCAGCGTTTTTCCAGCCGCATCAACGACATACCAGTCATGGCGGATCGTGGCAGGTGTTGCGGTAAAGGTGCTCATCTCTCTGTTTTCTCGGGAATTTAGTCAACGGCAAAAAAGAGGTGGAATGGTACGGATAGACCCTCTGACTGTCAATACATCCAGTGGTGTATATTATATCAATTAAACCCATATCAGAACGGCGGATCACCATGTTAGAACGCCATTACGGAATAATCGACCAGCTGATAATTCGCTTTGACCAGCAATTGACGAGACACAGGGCCGCAGCAAAGGCGGCTGGCCGTGATTCACCTGCTGATACTGTCACAGATATCACCCTCAATTCTGCAGAAAGGGATCATGTCGAGGGTCTGATGCGGGTCAACCATGCCGGGGAGGTTGCGGCCCAGGCTTTATATCAGGGGCAGGCACTGATTTCCCGTGATCCGGTGGTCAGGCAATCTATGCGTTGTTCAGCCGATGAAGAAATCGATCATCTGGACTGGTGTAAAAAACGGCTGGATGAACTCGGCGGCCACACCAGTTACCTGAATCCGGTCTGGTATCTCGGTTCATTTTCAATAGGCGCCCTGGCGGGCCTGGCCGGTGACAAATGGAGCCTGGGTTTTGTCGCGGAGACAGAACGGCAAGTGGTGGAACACTTGCAAGCGCATTTGCAGAGATTGCCCGAAAAAGACAGGAAAAGCCGGGCGATATTGCAGCAAATGATGGAAGACGAGGCTCGTCACGGTACTGTGGCCATGACCATAGGCGGCATTGAATTGCCGGCAGTGGTGAAGTCCGGGATGCGGCTCTGTTCCAAAGTGATGACCCGGACTGCTTACTGGATCTGAATCAAACTGTTCTAGAAAAGTGAAGCAATAATATAGAAAAACACTATCGCCAGCAGTGCCCCGGCCGGCAGTGTTATGATCCAGGACATAAAGATGGACCCGATCACACGCAGATTTAATGCCGAGATTCCTCTTGCAAAACCGACTCCCAGCACGGCCCCGACCAGGGTATGCGTCGTAGAGATCGGCAAACCTGTCCCGGAAGCCAGGACGACGACGGCGGACGCAGCAAGATTACAACAGAAACCGCGGCTGGGGGTGAGGTCCGTAATACCGCTGCCTACGGTTGCGATCACCTTGTGACCATACATCATCAATCCCGCCACGATACCCATGGCACCCAGCAGCAATACCCAGGTGGGCACGGGAGATTGCTGACTGACAACACCCTCTGTTGAAACGATACTGACCACTGCTGCAACCGGGCCGATGGCGTTGGCAACATCATTTGAGCCATGGGCAAAGGCCATGGCACAGGCTGTAAATATCATCAATACTCCAAACACCAGTTCCACACTGTGAAAATGATATGCCTTGTTATTTTCCGGGCGCTGCCTGATATTGCGGATCATGAAGGTACCGATCATTGCAACAATAATACCTGTCATGATTGCAATCAGGTAAGATTCAGAAGGCGTAAAATCCAGGCCAATGTGCGTAAGACCCTTGAACAGGGTGACGAGTGCAACTATGAACCCGGTTAAAAAGATATATAACGGCACAAAGCGTTTTGCATTTTTGAATGGATCTTTGCTGTTCAGAATCAGCATCTGGACACTTCTGAAAAGCAGATAAGATAATATGCCTGCCAGCAGGGGGGAGATGACCCAACTCATGGCGATTGAACCCACCTTGTCCCATTTCACAGCTTCGACACCGACAACTACGGCAGCAAAACCGACAATTGCCCCGACTATCGAATGAGTGGTTGATACCGGCAAACCATAGCGTGATGCAACTGCCAGCCAGATTCCTGCTGCCAGCAATGAGGCCAGCATGCCGTAGACGAGCAGTTCAGGCGTATCCGAGAGTAATGTGGCATCGATCATCCCGTTTCGAATTGTGGACGTAACTTCGCCACCCGCCAGAAATGCCCCGGAAAATTCGAATACTGCCGCGATAATAATTGCCGTTTTAAAGCTTAATGCCCTGGAACCTACCGAGGTAGCCATGGCATTGGCCACATCGTTGGCACCAATCCCCCAGGCCATAAACAGGCCAAACACAGCCGCCAGCGTGAGCAGTAAGTATGCGTGTTCCATTGTTATTTTTTATAAAACCTATCTCAAAATTACTGCGCTTGGTGATACTGCGTTGAAAACGGACTTAAAATGCTCTTGTACTGCCGTGTACACTCGGCTCTGGCTCGAGAATTTGCTCCAGACATTCTCTACCACCTACGTCCCTGTAGGCGTCCTGCTTCGCTCTACCGCCTGCATCCATGCAGGCGTCCGCTTATTACACGTATCGCCTTGTCTGACCTCCAGGGATGGAGGAAATGCATAAGGATTGTCGGGAACAATCCATGCCACCTTCGCTCGCAACATGTTGAGACAGGTTTGGGTTTTTTATTTTGCCAGCATCAGTTGCAGGCGGTTTCCCGTGCTTTGGGCCGCATCAGCAAGATCGCCCGTCCACTCAATGATTTTGTAGAGAAACATGACATCGACCGGCGGCAGGGTACTTTCAATTGCATAAAGATCTGCACGCAGCCTGACCTGGATTTCATCAGTCTCATGTTCGATGGTGTGTAATTCCTGGATCATGGATTTTACCCGGCTGGCCTCATCGCCACGAAAACCCGTGACCACCAGTTCATCCAGTTCATTGATGGCAACCTGGGCCTGCCGGGTGGCATCAATACAACGGGTGAGGAAGTTCATATAGCTGCCTTTCAATGGTGCCGGGATTGCCATTTTTCTGCCGAGGATCAGGCCGGCAATGTCCTTGGTCTTGTTGGCTATCAGGTCCTGCAGATCCAGGACATCCAGAACATCACGCCGGTCTATGGGCATAAACAGGCTGGTGGGCAGATTCATGCGCAGCTCGTTTTTTATGGCGTCAGAATCATTCTCCAGTTGGGCGATCTGACCTTGAATTCCGGCGGCTTCGTCCCAATCACCAGCAAACACAGCGTCAAAATAGGGTGGCAGCATTTCAACGCAGGCGACTACGCTGTCGATGTGCTTTTGCAGCGGGGTAACCGGTGAATTCCCGAAGATACTTGAAAAATAGCTTGCCCTGGCCATGAGTATAAAGTCTAGGTTCTTTAAACATAAATGAAAAGCTGCCCTTGAAAAAAAACCGGGAATCCCCATTTAAACATTAACCATAAATTAACTTATATCTGGAGGTGTATTATGGCACTGGTACGTTATGAACCCTGGAACCTGCTGGACAAGTTTCAGGAGGAACTGGGCCGTGTTGGCCTGTTGGATCAGTTTCGCAGGGAAGCCGTCGATGGTGATAATTCCAATGTGGTCACCAGTCACTGGCGGCCGTCAGTTGATATCCGTGAGGAAGTGGATCGCTTTGTGATTGAGGCCGATCTGCCGGGTATTGATCCCAAGGATATCGAGATCACGATGGAGCAGGGTATTCTTACCATCAAGGGTGAACGGTCTAGCGAAAAAGATGAAACGCACGAAGGCTACAGACGCGTGGAGCGTGTACGAGGCACTTTCTACCGGCGCTTCAGTTTGCCTGACAGCGCTGATGCTGAACATATCGAAGCGAAAGGCAAAAACGGTGTGCTGGAGATCGTGCTGCCGAAACTTGAAAAAGAACAGCCACGCAAGATCGCAGTTAAAAGCTGATCATATTGTGTTTAACAAGGCGGGGTAATCCCCGCCTTTTTTTGTTTAAACGGAACTGAACTTTTCATGTATATAAAACCCTAAACTGCAGCATTAATCCCTGAAACCACACATAAAGTTATACCATCACACTGGTAAATATTTCTTGGAGAGTTATCTGCATGACGATTAGAAAAACAGGATATTTTCTCGCTTGTATCACTCTGGTATTGATCACGGTCAGTACATTGGGCAGGGCGGCCCTGCCATTAAAAGCAGGAGATAAGGAGCTTCCCAGTCTTGCACCCATGCTGGAAAGCGTGACACCTGCCGTCGTCAATGTCGCTACAGAAGGCCGCATACAGCTGCAACAAAATCCGCTGTTCGCCGATCCGTTTTTCCGGCGCTTTTTCAATGTCCCTGATCAACCCATCGAAAGAAAAACACAGAGCCTGGGATCCGGCGTTATCGTTGATGCAAAACGCGGGCTGGTTTTGACCAACAATCACGTGATTGCCAATGCGGTACAGATCACAGTGACTCTCCGTGACGGGCGCCATCTGGATGCAGAGATTATAGGCACTGATCCCGAAGCTGATGTGGCTGTTATAAAAATACCTGCAGATAAGCTGACTTCGCTCAAAACTGCAGATTCCGATCAATTACGCGTCGGGGATTTTGTCGTCGCAATCGGTAATCCGTTTGGCCTGGGTCAGACCGTAACTTCAGGAATAGTCAGTGCGCTGGGTCGCAGCGGGCTCGGGATAGAAGGGTATGAGGATTTTATCCAGACAGATGCCTCCATTAACCCGGGCAATTCCGGGGGCGCATTGGTAAACCTGAATGGTGAATTGATTGGCATCAATACTGCGATCTTTTCTCAAAACGGGGGCAATATCGGTATTGGATTTGCCATTCCGATTAACATGGCGCTCGACATCATGGAGCAATTACTGGAGACGGGTGAGGTACAACGAGGTTATCTCGGCGTTTATGCGCAGGACCTGAGCCCGGAATTGGCCGAGGCGTTTGGGTTAACCAGACAATCGGGTGCAATTGTTAACCGGGTGTTGGAGAATTCCCCGGCGGAAAAGGCCGGACTCATGACGGGTGATATTGTCACCAAAATAGATGGCAAACCGGTCAGAAATTCGAGTGATGTCAGAAATCAAATTGGCCTGCGCCGCATCGGTGAAAAGGTTATCTTTGACATTTTACGTGATGGTAAAACAATAAATATTGCAGTGGAGATCGTAGCGGGCAAGGAAGATCCGGGTACACCCAGTGCAGTTAATCCACGACTTGAAGGGATGACCGTTGGTGACATCAAACCGGACCATCCTCTTTATGGCAAGATGGAGGGTGTTGTCATAGCCGGTGTCCAGCGAGGGAGTCCGGCCTGGCGCAGTGGTCTGAGAGAGGGAGATGTGATCACGTCTGTAAATAATGCACCGGTAAATAATTTACAGGATTTCCTGACAGCAGTGGACAAGCGGGAAGGGTCTCTGGTGTTGCGTATCGTTCGTGGTAATGCTGCGGCCTTTATTGTTATTAAATAAGCAACAGTGCGTTAAACGGGGAATTATTCCGGGAATTTAAAAATAGTCTCAGTGTCTATTGTAATAGCGGTGGCAGGTCATCGAGGCATTTATGCGATATTTATTTCTGACTGTTTTGTTGCTGACTTTCCTGAGTGGTTGTGCGAGCAACATTCCGCTGGAGATCAGGCAGGATATTACTGACAGCCCTGTTTCCATCAATGCGGCGAGTAAAGATATTGATCAGTACCAGGGCAAGCAGGTCCGCTGGGGCGGTACTATAGCCTCTGTCGAGAACAGGAAGGACGATACCTGGATAGAGGTTGTAGGTAAGGAACTTAATTCATGGGGTGAACCGGTGTTCTCTGATGAATCCGGTGGGCGTTTTCTGGTAAGGGTAGATGGTTTTCTGGATCCGGCCATTTATAAGGCTGACCGAGGTATTACTGTCTATGGCACGGTCGAAAGCCGTGTGGTAGGGCAGATAGACGATTATTCTTATAACTATCCATTAATCAAGGCGCAGTCACATTATCTATGGAGTGATTATGCTCGCCGCCGTTATTATGTTTATCCCTACTATCCCTACTATCCCTACTACTATCCGTATCAATATGGATTTCATTTTGGATACGGGCATGGATACTATCCCCGGTACAGATTCGGACTGCATCACCATTATTACTGGTAATTAGAACTATTTTGCAATCACAATTACATTATCAGGCCAGGTTTCCGCAATTTCCTTTTTCTGTTCATTGAGCAGATTTTTCAACAAACCCACGTCCACATAGCTGGCCCCATAACTCTTTCCAGAGATCACATTGAAAGGCTGATCCGGTTCACCCAGTTGATTGATGACCAGGCTGGCACCGGTAAAGTCGTTATCTATGGTGAAGGCATGAGTGGTAATAACGGTTTTTAATCCGGCGGCGCGGGCCGCCTTGTTGCCGTTGGTGGAATCTTCAATTGCAATACAAGTTTCCGGCGTGAGTCCAAGTTCCGCTATGGCAAACTGATAGACTACCGGTGATGGTTTTTTATCCTTGACGATATCGCAGGTCACAACAGCATCAAATAGTGACATGGCATCTTTACCCAGATTATGCCGTAACAGGGTTTCCACATTGGATTTTGATGTTGCAGTGGCAATGCCCAGCTTGATACCTTTTTGTTTTGCTTCAGTGATCAGCCGCAACACACCGTTACGCAGTCCTTTATGACCGGCAATCAGGTTATCACGGTATATTTCCGATTTGCGTTGATGCAGCCGTAGTGCAAATTCACGCAGGTTGAAATCACCCTTGACTTTAAAGTCCTGGGCTTTCAGATAGGCAGTAATTCTTTCCCGCCCACCGGATATGGATAACAGATCGGTGTATTCCTGTTCCGACCAGTGGTAACCAAGACCAAATTCGTCAAAAGCGCTGTTAAATGACTGCCGGTGTGTTTCTTCGGTATTGGCGAGGGTGCCGTCAACGTCGAATATGATGGCTTTCAGGGGTTGCATTAAGTTAGAAATGATTTATTAAAACCTCTTTCAGTTTTCATCGCTAGTAATTGAAGTATAACAATATTATTTTTGATGCATAGCAATATTAAGACATTTCGTCCTGATCGTCTACCAATATTGGGACTGAGCGCATGTTTTCGAGTTCCACATTCACATGGCGTATCATGGATTTCCCATCATGCCGGATGATTGCGGTAAGCCTGACACAACATACATTTACTGATCTTTCTGAATTTATTGAGTATTCTTGGGTTTAATCACATACATATCAACTGCATGAACGAATTCACAATTATTGCCGGTATTTTCGGGTTTATCCTCGGGCTGGGGCTGGCATGGATTATCGCCAGAGACAGGCTGGCTGCCGTGACTCAGCTGCTGGAAGACAGGGCGGCACAATTGGACGAATTGAAATCCAGGCTGAAGCAACATGAAGATGCCGATTACCGGGCCAGGATTGCCCAATTAGAAACCCTGCTCGAAAGTGAAAGGCGCTCAATCAGCGAAAAGATAGCACTGCTGGAACAGGCCGAGAAGAATATGACAGCCTCATTCGAAAATCTGGCCAACAGGATTATCGAGGAGAAAAGTAAAAAATTTACCGAACAGAACAGGCTCAACATCGGGGAAGTATTGAATCCCCTGCGCGAACAACTGGGAGATTTCAAAAAGAAAATTGAGGATGTCTATGACAAGGAATCAAAAGACAGGTTGTCTTTGCATCATGAAATCACCAGCCTGAAATCTCTGAATGAACAGATGAGCAGAGAGGCAATTAACCTGACCAAAGCGTTGAAAGGAGACAGTAAAACACGCGGCAACTGGGGCGAAGTCATACTGGAAAGGGTGCTGGAAGATTCCGGTTTGAAAAACGGGCGTGAATATGAAACACAGGGCAGTTTCCGCGATGAAGGTGGAAAATTGTTTTACCCTGATGTGGTCGTGCATTTACCTGACAACAAGGATGTCGTGATTGATTCGAAAGTCTCGCTCAATGCCTATGAGCGTTATTGTTCCATGGAAGATGAAGACGAACGCATACTGGCCTTGAGTGAACATATCGCCTCAATCCGCAATCATGTTTCCGGTTTGCAGGGGAAAAGCTATGCCGAACTGGTCAAGGTAAATTCACTCGATATGGTATTGATGTTTGTGCCCATAGAGCCCGCCCTGATGCTGGCCTTTGAACATGATGAAAATCTTTATCAGGATGCGTTCAGGAAAGGTATTTTGCTGGTCAGTCCCTCAACCCTGACCATGAATCTGCATATTATTCACAATATGTGGCGTTATGAATATCAAAACCGCAATGCGCAGCAGATTGCCAAAAGTGCCGGAGATATGTATGAAAAGTTTGTCGGTTTTGTCGAAGCACTGGAAGATGTTGGTGACAAACTGGACAAGGCGCAATCTGCATATCAGACAGCACATAATCGACTGACAGAGGGTAAAGGCAATCTTGTTAAACGGGCTGAGGATATGCGCAAACTGGGCCTGGAAACCAGTAAAAAATTACCCGATGAACTTGTTAATAATATGCTGGAAGAAAAAATAATTCCGGTATTGGACAAGGATGATAAATAAAAGTATCAAGGGCAGGAGGACGGCCAATACTGTAGCTGCCCGGTATCTGGACAACACCAGGGAAGAGATAGATGACGGTTGGGATAATGCAGATGCAGTCAGATCTCTGCACACCATGATTACCGTGTAAAAACCGAAGACCATCATATGCTATAACAAATCACCGGATATTCCTTTCGAATCCTCGATTAATCCCTACCGAGGCTGCGAGCATGGATGTATTTATTGTTATGCCCGTCCCACCCATGCCTACATGGATCTTTCGCCGGGGATTGATTTTGAAACAAAACTCTTTGCCAAACCGGATGCGGCGAAATTACTGAAAGCCGAAATCAGCAAGCCTGGTTACCGTTGCACACCAATTGCACTGGGTACTAATATCGATCTCTATCAACCGATGAAACGTCACTGGAAGATCACACGTCAGACCATTGCAACACTGCATGAACATGATCATCCACTTACCATCGTCATCAAATTATGGCCGGTTGAACGTGATAACGATCTGCTGGCTGCTATGGCGAATAAAAACCTAGTGCATGTTTTCATTTCTGTTTAGATCGTTTACCGGAACTTGGTAGACTCAGACATTATCGCGCAATGCACTGCATAATCCCCTGATTGCCGCTACGAGTCCGGCGCCCGGATTTCGTAACCGCGTGGTACCGAAGATCTGTTCCACGAAGGCCGGAATCACCTGCAATTTCCAGAGACTGATACCCATACGCACATTGTTGCGCGGCCGTTTGTATGGATTATTGATCTAGGTCAAGTAAAAACCGCGTGATTTCTTCTAAGCTTTGATACGAAAGAAGAAGCACTTGGTCCGCCGGTAATCAGACGGTCAGGAGGCTGTAGTTGAGGAGGTAACTATGAAATTATCGCGGCGGCATTTCCTGGCAATGGCAAGTGCAGTGGGCATGGGTTCGCTGCTCAACCCGTACGAGCTCTTCGCAGAATACAAGCATCTTGGTCCAGTATCAGTTACCAATCCGCTCGCCGATTATCCCAATCGTGACTGGGAGCGGCTGTACCGGGACATCTTCCGCCACGACAAGACCTTCGTGTTCATGTGTTGCCCGAACGATACGCATAATTGCCTGCTGAACGCGTTTGCAAAGAACAATGTCGTAGTGCGCATCGAGCCGACCTACGGTTACGGCAAGGCAACCGACCTCTACGGCAACAAGGCGAGCCATCGCTGGGATCCGCGCTGTTGCCAGAAGGGACTGGTGCTGGCGCGACGTTTCTATGGTGACCGGCGCGTGAACGGCGCATTCCTGCGGAAGGGATTCAAGGATTGGGTGGACCAGGGATTCCCGCGTGATCCAAACTCCGGCGCGGCGCCGAAAGAACTCATGCACCGCGGCTGGGACAGCTGGGAACGCGTACCGTACGAGGTGGCGTTTCAATATCACACCAAGGCGCTCTACAACATCGCCAAAACTTATTCAGGCGAACAGGGCAAACAGTACTTGCTCGCGCAGGGCTACGACCCGGACATGGTGGAACAGGTGGGCGGTGCAGGCACGCGGGTGATGAAATTCCGCGGCGGTATGGCGAAACAAGGTGTGCTGCGCATCGTCGGCGCGTTCCGCATGGGTAACAGCATGGCGCTGCTTGATGCCCACGTACGCGGCGTACCGGAGGAGGAAGCAAAAGGCTCCGGCGCGTGGGATTCGTATTCGTTTCACACCGACCTGCCACCCGGACACCCCATGGTGACCGGCGAGCAGACCAACGACTTCGAACTTTTCGACACCGAGAACGCGAAGCTCATCATCGCCTGGGGTATGAACTGGATTACCACCAAGATGCCGGATTCGCACTGGCTGACCGAGGCACGCCTGAAGGGCGTAAAGACGGTTGCAGTCACAGTGGAATACTCGGCGACCGCGTCCAAATGCGACGACGTGATCGTAATCCGGCCAGGCACCGACCCGGCATTCGCGCTCGGTCTTGCCCAGATAATGATCGCGGAGAAGCTCTACAACGTCGATTTCGTCAAGCGCTACACTGACCTGCCAACACTCGTCCGGATGGACACGCTCGAACGGATCAAGGCGAGCGATGTGTTCAAGGATTACCGGCAACAGCCGCTCTCCAACTGGGCGCATGTGGTTCCAAAAGGTGAGAAGGCGCCACCGACACTGAAGCAGAACGGCGTTCAGGTGCCCGAGGAACTCGAGAACGAACTCGCAGATTTCGTGATGTGGGATGAAACCATGAGCCAGCCTGTCGCTGTCTCGCATAACGATCTCGGCGAGAACTTCGCAAAGCTCGGCATCAATCCGGCGCTTGAAGGCGAGTTTTCGATCAAGCTGGCCGACGGCAGCGAAGTCATGGCACGCACGGTGTTTGATCTCACTCGCGAATATCTCGATGCCAATCTGACCCCCGGGCAGTGCAGCCAGATCACCTGGGCGCCGAAAGAAGCAATTGTATCGCTGGCCCACGATATCGTAGGCAGTGATGGGCGCACGTTGATTGCGTGCGGTATGGGACCGAACCAGTTCTGGAACAACGACAACAAGGACCGTTCATTATTTCTGATACTTGCGCTCGCAGGCAGTCTCGGCCGGCACGGCGGCAACATCGGTTCCTACGCCGGCAATTACAAGCTCACGCTGTTCTCGGGTATCGGCAAGTTTTC
>Ga0209521_10001568_pt1 | contig 18641 bp, 16 predicted proteins | sample Rifsed19ft4_FD_184016 | JGI IMG/M metagenome (GOLD analysis project Ga0209521, IMG submission 184016) | Soil microbial communities from Rifle, Colorado, USA - sediment 19ft 4 (version 2) | ecosystem: Environmental > Terrestrial > Deep subsurface > Rock core/Sediment | place: Rifle, Colorado...
AGCTCTCGCCGTTGCGGCCGTCCCAGAAGCTCTGCCCGCCATCGTAACTGGAAGTTTGGCGATTGGTATGCGGATAATGGCGAAGAGAAACGCCCTGGTTCGCAGGATGCCGGCTGTCGAAACTCTTGGGTCCACTCAAATAATTTGCTCAGACAAGACTGGAACGTTAACTAAGGGTGAGATGACCGTTCGCAAGGCCTTCGTTGCGGGGAGACTCTACGATGTTACCGGAAGCGGCTACGAACCGAAAGGGGAAGTCACATCAGAAGATGAAGTAGGGTCCAGCGGTCGAGACGGTTTACAGAGGTTCGCGCGAGCTGCGGTTCTCTGTAGTGACGCCTTGCTGATGCAAGAGGATGGTCATTGGGTCGTCAAGGGCGACACCACAGAAGGAGCCCTACTGACACTGGCAGAGAAAGTCGCCGTTAAACAAAATGAGATCAGAAATTCCAATCCAAGAATAGGCGAAGTTCCCTTCACTTCAGAAAGAAAGCGCCTAACAACTATTCACACAGATCCAGGCGGCGGGGTCGCCGCGTACGTGAAAGGAGCCCCCGAAATAGTAGTCTCATTCTGCACCTCCTTTCTGGAGAACGGAAAAGTCAGGGTCCTGACGGAAAACGACAAGGAAAGAATTCTGAAGCTCAACGAGTCAATGGCGCTGGGTGCACTGCGAGTCCTCGCTGTTGCCGAGAAACGCTTTCACATGCCTCCGACCGATTTCTCGGAGAAGAGCATTGAATCAGGTTTCACTTTCTTAGGTTTGGCGGGAATCAATGATCCACCAAGACCTGATGCCATTGAGGCTGTCAAGGCCGCGAGGGCCGTGGGCATGAGGCCTATCATGATTACGGGAGATCACAAGCTTACCGCCTTAGCTATCGCAAAAGAAATTGGGGTCTATGAGGAAGGTGACCTAGTGCTGACCGGCGAAGAACTCGACAGATACAGCGAGAGTGATCTAGAGGAAAACGTGGAGAAGGTCAGCGTTTACGCGCGTGTCTCCCCGAGTCACAAGCTCAGGATTGTCGATGCATGGAAGAACAAAGGCAAGGTAGTTGCCATGACTGGCGACGGAGTCAACGATGCCCCCGCGTTGAAGAGGGCAGACATTGGAATCGCCATGGGAATAACAGGGACAGATGTCACGAAAGAAGCTTCAGATCTTGTGTTGGTCGACGATAACTTCGCTACGATAGTGAAGGCAATAGAAGTTGGTAGATGGATATACGACAATATCAAGAAATATCTGGCATATCTTCTTCAAGGAAACTTCGTCGAGATTGCCGTTATGACATTAACCTCTCTAATCATACTTCCACTGATAGGAGTTCACGGTGAGGATGCCTTGCCGCTGCTGGCGGTACAGATACTGTACATCAATCTAGCCACAGACGGATTGCCAGCAATTGCGCTGGGCTTTAGCCCACCCGACCCAGACCTCATGAAGAGGCCTCCGACGCCGAAGGAAGAATCGGTCTTCACAAAGGAGGTTACCAGTTTCATCATTAGGGCTCTCATTGTTGAGACACCAATTCTAATATTAGGATTCTTGACGGGGCTCAGCGAAGGTATAGCTCCCGCGAGGTCAAGGCTGTTCCTCATGTTCATCGGAATAGAGCTTGCGGTCGCATTGAACTGCAGGTCGCTCACCCATTCGATACTAGAAGCTAGGCCACACAAATGGCTAGTCCTCGCCGTCATATGGGAGGCAGTTTTGATAGTCATTCTCATGGTAATACCATCATCGAGAGATGCTCTCGGCATGGTTTTCCCTTCTAGTACCGACTTGATGTGGATGATTTCGGGGGCGGTTGTAACAGGCGTCAGCATAGAGTTACTGAAAAAATACTGGAAGATCCGACCCACGTCGGCCCAAGGTTCTTTAGAGACTGCTGAATGAGTGCGGGCCTTTCGCGAGGATTCGAGAGTGACCGAGAAAACCCCAGAGAAATCACTCAGCAGTCGAATTTTCGGACCAGCCCTTGTTGTGATTCTTAGCGTCATTTGGGGCCTAGCTTTTGTGGCCATAAGAAGAGCGGTCTTGGAGCTCAGCCCGATCAATCTAACCCTGCTCAGATGGCTGGTGGTCTCGGGAAGCTTCCTCTTACTGGCACCAATAATCGGCAAACCGAAGGCACCAATCAGGCGAGAGCATATTCCCAGAATTACCCTAGTCGCCTTCGCAAGTGTTGGAGGCTATCACCTTTCGCTCAATTATGCTGAGACGATCGTATCATCTGGTTTGGCGGGACTCTTAATCTCATTCGGCCCAATCTTCGTAGTCCTCCTCTCCGCCATATTCCTGAAAGAGAAAATTGGTATCAAGCTGACCACTGCCCTTGCTTTGGCCACCATCGGAGCAATCATACTCTCACTCAACTCGGACTTGAGTTTCGTGTACATCACAGGGCCGCTAGCGGTAGTGCTTGCGGCTTTCATGTACAGCTTATTTGCTGTGGGATCAAAACCTCTGGTGGCGAATTACGGCGCCCTTCCAACAGCTGTCTGGGTTGCGGTACTGGGTACTGTTTTCATTTTGCCTCTACTATCCGGAAGTTTCTTCGCTGAAGTTCAGAGTCTATCACTTACAGGTGGTTCTCAGTACTGTATCTCGCTATCCTTAGCACCGTCGTGGCTAACATAATCCTCTACACTCTGATCAGCAGTCGTGCCGTCTCAACTCTGTCAGTTCAGCTCTACCTCGTCCCAATTGTGAGTTTGGTGGGTGGAATCGCCCTGCTCGACGAGAGCCTCACGATCTTCACAATAATAGGTGCAGGCTTTCTCCTTGCAGCAACTGAACTAGCAACAAGGAAGAAGGCTTAGTTCGAACGTGTTGTCGGAAGAGTTGAGTTGTGTGGGAAGTATCGTCGGTTTTCAAACATGAAATCTCATCTGGAAACCCTCAAGAGACATGTGCGAATCAGAAATCTAGCTTTTAAGACACCTGCTGAATCAGTACTGGGAAACCTGAATGTACAAGATTCTTGCGCTGCGGACATGGTCTTTTGACGCTCTAGTTTCTAGGAGGTTGAGGCAGTGACAGTCACAGCTGTTGTGGGCGCACAGTGGGGAGATGAGGGCAAGGGTCGAGTAATAGACTACTTGGCCTCGAAGACCGATTTCGTTGTCAGATTTCAAGGAGGCAACAACGCAGGCCACACAGTAGTCAACGACCTAGGTACTTTCAAACTACACCTAGTCCCATCCGGCATATTCTTTCCAAAAGTGCGCTGCCTCATGGGCGCGGGGACAGTAATCGATCCCACATCTCTGCTAGAAGAGATTGCAGCCCTGGAAAGCGCAGGAGTCAAAACGGAGAATCTCTGGATTGATCGACGTGCCCACATTGTTTGGCCTTACCATCGTCTCTTGGACGGAGCTAGAGAGCAGGGCAGCAAGCTCGGCACCACACGCAGAGGCATAGGCCCGGTCTATGCTGACAAGGGCGCCTACCGAGGCATTAGGATTGGAGATCTGCTTCACCCTGAGTTTCTGCACCAGCGACTTGAAGACGTGTTACCACTCAAGAACCATGAGATGGCCTACTATGGTTTGCCACCCCTGAAACTTGAAGACCTACTAGTCCAAGCTGAGAATTGGAGACAGAGACTCTCCAAGAGAATAATTGATACGGTGCCTCTGCTGCGTCAAGCGATTCAATCAGGTCAGCAAGTCCTTCTTGAAGGTCAATTGGGCATCATGCGCGACCTCGACTGGGGCATATACCCATACAGCACCGCTTCATCACCCACAGCGGGCGGCGCATCCAGCGGTGCGGGGATACCTCCCAAGTTCATTGAACAGGTTATCGGCGTCGCGAAAGCTTACTCTACTGCGGTCGGAGGTGGACCTTTTCCAACCGAGCTACTCGATGCTGACGGTGAGCGCTTGCGACAGGTCGGAGGCGAATTTGGGGCCACAACTCAACGCCCACGTCGATGTGGCTGGTTCGACGCCATAACCGTACGCTACGCAGCCTGGTTGAACGGACTCAGCGCCATTGCTGTGACCAAGCTGGACGTACTTGATACCTTTGAAACCATCAAACTCTGCAGAGCATATCGCCTCGACGGAGAAGAGCTTACAGACATGCCGGACACCATCACACAAGGGCAAGTGAAACCAGTATACGAAGAATGGCAAGGATGGAGATCATCCACCCGGGACGCCCGCACCTGGGACGCGCTACCATCCGCAGCTCAAGCATACCTGCAACGCATTGAAGAACTGGTCGGAATTCCAACCAAATACGTTTCCGTGGGACCTCGCCGCGAGCAAATGATCTGCCTGTAAATTGGAACTGCCCTATCAGAGATAATGACATGATGCCACGCAGAAATCTTGACTCGACCATTCAGGATCCAGTCATTTCGTGGCTTATGGGTCCGGGCGAACCTTCAATGCGGTACTTAACGTCCCGCGACTTGCTCGAGCCGCGCACCAGCGAACGAAAGCTCGAAAAATTGCGCTTGCCTATTCCGAGAAGAGGTTGGGCAGCCAAAATTCTTGCTGGTCAGCAGGAGAGGACATGGTGGGTCACGAAAAAGACCTGCTACTAGCCGAAATTTCACTCAACCTGTTTTAACTGCTTCAAGTCTTCCGGAGTATCCACATCTCGTATAGCATTCTCAGAATCTGTCTCAACCAGTCGCATGGCCTGCTCATGCTTCTTGACCACTGACTTCAGGCCGAAGGATGCTTCGTCAATCTGTTCAATCTCTCCGAACAACTCCCTTCCCAACAGTATAGGGTGGCCAAGTCTGCCATTGTGAGCTGCCACTACAATTGGTTGCCTTTCATGGTTGTAGGTTTCTAGTACCATGTTGATTGAACGAGGGTCTATCAACGCCACATCGCCTGGCAGCACAAGCACTGCTTGAGTGGTTGCTCCCACTTCTTTGAGCCCGGCTTTTACTGAGCTGCTCTGACCTTTCTCGTAGTCTCTATTGACCACGAAACGGCAAGGCAAATCTTGGAGTTCACCGCGAATTCGTTCTGCTTCCCAACCAAGAACAACTATTACTTCGTCAACCTTCGAATTCAGAGCGTTTTCGACGACTCTTCTAATCATTGGTTTACCCTCGATTCTAGTTAGGAGTTTGTTCTTGCCTCGCATGCGAGTTGATTTTCCCGCTGCTAAAACTATTAAAGAGAACATCTGACGCTCAGCCTCCCTAGAGATGCATTGGCAAGAACTTCGCTGAGCCCAACTTATGTAGCAGTTGGTCGTCTTTGTAGATTACTTCTCCCCTGCGTATTGTCAAAACGGGCCATCCCTTCATTGTCCATCCTTCGTAGGGCGTCCAACCGACCTTGTAGTGGAGTTGGTCAGCACGTACCTTCCGTTTCATCTTAAGATCAACCATGACCAAGTCAGCGTCCGCCCCTTTCGCAATAATACCCTTTCTCGGATAGAACCCAAAGATCCGCGCTGGATTCTCACAGCAGACTCGCTGAAGCCCGGCGAGGCTTAGACGGCCTTTGTTTACTCCTTCGCTCAGCAAGACTGGGAGCATGGTTTCGATTGCCGGGACACCGCCCCAAGCAGACCAAATATTCGTCCACCCCACTTCCTTTTCTTCTCGGGTCCCAGGCGCATGCTCAGACGTAACCATATCCACCGTCCCATTCCGCAATCCACTCCAGAGAGCCTGCACATCTCTTGGACCTTTCAATGATGGGTTCATCTTCAGATAGGGTCCCTGCTTCTTCATGTCGTTCCTCGTGAAGGTCAAGTAGTGCGGACAGGTTTCAGCTGTGACTTTGACCCGTTTTTTCTTTACGGCTTTCACTATTGCAACGCCCTCAGCTGTCGACATGTGTGAGATATGCAGGCGTGTTCCTATTCCACCTGCATAATCCACGCCTTTTCGAATAGCGTGTTCTTCAGCTATGTTGGGCTTCCATTCTGCATGCGCCAGCGGATCCTTTCTGCCGTCGGCAGTCAGTTTCTGAAGATTCTCGTTGGCTGTTTGTTCATCTTCCGCGTGCACGTTCAGAATCGAACGTTGCATTGCAGTTTCGCGCATGAGGGACATCAATGTGTGGTCGTCGACATAGTACGGCTTGCAGGTGAAGGTCTTGAAGGAGCGAACGCCAAGCTTCGCGATTTTGGCTATGTTGGGAAGATTGTTCAGGTTCATCATGCCTGCGTGCAAGGAGAAATCGACGACGGAACTCCGTTCCCCCTCTGTGATCTTGGCTCTCACTCGCTCTGGAGTGTCAACTGGTGTTGACAGTACCATCTCGATTACAGTCGTGATACCGCCTGCCGCTGCCGCACTGGTACCACTAGTGAAATCTTCTCGATTCGTGAACGCCGGATCATGGAGGTGAGCGTGACCGTCCACCAACCCAGGAAGAACGAACTTGCCCCGGGCGTCTATGCGATCATCGACTTGGGGGTGCTTTTGTCGAGTCAGGGACTTGATCTTGCCTTCTTCAATCAAGATGCTTGTTCGAAGAACACGTCCTTTGAGAATGATTCGAGCGTTCTCGACAGCGAGGCTTCCCAAGCTTCTCAAGCATGGATGGCAACCCACAAATAATAAGGGTACAGACCACCGATACTGCAAGGTCGAGGTTCATTCTTGCCGAGAAAGAAAGGTCGTTCATGGGGCCTCAAAATAGGCAAGTACAAAATCCGACTAGGCTACTCCAAACGCAAAAAGCCACCAAAGACTAGTCGCAGGAAGAGAAGAAAGGCGAAACGCTAGTTACAGAGATGGGCTGCGAGCGGTGACCAACAAGGCCGGGAAAAGCGTCCCGGTAACACTGTTCGGTACTTCAGGAATTCGAGGTCGACTAGACGAATTTCTGACCCCCGAATTCGCCAAGAAAGTGAGTCTGTCATTTGCGGCGTTCTTGGAAAACAACGGAACCGTCCTGGTTGCCAGAGATGTCAGACCTCAATCAGAACTGATACAGAAGGCCGTGATCTCCGGTCTGCCCGATGGCGGCATCAATGTACTCAATTGTGGAGTGGCCACAACGCCCGCTACACTTGTTGCTTTGAAGAAGTTGCGGCACAAGGCCGCGGTAATGGTCACAGGCAGCCACGTCCCAGCTCCAACGACTGGTCTGCTCTTCTTCTTGGATGATACTGGTGAGATGGGCAGACAGGGGGAGGAGCGAGTCGAGGCTTACTTCAGATCTACGAAGTCATCGAGAGTTCCCGAGAATGAAAGAGGAGCAATAGAGACATTTGATGTCAAAGCGCGGATCCCACTCATGTGGTCCCCACCAAGAACAGGGTGGGCCTCACCCTCACGCGAATAGACGCACTAGTCAAGCGCTGCAACTCCAAGTTCTGACACTTCACCTAGGTGGGGAGCCCCCCGCCACGTTCACAGCTGCCGCTCTTTCTGGAAGAGCGAGAAATCAAGACAAATCAATCATGCTGTCTATTCCTTTTATAAGGTAAGTCTGCGTGTGATAACTAACTTCAATTATTGTGGAGGTGGAATTATGTCTACTGAGAAAGATCCCCAGAGGGATTTGCTGAAGCTCTTTGCATATGGGCAGTTGGCAAATCTCTGGATTACGCTTGCAACGAGGGAGGCGATGTCTGAGAAAGAAGCAAAGGCACTTCTCGGCGTCCAGGAGGCAGTTATCAAAGAATTCGAGAAGACGCTCCAAGCCTATTTCGACTTTCCCTCAATGAAGGCTTTCGGGGAGTACATAACAAGATACAAGATTCGTCTGTCCTGAGAATCATGTTGTGAGATTCAACGAAGACGAGGTGACATGACTCAATAACCGTGCTCACACGAAATATCGCCTATAGAACCAGGGCATCCCAGCCACTTTCTTAGTCAGCAGCATCATTACCCAAGCCTTTGGCAGTCGGTCGATATCAGCGCCTACCCAATTATGATTGGGCCAAACCGACTAAACCTTCTGGTGTTCGCAAGGTGACAACATCTGGGCAGGATCATCGGGGCGAAACTGTTTAAAGAAGTCAATGCCGAGCTGTCGAAGCTAGCATGTGGGACGCGACTTGCAGACCGTTGATCTGGCGAACCTGCCTCGATGGGATCTTTCGAATGTCTACCCAGGCTTGGAGTCTGAGCAGTTCAAGAGAGCAACCTTTGATTTGAAGAGCCAAGTGGACGCTTTTGATCGTTATCTGAACGAACACCATATTTCTCGAACAGCATCTCGCACTGAGTCAACTGATGTGAAAACGACAATCGCTGAGTACCTAGGGGAGATGAACGTTACACTGCGGTTGTACTCGACCCTCAACGCCTACGTTGCGTCCTATGTGACTACTGATTCCTTCAACACAACGGCCAAGCGATTGGAGTCCGAACTGGAAATGGTTGGCATTCGCCTCCGAAAGCAGGAGATAAGATTCCAAAGCTGGCTTGGGACCGTTGCAGGATCCTTACCCAAGCTGCTGGATCAACCTGGCACAGCAAGAGAGCACTCATTTTACCTACGTGAGCTTGCCGAGCAGAGTCGCTACATGATGAGCGAGGCAGAGGAATCTCTAGCAGCTGAACTGGAATTGAGCGGAGGGAATGCATGGAGCAAGCTGCATGGTACGGTTTGTTCTCAGCTTACCGTGGACTTCGAACTGGAGGGGAAAGTCCAGAAACTTCCTATAACCGCCCTTCAGAACTTGAATCACCATACTAATCCTGATGCCCGCCGGCGAGCCTATGAAGCTGAACTGATTGCTTGGGAGTCGGTACGAGAGCCACTGGCCGCTGCGCTAAATGGTGTGAAAGGTAGCGTGTTCACATTGGACCAGCGACGCGGTCGAATCGACGCTCTTCACGCCTCACTGGACCGCTCAAGAGTTGACCGCGAAACCGTCGAAACGTTGCTCAGTGTTATGCGGAACTCATTCCCAATGTTCCGAAAATATCTGCAGGCAAAAGCGAAACGATTCGGTAACAAGGCGCTACCGTGGTGGGACATATTCGCCCCAGTTGGTAAGAGCGAACGACGTTACACATGGGACGAAGCTAAGAAATTCATTCTGACTCAATTCCGTACTTTCAGTGATCGGCTGGCGGAACTGGGTCAGCGAGCCTTCGAACACAACTGGATCGACGCCGAACCACGCAAAGGTAAACGCGGCGGTGCGTTCTGCATGGAAGTGCCCGGAGTGGACGAGTCCCGTATCCTGTGCAACTTTGACGGTTCACTCGATGAAGTTTCGACGATTGCCCACGAGCTTGGCCACGCCTTCCACAATTACTGCCAAGTTGGCAAAACAATCTTACAGACAACTACACCAATGACTCTGGCTGAAACAGCTTCAACCTTTAATGAAACCATCATCGCCAACGCGGCCCTATCTGAGGCGAAAACCATTGATGAGAAACTCGCAATTCTGGAAAACCAGTTGATCAACGCGAATCAGATCGTTGTTGACATAAGCTCGCGATACACGTTCGAGAAAGAGGTCTTTGAGCGCAGGGCTAACTCGGAGCTATCAGCCGATGATTTTTGCGAGATCATGCTACGTTGCCAAAAGGCAACTTATGGAGACGGATTGGATGGACAGTATCTGCATAAGTACATGTGGACTTGGAAGCCTCACTACTACATGCCCAACCTGTCTTTCTACAACTATCCCTACGCCTTCGGCTTACTCTTCGGTACAGGATTATATGCGATCTACAAAGAGCGTGGCAGCTCATTCGTGAAGGATTACGAAACACTACTATCACGGACTGGGGAAGGCACGCCGGCTGAGCTTGCTGCCAAGTTTGACATCGATATCCGCAAACCGGACTTCTGGGAAGGCAGTTTGAAGGTTGTCGAGGAACAGATCCAACAATATCTGAAGCTTTAGACGACCGCGGAACGGAGCCTAACCAAGTCCCGTGCACATATATCCAGACATTTGGGAATTTCTCCGGTCCCATTTCCCGCTTTGCAAAAGTAAATCCGCCTATACCTAGGACGCCAAACGCCAAGAGAGCAGGCAAAGTATCCGTTAGAAAGCGCGAGGGCGCTGTTCCATTGCGCCGGCAAGTAAAGAGCGGCAATAATTAGAGCAGCCGTTAGAGTGAGATTCTCGCCGGCCCACCGTTTTTCGTTTGGACTCGCCTTCCCCAAGCCAGAATCTACTACATATGGAGAAGAGCGCGCCAAAAAAAGACTCTCTCGCTTTTTACTTACTTTAATTTCCTCGCACAATTGCACGAACTATAGTATCGCGGCCAGGACGTAGAATGGAATTGTCTGTATTCTTCAAGAAACACCATGCTCGGCAACAGATCACGCGCAATCAAGGGCAGGAGGAACACCTTTCAACCCTCAAACAAGTCCGTGTTGATGTTTTCTAGCCAGCTTCCGTGTGGACATTGAGAGCGTGTTTCTCAATGACTTCGGTGAGCCGCATAGCCATAGTACGGTAGCCTGCCACATCGGGATGGTGACCGTCGGGGGATGCCTGTAAACGGTCTGGGTTGCTTGGACTCGCAACCGCGGCACTCGTATCGCAGAATGGAATTCCGAGACTTTTGGCGGTACTCCTAATCCAGCTGTTCAGCTGTCGGATTGTTGACGCCTTCGAATTGGAGGCGGTATTGTACGGAAGGACGGTAGCCGCTACCGGACCTATCTTGGCTTTCACTGCGCTCGCGTACATTTCGAGAATATTTCTCTTTATCGATTCAAGAGGTATGCCTTGGTAGATGTCATTGACACCTGCGAGAACGATCACATAATCCGGTGCCTCTTGCACTACGTCCCTTTGAAACCGGGCCAAAATCTCGTCGGACCGTTGCCCATTGATCCCGCGGTTCAACACCACCCATCCAGGATGAGCTTTCATCATCCAATACGCATACTGGCTCTGAAGATTGCCCTTGCCATTGGGAGGAGCTTCAAGTGGAGACTGAAACTCAGGAGTCCCAGCCGTGGTGGAGTCTCCTAAACCAACAAGCCTGAGTCGCAAGCCTAGCACGGGTTCAGTATTCCATTAATCCGTTTTAACTTTAGATAATCGAAATCAGAAAGCTCTTTCTGGAGCAGGTTTAAGCGTGCGTTAGATTTCCTAGCCGTAGGTTCTACAAGTGACGTTACACGTTACAGGATAGCTACGCGTAGATTATGTGTAGACATGGATGCTTTGCGATCGCTCAACGAGAAGCAACGAACAAATAGACAGACCATGTCTACCTTACGCAGCGTGTCGAGTTGCCTCAAAATTCCAGATTGACGCGAACATCCAGCCTCGTCATTATCTCACTGCTAGCCCTGTTCCTCCTCGCGCCTGTACATGGAAATGCGGGCAACATCGGCACTCTTGCCGCAGGCGATTTCTCGATTTCAGTTTCTCCAAGTAGCTTGAATGTACTTCAGGGTTCGGCAGGAACCACTACAGTCATCGTCAGTTCGATGATCAACTTCAGTTCGCCCGTGAACTTGGGTGTCTCCGGATTGCCGAGTGGGGCTGTTGCCGGCTTCGGCACAAATCCAGTGACACCCCCACTAGGAGGAAGTGCCTCGTCACCTCTGATTATTTCGGTTGGTTCGAGTGTTCCCGCCTCCACATACCCCCTCATCGTTACTGGGACAAACAGCACCATCTCTCATTCGACTTCTCTCACTTTGAAGGTAATTGGGTCGGGAGATTTCACGATCACAGTTTCCCCAGCAAGTGTAATTGTCGCACCCAGCGCGATAGGATCGGCAACAGTCACAGTAGTATCTTCAGGTAGCTTCTCTTCACCGGTTTCGTTGACCGCCACAGGTATCCCTCTTGGATTGACTCTGACGTTCGGGCCAAATCCAGTTACACCGCCTGCTGGGAGCTCAGCAAGTTCCCTGATCTCGCTCACAACTGCATCATATGCGACAACTGGAACCTACACCATTACTATAACGGGAAGCAGTGGCAGTCTATCGCACAGCACAACTCTCATCGTCGCCATTACGCAGACAGGATATGCCGATTTCTCAATATCCGCTTCGCCTACGACGGTATTCGTGGTTCAGGGCACGAGTGGCACAACCACACTCACTGTGACATCGATCAACGGCTTCAACTCGCCAGTCGGACTATCAGTTGGTTGGATTGGATCAACGCCGTCAGGTGTCACATTCACCTTTGCCACATTAGTATCGCCTCCGCCTGGAGGCACAACCGCTGTGACTTTCACAGTAACCGCAAGTTCTGCTGCTTCGGTTGGCACCTTCACTTTTCGCGTAAGTGGGACGAATGGACTGCTCAGGCACAGCATAGACTTAGCGGTTCAGGTGAGTTCCTCAGTGCGCGATTTCACGATCTCGCTTTCCCCTAGCTCGGTGTCATTGGTTCAAGGTGCCCAGGTTTCTTCCGCGGTAGCCGTTCAGTCAATAGGAAGCTTTGCTTCAGGTGTGACTCTTGCGAGTTCTGGTGTCCCAAGCGGGATAACAGTTACCTTTGGAACTAATCCGGTTACACCAGCTGCTGGAGGAACCGCATCATCTACGGTGACTATTTTGACATCAGTTTCAATGCCGGTGGGAAGTTACGGAATTGTTATTGAGGGAAGCAGTGGCTCGCTCTCTCACAATGCAATCCTAACGGTGATCGTGACTCCATCAGCTGTGGCGGACTTTTCTGTATGGTCATCATCGAGGGTTATCTCGGTAACTCAAGGAGCCAGCGGGGCAGCCACAATTACGGTGCTGTCGCGAAATGGGTTCAGTTCCAATGTCTTACTGTTTGTTTCTTGGTTGAGCGCGGCTCCAGAGGACACCACTTTTTCACTTCCAAGTGCGATCACTCCTTTGCCAGATGCGACAGCGACTTCAATTCTAAGAGTGACGACCGGTAGCAGCGCAACTCTCGGGAACTTCACGCTCAGAGTGTTAGGGGTCAGCGGGTCGCTCAGTCATTTCGTGGACCTTACTGTCAGGATCACAGGTCAACAGTGCATCATCGCCACCGCAACCTACGGGTCCGAGCTTTCTCCCGAGGTCCAACTCCTGAGGAACTTCAGAGACAATATGATACTGAAGACCTATGCAGGTTCAAGCTTCATGACTGTGTTCAATGCTTGGTACTACTCATTCAGTCCAAAAGTAGCAGAATTCATAACACAACAGCAAGCACTGAGAACTCCAATGAAATTCGTTCTCTACCCACTAGTTGCGATCCTGAGAGTCGGCGCAACAACATTCAGTGTTTTGCGGGCCAACCCTGAAACCGCAGCCGTTATCTCAGGACTAGTTGTGACTTGGCTACTTGGCACAAGCTATCTCGCGCTTCCCTTCAGCGCTCTGTTTTGGAGAACATCAAGAGTTCGAAAAATCGCCAGACGACTTGAAAGACCGTTAATCATCGTTATCCTTGGAACCATCGGTGCGATTCTTGTCACGGAACTCTCCGGCGGGGTAGTGGCCATGATGATTCTGACATCGACAGTGGTCTTAGCGATGATGATACTCTCAACTCTTCTTACGTCGCGCCTGATAGTGTCGCTCTGCAGCGTGTTGGGCAGGCGAGGATTCCCGTAACGATACGTCTTTTATCGAATGGCGCGGCACATGAAGCCTGGCCTCGCCTTTGGTCAACCTTCTCATAAAGAACGGCGTACTAGTTACGATGGATAAGCAGCGAAGCATCCTCGAAGGACATTCTGTGGCAATCGAGAATGATCGGATAGTTGAAATTGGCAAGACGGAGGACATGGAGCGTAGACACAAGACTGCTGAAGTTTTGGACGCATCGGGGCGCATCGTTATGCCCGGAATTATCTGCAGTCATTCCCATCTCTACGGAATGCTATTGCGAGGCGCTTCCCTCAAAATAGTGCCTCCGTCAGATTTCACACAAATTCTTCAACGTGTCTGGTGGCGGGTTGATGAAGCCATGACCTTGGAGGATGCCTACGCAAGCGCCTTGGTTGCATGTGTAGAATTCGCTAAATCAGGCGTCACGACTTTCGCCGACACCTATTCAGGTCCCAATTCGATTTCAGGAGTCTTGGATCACATAGCACGTGCGGTCAACGAGGTTGGAATAAGGGGCTACGTCGCCTTCGAGGCCACCGAGCGCCATTCGATGGATGAAGGGATGAAGGGTGTGCAGGAGAACGTAAGATTCGCCGAGAAATCTACAGCAACGCCCAGCAGCAAGGCCAAACCTCTGTTCAGCATTCATGCCTCCTTCACGGTTTCGGACGACCTGATTAGGAAAGTGAAGAAGCTGGCCGAGGAGTGTCATGCTCCGATCACCATACACACGTCCGAGGGAATGGGCGACGTCCACCATAACCTTGAGAACTATGGCAAGAGAACAGTGGAACGCTTACGGGATCTCGGCCTAGTCGGGCCAAATGTGGTACTGGCGCATTGCGTCAACCTCGACGAAGATGAAATCGAAATCATAGCCCAAACGAAAACAGGTGTAGCTCATAATCCGATGAGCAACATGCTAAACGCAGTGGGCGTCGCCCCAATCACCAGAATGCTACAGAAGAACGTTAACGTGGGCTTGGGAAATGACGGATACATCTTCGACATGTTCGAGAACATGCGTACAACTTACCTCCTTCATCGCGTACATCATCGAAACCCGAACGTCATCGATGCCTACACGATCCTTGAAATGGCTACAATCAACGGAGCAAGACTCTATGGGATGGAGACCGAACTAGGATCAATAGAGAAAGGCAAACACGCAGACATAATCATAATCAAACCGAACATACTCCCCACACCTCTCAACGCCGACAGCGTCGTCGGGCACCTGATCAACACAGTAGACGGAGACGATGTGGAGCAAGTGCTAGTGGATGGAATACCTATCGTGAGGAACAAGAAACTCGTCACCTTCGACGAAGAGAAGGCACAGTCGATATCCCAAACGGCTGCAGCTAAGCTCTGGGGTCGTTTAGGGAACGTAGGACCACAAGTGAATCCTGTCAGAAAATAGAACCACACGCCGTCCCCCAGTGCATCGGATTGCAGTTTAGGCATGTTGTAACGTCCTTTCTTGAATCCGATCTTGGGATTCTACTTCTTCGTCGAAGTGAAAGGGTGGGAACATATCAAGGGAGATGGGCTGGCGTGAGCGGCTATCTTGAACCGGGTGAAGATCCACTTCAGCGAGCGAAGATCGAGATACAAGAAGAGCTGGGACTAAGCTCTCCCCAAGTTAGTTTGGTGAGATCCGGTCAACCTCTGAGAGCCTTTGACGAAGGGATGGACGTTGCCTGGATTGTGCATCCGTTCCTGTTCGATGCGGATGAGCACCCCATCCGTCTGGATTGGGAGCACACGGAATCCAAGTGGGTGAGTCCAGACGACTTTCACTCGTACGAAACGGTTCCGAAACTAAGAGAGGTCTTTGAGCGTGTCAGATGGGATCTGCAGGCTACGTCTCCAGCGCTGTCCAAGGTCGAAGGAAGCGTCAACGAACTTGCCCAGGACAGATTACACGGGGCAAGCTACCTTGGTCGAAAATCAATCGAGGTCTTAGCACAAGTCGCGAAAGCCTCTACAGCTAGCTCAACCGCTGAATTGTTCCGTGACTTACTCTCATTCGCTTTGAAGTTATGGAGAGCACAACCAAGCATGGCCACCACAAGAAACCTAACTGGAATGCTTCTACACAACATCGCAACAGCAAGGGCGGATTCCACCTCGCAGAATCAATTCAGAGAAAAGGTAGCATACTTGGCCGAAAGGGCACTGGCAGATGCAATCGCCGCGGCCGAAGATGCTTCCAGAAATTCCGTAGCTCTCCTGCCTGACAAAGGCCGAGTGCTCACGCACAGCTACAGCAGCACTGTAAAACGGGCGTTGGAACTAGCCGCGAACAGCAAGCATAGGCTAACTGTCTATGTCACCGAATCCAGCCCAGGTCTGGAAGGTAAACGGCTTGCGAACGAGCTCATCAATCTAGGAATTCCTGTGAGGCTCATAGCTGATTCCGCGGTCAGTTCAGTCATTGCGGACATTGACCTCATGTTTGTTGGAGCAGATAGTGTCCTCGCCGATGGCTCCGTAGTCAACAAGATTGGGACAAGCAGCATTGCGAAGGCCGCGAATGAAAGGGGGATTTCATGTTATGTCGTGTGCGAGACGGCTAAATTCAGTACTCAGGATTTCTTAGGCGAGCCTGTGGAAATCTCACAGGCTCTTTTCGATGTGACTCCAGGCAAATACATCTCTGCAATCGTCACGGAAGAAGGTCCAATCGAACCCCAGCAAGTCGAGGAAAGGATCCGGAAGATGCTGAGTCAACTTTATCCTTAGCAATGATAGCAGAGTGCACTTCGAACCGGGTACGGAATTGATCGAGTTGAGTGGCGTTCCAGAAGTTGACTTGCGTATTCGAAGACTTGTTCAGGCTATCTTCCGCTCACAGGGGATGCTCCGTGAATACTTCACAGATCTCTTCCCTTACATGCGCGAAGCCGTGCGCCATTTCAACATAGAAGGCATTTGGGAAAAGGTCTACGCAGACGTGGTCACAGGCGACTACGAACTCGACCGACTCTCCCTCTTCCTCAACCGCCTATACAAAGAAGACAAGGAACTCTTCGCGTCTTTCTTGGGCTACGTAACGAAAGATGTCATCGAGAAATTCCACGAACCCAAACAAAATCTTGCCTGGTTCTTCGAGGAGCTTAAAGAACTAGGTTTCAGTTGGAGCGGCAAGAAGATGGTGCCCACTCAGTAGAGCTTGGAAGCTCGTCTAACGTTTACTTGCTGTCAGTCAGGTCTTTTCTGCCAGGTCCGATTAGTTCGATCCAAATTCCGTCCGGGTCTTTAACGTACGCCAAGGTCTCTGATTCGTCGCCGAAAGGCTCGGCGGCTGGCTTGGCCCCTCGACGGACCAGAAGTCTGAACCATTTTACTGCATCATTCACGATGAAACCGATGTGATCCAGCTCGCTACCGTTACGATACTTCTCATAGAACCTGCTTCCCTTCGGATACCAGTTCAACTCCAACCTCTGCTTTGATGACGGGTCTACTAAATGGACCCATTTCCCACCGTGAGGCATAGTACCTCGATGACTTACTCTAAGCCCAAGAAATCGGTAGAATTTGAGCGATTTTCGTATGTCGCGGACTTGGATTCCTGCATAATACAACCTAACCTTTCGTTTGGGCAAGGCGTTGTCTCCAGATTCAGTCTACGAGCAGTGGAACTGCTGAAAGGGATTTGATGGTTTCGCAGTCGTATGACGGCGATCTGCCAGAACGATCTATGAGTACACCTCTCATACCAGCCGACCTCGCACCGACAACATCTAGCTCATAACTGTCTCCAACGTGCATGATTTCTTGCGGAGAATAACCAGCCATTTCCGCCGCTTTCAGGTAGAGGCGCTTGTCCGGCTTGTCGTACCCTGCGCTTTCACTAGATATGACTACTGAGAAGTACTGCTCGATACCCTCTCTTGCAAGATGTAGCCGCTTCACCTCCTCTGTTGTGCGAAGATTTTGAGTGACTACTCCGAGATGCAAACCGCGCCGTTTCAGTGCTTCAAGGCAGGGGATAGTGTCAGGATAAACTGTGATCCCGGCTCTGTCATGCCATTCCAAGTCAATCTTCTTTGCTATTGCAGAAATGTGTTCCTGCAGTCCTAGATACTGCAATGCGTGCTTGTAATAGTCTTCAAAGTTTGACCGTTGTCCTCGTGGGAGAGGGTGATACTTCTCGTCCCAAAATGCCTCAGCACTAGCGATAGCCCGGTTCACCTGTTCCTGTGAAAAGTCGTAGCCCAACTCTTGTAGTATCTCAAATGGGATTTCGGGAGTGTCTTTTTTGATATGTGCGAGTGTCCCTCCATGGTCGAAGAAGACAAATCTCACACTATGATTTGGCTTCAATGCTGACTCACAAAAGCTTGTACCCTTCTGCAACCTCTGAAGGGCGAGGGTCCTTTGCTTCCTCTGGCGGGGGTGTTCCGCGGAAGAGGAAGAAGAAGGCGATTGCGGATGCGAAGTAAGCCACTGCTCCAATTATGATTGGGGCAGAGATTGACGCGTAGCCGGTTCCGCCCAGGAGGTATCCTCCAAATATGGGGCCTATCGAGCTGCCGATTCCCCAGATTGTTGAAGTTATCGCGGAAGCCGACGCACGTTCGTCTGCGGTAACAGTCCCCATGAGATATGATTGTTGAACTGGCCAAGAGATGTTCATGAAGAAGTTGCGGAAGATGTAGACAAAGCCAGCCAACTGGTAAGTCGGAGCCAAAATCATTGACGCTAGCAAGATGGCTGATAATCCCTGCGTCGCGAACACGCTCCTTGGACTGCCCAAAGCCTTGGTCAGTCTTGGAATTATGGGTACGACGATTAGCGACGTAACTTCAGACGCAGCGAACCAAGGACCAATAATAGCTTCATTCACTCCATACATTTTCTTGAACCAAAGCGAGAGCAATTGCACTGCGATTCCTGAAGCGAACCCAACTAATCCCAAGGTCAGAGAAAATCGGTAGATCTGGCGCAGCGACTTCTTTGGAAAGAATGTCCTAGAGAATTCTTTCTTGAGGACGGGAGTGAGTTCCTTTCGCTCCGCTACAGGAAGGAGAACTAGGCCAGATATTATCGCGAAGCCCGCAAATATCATGAAAGTGTATTGAAATGAAGCCAGATAGGTTGTTTGAAGATTCGAGCGAAAGAAAGCGGGAAGGACGCTCATACCTGAGCCGGCTGTG
>Ga0209521_10001571_pt1 | contig 18626 bp, 15 predicted proteins | sample Rifsed19ft4_FD_184016 | JGI IMG/M metagenome (GOLD analysis project Ga0209521, IMG submission 184016) | Soil microbial communities from Rifle, Colorado, USA - sediment 19ft 4 (version 2) | ecosystem: Environmental > Terrestrial > Deep subsurface > Rock core/Sediment | place: Rifle, Colorado...
CGTCGGCCTCGTCCAAGATCGCGGCTACCGTCCCCGCGTTCGCCGCGAAACCCGACTGGAACATCAGCGCCGCCTCCGCGTGCTTGAAGTCCGCGAATGCGCGCTCGAGCTCGCGATGCATCGTCATCGTGCCGGCGATCGTTCGCACGGCGCCGGTGCCGGCTCCCAGCTCCGCGGCGGCACGAGACGCGGCCGCGTTCATCCGCGGATGGTTCGCCAGACCGAGGTAGTTGTTCGACGCGAGGTTGACGACCTCGCGTCCGTCGAAGACCGCCCGGGCGCCGGTGGGACCTTCGAGGGTCCGCGGGTGCAGCAGGAGCCCCTGCTCATCGAGCTCGGCGAGCCGCTCCTTCAAGAAGTCGAGCGCACCGGCCATCGGTTCACGCTACCGCATCCCGATAGGCTGAAGCCGTGACCGACGAGGCGATCGAGCTCGATGGGTTCCTGGCCGACTCGGTGGTCGGCGTGCAGGGCAAGCTCTACGTCCTCGGAGCCGGGTGGAACCGCATCACGGCCGCCCTGTTCCCTGCGCGGCACGACCGGGTGGGGATCGGCCTGCTGGTCCGCATCCCGGCGGGGGCCGAACGCCGGGGACGGCGGTTCGAGCTCCGCGTCGTCGGGCCGGGCGACGAGACGCTCGTCCTCGGGTCGGGTCCGGACGGTCCCGTGAGCTCGATCACCGGCGAGTTCACCGCGGGCGGACCGGAGGAGCAGGTGGTCCCGCTGGCGTTGAACCTCAACGGTCTCGGCTTCCCGCGTCCCGGCGACTACCGCATCGAGGTCTCGGTAGAGGAACGCCTCAGCAAGACACTGCCCTTCAGCGTGCAGGCGCTCGCCGACCGGCCGGCGACGCACGAACCCGGGACGGGCACCGCCGGGTACCTCTAGCCGTTCGGCAGCATGATCACCTTCGCCGCGTGACCCGACGCGGCGGTGGCGAACGCCTCCTCGAATCGCTCGAGCGGGAAGCGGTGAGTGATCACGGGTGAGATGTCCACGCGGCCGGTCGAGAGGAGCGTCGTCGTCTGCTGCCAAGTCCGGAACATCTCGCGCCCGGTGATACCCAGGATCCGCGCCTCCTTGAAGATGACCTGATCGTTGAGGTCGAGCGTCACCGGACCGCTGGGAAGACCGAGCAGCGACATCCGCCCCCCGCGGGCGAGCATCCGGGTCCCCTGGTCGATCGCTCGGGCATCGCCGGACATCTCGAGCACCACCTCGGCGCCGCCACCGTCGGTCTCGCGCAGCACTACCTCGACCGGGTCCTCCGCGACCGGGTCGATCAACAGGTCGGCACCCATCGTCCCCGCGAGCGCCCTCCGGTCCGGGTTCGGCTCGATCGCGAAGACCTTCCAAGCACCCAGCGCTCGCGCGATCGCCACGGCGAACAGTCCGATCGGCCCACACCCGATCACCGCGACCGGGTTCGTGAGCAGGTCCTCGCCGCCTTCGGTCCCGAAGGCCGCGTGTACGGCGTTGCCGAACGGCTCCATCACGGAGGCGTGGTCGGGCGCGATCCCCTCGCCCACGATCCACGCGTTGGCCGCGGGAAGGACGACGTATCCGGCGAAGGCGCCGTCCGTGTCCACGCCTAGGATCCGCAGGTTCCGGCAGATGTGCGCTCGGCCCGTTCGGCACGTCGAGCACACACCGCAGGCGATGTGGGTCTCGGCGGCGACGAACGCGCCGGGCTGCACGTGATGAACCTCCGGGCCCACCGCCTCGACCGTCCCGGCGACCTCGTGCCCGAAGGTCATCGGCACGCGCGGGATCCGCCCCTGCGCCCACTCGTTCCAGTCGAATATGTGCAGGTCGGTGCCGCAGATCGAGGCCGCGTGGACGCGAACCAGGACCTCGCCCTCGCCGGGCTCGGGCACCTCGAGCTCGACGAGCTCGGCCCCGGCGGCGGCGGAGGTCTTCCTGAGGGCGTGCATCGTCGTCATCGGACGAGTCAGCCTAACGCGCGCTCTGCGTGCAAGATGTCGACGAGCAAGCCGGAACCTTCCGGACCCGCGACCGCGTCCCAGGTGCGCCCAGCCGAGCCCGACCGCGGAGGGATCCATGTTGAAGGCTAAGAGGACCGCCGCGGTCTTGACCGCGGTCGCGCTGCTCACCGCCGCGTGCGGACGCCTGAGCGACAACGGCCCGGGCTCCGGCGACGACCAGATCCCCCACCCCTCCGGAGCAGACGACCTGGTGCTCCGGATCGACGTCGGCGGCGGGTTCGTGCCCATCGAGTACAACCTGGCGGCCGTACCCGGCATGTCGATCTACGGCGACGGCCGGATGATCCTCCAGGGCCCCGTGATGGAGATCTACCCGGGCCCGGCGCTCCCCAACTTCCTCGTTACGCGGCTCTCCGAGGACGCCGTCCAGGCGATCCTGGCGGCCGCTCGTGACGCCGGCCTCATGGACGGCGACGCGACCTACGACTTCCCGTGCGTCACGGACCTGCCTACGACCACCTTCACCGTCGTCGCCGAGGGCCGGGCGAACGTCGTCTCGGCCTACGCGCTCGGGTTCGACGAGGGCGCAGGCGCCTGTGAGGGCGTGGACACGGAAGCACGCTCCGCGCTCGCCGCTTTCCAGGGTGCGTTCGGAGATCTCAAGGGCCTGGTCCCTGAGGGCTCGATCGGCCCCGAGGAGCCGTACGTGCCGACCGAGATGCGGGTGTTCGTGCTTCCGTACCGTGGCGAGGCCGAGCTTCCCCAGCAGCCCGTCGAGTGGCCGGTGGCAGGCTCGCTCGAGACCTTCGGTGAGCCCATCGACGTTCCCGAAGGCGCACGGTGCGGCGTCGTGAGCGCCGAAGACCTCGCTGGCGTGCTCGGGGCCGCGGCCACCGCCAACCAGCTCACGCCGTGGACGAGCGACGGGGTTGAGCACCAGCTGATCTTCCGTCCGCTGCTACCGGACGAGCACGGTTGCTGAGCCGATTTCGCCAACTCACCCTCCTCGGCCTATGCTGCGCGGAACAGTTCCATGGTGGGGGGAAGGGAGGGTGGCATGACCAGAGGGTCGAACCGTCGCGCAGCGATGGTGCTGACGCTGGTCGCCGTGCTCGGGTTGGTGGCGGCAGCGTGCAGCTCGGATGAGGGGGGCGGAACCGTCGCGGTGACGCTCCAGGAGTTCGCGGTCGTACCCGCCGAGAGCTCGATCGCCGCCGGCGAAGTCACGTTCGAGGTCACCAACGAGGGTCCCGATGACGTCCACGAGTTCGTCGTGTTCAAGACCGATCTGGCGCCCGGCGCGCTCCCGACGGGGGAGGACGGCTCGGTGGACGAGACGGGCGAAGGCCTCGAGCTGATCGACGAGATCGAGGACATCGCGGTCGGCGATGCCCCGACGCTTACGGTCTCGCTCGATGCGGGCAACTACGCCCTGATCTGCAACATCTACGACGCGACCGAGGACGAGGCCCACTACCAGGAGGGCATGTTCGTCGGGTTCACGGTCGAGTAGGGCCCGAACTGACTAGTCAAGTCGGGGGGTCGCTGGGCCGATAACTGGGGAACGGCGAACAAGGCGGCTCCGTGACCCACCCGACATCGCGCCCCTCGGGGCGCCTAACAGCTTTCGACGCGCTGCAGGAGCTCCTCGAGCACCTCGAGGAGTTGCCCGAGCGTGGGCGACGACTCCTGGACGTTGTTCGAGCGGACCTGCAACGGGCAGAGGGCGAGCTGCACGAGGCTCAGGACAGGTACCAGGCCCTCGTCGAGCAGATCCCGGCGATCGTCTACATCGACGTGGCGGACGGAAGCATGGCCACGACCTACGTGAGTCCCCAGATCGAGGCCTTGCTGGGCATCACCCCGCAGGAGTACATCGACGACCCGGAGCTTTGGACCCGGCACCTGCATCCCGACGATCGCGAGAAGGCCCTGGCGACCTACGAGGCCGGACGCGGATCGGGCGAGCCGTTCACGTTCGAGTACCGCCTGATCGCCCGGGACGGCCACCCCGTGTGGTTCCGCGACAGCGCGGTGGTGCTCCGCGACGCGGATGGCCGGCCGACGCTGATCGAGGGCGTGATGCTCGACGTCACGGAGCAGAAGCAGGCAGAGGAGCGGGCGGCGTTCCTGGCGTTCCACGACAAGCTGACAGGGCTACCCAACCGGGCGATGTTCGAGGAGCTCCTCGAGCTGGCGATCGCCCGCGCGCGCCGGCACGAGCTGGCGACCGCAGTGGTGCTGGCCGACCTGGACGACTTCAAGCTCGTGAACGACAGCCTCGGGCACGAGCGCGGGGACGAGCTCCTACGTCAGCTCGCCGAGCGATTGCGCGAGGCGACGCGCGAGACTGACCTGGTCGCTCGCCCCGGCGGGGACGAGTTCCTGCTCCTGCTCGCTGACATCGATCGCGGCGGACAGCCCGGCATGCCGGGGAGCTCGGACGGAGCCGTCCTGATCGCCGAGGCCATCGCCTCTCGCGTTCAGGAGGCGCTCCTGGAGCCGTTCGTGGTCAACGGCACCGAGGTGTACGTGCAGGCGAGCATCGGCATCGCGATGTTCCCCCACCACGCCGCCGATGCCGCCGAGCTGCTCCGTCGCGCCGACGCGGCGATGTATCAGAGCAAGAAGACCGGTCCGGGCGGCTACGCCGTGTACTCGGACGAAGGCGCCGACGCGCTCGGCAAGCTCTCGCTCACGACACGCCTGCGCAAGGCGGTCGAGAACCAGAACTGGGAGCTCCACTACCAGCCGGTGGTCTCTCTCGCCGACGGTCGGATGGCTGGTGTCGAGGCGCTGATCCGCTGGAACGACCCCAACGGCGGGCTGGTCGCGCCCGGTGAGTTCATCCCGCTGGCCGAGGAGATGGGCCTGATCGAGGTCATAGGCGACTGGGTCGTCGAGGAGCTCGCCCGTCAGGACGCCACCTGGCGCGCCGAGGGCCTGGATCTGGAACTCTCCTTCAACCTCTCGCCACGCCAGCTGTGGCAGCCGGATATCGCGGACCGGATCACCGGGCGCCTCGCGGCCGAGGGCGTGAACCCGGCGAAGGTGGTCGTGGAGATCACCGAGTCCACCGCCATGACAGATCCCGACAGGACGCTGCGGATCCTGTGGGACCTTCACTCGCGGGGCCTGCGTCTGGCGATCGATGACTTCGGGACCGGCTACTCGTCGCTGTCGCGGCTCAAGAACATGCCCGTCGACATCTTGAAGATCGATCGCACCTTCGTCCGCGAAGTTCACGCAGACCGACAGGCCGGCTCGATGGTCCAGGCCGTCATCCAGCTCGCCGAGGGCCTCGGCATGACCTCGCTCGCGGAGGGGATAGAGACCGAGGACGAGTGGCGCTTCCTGACCGAGCGCGGCTGCCAGCTCGGGCAGGGCTACTTCTTCTGCCGCCCAGCTCCGGCGGCAGACATCTTGGCCCTGCATCGGCGATCCGGCATGCAGCTGGTCGCCGACGAGACCGCCTAGCTCAGAATCGACGGCGCTTCGGCGGACGCAGCCCCGACCGGCGTCCGGTCCCGCTGGCCGAGAACACCACCCGAGGCGGCGCGACCTTCATCCCTGAGTCTTCGAAGTCCTCGTGCAGGTCCAGGCGCGCGGCCATCCGACCCACGTCGCCCTGCTGGTCGGCGGTGACGAGCGTGATCCCGGTACCGGAGCGTCCGGCGCGCGCCGTCCGCCCGACGCGATGCACGTAGCCCTTGTCGTCGTTGGGCGGGTCGTAGTTCACGACGTGGCTGATCCGATCAAGGTCCAGGCCCCGAGCGGCGACGTCGGTCGCGACGAGCACCTCGACCTTGCCGGTGTCGAACCGCGACAGCGAGCGCTGCCGCGCGTTCTGCGTCATGTCGCCGTGCATCGCCTCGGCCTTGATGCCCTTCTGCTTCAGCTTGTGCACGAGGCGATCGGCGCCACGCTTGGTCCGGACGAAGACGAGCGTGAGCTCGCCGTCGTGCTCGAGCAGCTCGATCAGGGCGTCGACCTTGCCCTGGGCCGAGACCTGCACGAACCGGTGATCCACACCCTCCACGGTCTCGCCGGCGGGGCCGACCTCGTGCAGGATCGCGTCACGGGTGTAGGCGCGGGCGAGGTGGCCCACCGCGCCGTCGAGGGTCGCGGAGAAGAACATCGTCTGGCGCTCCTTCGGCAGACGACGCACGATCCGGTCGACCTGCGGCTGGAACCCCATGTCGAGCATCCGGTCGGCCTCGTCCAGGATCAGGATCTTCACGCCTCCCAGCTTCACGGTGCCACGCTCGGTCAGATCCTGGAGCCGGCCGGGCGTCGCGATGAGGATCTGGGCCTTGGCGTTGCCCCGGGCCTGCTCGCTCATGCTGACGCCACCGTAGGCGACCCCCACGCGCAGGCCCTTGGCCTTGGCGACGTCCTCGAACTCGTCGGCGACCTGCTGCGCGAGCTCGCGGGTGGGTACGAGCACCAGAGCCGAGGGCGTTGCGTCCTCCCGACGCAGGCGCTCGACGATCGCGATCGCGAACACGAGCGTCTTACCCGAGCCGGTGGCCGAGCGGGCGAGCACGTCCCTGCCGGCGATCGCGTCTCTCAGCACGAGCGACTGGATGGCGAACGGTTCCGCCACACCGCGTGCGGCGAGCGTGTCGATGACCCCGTGGGATGCGCCGAGGTCGGCGAAGGTGGAAGTCACATGGACTCCTTCTGCGGCTGCGCCGCGCCTGCCGCGACCTGCGGCTGCGCCGCGCCTGCCGCGGCCTGCGGTTGTGCCGCGGCTCTGGCCGCGGTCCTCTCGGGGAGGTTCGGCCTTGCCCCGGGACCGCCTGAAGGAGGAACGAGGGGGAAGCGAAACCTCACGGACGGCAACGCCGTCCTCGAGGACCACCTTACCAGCAGTCGTTCAGGCGGAGCGCAGGACCAGCAGGATCATCGCGTAGTGGCACGTGGCCGCTGCGACCATGAACCCGTGCCAGATCTCGTGGTACCCGAAGGTCGCCGGGCGCGGGTCCGGTCGTTTGCCGGCGAACACGATGCCACCCGCCGTGTACAGGAGTCCCCCCGAGATCATCAGGATCGCTTCGGCGGTGGTCATACCCCGCAGCAGCTGGGGCAGCGCGATCATGGCCAGCCAGCCGAGGCCCATGTACAGGATCGCGCTCGTCACGGAGAGGCCCTCTGGGTGGACCATCTTCAGCGTGACGCCGACCGCGGCGCCCGTCCAAACGAAGGAGAGCAGGACCGCCTCCCAGGTCCCATCCAGGACCAGAACGCTCACCGGCGTGTAGCTGCCGGCGATCAACACGAAGATCATCGAATGGTCCAGGCGCCGCATCCACCTGCGCGCGGGCTCGGACCAGGTGCCGCGGTGGTAGGCAGCGCTGGAGCCGAACACGGCCGAGAGGCTCACGGCGTAGATCACGGCAACGGCGGTCGCTGCGGGACCGCTCGCGAGCAGCACCAGCAGGAGACCCGAGGGGATCGAAACCCAGAAGGCGACCTGATGGATCCGGCCGCGAAGGCGCGGCTTCGGGGGGGTGAGGGTCACGTCCATCGCGGCCCATGGTACGGCTCGTCGACGTCGCCTGGTCGAGCCGCTCCCGCTCGAGGTCTAGACCAGCAGTTCGCGGACCCGCTCGGCGATCCGCTCCGCCGAGATCCCCGCCCAGTCACGGAGCTCCTCCGGCGTTCCCGACCCGGGCATGGCGGTCACCGCGACCTTCACGACCCGGCCGGACAGCTCGCCCACGGCCGCGAGCGCCTCGAGAGTTGCATCCCCGAGGCCGCCCTCCGACCAGTGGTCTTCGACCGTTAGGACGACGCCCGTCTCCGAGAGCGCGGTCGCAAGCGTCACGGCATCGATCGGCTTGATCGAGTAGCAATCGATCACGCGCGCCGAGATGCCCTCGGCCGCAAGTGCATCGGCCGCTGCGAGCGATCCGTGGACCGTGATCCCGGCGCCGACTAGCGTTACCCGGTCCTGTTCCGAGGACCGCAGGACCATGCTGCCGCCGACCCGGAAATCGGCGGCAGCGTCGTACAGGGGCGTGGTCATCTCGCGGGTCGTGCGGATGTACGAGATCCCGGGCAGGTCCGCCATCGCGGCCACGAGCTTCGCGGTCGAGTTCCCGTCGCACGGGTAGAGCACGGTCGAACCGTGCACGGCCCGCATCATCGCCAGGTCCTCGAGGGCCATCTGAGACGGTCCGTCCTCGCCGATCGAGACCCCGGCGTGCGAACCAGCCAGGCGCAGGTTCGCCCGGCTCACCGCCGCCATCCGCACGAAGTCGTACGCCCGCGTCAGGAACGCCGCGAACGTGGCCGCGAACACGACCTTGCCGAGCACCTGCATCCCTACCGCCATGCCGACCATGTTCTGCTCGGCGATGTAACCCTGCACGAACCGCTCGGGCGCAACCGCCTGGAAGTCCTCCGTGTACGTGGAGTTCGAGACCTCGGCGTCGATCGCGACGACATCGGGGCGCGCGGCGAGCGCCGCCAGCGTCTCGCCGAAGGCCTTGCGGGTGGCGATCGCCTCCGTGTAGGCGGGCAGTGTGACCTCGGCTCCGACGTTCCGGGGAACGAAGCCGGCCTCGGGCTTGGGAGGCGAGATCCGGATCTGGCGCTCCCCACCCAGCTCGGCGATCGCGCGCTCGGCCTCGTCGGTCGAGAGCGCTTTGCCGTGCCAGCCCTCGGCGTCGGCCAGGAACGACACGCCGTGCCCCTTCTCCGTGCGCGCGATCACCAGCGCCGGCCGTCCGGCGCGCTCGGCCTCGTTGAACGCCCCGTCGATGGCGGCGACGTCGTGGCCGTCGACCTGGATCGCGTGCCAACCGAAGGCCAGCGCACGCGCCGCGTACGTCTCGAGATCCCACCGCAGCATCGTGGGGCCGCGCTGGCCCAGGCGGTTCACGTCGACGATCGCGATCAGGTTGTCGACACCGTGATGCGACGCGTTGGCCATCGCCTCCCACACCGAGCCCTCGGCGACCTCTGAGTCGCCCATCAGGCACCAGACGCGCGCCGAGATGCCGTCCATCCGCATCGCGAGCGCCATCCCGAGCGCGACAGGGAGACCCTGGCCCAGCGAGCCCGTCGCAACGTCGACCCATGGCATGTCGGGAAGCGGCACCGGGTGGCCCTGCACTGGCGAGCCCATCGCGCGGAAGGACAGGAGCTGCTCGTCGGTGATCGCGCCGACCGCCTTCAGAACCGAGAACAACAGGGGCGAGGCGTGCCCCTTCGACATCACGAAGCGGTCATTCGCGAGGCTCTTCGGATCGGCGATATCGGTCCGAAGGTGGTCGGACCACAGGACCGCCAGGAGGTGGGTGGCCGAAAGTGAGGAGGTGGGATGCCCCGACCCCGCCGCCGTCGAACTCCGGATCGAATCCACGGCAAGCTGGTTCGCCACCTCGTTCCAGCCCTCCACCTTGTCCATCGGACCTCCTAGCTCACGCGAGCCGCCCGGAGTGTACGGGTCACGGCGTTGGCGGGTCAGGGTGGACCGCCTGCTACCCTGTGCCGCATGGCCGACTACAAGGAAGTCCGCGTGGAGCGCCTCTTCTTGAAGGTGCCCAACACGGACAAACTCCGGAAGGGCGCCGCCGGCAGGCATAAGCACCTGCTCGCCGACGGATGGCGCGAGATGGAGCGCCGGCAGGAGATCGACCACATCTGGGTGCGGTACGAGCGCACGGGTCCCACCCCCCTGCGCCTTCGCCTGCCCCGCCCCGACAAGGACCAGGGCCGCTTCGAGCGTCGCCCCCGCATGGGCGGGCGCGACGGTGGACGCGGCGGTCCTCGCGGTCGCCGCTAGTCGAGAGGTGGTCCGTTCGGCATCTGAGGGTACGTGCGCCGCGGCCGTGTCGCGCGCGTATCGGTGAACCGAACATGATTCGGCTGCAGTACTTCTACGACTGACGAACCGCAGGTATCATGTCGCGGGTCGGGCGGGCCGTCCGGCCCCCGCGCGCACCACCCGCGGGCGTACCTTACGAGGTGGGAGGTGTTAGCCCGTGAGCGAGCACGTGCGGCCGACGAACGCCCGACCCAAGCGAGAGGTGGGCCGTGCCCACGCCGCGGAGCAGCCCTTCGAGTACCCGCTGAAGCGCGAGTACGTCGAGCCCGACTGGACCCGGCTGTCGGGGTTCGCCGACGTCACTACGGAGCAGTGGGGATCCGCTCAGTGGCAGCGCGCGCACTCGATCAAGAACCTCGTTGAGTTCAAGCGCGCGCTCGGCGGCCACCTCACCGACGATCTGTACGCGGACATCGAGCGCGACCAGCAGGAGCGCGCAACCATGTCGATGTTGATCCCTCCGCAGATGGTCAACACGATGAACGAGACCGACCTGCGCAACGACCCCGTCCGTCGGTACATGGCACCGGCCTTCACGGACCGCGACGAGGAGTTCCCCTCGCACCCCATGGCCACCCGCGACTCACTGCACGAGGCGGATATGTGGGCCGTCGAGGGCCTAACGCACCGCTATCCGACGAAGGTCCTCGCCGAGCTGATCCCCACGTGCCCCCAGTACTGCGGCCACTGCACGCGGATGGACCTGGTCGGCAACGACACGCTCCAGGTCCTCAAGTACAAGTTCGAGATGAAGCAGAACGAGCGCTGGGACGCGATGCTCGACTACCTGCGCCGGACCCCGTCGGTCCGCGACGTGGTCGTGAGCGGCGGCGACATGGCCAACGTGCCGATCAAGCGTCTGCAGGACTGGCTGTTCCGGCTCTTCGATATCGAGAACGTGCGTGACGTGCGGATCGCGACCAAGGGCCTCATGGGCATCCCCCAGCACTTCCTGCAGGACGAGGTGCTCCAGGGCTACGACGCGATCGCCAAGCGCGCGCACGAGCGCGGCGTCGAGATCGCCTTCCACACCCACGTGAACTCGGCACAGCAGGTGACGCCGATCTTCGGACGCGCCGTTGGCGCGCTGCTGGACATGGGCTACCGCGATGTCCGCAACCAGGGGGTCCTGCTCCGAGGAGTGAACACCACGACCAACCAGCTGCTCGAGCTGTGCTTCATGCTCATCGACCACGCGAAGGTGATCCCCTACTACTTCTACCTGTGCGACATGATCCCCAACAGCGAGCATTGGCGCCTCGCTGTCTGGGAGGCGCAGGACCTGCAGATGGCGATCATGGGATACCTGCCGGGGTTCGCGACGCCGCGGTTCATCGCCGATGTCCCCTTCGTGGGCAAGCGGTGGGTTCACATGCTGAGCAGCTACGACGACGTGAAGGGCATCAGCTACTGGCGCAAGAACTACCGGACGGGGATCGAGTACGACGATCCCGAAGCTCTCACGCGCGAGTACCCGTACTTCGACCCGATCTCAACGCTTCCCGAGGAGGGCCGCCAGTACTGGCGCGAGTTCTTGGCCCACCAGCAAGGCCTGCAGCTGCAGCCCATCTGATGCTCAGGCGTTGATCACGTCTCCGAAGGGCTCGGCCCAGGCCTGGAAGGTCTCGGCGTCGTACTCGTGGTACGGGTGCAGGTTGGCCTCGAGCGGATCTTTGGGCGGGAACAGCAGCGGGCTCTCGGCCAGCGTCTCGTAGTAGCGGGCGGTCCCTCCTTTGCTCTCTTCCGCCTTCTGGCGCATCAGGTCCTGAACGCCGTCCACCGGGGTCATGTAGAGGACCCAGTCGGTGACCTGCACCGCGATCTCGGGCCGGTAGAACCAGTCCATGAACAGGTGGGCGTCGGTGGGGTGCTGGGCCTTCGCGGGGATCTCGAGCGGCGTCACCCACAGCATGCCGCCCTCCTCGGGCACCACGAACTCGAGATCGGGCGCGCCGCCCAGATACTTGTAGTAGAAGACATCACCGGACCACGCCATCGAGGCCCAGGTGTTCCCGGCCACGAGCTCCTCTATGTAGTCCTGGCCGAGGTATGCGCGCACGATGCCGGCGTCTCGCTGCTCCGCGAGCTTCTCGGTGGCTCGAAGAACGTCGTCCGGCGTGGCGTCGACGGGCTCGATCCCCAGCATCAGGAGCGTTAGGCTCACGGTGTCGACCATCTCGGTCATCATCCCTACGTGCGCCTCGAGGCGCTCGTCCCACAGGTCCTCGAAGCGTCGGATCTCGAAACCTGTCTTCGTGGGGTCGTAGGCGATCCCCGTAACGCCGGCCTGCCACGGGACGCTGTGCGCGTTGCCCGGGTCGTACGGAGGGTCCCGGAACGCGGTGAGCAGGTTGTCCTGCACATGGGGCAGCTCGTCGGGGTGGAGCGCCTCGACCCAGCCGGCCTCCCGCATCAGGCCGACGACCCAATCCGAGAGCGCGATCAGGTCCCATCCCGTGTCCCGCCCCTGCTCGAGGATGGGCGCGAGCGAGGCGAAGAACTGTTGGTTGTCGTTGATCCGCTCGCGATAGTCGACATCGATGCCGTACTCCTTCTCGAACGCCTCGAGCGTCGGCCGGTGCCCGCCCCTGGCTCGGTCGATGTAGAGCGGCCACTGGGCCACGGACAGCTCACCGGCGACCGCCGGCAACTCCCCGCCGGGGCCGCTCGTCGGCGTGGGTTCGTCCGAGCCGCAAGCCGCGAGGAAGGCGGCGAGCGCCGACATCCCGAGCGCGCCCCGCCCCGCGCCACGAAGCACCTGTCGCCGCGAGACCGGCTGCCGCATCCACCGATCAAGGTCGCCGTGGATCATCCCGCTCCCTTTCTTCCAGGAACGCGCCCATCCTGCAACTGACCAAGCGCTTGGTCAAGACAGGGGGCCGTGGGTATGCTCCGCGGCGATGAGCCGCCTGCTGACCGTCCTCGGGGCCCAGGTCCGCCCCGTGACGTTCGACCCCGAGGCTACGTTCGCCAAGTTCGAGCGCGAGGTTCGCCTGGCCCGGACCGCCTTCAGGGACGCCGGCATGCTCCTGTTCCCCGAGCTGTACCTGACAGGTGACGACCCGTTCGCGGGCGAGCCGAGCGGGTTCATGGCGCGCGTCGCCGAGCCCGTGCCTGGCCCGCTCACCGAGCGGATCGGCAAGGTGGCCGCCCGTGCCAGGCGGTGGATCTGCCCGGGCTCCATCTTCGAACGCGGACGCGGGGGCCGGATCTACAACACCGCGCTCGTCTTCGACCCCAAAGGCGCGCTGGTCACCAGTTACCGGAAGCTGTTCCCGTGGCAGCCGCACGAGACCGCCACGCCCGGCGATCGTCCCGCTCCGGTGTTCGACATCCCGCGGGTCGGACGGCTCGGAGTGATGATCTGCTACGACGGCTGGTTCCCGGAGGTCGCGCGCGGGCTCGCCCTGAAGGGCGCCGAGCTGATCCTGCACCCCACGCTCACCACCACGCCGGACCGCGAGCAGGAGCTGGTGTTGGCACGCGCGAACGCGATCGCCAACCAGTGCTACGTGCTGAACGTGAACGCGGTCCCGAGCTTCGGGGGCGGCCGTTCGATCGGCGCCGACCCCGAGGGCAGGGTGCTGTTCGAGCTCGGACAGACCGAGGAGTTCGTGCTCGAGACGGTCGACCTGGACCGCGTCACGCACGTCCGCGAGCACGGAACGCGCGGCGTCAGCCGCGTGCTCCAACACATCGAGGCGGCCCCGAAGGCCGCGCTCGAGCCCTACCGGCGGCTGCTCGGCCGCCGCCGCTGAGGGCGCCCGACCAGCTGCTCGAACGTCCGCGTCAGAACCCTCGCCGTAGGAAGGCCTGGCTCGAGCGACTGCTGCTGGACGAGCCCGTCCGCAGCGACCGCGAACGCATCACCCACGCTGGATGAGTCGAACCCGTCGAGGCCGAGCTCCTCGGCGAGCTGTCCGAACAGCGTGACGAATGGCGCCCGCCAGCGCGCGAACTCGGCGGCCAAGCGCTCGCGGACGGCGTCGTCCTGGAGCGCCAGCACGAACAGACCCTGGTGCAGCCGCATCGTTTCGATGGTCGCGGGCTCGGCGATCCACGCGATCACCGCGCGCATCCGCTTCTCGGCCGAGCCGGGGCCGTCCACGAGCTCCTCGAGCGGCTCCACCCAGTCCAGCCGCGCGTGCACCACGAGGGCGAGCGCGAGCTCCCGCTTGTCGGTGAAGTGGTAGTGGACCATGCCGTGTGAGACGCCCGCGAGCTCGGCTACGCGCCGGGTGGTGAAGCGTTCGAGCCCCTCCTCGGCCAGGACGCGTCGCGCGGCGTCCAGGATCCGCGCACGCGTTTCGGCGGCGCGAGACACGCGATCGCTGGTCGCCTCTGGGCTCACGGCGGCGTCATCATGCCCCAGTCCGGAAGGACCGACACGCGGTAGGGTCGGTGACCGTGCGCACCGCCCTCGTCAAGCTGGCCGCCGCGCTCACCGGGCTTGCGCTCCTATCGGCGGCTTGCGGCGATGACCTGCCCGAGTGGGACCCGCTGCCACCGCTCGACTACGGCACCGCGCCCGAGCCGTTCGACGCGAGCGCGCTCGAGACCACTACGCCGATCAAGCACGTGGTGTTCGTGATCAAGGAGAACCGGACCTTCGACAACATGTACGGGCGGTTCCCCGGCGCCGACGGGGTGGCCGTGGGGATGGACCAGGGCGAGCCTCGCACGCTCACGCAGGCGCCGGACGTGCTCCCGACCGACATCAAGCACTGCTACGAGTGCTCGCTGACGGCGTGGAACGAGGGGAAGATGGACGGGTTCGCGACGATCAGCGCCGCGGCCGACCGCCACGCGTACTCGCAGTACCTGCAGGGCGATCTCCCCAACTACTGGCGCTGGGCGGAGCGGTACGTCCTGGGCGACAGTTTCTTCGCGAGCGCGCAGGGGCCGTCGTTCCCCAACCATCTGTACACGATCGCGGCGCAGTCCGGCGGCGCACACGAGAACCCGCCGCAGGACCCGGAGCTCCTGCGCGAACATCACCGGTCCACGGGGCTGTTCAAGTCCTGGGGGTGCGACGCTCTTCCCTCGGCCTACGTCAAGGTCACCGACAGCGAGGGCGTGGAGAAGAAGGTGGCCCCCTGCTTCGACTTCCTCACCGAGGGCGACCTGCTGACCGAGGCCGGGATCCCCTGGGCCTACTACGCGGCCACGCAGTACGAGAACGGCTACATCTGGTCGGCCTACTCCGCCGTCAGACACATCCGCGAGGACCCCGAGACCTGGCAGCGCCACATCTTCCCCGTCGACGACTTCGTCGAGCAGGCCCGCGCCGGACTGCTCCCGCCGGTCACGTGGGTGACGCCGCGCTTCGAACTATCCGACCACCCCGAGTACAGCATGTGCCACGGTGAGAACTGGACCACGAAGGTCGTTAACGCGGTGATGGAAGGCCCGCAGTGGGAGGACGCGGCGATCTTCCTGACGTGGGACGACTACGGAGGCTTCTACGACCACGTCCCGCCGCCGCAGGTGGACGACTTCGGCTTCGGGATCCGCGTGCCCCTCCTGGTGATCAGCCCCTACGCGAAGCAGGGGTTCGTTACGAACGAGCTGGGCGAGTTCTCGAGCGTCCTGCGGTTCGTCGAGGACAACTGGGGCCTGACGCAACTAACCGATCGGGACCGCGACGCCACCCCGCTGATCTCGGCGTTCGACTTCACGCAGGATCCGCGACCGCCCGAGCCGCTCCCGCTCCGTACCGACTGCCCGCCCGAGAAGTTCCCCGAGCCTGGACGCTATGGGGAGACCTAGTCGAACGGACTGCCGATCGTCCGCAGGTAGGGCCACGAACCTCGGAAGTGCGCGAGGCTCGTCCCGTACGGACACTCATCGCGCAGCGGCAGGATCAGCTTCTTGAACCGGGGGTTGTCGAATCCGAGCGCGCCTGACAGCGGATCGGCGTTGGCGTCGCGCTCGGTCATGGGTTCAAGGCCGAACAGCCGCTCGATGAACGCGAGCACAGAGGAGAACTCGTAGACGGTGTGGTCGACGGCGCCGCCACCAGGGTTGTCGCCCCGGATCGTGTATGGGGAGATGATCAGCGCCGGGGTACGCGGACCGAGGCCCATCACGTCGAACCGCGGGGGCACCACCGGATCGTAGAAGCCGCCGAAGTCGTCCCACACGACGACGATCACCGTTGAGCGCCAGTACTCGCTCTGCATGATCGTGTTGACCTGGTGCACGGTCCAGTTCTCGCCGGCGCACGTGCTCTTGCCCTCACCCGGGTGCTCGTTGTAGGACTCGGGCGGGATGACCCAGGAGACCTGAGGCATGTCGCCGCTCCGCACGTCCTGCACGAACATCTCGGGCGGCTGCACCTTCTGCCACATCGGGCCGTACCGCACATGCTCGATCATCTGCAGGACGTTCATCCAGGCGTTCTCGTTCGCGTAGTACTTCCACGAGATGCCCTCCTCTTCGAGCTGATCGGGCAACACCTCGATGTCGAAGCACAACCGGATCCGTCCCCAGAAGTCGCCCAGGTCGTACGTGTTGGCGCCGTTCTCGGTGATCCGTCGCTCGAGCTCGAGTATGTCCTCCTCGTACTTGCGCACGTCGGCGGGGCGGAACCGGGTCGCGTACTCGGAGTCGTCGTCGCAGTAAGAGCCCGGGGATTCGGCGTTCCCCTTGTTGTCCACGATGAAGTTGGACTGGGCCGCGACCGCATACAGGTGCTCCGGCAAGGTCGGGCCGTACATCGATGTGAAGAAGCGGTCGGCGAGAACGAATCGGTCCGCGTAGGCCCAGTAGTTCGGAACGTCGCCCCGGTCTAGGTAGCTGTAGCCGGTCATGTCGGCGCCGTAGAGATCCGCCTTCTCCGACGAGGACGGGATCACGCCGTTCATGCGGTTGAAGCCGTTCATCTTGCCGTCGTTGATCGCGACCAGCCCGCACCGGAAGCAGTGGGTCAGGTCGTGCGGGTAGACGTCGGATCCCTCGGTCAGTTGCACGACCGGGCCGTCGTCACAGCCGCCCTCATCACAGCGGATCGTGCCGCCCTCCGTTGCGCCTTCGGCACCGGGGTACGTCGCGAAGTAGTTGTTGAACGTGCGGTTCTCCTTGACGATGAACACCACGTGCTCGATGGGGGTCTGCCCCGGCACGATCTCCGATCCCGAACCGGTCGTGCCCGTGCCGCCGGTCGCCCCCGACCCGGTGGTTCCGCCGGAGGCGCCCGTCGAGGCTCCCGAGCCACGGGTCCCGCCGGCGCGTTCCTCATCCCCGCCGGCACTCGCCCATGCGAGGGCCGCGATCACTATCGCGAGGACCCCGAGGAAGGCCGCGAACCCACGTCGCTGGGCCGCACGCCGGCGTTCGAGACGCGCCCTGCTGCGCGGGACGGGGACGCGCGAGCCTGGACCGGGCGTATAGCTCATAGGTGGCTAGCCTACCGGGCAACCCCGAGCCGTCCGGGTCGAGCAGGGCGGATCAGGCCGCGCGGTATGTGGCGAGCAGAGCGGCGAGTCTCTCTACGTCATCGGCGAAGCCGGGATCCTCGACGACGTTCACGAGTTCGTAGGGATCCCGGCGCAGCGCGTACAGCTCACGCTCGCCGGTCGCGAGTTCGACGTAGGCGAACCGCGACGTCCGGACCTCCCACCAGCCCGGCACCCGGTCGTCGCCCACCCACTCGGCGAACAAGACGCGGTGCGATCCGGCGCCCTCCTGCGCCCGAACGAGCGATACGAGGCTCACGCCGTCGAAGGCGATCGTGGGCTCGACGCCGCCCAGCTCGGCGATCGTGGGCGCGAGGTCGACGGCGGACACGATGGCGTTCTCGACGCGATGGGTTACACCCGGCATCCTTATCAAGAACGGGATCCGAAGGCAGGGCTCGTACTCGCACAACTTCCGATCCCAGCGATGCTCTCCGAACGCGAGCCCGTTGTCCGAAACGTAGACGATCACGGTCTCGTCGAGCTCTCCGCTGGCCTGAAGCTCCTGCAGGATCGATCGGATCGCCTCGTCAAGGGAGAGCAGCGTCTCGTAGGAGCTCCGACGCGACGCCTGGAACTTGGCGAGGCGCTCGGCGTCGACCTCTCGCAATCCCTGGACCCAGGCTGGCTTGTCGGAGACGTCCGACTCAACGACCGCGGGCGTCATCGGGACCACGAGGTCGTCGTAGTCACCCTCGTGCCGCTCGGCCGGGACCCAGGGCGGATGCGGGGCCGTCGGCGCGAACCACAGGAAGAACGGCTGGTCGGCGGGCGCCTCGCGCAGGAACTCGAGCGCCTTGGCCGCGAAGACGTCCGTGGAGTAGTCGGCCGCCTCGCTGCCGTAGGGGACGGGCATCCCCTGCTCGATCAGGGTGAAGCCGTGGTAGAGGCTGTCGGCCGTCCCCTGCTGCTTGCCCCACCAGCGATCCCACCCCTGCGGAACGTAAGGGCCGCGGTCGAACGGGTACAGGTTCAGGTACTTGCCCACCAGTCCGGTGTGGTACCCGGCGGCACCCAGCCAGGTCGCGAGTGTCGCCGACTCGTCGAAGAGGTGGCCGTCCGCGTTGTCCTGCACCCCGGAATGGTGGGCTTGGCGCCCGCTCAGCATCGTGGCCCTCGAGGGGCAGCAGAGCGGGGTGTTCACGTAGCCGTGCGGGAACAGGACCCAGTGATCCTCGGGGTCCAGGACCCGCTGCTGGAGGAACGGCATGACCGCGGGGAAGCGCGGGATCGAGTCCGCCGACTGGTCGTCGGCCACTATCACGATCACGTTCAGACGCGGATCATCGGCGCCCAGGACGGCCGGCAGGAACACAGCGCCCGAGACGAGCGCCGCGATCGCGATGCCCGCGGCCGCGACCTGGACGCCCAGCCGCCGCTCACCCT
>Ga0209521_10001574_pt1 | contig 18616 bp, 15 predicted proteins | sample Rifsed19ft4_FD_184016 | JGI IMG/M metagenome (GOLD analysis project Ga0209521, IMG submission 184016) | Soil microbial communities from Rifle, Colorado, USA - sediment 19ft 4 (version 2) | ecosystem: Environmental > Terrestrial > Deep subsurface > Rock core/Sediment | place: Rifle, Colorado...
GCTAGTGTGAGCCAGCGAGACTACTACGAAGTACTGGGAGTCGAGCGGTCCGCGAGCCAACAGGAAATCAAGAGCGCCTACCGTAAGCTGGCAGTCAAGCTCCACCCCGACAAGAATCCCGGCGACAAAGACGCCGAGGAGGCCTTCAAAGGAGCCGCGGAGGCCTACAGTGTCCTCGGAGATCCCGAAAAGCGCGCCCTGTACGACCAATACGGGCGCGCCGGCCTCAAGGGAGGCCCCTCCATCAATCAGGACATCTTTCGAGAGTTCTCGGACATCTTCGCGGGCGGCATCTTCGAAGATATCTTTGGTTTTGGAGATTTGTTCGGGGGTGCTCGCCGATCGCGGAGCGCCGCCCGGCGCGGCGCCGATTTCCGGTACGATCTACAGATCTCCTTCGAGGAGGCGGTCCAGGGAACCGAGACGCGCATCCGCATCCCGCGGGCCGAAAACTGTCCTCAGTGCAAAGGCTCGGGCGCCGTTCCCGGAACGAAGAAGGCCGACTGTTCGACTTGCAATGGAAGAGGCAACATCCGCTACCAGCAGGGCTTCCTGGTGGTGTCCCGCACCTGCGGCCGGTGCCAAGGCAGCGGGCAGGTCATCCCCAACCCCTGCCGGGAATGCTCGGGGACGGGACAGGTCCAAAGGGAACGGGAGCTCTCCATCAAGATTCCCGCCGGAGTGGACTCCGGCTCGCGCCTGCGCCTGGCGGGCGAAGGTGAAGCGGGCCCCAACGGTGGACCTCCCGGCGATCTCTACGTTTTTCTGGAGGTCGCCGAGCATCCTTTCTTTCACCGGCGAGACGAGGACATTTACTGCGAGGTCCCCGTTACCTTCCCCCAGGCCGCTCTAGGCTCGGAGATCGAGGTTCCGACTATTGACGGAAAGGAGCGTCTTTCCATCCCGGAGGGCACGCAGACAGGAACGATCTTCAAGCTCAAGGGGAAGGGAGTTCCCCGGCTGCGCGGACACGGTCGCGGGCATCAGCTGGTCGCGATCCGCGTTCACACTCCGACCGAGCTCACCAAGGAACAACGCAAGCTCCTCTCCCAGCTCGGAGAGCTCACGCCACCACCCCACCTTTCCGCCGTGGATGGTGCCGATGGGGCCGAGAAAGACAAAGGCCTCCTTGGAAAGCTCTTCGGTTCCTAGAACCCGACGCCCAATCCCTCACCCATCCTATCGCCCGTTCTCATGACGTTGTCCCGGCGGAGCTATCCCAGCTTCCTGCTGAGCGGAACGAGCCAAGCGATCGACGCCGCCATCTGTGCTCTCTTCGAGGGAGGCTGCCTGGGCACCGAAACCATAGAAGGCACGTTCAATCAACGCGCCTACTTCCCGCCCGGAACCGACCTGGGTGCCCTCACCCGGAAACTGCGGCGGGACTTCCCCGATCTTCATTTGGGACCCATGACCATGGTGCCGGAAGACGATTGGCTTGCTCTTTGGCGAAAGGATCTGAGTGGGTTCGCGCTGGGAGAGCGGTTTTTCGTCTCGCCTTCTTGGGAGTCCGCACCCGAGACCGGCCGAGTCGTCCTGCGCATCGACCCCCAGCAAGCCTTCGGAACGGGAACCCACGACACCACGCGGCTTTGCATCGAGCTCTTGGAGGCGTGCGCCCGGCCCGGACAGGGAGCCATCGACGTCGGCACCGGAACCGGGATCCTGGCCATGGCCGCCGCGGCTCTCGGTTGCCAGCCGGTCCTCGGCATCGAGATCGACCCAGCCGCTGCCCGCTGCGCACGGGCCAACGTGAAGCGGAACCAACTGGAGTCCCGCGTCGAGATCCTGACTGGCAGCCTCGCCGACGCAAAGGCCGCTCCCGCGGACCTGGTGTTGGCCAACTTGCAGCGCCCGTTGTTGGATCGGGAGATTCCTCGACTCGCCACCTGGCTCGAGCCGGGAGGACATCTCATCCTCTCCGGAATCACAGTAGAGGACATTGAGGACTTGGCCGATATCCTGGCGGGGCTACCCCGTCCCATACCGATCCTTCGCCAGTACACCGCCGGTACCTGGGCCGCCCTTCTGGCCCGATCGAGCGCCTGAATGCGTGAGCGGCGATTTCTCATCCCCGACCTCTCCCGCGTCTCTTCGGGAAGCGAGGTCGAGATCACCGGTGCCGAAGCGCACCATCTTCTTCACGTGCTGCGCCTGCGGCCGGGCGACTCCGTCGTCGTCTTCGACGGCCGAGGCAAGGAGTTTCTCGCCGAGCTCACCCGCTGCGAAAAAAACTCCGCCGCAGCGCGAGTGCTCGAGCCATCCACCCCTCGCGAGTCACCTTTTTCTCTCACTCTGGCGGTGGCGGTGCCCAAAATGGACAGCATGTCCCGCATCGTGCAGAAACTGACCGAGCTGGGCGCTCATCGCGTCATACCCATCCAAACCGAGCGATCCATCGTCACCGCCTCGCGCGCCGCACGCCAGCTCTTTCGTTGGCGGCGGATCGCGGCAGAGGCTGCCAAGCAATCCGGACGCGCGGTCGTCCCGATCATCGAAGAGCCCCTCACCTTCGCCGCGCTTCTGGAAATCGATCTGCCGGCGCGTCGACTCCTGCTGACAGTGAACGGCCCGCGTCTTGAGGATGATGAGGAGCGCCCCCCATCCTGCCTGGCGGCGATCGGTCCGGAGGGCGGTTGGACCACCGAAGAGACGGCGGCGGCCATGGCCAAGGGATTTCGACCCGTCGGCCTCGGCCCACGCACGCTCCGCACCGAGACCGCGGCCTTGGCGGCCGCCGCGGTGCTGGAATGGCTCTGGGGCGATGGCAGATCGGACCCGGCCCCATAGGGCCCGGGGAGCCCTCAGCTGTCGCGAAGGCGCGGAGTCGCCGGAGCGACTAGCGACAGGGGCCCCGTCGCACTGATTGATGACGCTGCGAGAGCCGAGCTCGCCACTTATTAATGCTATACTCCCCCTCCAAGATCGGATGTTTCTTCTCGGACAGCAGCTCGGCAAATACCAAATCCTCCAAACCCTCGGCAGCGGCGGGTTCGGCACCGTCTACCTGGTCAAGGACACCTGGATCGACAAGAAGTGCGCCATCAAGGTGCCACACCGTCAGGGTGTCGATTTCGGTGAGCTTCTTCGCGAGCCCAGACTCCTGGCCGCGCTCGACCACAAGAATATCGTACGCATCATCACCGCCGAGAAGGCGGATGATTACTTCTTCATCGTCATGGAGTTCGTGGAAGGCGAGACTCTAGAAGCGATTCTGAGTCGTGACAAGGTCATCGAGCTCACGCGCGCCCTGGATTTCTCGAGACAGATCTGCGAGGGAGTGGAGCATGCGCATCGCCAGGGGGTTCTCCACCGCGATCTCCGGCCGGGCAACGTGCTGGTCACCGCATCGGGAGAGATCAAGATCGCCGACTTCGGCACCTCCCGCTTCCTGGAGATTGGCGAGCACGCTTCCACCGTCATCGGAAGCCCTCCCTACATGTCCCCCGAGCAATTTCAGGGGCGGGCGGTCTTCGCCTCGGACGTCTATTCCATCGGCGTCATCATGTACGAGATGATGACCGGAGCCCTTCCCTACTTCAGCACCAACCCTCGACAGCTGGAAAAGATGGCGGCATCGGGCCGCCTGGTTCCCCCCCGAGAGCGCAACCGTGCCATCTCTCGAGAAATAGACGAGATCATAGAGAAATCGCTCGCTCCGGAGGTGGCCGACCGGTACCAGGGCGCCGGCGAGCTTCTCGACGATCTGGCCACCGTCTCCGAGATCGATTACCGCGGTTCCCGGTTGACCGATATCCGGAAAAGGCTCAAGGCGCGCGAGAGACCGGACAGCCGATTCTGCTGGCACTGCCGGAAACCCCTGCATCATCGAGCCATCACCTGCCCCTTCTGTAGCGAACGGCAGTAATCTCCTGCCCTCCCGGAGGGGAAGGCGCGGAGCCGCGCTTGGCCGACTCCTACCCTCCTCACACCGAGATTCTTGGGCCGAACACGTTGACAGAATTGGGTTTTTTGCCCTAGGATGGTATGATTGGGTTAATTTCTAGAACCACAGGGAAGCAAGATTCATCCGAGAAAAAAGGACCGGCCATCGTGCTGCCAAAATCTGGGAAAATCTGGTTCAGTGGGAAGTTTGTCCCCTGGGATGAGGCGACCATCCACGTGGGCTCGCACGTGATTCACTACGGGTCGTCGCTCTTCGAGGGGATCCGTTGTTACAACACCGCCAAGGGACCCGGCGTCTTTCGTCTCGACGCCCACCTGAAGCGCCTCTACAACTCCTGCAAGATCTACCGCGTGGAGATTCCCTGGAGCCTCGACACCCTGCAGGACGCCGTCCTGGACACCATTCGCGTGAACTCCATGGACGAATGCTACATCCGGCCCATCGTATTCCGGGGCTATCATTCGCTGGGCGTCAACCCGTTTCCCTGTCCCGTCGAATGCGCCATCATGGTCTGGAAATGGGGTAGCTATCTCGGCGAGCAGGCACTCGCCGAGGGCGTGGACGTCGGCGTATCCTCCTGGAACCGGATGGCGCCCAATACCCTGCCCGCCATGGCCAAGGCGGGAGCCAACTACATGAACTCCCAGCTCATCAAGATGGAGGCCATCCTGCAGGGATATGCCGAGGGCATCGCTCTCGACACCTTCGGCTACGTCAGCGAGGGCAGCGGCGAGAACTTGTTCCTGGTATCGAACGGAACGCTGCTGACACCCTCCCAGGCCGCCATGATCTTGCCCGGAATCACCCGCGACTCGGTGCTGAGCTTGGCCAAGGAGGCCAACATCCCGAGCAAGGAACAAGCCATTCCGCGGGAAGCTCTGTACACGGCTGACGAGGTCTTCATGGTGGGGACGGCCGCCGAGATCACACCGGTGCGCTCCATCGACAAGATTCCCATCGGCTCGGGGAAACGGGGGCCGATAACCAAGCGGCTTCAAGATATGTTCTTCGCGGTTTTGAAGGGTGATCGGGAAGACCACGGGTGGTTCACCTACGTCAACGACGCCTCTCCCAGGGGACTCTCCACGACCAAGGCCGGGGCGGAAGCCCGCCAGGCCCGGTGAGCCCGTCCGGTCCGTCCGGCCGGTCACGGTTTGACGAGTAGAGAGGTTTGAAAGGGGCGAAACCATGCATATCAACGATCTCTTGAAGATCGCTTCGGAGCGCAAGGCCTCCGACTTGCACCTCAAGGTCGGTAGTCATCCGGTGCTCCGGATCAACGGCGAGCTGGTGCCGCTAGTCGAGATGAAGCGGCTGATGCAGGAGGACACCATCGCCATGGCGTTCTCCATCATGAGCAATCGCCAGAAGCAAAAGTTCAAGGACAATCTCGAGATCGATATCGCCTACAGCGTCCCGGGGTTGGGACGTTTCCGTTGCAACGTATTCCAGCAGAGAGGAACCGTCGGTCTGGTTCTCCGCGTCATTCCCGTCAAGATCCTCACCATCCGCGAGCTCGGCCTACCGCTGGTAATCGAGAAGATCGCCCAGGAAACGCGCGGGCTCATTCTGTGCACGGGGACGACCGGTTCGGGCAAGTCCACAACCCTCGCCGCCACCGTCGACTACATCAACGCCCATCGCTGCGAGCACATCATGACCATCGAGGATCCCATCGAGTTTCTACACCGAGACAAGAAGTCCATCGTGAATCAGCGGGAGGTCGAGGTCGACACCAAGAGCTTCGCGGGAGCGTTACGCAGCGCCCTGCGTCAAGACCCCGACGTCATTCTGGTCGGTGAAATGCGTGACTACGAAACGATTGAGACCGCCATCACCGCCGCCGAGACCGGCCACCTAGTGCTCTCCACCTTACATACCTTGGACGCCACCGAGACCATCAACCGGATCATCTCGGTCTTTCCTCCCCACCAACAGAAGCAGATCCGTCTGCAGCTGGCGGGCGTTTTGAAGGCCGTCATCTCCATGCGACTGATACCCCGCGTGGACGGAAACGGTCGTGTTCCGGCAGTGGAAGTGATGATCGCGACCCCCTTCATCCGAGACTGCATCATCAACAAGGACAAGACCAAGCTGATCCACGAAGCCATCGCGGCCGGAGTGTCGCAGTACGGAATGCAGACCTTCGACCAGTCCATCTTCAATCTCTACAAGAAGGACCTCATCACCTACGACGAGGCCCTCAGGCGGGCGAGCAACCCCGACGAGTTCAAGCTCAGGATTCAGGGCATCCAGTCCACCAGCGACCTGGCGCAGGAGGAGATGGAGAAGAGCATGTCCGACTTCATGGATAACCCGGGTGAGTCACCGTTCGAGTTCAGCTAAGAAGGGCAAGCGCTCACCTTCCAACCGTTCGGCCCTGGAATTCGCCCTGATCCGGCTGGCCCGTCGCGCGCACAGCGAAGGAGAGCTCACCTCCAAGATGGATCGCGCCGGCTATGCCGAGTCCGAAATCAGCGACACCCTCGCCGAGCTTCGACGCCGGCGCTACGTCGACGATCTTTCCTACGCACTAGCCTTCGCGCGCAGCGCCCGAAGCCACCGGCACTGGGGCCCCCTCCGCATCGCTCAGGGACTTCGCCAAAAAGGATTGAAGGACTCTCATATCGAGCGGGGCATCGCCGAGGCCTTTCCCGAGGGAGACACCGAGCCGGCCGCCGAGGTCCTGGCTCGTTTTCGACGAACCGAACGGGGGCGCGGGCGCGGCACGCCGCTCAGCAGAAAGGCGCGAGCCTATCGTCATCTCTACGCCCGAGGCTTCAGTCGCGAGGCGATCCGACAAGCCTTGAAAGACCACTGGCTATGACCCGGGTAGGCGACACCAGGGAGCGAAGGACGAAAAACACTCTATGACATCGGCCGAGCTCAGAAAGCGATTTCTGGGATTCTTCGAGAAACGGGGGCACCATGTGGTGGGAAGCTCGCCCCTGGTGCCGCGCCAGGACCCCACCCTGCTCTTCATCAACGCCGGCATGAACCAGTTCAAGAACGTCTTCCTGGGTCTCGAAAAGCGAGACTACCGCCGAGCTGCCACCGTGCAGAAGTGCGTGCGGGCGGGCGGCAAACACAACGATCTGGAAAACGTCGGCCGCACCGCACGCCATCACACTTTCTTCGAGATGCTGGGAAACTTCTCCTTTGGCGACTACTTCAAGAAGGAAGCCATCGACTTCGCCTGGGAGCTCCTGGTCAAAGATCTGGGGCTCACTCCGGAAAGACTGGCGGTCACCGTGTTCGAAGGCGACTCGGAGGTTCCGGGAGACGACCAGGCCGCCGAGCACTGGGCCCGTTACCTGCCCCCGGATCGGATTTATCGACTGGGTCGGAAAGACAACTTCTGGTCCATGGGGGACACCGGTCCCTGCGGCCCCTGCTCGGAAGTGCACTTCCACCAAGGAGACCATCTTCCCTGCTCCGAGCCGAAAGGATGCCGCGGATTGGCCTGCGAGTGCGATCGCTGGATGGAGATCTGGAATCTGGTCTTCATGCAGTTCAATCGCGACGCTCGGGGGAAGCTGGAATCGCTGCCCGCCCCCAGCGTCGACACCGGCATGGGCCTGGAGCGCATCGCCGCGGTGGTGCAAGGCGTGGCGAGCAACTACGATACCGACCTCTTCCAGCCCTACCTGGCCGAGATCGAGTCCCTCACCGGACGCCGGTATCGAAGCTCCGAGGCGGATGACGTCTCTTTTCGGGTCATCGCCGATCACGTTCGTGCCACGGCATTCCTCATCACCGACGGCGTCATGCCCGGTAACGAGGGGCGCGGTTACGTGCTGCGGAAGATCATGCGCCGGGCCATGCGCCACGGGAAGCGGTTGGGCTTGGCGGAGCCGTTTCTCCACGCCTTGACCCCTCTGGTGGTGGAAAACATGGAGGAAGCCTACCCGGAGCTCCTGCTTTCACAGGAGCTGGTGAGCCGGGTGGTTCATGCCGAAGAGGAGAGATTCAAGAGCACTTTGGCGACCGGAGTCGCCGCCCTCGAGCGCCTGCTCGACGAGGCGCAGAAGGACGGGGGTCGGCTGGCTGGTCCCGAGGCCTTCAAGCTCTACGACACCTACGGCCTGCCCCTCGACATGCTGAACGAGATCGCCGCCGAGCGGAACGTCATGGTGGACGAGGCGGGATTTGAGCAAGAAATGACCGAACAGCGCCGCCGGGCCCGCGAATCCTGGAAGAAGACCGCGGTCCTTCCCGACAAGACCGTATACGTGTCCCTGATGAACAAGATCGAACCGACCCGGTTCCTTGGATACGAACGCACGGTGGTGGAGGACGCTCGAGTCCTCGCGCTCACTCGAGAAGGCCAGGAAGTCCCGGCATTGGTCGAGGGCGAGGAGGGCGAGATCTTTCTCAACGACACGCCGTTCTATGCCGAGGGCGGCGGACAGGTGGGAGATCGCGGCATCCTGGCCGGCCCGGACGGCGTGGCCGACGTCTTGGATACGAAGCTGGCGGTCCCCAGACTCTACGCCCATCGGGTGCGCATAAGGAAAGGCACCTTGGTCCGCGATCAGGAAGTCTTGGCGCGCGTCGACGAGCACATCCGCGGCGCCACCGCCTCGCACCACACCACCACCCACATGCTGCACGCCGCACTTCGCGAGACGCTGGGACCGCACGTCAAGCAGTCGGGCTCGCTGGTGGCTCCGGATCGGCTGCGATTCGATTTTTCCCACTTCGCGCCGGTGCAACCGGGAGAGCTCGAGACCATCGAGAGGCGCGTCAACGACAAGATCCAAGAAGACCTCGAGGTCAAAACCGAGGAAATGCCCCTCGACAAGGCCCTGGAGCGAGGCGCCATCGCCTTCTTCGGAGAGAAGTACGGCGATCGGGTGCGGGTGGTGGAAGTGCCCAACTTCAGCATCGAGCTCTGTGGTGGAACGCACCTCCATCACACCGGGCAGGCGGGGCTCTTCGTGCTGACCACCGAGTCCTCGATCGCCTCGGGAGTTCGCCGGGTGGAAGCGCTCACCGGCCACGCCGCCGTGGACTACATCCGGTCCCAGCGGCGTCTGGTGGAAGGGGTCAGCAAGGCCCTGCGGGCGCAGCCCGAAGAGCTGATTGCCTCGGCAGAGCGACTGCGGGACGAGCTCAGAAAGCGAGAGAGGGAGATCGAGCAGCTCAAGCTGAAGCTGGCCACCGGCGGTGGAGACTCTCAGGAGGAGCGAAGCACCGAGATCGCCGGGGTTCTGGTGTGGACGCCGGAGCCCCTTCAGAATTACGATAAGAAAGAGCATCGCCAGTTCATGGATGCTTTCAAGGACAAGCATCAGAAAGGCTCCTGGGTGGCGATTTCGGGAGCCATCAACGATGACAAGGTCTCGGTGATCGTGGAAGTCTCGCCGGACGTCAAGGAACGACTGCGAGCCGATCAGCTCATGAAACGACTGGTCCCCATCATCGAGGGTCGCGGGGGCGGAAAACCCGATCGCGCCGAAGCGGGAGGGCGGTTTCCCGAACGGCTCGAGACTCTCTACCAGGAAGGGCGTAAGGCGGTACGTGAAGCACTCGGGGGGTGAATGAAGTCAAAGACATGGATCGGTTGGTTGGTCGGCTGGGCGCTCCTCATCGTCGGTTGGGCGGCCGGAACGGAAGCACAGATCTACGGCTTCACGGACGACAAAGGGGTGTTGATCCTCTCCAACATCCCCACCGACAACCGGATGCGTCTCATCGCCGACGGTACTCCCGAGGCGGCGGGCAAGGTCTGGCGTTACAGCGGCCAGTACGATCCTCTGATCATGAGGGCGGCCCGCGAGGCGGGAGTGGACCATGCCTTGGTGAAAGCGGTCATCGCGGTGGAGTCCGCCTTCAACCGTTTCGCGCGCTCGCACAAGGGAGCCCAGGGACTCATGCAGCTCATGCCGGATACCGCCCGTCGCTACGCGGTGGTCAACCCCTATGACGCGTGGGAGAATATCCGGGGCGGGACCCGACACCTGCGCGATCTGATGGATGAGTTCACCGACCTGCGCCTATCCTTGGCCGCCTACAACGCCGGGGCCACTCCGGTACGGCGGCTGGGACGAGTTCCCCCCTACCGCGAGACCGAGGACTACGTGAGGAAGGTACTGGCCGTCTACCAGGCCGGCTCTCGTATCAGCATCACCAAGGCCGGGCGGACCCACACCATCAACAACCAGGGCGAGAAGATTCGGGTGACGGAGATAGGCACCGGGCAGTCCCCTGCCGCGCCCGCCGAGACGGTAGCACGAGCATCCTCGACCAGCGGACCGGCCTCCACGGCGGAAGACGCCGCCCGCAGCCTGGTCACCGAGACGGCGGTCGCCCCCATCGAGGGGTCGCTCTACTACCGCTATCGGGACGAGGAAGGCGTCATCTATATCACCAGAACGAAACCCTCCGATGTAGAATACGAAGTTCTGGAGCCCTGACAGGAGCCCCGATACGAGCTAGGCGGAGCGGATGGCAGACAGCGCACCCACCCCTTTTGACCAAGGGCTGTTCCTGGTCCATCTCAACCGGGGCATGGAGAATTTCGAGCGGCGGAATTTCCTGGTCGCCGAGCGGGAGCTGGAAGAGGCGCGGCGCATGCGTCCCGTCGATCAACGCGTCCTCAACCTTCTGGGACTCGTCTACTTCAAGCGCGAGAAGTATGTCGAGTCGGCCACCATCTATCGCAAGCTCATCGACGGCAATCCGGATTCCTATATCCTCCATTTCAACCACGGCCTGATCTGCTTCAAGCTGGGCTCGCTGGACCAAGCCGAGGCGGCCTTCCTGAAGGCGCTCGATCTGAAGCCCGACAACCAGAAGATCAATTTCTACCTGGGTAATATCTACGAGAAGAAAGGCCAGCATTACAACGCCATCTTTCAGTACCGCAAGGCGGGCGCCAACATCATGGTCAAGCGCGTGCAGGCGAAGATCTCGGCGGAGAAGGGCGCCGGCGACGGGCGAGAGAGCCTGGCCCCACCCGAAGAAATGAGCTCAGGGCTCCATGGCAGCGAAGCGCCTCCCATGCTCACCCTGGACGACATCGATCCCGAACAGATCTTGGCCGCCCTCAACGATACCAGTTCCAACGTCAACGAGGCCGATGCGTTTCCACCTGCTCCCGACGACGATCCCACCCTGCCGGTGGCGATGAAGCAGCCGATAGAGAGCCTCCCTTCACCTCCCGTCGATCCCGCGAAGGAGGCCCCGCCCCTTACCCGAACCGTGGTGCGACTCACCGAGCCGGCGCTACCCGATCAGCCCCTCGGCGAAGTCGCTCGTTCCAAGGCCCTATCCAGTGCGGGACGGGATCTCTTCAGCCCGGGCGCCGGCCAGCGCCCCACCGAGCACCGGATGGAACGAAGGAGCCGGGCTCGCCGCAGCGGAGACCCGACGCTGAGGCTTAAGGCTCCCCCCATCGTCGCCGAGGAACCCACCCCGACGCCCTCTTCGCGGGAGCCCGCTTCGCTGACGGAGGACAACGAAGATCGAGCTCCGCACCTCTATTCGCAACTGAGGCGCCGCGACGATAGCTTCCGATACCTGGAGAACAACCTGATGGAGGTGACCTTCTCCGGCAAGGTCTTCATCAAGCAGGGAACGATCTACAGCTATAGCGGCAATCTCACCTTCTGGGTCAAGCCGCAGCGAGAGGAAGGGGCACCGCCTCTGGTCATCGTGAGCGGCACCGGACGCCTCTTGTTGACCGACAGGGAGCGCGAGATCACCGTGCTTCAGATCAACGGAGAGGAAATCTACGTCGAACCCTCGCACCTCCTCGCCTGTCAGGAGACGCTGACGCCCCGCTACGCCATCATCGAGCGGGAGGGAGTTCTTCAGCCGCGACTGCACGTGCTGTCGATCGAAGGGACCGGCTTGGTGGCGTTGTCCGTGAAAACCAAGCCGCTGGTGCTGACGGTGACGCCCGGCTACCCGGTGAACGTGTCGAGCGCCGACGTCATATCCTGGTCCGGCGACCTGACGCCCGCCATCGTGGAAGACGACGCTCTGGCCGAGCTCATGTCGCCACACTCCCGCCCGTCCCTGAACGTTCGCCTGGAGGGCTCGGGGAAGGTGATGATGGAGAAAACGGGAGGCTAGACCTCTCTTTCTGCGATCCTCAGCGGAACCCCTCCCGCACCAAAGAAATCTCTCGTCCCCGCCGCTCGATCCGGCTAAGACTCCCGTCCGGGCCCTTAAGGGTCACCGGCGCCGCATCCGCGGACGGAGTCGGGCCGCTCCCGTAGTGAAGGGATGCGAACCGCTTGAGAGCTTGGAAAAACTCTTCCGCGTCCTCCTCCGAGTCCCAGGCCGTGTGCCATACCAGGCGGTACTTCCCTTCCCGGTCTTGCCACAGCGCGTAGCGGTCCCCTCCCCATCCCGCCGCGGCGCGGATGGCGTCCTGTCTGGCCAAGCCGGGCTGGAATAGAACCCGGATCAGAAACTCTCCCAACCGTCCCTCCGACTCCACTGACTCTCCGATGGCCTCGGAAAGCTGAAGCTCCTTCGGCTCGTCGCGTTGATCCAAGTATTTCTCGGGATGAAGCACCTGCTCCATCGAGCGCGGCGGATCGACCAGGCGTTGGTTGAGGAGGCGGAAGCCACCGCGGCGGAAGATCGCAGCCGCCAGTGCTCGTCCTTCCAGATAAGGCACCAGAAGCTGCTCGCGTACCACCGGCGGAGCGCCCCGCAGCTCGGGGCCGGCGAACATCTCGGCCAGTGCCTGACTATCCGCCCCCGCCGCGTTCATTCCCAAGAGCCCGGCCACCGTATCGCCCTCCCCACCCGGCATGCCGCTGCTCAGATACTTTTCCATGAGAAGCGTGGCGTCGCCTTCCAACAGGCTCAGGACGGCGAGCTTCCTGTCGTCGAAGTCGCTTCCTTCCCCCAGCACTTCCCGCAGCTCCACGTGTTGATCTTGGAGCGCGTGCCGGAGCTCGTGAGAAAGGATGAGCTGGTTCATGAGGTTCAGAGTCTCTCCCGAGGAGGAGATGGCGAAGAGCTTCTTCACCTGCGGACGTTCGTCGTAGAAGCCGGCGATGTTCTCGTTCAGAACCTGTTCGCGGATGGTCCGGAGATCCTGGCCTTCGGTGAGAAAACCGAAGGCGCGAAGCATTCTCTCCTCGCGCTCGGCGACTTCCGGCGGGTACTCTTCGGCAAACAAGCGGCGAATGTATTCCCCCAGCTCCTCGCGCGTCATGAAGTCGATGGGGACGTTGCGGGTGAATCGAAGCTCCCCGACCTCCTCCACCCGCCTCTTGAGCTCTTCGGGAGGGATCTCGGGAAACCCCAGAATCTCCCCGAGCATCTGGAAGGCGCGGGCGATCTCTTCTTCGCCGGCCTGACTGGCCGCCACCGGCCGAACGCTCGCCGACGCACCCCAGCAGGCGACCATCGACAACAGGACGAAGAAAAACACGATGCGATGTCTCATGCTCGACTCCCGAAGAAAACCGCCAGCCCCACCAGAACGAGCTCCGCGGCGATGAAGCTCCCCCAGGCAGCCGGCGAGCCAAGAGCGGGCCAGAGATGCGCCATGACGCGGCTGCGATACGACCCATCGAGCTGCAGTGACAAGTCGCTCCGCTCGGCGCGCGCCACATCCAGGTAAGGCGTGAACCATCGCTCGATGATCAGATTCTCGCCGGTCGCTGCATGGGAATCACCCCGCTCGGCCGCCTCGTTGCGCGCTTGAATGTGCCGTCTGGCCTCGGTGACGTAGAAATCCTCGAGAGTCCATAGAGCCTCCCCCGGACGCAACAAGCGGCTCCGCTCGGTCTCCGACCAGGACGACCAACGCAACCGGCGATCCTCGCCGACCCGGTCGAGATCGCGATACTGAGATACGAACTCGACGTCGTCCCACCGGATCCAGTATCCGAGGTGAACGACGTAGAGGAAACCAGCCAGCGCCGGCAAGAGAACCCCTCCCACCGTGGCCATGCGTCGCAGTTCACCACGGCTTCCGGTCGAACGAGTCTCTTCATTTCCGAAAACGAGTCGCAACACCCAACCCGCATACACGAGCCCCAAGCCTCCCGCCGCGGCATTGAGTGCCACGTCCCGGATCTCGGCGACCCGTGAGGCGAGAGCCCATTGAATGGCCTCGTCCACCAATCCCACCGCCACTATCAAGAACAGGGTCTGCACCCAGCGAGACAGCGTCGATAGCCGCCTCAGAGAGGCGAAGGCGAGAACGGCCAGCACTCCGTACTCGGCGAAGTGCGCCGCCTCCACCAGATGGGACCGCGGATCGGGAGAGGCCAGCCACGCATAGATCGCGGCGAAGCCCGCCACCAACAGAGCGAGCTCCCCCAGGGCCAGCAGACGATCGCCTCGACGGCGCGCCCAGACCAGGCCGACCACCGCCGCCGACGCTGCGATTAAGCCGGCCGCGACGTAGCGGTCGAACCCGCCCGCGGCACGTTCATTGAGATAATTCCTTAAAGCAGGAAGAAGGGGCGCGGAGAGCCAGATGAGTGCCGCCCAGGCGGCGACCCAGAGGCCCGAAATTGTCATCGCCTGATGGAAGGGCCTCAGGAAGAAGCCTCAAATCGACACTCCGACCGTCCCGATCCGCCGCAGCTGGACTCCACCACCAGCGACCAGCGAAGCGCCGCTTGCCCCATGAGCCCGGCAAAGAGCGCCTCGTAGTACAAGCAGACCGGACCATTCCCCGAGACGGTGCGACAGAAGAGAGAGTTGGATACGGTGAGCAACAGCTTCCCGCCTTCTTGTCGCGCCCCGAGCCTGCCGTCACGCTGGATGTTCTTGAGCCCGGAGCGAAGCAGTCGCTGGACCGCCCTCTCTCTTCCAAACCGAGGCGCCGTGCTCCACAACTTGCGCTCCACCTTGGAGAGATGCTGGTAGCACCAGGTCGAGGCGGTGCGGCCCGCTTCCTTCATGACTTTCTTGTAGAAGGCGGGATCGCGGCTAAGATAGCTGACCGCGCCCATGACCGGCGCGATGTGAAAACGGGGCCTGCGATCGCCGGCCGGGAACCAGGTCTCGAAAACATCCAACCGCTCCGGAGCGATCTCTTCCAGCGCCTTGCGCAGGCTGGCCACAAACAAACGCTCGACCGAGTCTTCCTTCAAAACCTCTCCTCGGGCCGCTCGGGTCCACCCGCCGGCGGTAGAATAAGGCGTCGCCGGGTGGCGAACCGGTCTCCTCCAGAACGGCGCAAAGATCTCATGGGGCTCGGGGTGGGTAATTATACCATTCTAAAAACTCTTCTCCCAAACGACCAGTGACTTCGAAGCTCCCTTCCATAGAGGCCGCCATCCTGGCCGGCGGCACGTCTCGCCGGATGGGGAGAGACAAGGCCTTTCTTCGCCTGCAAGGCGCGAAGGGACCGACCGTCATCGAGACCCTGGTCGCGACCTTGAGGCCGGACTACCGGCCCCTTCGCATACTCGCCACGCCCAGCGAGCGGCTCCTCCGCCTCGGCATTCCCCTCCAACCCGATCTCCGACCGGGCCTGGGTCCCTTGGGCGGCATCCACGCCGCTCTCGCTACCGCGCGGCGCGAGCTGGTCCTGGTGGTTGCCTGCGACTTGCCTTTCCTGGACCGCCAGCTCCTCACAGGCCTGGCCCGTTTACTTCCCGGGCACGACGCCGTCGTTCCCCGGCCGGAGGGTCGTCCCCTTCCGGTTTGCGCCGTCTATTCCAAACGCTGTCTCGCGCCGCTCGCGTCTCGGTTGGATCGCGGCGAGCTGACCGCCGCCGCCTTCCTCGAAGATCTCGCTGTGCGATGGGTGGAAGGGCCGGAGCTCGGGCGGCTTGACCCCGAAGGGATCGCCCTCTTCAATCTCAATACGCCGGAAGACTACCTAAGGGCCCAGGCGATCGCCGCGAAAAAGACTAGACCTCGGTCTTGACCGGATACGTCCTAGGGACATCCACCCCGACCCGCCTCTGCCGAACGTGCCGTTAACCTCAACAAATCAAGTAGTTTCTGAACCGGTTGACAGGAAGTAGGCATGATGCTACGATTTTCTAGCTTTCTGTTCCGAAGTACCTTCTAAAGCTACTGGGTTGCACGGCGGGTACTGCCCGAGGCGGAGGACTTCCCCTCAAACGATTCTATAAAGAAGGTTGCCATGGTCTCTAGAAAACCCGTGCGGAACGGTCCCGGGAAGAGTCGAAAGACGCCGGGGGAAGGTGCGAACGGACACCTCTCCAACGGCGAAGCGGCGGGATTGGACCTCGGTACCAGCACCGTCGTCACGGCGCGGAAGAACGGGAGCGGATTTCGCTCCTCCGCCGAGCTCAACGCTTTCATCGACCTTCCTCCTTCCCGTTTCACCGAACAGATCCTGGACCAAAACGAGATCGACTTCGTTCGCGAGGGTCGGAGAATCGTGGTCTACGGCAACGGCGCCGCGAAATTCGCCAATATGTTCAACGCCGAGACGCGCCGACCGATGCGCCACGGCCTGGTCAATGCCACCGAGCCCTACGCGCAGAAGCTGCTCAAGGTGATCGTCGGGAAGCTTCTGAGCGGGAAGAAATCCGACGGGGGCCAGGTGTGCTACAGCGTTCCCGGTGCACCCCTCAGCTCCCCCACCAGCCTCGTTTACCACGAGGCCTTGATGAAACAGATGCTGGAAGGCATGGGATACGAGGCCAAGAGCATCAACGAGGGCATGGCGGTCATTTTCTCCGAGCTCGAAAAAGAGAATTTTTCCGGAGTCGGCATCAGCTTCGGCGGCGGATTGACCAACGTGGCGCTCGCCTATCTCTCGGTGCCGGTCTTTTCCTTCGCCATCGAGAAGGGGGGCGACGACATCGACGAAGCGGTGGGCAAGGTGAGCGGCGAGACCGCCACCCGAGTGCGCACCATCAAGGAAGAGGGGTTGGATCTGAACCGCAAGCCGCGCACCAAGATCGAGGGGGCGCTCCACATCTATTATCAGGATCTGATCAACACGGTGGTGGAGGGCATCGATGAGGCGCTGGCGCGTACCGACAAGATGCCCAAGCTCGACAGCCCCCTGCCGGTGGTGCTGGCGGGAGGAAGCGCGCTCCCCAAGGGGTTCAAGAGCAAGTTCGAGCGTGCCCTGACGGCGCAGAAGCTTCCCATTCCCTTGGCGAGCGTACGCCTGGGCAAGGAGCCACTGACCGCCACGGCGCGAGGTGCATTGTTGGCGGCCCTCTACGAGAACTAGGTAACGGAACGGGAACGGCCGTAAGGTTTTTGGCCGGGAGAAATTAGGAGACGAACATGGAAAATACCCCAAAGACCGAGAGCGTCATTCCCAGCGCGGAAGGCCGGATCGGTCTCGACGTCGGAACGAGCAAGATTCTGGTGGCCCGTCGCACCGGGCGCGGACTGGAGGCTTCCGTGGAAGTCAACGCCTTCATCCCCCTGCCCTATTCCCGCATCACCGAGAATATTCTCCTCCAGAACAAGGTCCACTATTACCAGGAGAACGGCCAGTTCTTCGTGTACGGCAACAGCGCCGAGCAGTTCGCCAGCCTGTTCAACGCCGAGACGCGGCGGCCCATGAGCCGGGGACTCATCAACCCGCACGAGCCCGAGGCGCTCACCCTCATCCGGGTCATCATTCAGGGCCTGGTGAAGAAATCCAAGAACGACGAGGAGCTGGTGTGCTTCTCGGTACCGGGAGCGCCGGTGGAATCCCCCGACGATCTCATCTACCACGAGGAGTTCCTGAAGAACTACCTCACCGAGCTGGGCTACCGCGTGAGGAGCATCAACGAAGGGCAAGCGGTGGTCTTCTCGGAGCTCGAAAAGGAAAGCTTCACCGGAATCGGGATCTCGGCAGGCGGAGGCATGTGCAACGTGTGCCTGGCGTTTCTCTCCGTGCCGGTCATTTCCTTCAGCGTCTCCAAGGCCGGCGACTACATCGACCAGAGCGTGGGCTCGGTCACCGGCGAGTCGGCCACTCGGGTGAAAATGGTCAAGGAAGCTTCTCTGGATCTCACCCGCACTCCCCAAAACAAGATGGAAGAGGCGCTGCACATCTACTACGACGAAGTGATCCAGAACCTGGTCAAACATCTGAACCAGTCTCTCGGCAAGGCCTCCAACGTCCCCAAGCTGGATCGTGCGGTTCCCGTCGTTCTGGCCGGCGGCACGTCGCGCCCCAAGGGCTTTCTCGACAGGTTCGAAAAGGTCTTGCGCGCCTCCAAATGCCCCATCGAGATCTCCGAGGTGAGGATCTCCACCAGGCCCATGCAGGCTACTGCCGCCGGGGCCCTGGTGGCCGCCGTCAACGACGCCTAGTCCCCTTCGCGAACGGGTGAGACACCGGAAAAACGACGCGACCGAAGCGGGCCGGCTCGGATGAGGGAGCCCCGATGAGCAAGCCCACCCCCCTCCCCGAACGGCAGCTCCGCAAAGCGATCGAGAGCCTCGCCGCCTCCATCGAGGATCCGGGAAGCAAGCTCCGGTTCATACAACGAGCCATAGAGGTCTACGCGGAGCAGCCGGAGCTCCTTCGCAAGACCAGCACCTTGAAACCCATCGCGGTGCGCCTCGCTTGTTACGGAGCGTTCGAGGAACTCCACGCGGAACGGAAGCTACCCTCCACGCCGAAGCCACGCGAGATCAGTTGGACGCTCTACCGGGCCCGCCACGCCATCCTGGCGCTCTTCATTCTCGGGGTCGCCTCCTTGGCCTATGCCTACGGCCCGGCCGGCTACCGCGCGGCGCGCCACGGTGTGGAAACGGTGGCCCGGCTCCTTCCCTCCTTCTCCCCTA
>Ga0209521_10001580_pt1 | contig 18570 bp, 17 predicted proteins | sample Rifsed19ft4_FD_184016 | JGI IMG/M metagenome (GOLD analysis project Ga0209521, IMG submission 184016) | Soil microbial communities from Rifle, Colorado, USA - sediment 19ft 4 (version 2) | ecosystem: Environmental > Terrestrial > Deep subsurface > Rock core/Sediment | place: Rifle, Colorado...
ATATTGCGGGCTCCAATCTGCAGAATATCAGCATATTGGCTCACCAAGTTCACATCTGCCGGCTCCAGAACTTCGGTGACAATCGACAAACCGGTTTTCTCTTTGGCTGCCTTTAAGATTTCCAGTCCCTTCTGGCCTAACCCTTGAAAACTGTAGGGGGAGGTACGGGGCTTAAAGGCCCCGCCTCGCAAAATTTTGGCGCCTGATTTTTTGACCGCCTGGGCCGCCTTTAAGACCTGCTCTTTAGACTCCACCGCACAGGGGCCGGCCATGACGATGATTTCTGCAGCGCCGATTTTTATTCCATTCACAGAAACCAAGGTGTCTTCAGACTTGAACTCCCGGCTGGCCAACTTGTAAGGTTTCAAAATGGGAATGACCGCTTCTACCCCGGAGAGGACCGTAAAAACAGTTGGCTCGATTTTCCTTTCGTTGCCCACCACTCCGATTATGGTCTTTTCTTCTCCCTTGGAGAGGTGGGGCTTAAAGCCCAGCTCCTCGATTTTTCTGATAACTTCTCCGATTTGCTTGGCCGTGGCTTTGGCCTGCATTACCACTATCATCATTTCTTACCTCCGAAAAGATCTGGCCTTAACTTTCTAGTACCGTCTAAGTACTGATGTTTTATAGCACCTTGAGACTTATCTGTATTGAAGTGCACCAGTATCCGGATTACCCTGGGCATCCCCTGCGGAACTTCCATTTCCTGGGCGCACAACAGAGGCACTTCCCTCCAGCCCATCTGCCGCACCGCGTAGGCCGGGAAATCTGCATTCAAATCAGTGGTGGCGGTCAGAAAGACGCTGGCAATCTTCTCCTTTTCGATTTCATTTTCTTGAATCATTTTTTTAAGCAGCCTCTGGGTTGCTCTAAAAATTTCATTTCTACTGTTTTTCTTAACCGTAATAGCACCTCTTACACCTCTGAGTATCAATTGGACACTCCTTTCTTTAACGAGACTATGAATTTGGAAACTGCCCTCAGCATTTGTCTTTTGTTCTTGCTGGCTCGGATTAAATCGACTATGGCGCTCCCCACAATGACGCCGTCAGATATTTGAGATATTTTTCTGGCCTGGAAAGGATTAGAAATGCCAAAACCGACGCAGATTGGTTTAGCGGTCATACTCCGGATTTGTCTGGCTTGAAAAGTTAAACCCGAGGGAATCTTCTTTCTGACGCCGGTGATCCCGGTAACTGAAACCAGGTAAATGAATCCAGTGCTTCTCTGGGCGATAGAAGCCAGCCTCTTTCCATTGGTAGTGGGAGCGACTAAATGAATCAAATCCAGGCTCTGTAACCTGCATTCGTTCTCAAGACGTTGGGATTCTTCTATTACCAAATCTGCCATAATTAATCCGGCTACCCCGGCTTTCTTTGACTCCAGGGTGAATCTTTCCAGGCCATACTGGTAGACCGGGTTGGCATAACTCAAGATGACCAAAGGAAGATCTAATTGACTGCTTAAGCCAGAAATAAGTTCCATGGTTCTTTTGACAGTTATTCTATTGTTCAAAGCCACCTGAGAGGAGAGCTGAATGGAAGGTCCGTCTGCTAAAGGGTCTGAAAAAGGGATACCAATCTCAATGGCATCTGCTCCTGAATCTGCCGCGTACTTCACTAAATCTACAAAGAGCTGTAAGGTCGGATACCCACAAGTGAAAAATGGAATAAGAGCCTTTTGGTTTCTCTGTCTAAGTGAGTTGAATACTTGGTCTAACTTATTCATACGCCAGCTTTTTGATGATTGGTTACCAACTCTAAATCTTTGTCCCCCCGGCCAGATAGGTTTACTATGACAACTTTATTTTGGGGAAGTCTCCGACAGAGCTTCTTAGTGTAAGCCAGGGCAAAACAGGCTTCCAAGGCTGGGATGATGCCCTCTGTCTGGGAAAGTTCGCAGAATGATTCCAGCGCTTCCCGGTCTGAAATCGTGGTATAGTTAACTCTCCCAGAATCCTTCAGGAAACTATGTTCTGGACCTACTCCCGGATAGTCCAAGCCGGCTGCCAGCGAATGAGTCGGGAGAACCTGCCCAGCTTTGGATTGAAGAAGATAACTGAAGCTTCCGTGCAAGATGCCAGGTCGGCCTTTGGTCAGAGAGGCGGCATGCTGGTTTCCGTTCAGACTACTGCCAGCCGATTCAACCCCGATTAGTTTAGTCTCTGAATGTTTTAAAAATGTGTAAAATATCCCCAGGGCGTTACTCCCACCCCCCACACAAGCCAGGATGTAATCCGGCAATCTCTCCTCCATTTGAAGTATCTGCCTTTTGGTCTCCTTTCCGATCACAGACTGAAAGTCCCGGACCAAGAGTGGATAGGGATGAGGACCCACCGTGGAGCCGATTATGTAATGGGTGTTTCTGACATTGGTAACCCAGTCCCGAATGGCTTCATTGGTGGCATCTTTGAGGGTTTTTGTACCGGAGGAGACTGGAATCACTTCGGCCCCCAAGAGCTTCATCCGCAAGACATTCGGTCTCTGTCTTTTTATGTCTTCATCTCCCATATAGATGGCGCACTCAAAACCAAACAAGGCCGCCACTGTGGCAGTGGCTACCCCGTGCTGTCCGGCCCCGGTTTCAGCAATGACCCTCTTTTTCCTCATTCTCTTAGCCAGGAGGGCCTGGCCCAGACAATTGTTTATCTTATGAGCGCCGGTGTGGTTTAAGTCCTCTCTTTTCAGATAAATCTTGGCGCCCCAATTCCGGCTGAGATTAGTGGCCAGGTATAAAGGGGTAGGCCGGCCGGAATACTCGGCTTGTAATCTCTCCAGTTCTCTCTGAAAGCTGCGGTCTTTCATGGCCCTTTTGAATTCAGCTTCTAGTTCTAATAGGGCCGACATAAGGGTCTCCGGCACAAACCTGCCGCCGTATTTGCCGAAGTAGCCTAGTTTATTCGGGAGTCCCATCTTCTTACCTCTTGGATGAATTTTGTTACTTTTACCAAGCCTTTTTTTCCGGGTGATTTTTCAACCCCGGAACAGACATCCACACCATAGGGGTTTACTTTTTCCAGAACCCCTCTGACATTCTCAGCGGTTAGACCACCAGAGAGGAACACCCGGCCCAATTTCTTAGCCTGCAGTGCGATGTCCCAATTAAAGGTTTTGCCTGTGCCTCCGCTCCTTCCATCGATAAAAGTATCCAGCATGAAGAAGCTCAGCCGAAAGTTTTTTATTTCAGCCAGGATTGCTTCATTTTGCACCTGAAAGACTTTCAGAAAGGGAATCTTAAGCTGTTTCAGATAAGCTCTATCCTCATTTCCGTGGAGTTGCACATAGTCTAGGTGACAGACTCCGGCGATCCGATTGAGAGTTATCAGATTCTCATTCACAAACACCCCCGCCTTTGAGACCGAATCAGGTAGTTTCTTACATATCTTTTCGGCCACACTCAGACTCACCTGCCTGCCGCCTACAGCAAACACAAAACCTAAAACATCTGCGCCGGCCTCGGCACAACTGAAAGCATCTTTTAGATTAGTTATCCCGCAAATCTTTATTTTAGTCATCTTTTGATCTCAAGTTCTGGCTTATGACCCAAAAGCTCTTCAATCTTGGAACCTGGGTCCGGACTCCTCAGAATTGCCTCCCCTATTAGGATTGCATTGATTTTCAAGTCTTGCAGCCTGACAACATCTGCTCTGAAAAGGATTCCACTTTCGCTTACTTTCACAATACCCGAGGGGATTAACGGAGCTATTGTTTCTGTGGTTTTTAAATCCACTCTGAAGGTCTTCAAATCCCGATTGTTGATCCCAATCAATTCACTGCCGGCCTGGAGGGTTTTTTCCAACTCCCCCAGAGTGTGTATCTCTACCAAGGCCTGTAATCCCAATTCCTTGGTCAGATAAAGCATCCGCTTTAATTCTGGCTGACTCAGGATTGAAGCAATCAGAAGCAGGCAGTCTGCTCCAACTATCCTCGACTCCCAAATCTGGTAGTCTGTGAGAATAAAATCCTTCCTTAAGATGGGCAGAAGGCCATTGGCCTTAACCAGCCCCAGGTCCTCCAGACTTCCACGAAAGTAACTTCCTTCAGTGAGAACTGATATGGCGCTGGCACCTGAACTTTGGTAAATCCTGGCCATTTTAGGGACATCCAAATCTTCCGCCAGAATACCGGCCGAAGGTGAAGCCCTTTTAATTTCTGCTATTAAAGAGAGCTGACCTGATTTGACTAAGGCCTGCTTGAACTTTTTGGGGGAGGGTAGATCACCAAATTCTTTTTCCCAGGATTTTATTTTCCCTTTCTGGTCAATCTGGGCCAGTTCTCTCTTTTTACTGGCGATTATTTTTTCTAACATTTGTGGCTGAACTCCACCAATTCCTCCAACTTCTGTAGGGCTCTACCGGAGTCAATCATTTTCTCTGCTAGCGTGATTCCTGCTTCAAGGTCAGAGGTTTTTTCAGCCACCACCAGGCCAGCCGCAGCATTCAAGAGTACGGTATCTCTGGGCGCTCCTTTTTCACCGGTTAAGACCTGCCTGGCAATTCGTAGGTTTTCTCTTTCATCTCCGCCTGCCAATTCAGCCTTTTCTGCTCTCCTGAACCCGAACTGGGCTGGGTCTAAGACAAAGCTTTGGGTGGTGCCGTTATTGTGAAAAGAGACCTTGTTCTGACCAACTGTAGTCAGCTCATCTATATTTGCCAGGCAGGAAACTACCCAGCTTTTGCTTGTTCCCAACTCTGAACTCACTTGAGCAATCACTTCCGTGAGATTTTGGCTGGATACACCTATAATCTGATGAGTGGCTCCGGCCGGATTTACTAGAGGCCCTAAAAGATTAAAAATGGTGCGAATCCCCAGTTCCTTTCTGATACCGGCCACATTCTTGGTGGCCGGATGAAATAAAGGTGCAAACAAAAACCCGATCCCGATCTGGTCAATGCATCTGGCCACCTGTTCCGGCGTCAGCTCTAACTTAACCCCGGCGGCCTGAAGCAAATCCGCGCTGCCGCACTTGGAAGAAACCGAGCGATTGCCATGCTTGGCAACCGCTAGACCTGATGCTGCCAGAACGAAGGCCACCAGAGTGGAAATGTTAAAAGTAAAGGCTCCATCTCCTCCGGTACCGCAGCAGTCCACTATCTTCTCTTGGTGGTGTAAAACTTTTGTCGCATTTTCACGAACCACCCCGGCAGACCCTAAAATTTCAGGCTTAGTTTCACCCTTCAGAGCCAGGGCGGTCAGATAGGCCGCCATCTGAGCCGGAGTGGCCGAACCAGCCATAATCTCCTGCATGGCTGCCTTAGCTTCTTCTAAAGTCAGGTTCTCCCTTTCTACCAGCCTGGAAATTGCGCTCTGTAGCATATCAATCTGAATTGAAAAAATTCTGCAAAATCTGTTTCCCCTCTTTGGTCAGAATCGATTCCGGGTGAAACTGCACTCCGTAGACCGGAAGCCCTTTTAGTTTTAATCCCATTATCTCTCCGTCGGCGGTGTGAGCGGTCACTTCTAAACAGCTGGGCAAATTTTCTTCCCTGACAATCAGGGAATGGTAGCGGGTGGCATAAATTGGGTTTGCCAGACCGGTAAAAATCTCTTTGCCATTGTGGTAGATGGCCGAAGTTTTGCCATGCATGATTTTTTCGGCCCGGGCCACTTCCCCCTGGTAAACATAGGCCAGACACTGATGCCCCAGGCAGACCCCCAAGATTGGAATCACACCTGCCAGCTTTCTGATCAAGTCATTAGAAATTTTGGCCTCCTTAGGAGAACCCGGACCCGGGGATATGACTAGGTGGCTGGGTTTCAGTTTAGTAGCCTGCCTTAGTGTGATTTGATCATTGCGGAAGACCATTAACGACTTCCCCAGCTCGCCTATCTGTTGCACTAAGTTATAGGTAAAGGAATCGTAGTTGTCTATTATCAGAACCACTCAGAGTCCCTCCTGGGCGATTTGGATAGCCTTTTTCAGGGCGGCCACTTTGTCCAAGCTCTCTTGATATTCACGCTCTGGAATTGAGTCGTAGACGATTCCGGCTCCGGCTTGTAACAAATATTTTTCGCGGTTTAGTATGATAGTGCGGATGGCGATGCAAAAGTCCATATCCCCACTCAAAGAAAAGTAGCCCACTGCCCCGGCGTAGGGACCTCTTTTTTCCCTTTCAAATTTTTCAATCAACTCCATGGCTTTCACTTTGGGGGCTCCGGTGACAGTGCCGGCTGGAAAACAGGCCCGGAATAAATCGAATTGGTCTTGATCTGAATTGAGCTGACCCTCCACTTGGGAGGTCAGGTGCATTACGTGGGAGTATTTCTCCACGCTCATAAGCTCAGAGACTTTGATGGTGCCAAACTTGCAGCATCGGCCTAAGTCATTTCTCCCTAAGTCCACCAGCATTATATGCTCGGCCTTTTCCTTTTCGTCTCTGGTTAACTCCTCTGTCAGTCTCTGGTCCTCGGTCAAATCTTTCCCCCTGGGCCGGGTCCCAGCGATAGGGCGTACTAAGGCATTTTTTTCTTTTAACTTCACCAGTACTTCCGGGGAGGAGCCGATTAGCTTCAAACTCCCAAAATCCAAATAGAACATATAAGGGGAGGGATTGAGCATCCTTAAGGCCCGATAGACCTGAAACGGGTCGACCTTTAACTGGCCGGACAGGCACTGGGATAAGACCAACTGATAGACATCTCCAGAGCGGATATGCTCTTTAGCTTCCAGCACGTTTTGACAGAAGTCGGCTTGAGTGAAGTTAGACTGCCAGTCTCTTTGATTTGAGTTAAAATGGTACCCGTTCAGCTTAAGGGGTTTCTTCAGGCTCTGGAAGACCGCCTGGTTCTCCTCTTGTTTGCTGTGGGACTGAAGAGAGTGGTTCTTCTTTTCTAGGAGAGATATAACTTTAACCTTTCTCTGCAGATGGTCAAAGACTAAGAGTCTGTCAACCAGGTAAAACAGGGCATAGGGGAGATCCGGTTTTCCATTTAAGTCTGGTATCTTTTCAAAAAACCTTGCAAAATCGTAGCTGATGTAGCCAACCAGACCTCCCAAAAGAGTGGGGAGCCCGGGATGGCTTTCGATCTCGATGCAATTTAAGATTCTTCTCAGAAGCCCGAGTGGGTCTCCTTTGGTTGGCAGCTCTAAAGATCTTTTAAGCTTTGCTCTAGTGGAAAGACCAGGCTCCTCGGCTAGAATCAAGCTTTCTTTCTCCACCCTGACCGTAATCTTAGGCTCCAGGCCGATGAAGGAGTAGCGTCCGACCTTTTCATTCTGCTCCACTGATTCTAAGAGAAATTTGGCTCCGCTCTTTTTTAATTTCAGAAAAGCCGAGACCGGGGTCTCCAAATCCCCGACATCTTCTTCCACTACAGGTATCAGCTTGATACCTTTTGGCTTTAGATCTTGCGATAGAAGTGTTTTAAGGTTCATTCCGTCGTTAGTTTGATTGTTACACAAACAAAAAACCCACTAGCTTGGCAGATAGTGGGCTGGATTGCCTGTGATTATGATTAAATAGCTTTAGGCCTCGCTATCTGCTTTGTGGGCGTAATACCAGTACCACCAATAAAGATTGGCTGAGGCACTGTTAAAATTAGCTCTGGTACTGGTATTGAGACTCATAATCTTCTATCACAGTATAAGTGAAAGGGTGATTTTGTCAAGAGGTAATTTTTGAACAGTTGCGCTGAGAGTTAGTAAGGACTCTTAAAATAAAGACTTGCTCTCTACTAACCCAATGAATTATATAATATTAGAGGGAGGATCGGATCGACTGGGGTTAGTGGACGAGTATCGCAACTTCTTGGTGGACTATCAAGTCACAGTCGAACCCAACTATTTTATGGAAAAGTGATTGTCACCCTATCTACCGGTAACCTTAAAATGATTGTACTTGACAAGACTCTATATAGATAGTTATTTTTGATTATGCTGTATACTGCTCTCCAAGTCTGGCCAATTTTGCTGATTAACTTTAAGATTTATGGACTTTTATACCAGGAGGAAAGATGTTTAAGCTATATGTTAGCCTGCTGACTATAATCTCATCATATTTCGTTTTTGTGCCTATCTTGGTTGCCCAAAATGACTCCACCTGCTTTGACAAACTCGCGCAAAGGGTTAAGCCGGGAAAATGGATTGCTATCCTTAAACATGATGGCTACAAGATTTCTGGCAGTCTGAAATCGATTGAGCCCATCGATTCTATTTTAGCCATATACCACTATGACAAAGATAGTTTAGTCACCTCCATATTCGATATTTCAGAGGTAGCACAAATCAAGTACAAGGGACCGGGTAAGATCAGACCGGCCTATATGCTACTTGGTTTAGTCGGAGGAGCTCTCATTGGTGGATTAATAGGAGATCAGGCAGATAAAGACAACCCAGAGGGTCTCGGAATAGGAGGTGCGTTTGGCATGATTTTTGGTGCCGGGGGTGGCTTGGTAGTTGGTACAGTAGCAGGCTTTGTGGTTCCAACGACAAGAACTATCGAATGTAAGTAGTGAAGTCTATTTATGGCTTTCGAAACTCAGAAATCAATTTCATCTTCTGGGGCACCAGGATTAGCTTGTTCCGCCTTCGGCTCTGAGGTCCTCGACTCTGTCTTCGACTCCCATTCGGTCTCGAGCTCATGGCCGAGAGGCGAGGTCGCTCAGACTCGAGGAGAGACTCGGACTCGAAGAGCTCAGGCTCGAAGAGAGCCAACCGAAGGTTGTGTCCAGGAAAACCTTTTTCATTATGAACAGTTACCCCTCGATTTATGGTGAGCGGAGTCGAACCACTGCGCTCGGGATAACCCCTCGGCTGTGCTCGGGATAAGCTGGGACTAGTGGACGAATTTCGCAACTCTCTTATGACAAATCCAGTTTCTCCACAGAACTCCCCTGCTTTGCTTTCAACTTGAGTAAAAACCTGTAAGACTCTAAATCACCGGACAAAATATATCTTAACATGTCCAATGCTCACCGATAATGAGACGTATTGTATGAACAGTCCACAAATACAACTCGCACATTAGCTAATTAGGAGGTTTATTATGCGCTTTTTACTCAAGGCTGAATTCCCGGTTGAGGCGGGCAATGCAGCAATAAAGGATGGTAGCTTACCTAAAACAATCCAGTCAATTTTAGAGGAACTGAAGCCCGAGGCAGCATACTTTATCGCTCATAACGGGAAGAGGACAGGTTTGATCGTTTTTGACATGAAAGACCCTTCCCAAATACCAGCCGTGGCTGAACCCTGGTTTCTTGCGTTCAATGCCAGTGTCGAGCTAACCCCGGCAATGATACCCGAAGACTTAAGAAAGGCTGGACCAGCTATCGAGCAGGCGGTTAAGAAGTATAGCTAGGCTGTAAAAAAGGCCCAAAGAGAAACCGATATGTGTTTGGGTTTACTTCTCAATGGAACATCTATACAATCATAAACAATAGAAAGGAGTATCCACCATGTACGTCGTAGTAAAACACCAAATCTCAAATCCAACAAAGTTCAGAGAAGCCGGTATGGCGGCCGTATCTAAACTTCCTGCTGGTGTCAAGTCTCACAGCTTCCTGCCAAATGCTGATGGTTCCCATGCTGTCTGCCTATGGGAAGCTGATTCTATTGATGCAGTCAAGAATATCTTAGAGCCTGCTGTTGGGCAGGTAAGTAGAAATGAATACTACCAGGTAGATGCTAAGAACGCCTTTGGCCTGCCAGAATTAGCCAAGCAAACTCTATAGGTAGATTTGGCTTAAATAGAATACGCTTCGACTCTATTTTGGACAGAAGGGCGGAATTACATCCGCCCTTCTCCAATTATAGGATTTAGTATTCTCCTATTTTGATTTCGGTCATCGTCTGGTCGATGAAGGTCAAATAGCGTTAGTTGAAATCATGAGATAAGGAGTTATCTTGTGCTGGGGCGCCAGGACTACGGGCTGGATAGCGGGGTTGAGTATGGTGGCCTGAGGATGATTTTTTCGGCTGTTGAGGGCGGTCCGGACTCGCGGGGTGATGAAAATGAGGAATGCGGTCTGCAAGTACTTGAATGGGATCTAAATGTGCCAAGGAATTTAATAACGCAATTACGAATAATTTGACGCAGGAGCAATTGAGAATATATTTCACAACTGAAGATATTCGAATTTAATATCTATGCCACCGGCATTCATCATAATGCAGATTGGAAATTCGGAACTAGAAACCGTCTGTCGCGAGGTTTTTGTTCCAGCGTTAATTGCTTGCGGTTTTGATCCCAAACGAGTAGACAAGCATAACGAGGGGCGTTTACTAAAAAGTGAAATAGTTGAGTTCATAGAAACGTCTGATATAATCATTGCGGACCTTACAAATGAACGTCCTAATTGTTACCTTGAGGTAGGCTATGCTATGGGTCTGGATAAATTTAGAAATTTAATTCTAACCGCTAGAGAAGACCATAATCAGGACAATACCAATTATGAAAAAGGAGGCCCCAAGGTCCATTTTGATCTAAGTGGTTACGATATACTCTTTTGGAACCCCAAAGACCTAAAAGGTTTTAGAGAAGAGCTTGAGAAACGCATAAGGCGCCGTATGGCCACATTGGTGTCTTCGACATCCCAGCCTTCAGACCCATGGGACCATGAGTGGATTTCCAAACATCAAGCTGTGGCTGCGTCTGGACTTAAGAAAACCGGTAAGCCTGGTTTTATGGAAGTGCAAATGGCTCTGCGTAATTCCAAACTAAATGTTTCGCAGGGAGACTTGTTACAAGTTGCTGACCAATCACAAATTCATACATTTGGTTGGCCTCTTGCGCCAGTCGCAAAGAATATTGCCGAATATATGCCAAAACCGAGAACAGATGGAATAGTCGCTGATATCTTCATAAAAGAAGATGGAGGTTACGACTACTGGGCAATTCGAAAAGACGGTACATTTTATTTGCTTAAGAGCTTATTCGAGGATGGGAGGATTCCGCAGCGAATATTTTTTAATACCAGAATCGTTCAAATAACCGAAATGTTGCTCTATGCAGTCCGTCTATATACTGGTCTTAAAGTCCCTGTAGATACCCGCGTTATAATAAGAATCAGGCATGGTGGGCTCAAAGGAAGAATTCTCGCTGCTGTGGGCAACAGGGACCTTCACTGGGAAAGAATATGCGATGAGGATGAAGTTAGTACTGAGATTGAAACCACTCTAGAAGGAATAGAATCTAATTTAGTGAATCTAGTACAAAAATTTACAGAGCCACTTTTTATAATTTTCGACTACTTTGAGTTGAGTAAGGGTGTACTTGAGGACATAATAAACAATTTTGTGGCTGGCAAAGTCACATAAAATGGCTGGGGCACCGGGAATTTGCTTGTTCCGAGCCCGCCTGAGGCGGGTCGAGGAAAACCTCTCTCATTATGAACATTTCATTACTCGATTTATGGTGAGCGGAGTCGAACCACTGCGCTCGGGAAAACATAAATCCCTCGTCTACGCTCGGGATAAACTGGGGCGCCAGGATTCGAACCTGGGATGCAAGATCCAAAGTCTTGTGCCTTGCCAGCTTGGCTACGCCCCAAAGAGCTTGGTTGCTTTCTTATCTACGCACTCTTTCTATAATATAACAAATTTAGCTTAACTGGAAAACTACTATCTCCTTCGAATTGGAGTCGCCACCCAGGTACGCCAACTATTTCCCTGCCTTAATCCTTTGGCAGCTCCTAAAGCCTTAGCCTTATCAGTGAAAATCCCAAATACAGTTGGCCCACTGCCAGTCATGGCTGCGTGAAGGGCTCCCTGCTCATATAATTTTTGAACCATTAACTTAATAACCGGGTATTTCTGCTCCACCACACTTTCTAGGTCGTTACCTATCTCTCTGGCTATGCTTAGCATTTGCCTGAAGGTCACCCTTTTTAGCTTAAGAACTTTCTGGGGGAAGATATTACCAGGCTTGACCTTGCTGTAAGCCCACCTAGTGCTCACCTCAAAACCTGGGTTGACCAAGACCAGCCTGTAATTCAGGGGGAGTTTAATTGACCTAACTATTTCCCCTCGTCCAGAAGCTAAGCCTGACCCAAAAGAAAGAAAGAATGGCACATCCGAGCCTAGAGTCCGGGCCAAGGATAAGATTTTACTAGCGCTTAACTGGTTTCCCAAGAGCCGGTTCAATCCGTATAGGACTGAGGCGGCGTTAGATGAGCCCCCTCCCAGACCTGCCGCCACAGGAATTTTTTTCTTTAGCTTAATCCTGACTCCGGATTTTATCTTACTCTGCATAAGAAAAACCTGGGCCGCCCGGTAGGCCAAGTTGCTCTTGCCAGTCGGCACACCCGGATGGTCACAAGCTATCTTAATTCCACGCTCGGTTCTTTCTATCTCAATTCTATCCTCTAAATCTACCAACTGAATCCAAGAGAGGATCTGGTGATAGCCATCTTTTCTTTTTCTTAAGACTTTTAGAAAAAGGTTAACTTTGGCAGGGGAGGAAACCCTGATCTTGTCCATTAAAACCAGAATTCTTTCCAGAAATTGTAATCCAGCCTGACTCGCAGGGTCCATTCGCTTTTCTTTTGGCCGGAGAGATGCAGGAAATTTTTGAAATCCTGATAGCTGAAATTCAGATTGCCAATCAAGTGGGCATTGGGCTGATATCTTAGGACTACTGAACCGATCCAGCTTTTCTCGACCACCCCAGATGGGAAAGGGATATTTTTTGGAATCGGATTAGGATAAAGGCTGTCTGCGGTCATTTCTCCCTGTCTTCGGTATTCTCCTTTTAGGCCCAGAGCGAAGTCTGGGTGAGGCAAATACTCAAAGCTCGCCTGCCACTGGTCAAAGTCCGAGCCCAAAACGTGTCCCAGGACTACATCCTGATAAGTATACCGGTTCCAGGGCTTCTGCTGTCCGTAGACAAAAGTCCCGATTCTGGTATACTGCAGATTCCAGTAGCTCCCCTGCCATCCCAAAAAATCAGCCAATTTAGTCCCCAGGGTCAGTCCCATTTGATGGGGCTCACTGACAAAATCATATTGAAAATCGTCAATCAAAAGCTCTCCGTAAAATTCTTTGTTTTTCCAGAACGTAAGGGCAAATTCCAAATTCCAGAGGGAGTTGTCATCCACATACTGATTGTACTGCTCAACATAATAGGGAAGAACCGGATTGAGATAGAAAAGCTCTACTCCCCGATCCACCCCCCCGTAAAGGATAATCTCCGAGAGGCCAATCTCCCAGCCAGAGGGATGTCTGTAATTTAATCTATGTCCGCTGATGTAACGCTTGGCCGACTGGGGATTTCCCAGAGAGTCAGCTGTCATCAGAGTGTCCAGTTGCAAAGTAAAATAGTTGAATTTCAATCTTCCTCTTCCTAGTTCGAAGTTAATGAAATCTAAGGCCGGGGTCTGGCCTGACCACAAAAGCCCCTGGTCAGCCGGCCCCCAGCGGAAATAATCTCTCCCCAAAGTCAGATAGAATGGCGAAAGTTGTACTCCCCAGTAGCCCCGGTCAAACATCCCGGTCAGACCTTTTTTCCAGTTCTGAGCGAAAAAGTTTGGGTCTTCTTCTCCCCGGTTGTCCAGCACACCCCTGATCTGAAATATAAATTTATTGTCCCATTCCCAGCTGCCAGAGAGGAAAAGCTCCCCCCGTCCCAAGCTGGGTTGATCTTCTATGCTTTTTAAGCTGGCGACCCCCTGACAGCTGATTCTGGTTAGATTTCTAAATCCTTTAGACTGATTCAGCCCCCTTAGCTCATACCTAAACTCATCTTCCAGTTTCTGGATCAGCCACTGTTGCCACTCTTTGAAGACAAGCCTGCCAGATGATTGGTCCTGACGAATGTCTCGCAGATAACCTGCAATTTGCCCCCGGGTGTAGGGTTTGAGGCTGCGGTGCAATTTCGGAAACAGCCCGGCCGTGTAAAGCCGGTCGATGACCGGATAGACCCAACTATCCGTTGGGATTTTTTCTAAAGGAGAAGCATAGAGAGCTTGACCGAAGACCAAAAGGAAAATTACGCTCCCCCAAAGTCCATTTTTCACTACCCCCTCCTGGCTTAGAGTTTGTCGATTTTCTCCCGGAACTGCTTCACATCTCGGGTGGCATTGCGAGTGTCCATAATCAGTTTGGAATTAGCCACAATCCAGCGGTAATCATAAGAGCTGTGGTCGGTCACAATCACGGTGCAGTCGCAGCCTCTGAGTAGTTTAGTTGTCAGTTTTACCGATTTTTCGTCTAGATCGTCTAATTTTAAGATTGGGACAAAGGGATCGTTGTAAAAGACCTCGGCCCCTCGGTTAGCCAGAAGCTTTAAAACGTCTAGGGCCGGAGATTCCCGCACATCTTTGATATCTTTTTTGTAGGCTACTCCCAGGACTAAAATCTTAGATCCCTTAATCGATTTATTATGTTGATTCAGGAGCAGGGAGACCCTTTCCACCACATATTCTGGCATATGGGAATTGATGTCTCCGGCTAGCTCAATGAAGCGGGCGTAATAATTTAGGGCCTTCAGCTTCCAGGAGAGATAATGGGGATCAATGGGAATGCAGTGTCCGCCTAAACCCGGACCCGGATAAAAGGGCATAAAGCCAAAGGGTTTGGTGGAGGCTGCCTCGATAATTTCCCAGACATCTAAGCCCAGGCGGTCGCACATTAAAGCCACTTCATTGACCAGTCCGATGTTGACCGAGCGAAATGTGTTCTCCAAAAGTTTGACCATTTCTGCCGCCCGGGAGGAAGAGACTGGCTGCACTTCCTGGATTACCTGTTCATAGAAGAGTTTACCCATCTGGGTACAGACCTTGGTAATCCCCCCTACGATCTTGGGGGTGTTCTTGACCTTAAAAGTCTGGTTGCCCGGGTCTACTCTTTCTGGAGAGAAAACCAGGAAGAAGTCTGCCCCAGCCTCATAGCCGGTCGACTCTAATTTCGGCAGGATCAATTCCTCAGTGGTGCCAGGATAGGTAGTCGACTCCAAAACCACTAGCTGTCCCGGCCTAAGATGTTTTCTGACCTGTCCGACCGCTTCCAAAATAAAGGAGACATCCGGATCTTTGGTCTTATTTAGGGGGGTGGGGACGCAGATAGAGATGCAGTCACACTGTTTAAGATAGGCAAAATCAGAGGTAGCCCAGAGCTTTTTCCCCTCCACTAATTTTTTTATTTCTTCGTCCGGGACATCGTCGATGTCAGACCTGCCGGAATTGATGGTTTTACATTTGGAGTGACTGATATCCAGCCCAATTACCTCGAAGCCGGAGTTGCCGTATTCTACTGCCAGGGGGAGACCCACGTACCCCAATCCAATTACACCCACTATCGCAGTTCGGTCTTTGATTTTCTGTTTCAGATCCAACTGGGCCTTATGCCTTCTCATATCCTTCCTTTCTACAGTATATCCTACACATAGTCAGAGTCTTATCTAATGAATCGGCTGCTTAAGAAGTTAATCCAACTCATCTTACATCACCTCAACCGGCTATGCCCGGACCTATAATATTTGGCATAACTGACACTTACTTTAACACATTTTGGGCTTCTGGACAACAAGATTCTGCAGAAGGACTTGTCAAGGAGGCCCAGGGAGGCAAAGATCAGTTAATCGTTTTGTTTGCTAATTCTGCTTGACATTGAGTTTCGTACTCTCTTAAATTCTTGTGTCTCTTACAAAAGGAGGAATCCATGCAGATGCATTTCGACTGGAGAGATATGTTCAAGGCCCCGCGCCTGGCAATCTCTACTGGGAAGCGCTTGGTATTGCAGGCCTTAGGCCTGATGGTGGGGTACCTAGGTTATCTGGTTTTGACCTATCTGGCCTACTATGTAGCAGGCCAATCCCTGACAGACACCTGGAGCTTTTTCGGACTTTTCCCATTTTATGATTTCGAGTTCGGTAGCTGGATATCTGCCATAATTTGGATATTGGGAATACTCTTTTGGGTAGTCTGTTGGATGCTCTTCAGCACCGCAGTGGCCAAAGTTACCTTTGAAGAGCTTAGAGGAGACCAATTCTACTCTACTAAGGAAGCCTTGCACTTTATGAAAGGGAGACTCTCGGCGGTGCTTTTTTCGCCTTTGACTCTGTTTTTGCTGCTTTTATTCCTGGTCATCTGCGGGGCGGTGCTTGGTCTGATCGGTAAAATCCCGGCCGCCGGCGAACTGATCTTTGCTCTTTCTTACGGGATTCCCATTTTTGTTGTCGCCATCTTTTCTGTCTTTGTGGCTTTTGTGTTTTTTATCTCATTTATCTTGACCCCGGCTGTGGTCGGCTGCCTTAAATCCGACACTTTCACTACCGTTCTGCACTATTTCCAGACGGTCTGGAACCAGCCTGGAAGATTCTTTGGGTATAGTGCCGTAATTGTTGTCCTAGCCAAGATCGGGGTATTTGTTTTGGGCTACTTTGTGATGCGGACTTTTCAATTGGTTAACTGGGCCTGCGGTCTGACCATGGGGGATAAGCTGGAGAATATTTTTCAGGCTGCCGCAGCTTATTTGCCCCTGCCGAATGTTCTGGACTTTTTCACCACTCTTTATCCTGGTTCTTCCATCTCTTACCAACTAATCGCAACCTCCCCGGGGGCCGGCCTGGGAGTGACGGAAAGCATTGCGGCCTTTCTACTCGGCATCACCTTGGTTGTTATCTTCTTTTTTGTCCTGGGGTACGGTTTGGCCATTCTGACCTGTGGCCAGACTTTAAGTTTTGTCATAACCTACAAACTTCGGGAAGATGAAAACCTCTTAGAGCGCAAATCCGAAGAAGAAACGGCTCAAGAAAAAGAGGTGGAGGGTAAAGTTCAGGAAAAATTAGAGCCGACCTCTAAGCAGTAAAAACTTCCTCTCGGAGAGGATTCTATTTCGATCTTTACTTCCCCCTCACCACTGAAATGGAGAGCAAAGGGGGGTTAGCGGAGTTGCCTGGAGTGTGGCATTGCCACGCTTAGCTTGTAATTGCTTAGCTGCAAACAGCTTCGCTGCCTGTTTAGACTGTTTTTTCGATTTGACACCCTTTCTTCCACCTGACTATATTTGAAAAATTCCTAAGAGGAGGAAAGGTGCATCACACAATGGTTGTCTCACATTCTAAACTCTGCCGCATATTTCTTGTAACTTTTGCGATTCTGCAGTCGCTCTTCACCGTCTCACGTCTCCAGGCTGCCAAACCGGATTACCCGCAATTTAAGAGAGTTGAAGTGGCAGACACTCTGCACGGACAAATCATATCCGATCCCTACCGCTGGCTGGAGGACGACCAAGACCAGGAGGTCTGGAAAGCGGTCGAGATACAAAATCAGTTTACCCGTTCTTATTTGGACAAGATACCCCAGCGGGAAATGATTGAAAAGCGCATCGCCGAGCTGTGGAACTACCCCAAGCTGAGTGCCCCTTACAAAAAGGGGAAGCGCTACTTTTTTATGAAGAATGACGGGCTGCAAAATCAGTCCGTTCTCTATTGCCAGAAAAGTCTGAGTAACCCAGCGGAGGTTCTGATTGACCCGAACACGTTCAGTCCGGACGGGACCGTCTCTATGGACTGGTGGTACCCTTCTGAAGATGGCTCTTTAATAGCTTACGGGATCTCCCAAAGTGGCAACGAACAGAGCGTCTTGCACATCAAGGAGGTGGAAACTAAAAAAGATTTGGCCGACACCATCCTGGGCTGCCGCTTTTCGAGTGTAGCCTGGACTTTGGATAACCAAGGATTCTACTACACTAGATTTCCCAAGCCTGGCACGACTCCAAAAGGAGAAGAAAATTACTTTCAAAAAGTTTTTTATCACAAGCTGGGTAATAATCCGGACCAGCTGGTCTTTGAATACCCGTCAAAGAAAGAGATGCTCTTCGGAGTGCAGCTCTCCAAGGACGATAGGTACTTGGTCATCTATGCCTCGATCGGCTCCAGCGACTACAACGACATCTATATCAAAGACTTGACTAAGGGAGAGGACTTTCAACATCTGGTTAAGGGGATGAAGGCTACCTACAAGGGAGAAATACTGGGGGACACTTTTTATATCCAGACCAATGACCAAGCCCCCTATTTTAAGATTATCGCCATTAACTTGACGCAGCCTGAGGAAGAAAACTGGAAGGTTCTAATTCCGGAGCAAAAGGATTTAATCGAGTTTCTTACCATAGCCAATTATAAACTGATAATCGGCTATCTGCACAATGCTTCCTCCCAGGTCAAGCTCTTCTCTCTGCAGGGGAGATTTGAAAATGAGATTGGCCTGCCGGGCCTGGGCTCGGTTGGTGAACTAAGCGGAAAGTGGGATAGTGATGAGATGTTTGTGGGCTTTTCCTCCTTTGCCTATCCACCGGCCATCTACCGCTATGACTTCGGGAAAAACCAATTGATTGAGTTTTATAGTACCCCGGTCAATCTAGACCTTACCGGATATGAGACTAAGCAGGTCTGGTACCAGTCCAAAGATGGAACTAAAGTCTCCATGTTCATTGTACACAAAAAGGGCTTAAAGCTGGATGGCAATAACCCCACTCTTTTGACCGGATACGGAGGCTTCACCGTCAGTATGACTCCAGCTTTTTCCGGCTCCCGCTTCTGGTGGCTGGAAAAGGGAGGAGTATTTGCCCTGCCTAACTTAAGAGGGGGAGGGGAATACGGAGAGGAGTGGCACAAGGCCGGTATGTTAGAGGAAA
>Ga0209521_10001582_pt1 | contig 18548 bp, 19 predicted proteins | sample Rifsed19ft4_FD_184016 | JGI IMG/M metagenome (GOLD analysis project Ga0209521, IMG submission 184016) | Soil microbial communities from Rifle, Colorado, USA - sediment 19ft 4 (version 2) | ecosystem: Environmental > Terrestrial > Deep subsurface > Rock core/Sediment | place: Rifle, Colorado...
AGTCTAGCGCGCGCAAGGTGCGCCGCCTCTATCACGACAGGATACTCGCCGGGTTCGCCGGCGGCACGGCCGATGCCTTCACGCTGTTCGAGCGCTTCGAGGCGAAGCTGGAAAAACACCAGGGAAACCTGCTGCGCTCCGCGGTCGAACTCGCCAAGGACTGGCGCACCGACAGGATCCTGCGCCGCCTGGAGGCGATGCTGGCCGTCGCCGACCGCGAAAGCTCGCTGGTGATCACCGGCATGGGCGACGTGCTCGAGCCCGAGCTCGGGCTGATCGCCATCGGCTCGGGCGGCCCCTACGCGCAGGCCGCGGCGCGCGCGCTGCTGGAGAACACGACGCTCGACCCGGAAGCGATCGTGCGCAAATCGCTGTGCATCGCCGCCGATCTGTGTATCTACACGAACCAGAACATAGTCGTCGAACTTCTGGAATAGATCAGCCGGGCGATGCTATGCGCGTTTGTGTGCCATACACGCGAGATTGCCGTGCTGCGCGTTGCACACCCGTCGCAATGAGATGATGGCCCTCGCAGTCCAACAGGAAGTCGAACCATGTCCCTCTTGTCCTCCATGTCACAGATGACCCCCCAGGAAATCGTCCACGAGCTGGACAAGAACATCGTCGGCCAGGACCGCGCCAAGCGCGCGGTGGCGATCGCGCTGCGCAACCGCTGGCGGCGCCAGCAGGTGGCCGAGCCGCTGCGCCAGGAGATCACGCCGAAGAACATCCTCATGATCGGCCCTACCGGCGTGGGGAAGACCGAGATCGCGCGCAGGCTGGCGCGGCTTGCCGAAGCGCCTTTCATCAAGGTGGAGGCCACCAAGTTCACCGAGGTCGGTTACGTCGGGCGCGATGTCGACACCATCGTGCGGGACCTGGTCGAGATCAGCGTGAAGGACACGCGCGACGCGGCCATGCGCAAGGTGAAACAACGCGCCGCGGATGCGGCCGAGGATCGCGTGCTCGATGCGCTGCTGCCGCCGGCCCGCGAAGTTGGCTTGACGGCCGGGGCGCCAGCGCCGGAGGATTCCTCAGCGCGCCAGAAATTCAGGAAGAAGCTGCGCGAGGGCGAGCTCGACGACAAGGAGATCGAGATCGAGGTTGCGGCCCCCCAGGCGCAGATGGAGATATTTGCGCCGCCCGGGATGGAGGAGTTGACGCAGCAGATCCAGGGGATGTTCCAGAACCTCGGCGGTGCGCGCAAGAAGCCGAGGAAACTCAAGATCCGCGAGGCGATGAAAATGCTCACCGAGGAGGAGGCGGCCCGCCTGGTGAACGACGAGGACCTGCGCAGCAAGGCGCTCACCAACGCCGAGCAGAACGGCATCGTGTTCATCGACGAGATCGACAAGATAGCCTCCCGCAGCGAGGTGGCGGGGGCCGACGTATCGCGTCAGGGCGTGCAGCGCGACCTGCTGCCGCTCATCGAGGGAACGACGGTCTCGACCAAGTACGGGATGGTGAAGACCGACCATATCCTGTTCATCGCAAGCGGGGCATTCCATCTCGCGAAGCCCTCGGACCTGATCCCCGAACTGCAGGGACGCCTTCCGATACGCGTCGAGCTCGATTCGCTCTCGGTTGGGGATTTCGAGCGGATTCTCACCGGCACCGATGCCTGCCTCACGCGCCAGTACCAGGCGCTGCTCGCCACCGAAGGGGTCGAACTCACATTCAGGCCGGAGGGTATCCGCCGCCTGGCCGAGATCGCGCACGCAGTCAATGACAAGACGGAGAACATCGGCGCGCGGCGGCTCTACACCGTGATGGAAAAACTGCTCGAGGAGATATCGTTCGACGCGGGCAAAAGCGGCAAGGAGTCGCTCACCATCGACGCTGCATACGTCGATGCGAAGCTCAAGGACCTCGCCGCGAGCGAGGATCTGGCGCGCTACGTACTATGATTGCGCGCTGCCGTCCTCACTGCGGCCGTCACGCGAATGGGAGTGCAAGCATGATGGGGTTCCGAGGGATACTGATTCTGGTCTGCGCGACCGCCGCCGCCAGCGTGTCCGCGTGGGCGCAGGTGGAAGTGAAATCTGCCTGGGCGCGGGGCACCGTCGCGGCACAGAAGACGACCGGCGTCTACATGCAGTTGAAAAGCGCGAAGGACGGCAGCCTGGTCGGGGTCGAGAGCCCGGTCGCGGGGATGGCTGAAGTCCACCATATGCGCATGGACAAGAACGTGATGAGAATGAGCGCCGTGCCCAGGCTCGAGCTTCCCGCGGGCAGGACCGTCGAGCTCAAGCCCGGCGGCTATCACGTGATGCTGATCGATCTGAAGAAGCCGTTGAAGAAGGGCGACAGCGTGCCGCTCAAGCTCAAGATCGAGGACAGGGACAAGACGGTTTCGACCGTCGAGGTCAACGCCGAGGTGCGCGATGCTGCAGCGCCCGCGCACCAGCGCTGAAGCGAAGCTCTAGCGACCCACGGCCGGGTGCGCGGTCATCTCGGCAAGGCAGGCCGGGCAGTAGCAGGCACGGTCGCCTTGCGGCACCGGCATCAGGTGCGGATACGCCGCGCACCAGCAGGATCTCTCCCCGGCCCCGCATTGGAACGCCGCGCCGCAGCGCGCGCAGTCTGAACAGCCTATCTCGGGGCGCGCCGCTGCGGTTTCAATCGGGCGGGTCCGGTCTTGATCGGTCACGGTTGTCCTCTCTCCCCGGATTCTGGGCGTGCCCCCGGGACGTTGCAACCCCACTTGAAACTTCGCCGGCCTTCCCCATCTAGTGGGTATGCGGGCGCTTTGCCCGACAGAACATGGAGAGCGCAAATGGCGAACATTACCCGTTACGATCCCTTTGGAGACGTCTTGGACGATCTGATGAGGGGCTTTTTGGTGCGTCCGATCGCCGCGGTCGAGCCGGGCGAGACCGCGCGGCGGCTGAAGATCGACGTTGCCGAGAAAGACGGCGAGTACAGGGTGCTGGCCGAGGTTCCCGGTGTCAAGAAGGAGGACATCCAGGTCGACATCGAAGGCGACGTGGTTTCGATCTCCGCCGAAAGCCGCGCCGAGAAGGATGTCAAGGAAGGCGAGCGCATCATTCACAGCGAGCGTTACTTCGGCAAGGTGTCCCGCAGCTTCCGGCTTGGCCAGGAAGTGGACCAGTCGAAGGCGAGTGCCAAGTACAGCGACGGCGTGCTCGAACTCGTGCTGCCGAAAAAAGCGGCTGCAAGCACCAAGCGAGTGACGATCCAGTAGACGGGACCGCATTCCGAATAGGCGGCACTGTTGGCCGACAGGGCAACGGTGCCGTGCCGCGCCATTCAACAGTCCGGACCGCCTCACAGGGCGTGCCGGCTGTGATACCATACGCGCCCCTCAACGATCCGATCCCGCGCGCGACTATCCATGCAACTGGCCCTCGACCTCATCAACGGCGACCGCCTGCGTCAGTTCTACCAGCTGACCAAGCCGCGGGTGGTTGCGCTGATCGTGTTCTGCGCGGTGATCGGCATGTTTCTCGCGACCCCGGGCATGGTGCCCCCCGGGTTGCTGGCCGCGGCGACTGCAGGAATATGGCTGGTGGCCGGCGCCGCCGCGGCCGTCAACTGCCTGCTGGAGCAGACCATCGATGCGGTGATGATGCGCACGCGCGCGCGGCCGCTGCCCCGCGGCGAGCTCAGCTCGCTGCAGACCCTGGTGTTCGCGGGCGTGCTGGGCGGCGTCGGGCTGTGGATTCTGTATCACTTCGTCAATCCGCTGACGATGTGGCTCACGTTCGGCACCTTCGTCGGTTATGCGATCGTGTACACGGTGTTGCTCAAGCCGCTCACGCCGCAGAATATCGTGATCGGGGGCGCCTCCGGCGCGATGCCGCCGGTGCTCGGCTGGGCCGCGGTCGCCGGAGAGGTCACGCCCGAGGCGCTGCTGCTGTTTCTGATCATTTTCGCCTGGACGCCGCCGCATTTCTGGTCGCTCGCCTTGTATCGCACCGAGGATTACGCGCGTGCCGGCCTGCCGATGCTGCCGGTGACCCACGGCCGCAGATTCACCGTGCTGCATGTGCTGCTCTATACGTTGATTCTGTTCGCCTGCAGCCTGTTCCCGTTCGCCTACGGCATGAGCGGCTGGATCTATCTTGCAGCTGCCGTGGTCCTGGGGGGAATGTTCCTGCGCTACGCCGTGCTGCTTCACCTGGACTACAGCGACGCGCTGGCGCGGCGTACGTTCCGGTTCTCGATCGCCTACCTGTCGGTGCTGTTCGCGGCGCTGCTCGTGGATCACTACCTGCGGTTCTAGGGTGCGCCTTCTCGCAGCCGTCTCTGCTGCGCTGCTGATCGCAGGCTGCGGAGCGTCGGGGCCGACCTTCAAGAACGCGGACATTACCGGCGCCGAATGGGGGCGCGAATTCTCGCTGACCGACCATACGGGCAAGCCCAGGACGCTCGCCGATTTCCGGGGCAAGGTCGTCGTGGTGTTCTTCGGCTACGTTCGGTGCCCGGATGTCTGCCCCACCACGCTGGCAGAACTGAAATCGGTCGTCGAGCAGCTCGGCGAGGACGGCAAGCGTGTCCAGGTTCTTTTCGTCACGGTGGATCCCGAGCGGGACACGCGGGAGCTGCTGGCGCAGTACGTGCCCGCTTTCCAGCCGGATTTCCTCGGCTTGTACGGCGACCAGGAGCAGACCGCCAGGACGGCGAAGGAATTCAAGGTGTTCTACCAGAAGGTGCCGGGCTCCAGACCCGACAACTACTCGGTCGACCATACCACCGGCAGCTACGTATTCGACCCCAAGGGGCGCATACGCCTGTTCGCACGTCACGGTCAGGCCGGCACTCTCGCGGCCGACATACGGACCCTGCTCAAGGGCGGCTGAAGAAGGGCCGACTCAGGACTCGAACGGCGCTTGATGAAGGAACTGCCCTCAGGCAGAGGGCATCATGCCTTTCATCTTGACCAAGGCCTTGGCTTCGATCTGGCGGATGCGCTCGGCCGAAACGCCAAACTCCCGGGCGAGGTCGTGCAGCGTCGCCGCGTCCTTTTCGCGTAGCCATCGCGCTTCGATGATGCGTCGGCTGCGCGCGTCCAGGCTCGCCAGCGCAGTCTCCAGCCCGCTGGCGCGCAGCCGTTCGTTCTGGTCTGCTTCCAGAACCTGCGAAGGCTCTGCGCCCGCGTCGCGGAGGTAGGCGATGGGCGCGAAATGGTCATCCTCATCGTCGCTGCCGCCTTCCAGCGTGATGTCCTGTCCGCCGAGCCGGGTTTCCATCTCGACCACGTCCTCCTGCTTTACGCCGAGCTGACAGGCGACCGACTTGATCTCGGCGGGCGTGAGGGAACCCAGACCGGGTTTCATGCTGCGCAGATTGAAGAACAGCTTGCGCTGCGCCTTGGTCGTCGCAACCTTGACCAGCCTCCAGTTGCGCAGCACGAATTCGTGAATCTCCGCCTTGATCCAGTGGATCGCGAACGACACCAGGCGCACGCCACGGTCCGGGTCGAAGTGCTTGACCGCCTTCATGAGGCCGATATTGCCTTCCTGGATCAGGTCCGCGTGGGGAAGCCCGTATCCCATGTACCCGCGCGCGATGGAAACCACGACGCGCAGATGGGACAACACCAACTGATGCGCCGACCCGATGTCTTGCTCTTCGCGGAATCTGCGCGCGAGCCTTGTTTCCTGGTCGGCCGAAAGCAGCGGAAACCTGTTCACCGCCTGCACATAGCTATCCAGGCTGCCGACCGCCGATGGAACCGGCAATGTAAAAACGTTGCTCATAGCTCTTTTTCGCTCCGTTCGTATCAAACGCCGGCCGATTTCCGGCCCCGCTAAACCATGCTTCTATTTTAGCACTCGACGAGTTGGAGTGCTAATAGACGAAATAGTTTCGGAGAACTGCGGATCCGCCAGGGCCTGCGCATTTTCTACAATGCCTCTACCGGGGCTCGATTTTGTATAAGTGCTTGCTTACTGACACAAATGTGCCAAGCCATCCGAGCGCAGCGGCGAATGCCAGGACGGCAAGGCCGTCAGTCAAACCAAGCAGCTGAAGTATCCAGTCGGACCCATACAGTGTCGCCAGTCCGGCGAGGTCGCGGTTGAGCACGACGATCGCCAGATCGACGATGACGCAGGCAGCCAGCCCTCCCAACATTCCCTGAAAGGCGCCCAGGTAGAAGAACGGCCTGCGGATGTAGGCGTTGGTGGCACCGATCAGCTTCGAGACTTCGATTTCGTCGCGCTGGGTCATGATCTGGAGCCGGATGGTATTGAAGGTAACGGCCACCAACGCAAAGCTGAGCAGTGTGGCCATAAGCGCCACGGCCGTGCGACCGAATCGGAGCAGGCCGCTGACCCGCTGCACCCAGGCGGAGTCGGCCTGGACGTGAGCTACCCTCGGAAAGCCCTTGATTTCCTGCTCCAGGCGCCGCGAGAGTTCGGGTTCGCTCGCCGCAAGGGTCACGACGAAAGCGTCCGGCAACGGGTTATCGCGCAGGGTTGCCATCACCTCGGCCATTCCGGGCGCGCGCTTGAGCCCGGCAAGCGCCTGTTCGCGGCCCACGAACTCTACCCTTGCTGCGCCCGGCGTCCCGCGCAGCCGTCGGTCGATCTCCGCGATATCGGACTTGGAGGCCTCGGGTGCGAGAAACACGCTGATCTGGCCATCGGTGGCAAGCCCGCGTGCGAACTGCTGCAGGTTCGCGAGAAGCACGTAGCCGCCCAAGGGCAGGGCAAGCGCGATCCCGATGACCAGCGCGTTCAGCAGCGAGGCAAACGGGCTCGCGGCAAGCCGCCGCATTGTTTGCCCGAAACTCAGCGCGTGATGGCGCAGCCAGACCCTCACGCCAAGCTCCCATGGTGCAGCGTGAGCACGCGCGGATTGAGCTTGCGGATCGGACGGTCATCGTGAGTGGATATCAGTACTGTGACGCCGACCTGGTTGAACGAGCGGAACATGGCGATGATTGCGTCCGCGTATTCGGCGTCCAGGCTCGCGGTCGGCTCGTCCGCGATGAGGATGTTCGGCCGGTTGACCACTGCGCGCGCGATGCACAGGCGCTGCTGTTCGCCGCCGGAGAGCGCGATCGGGTAGGCGCGCTCCCGATCCAGGAGTCCGACCTTGTCGAGCGCGGCGCGGGCGCGTCGCGCCGCGTCGCGCCAGGAGTGGCCCGTGACCACGAGCGGCAGCATCACATTGTCGAATGCGCTGCGGTCATAGAGCAGCTTCTGGTCCTGGAAAATGAGGCCGAGGTTGCGCCGCAGGAAGGGGATCGCCGGGCGGCGTATCGAGGACACGTTCTGACCCGCAACGAGTACCGTGCCCGAGGTCGCCCGCTCGATCGCCGCAATGAGCTTGAGCAGTGTGCTTTTCCCCGCGCCGGAATGCCCGGTAATGAAGACCATTTCCCCCGGCGCAACGGTGAAGTTGACGTCCTTCAGGGCCTCGTAGCCATCGGGGTAGCGCTTGTACACCCGGCTGAAGCTGATGATGTCCGTTTCCAAGCTAGTCGAGCAGTGCAGACACGAATTCGCTGGCATCGAACGGCCGCAGATCGTCCAGGCCTTCGCCGACGCCGATGTAAGCGATGGGGATGGGCTTCTGCGCGGCGTCTTTCGAACCGAGATGCGCGTCACCGGATCGCGCCATCGCCGGATTGGATCGCGCCAGCGCGATGGCAGCGACCACGCCCCCTTTGGCGGTGCCGTCGAGCTTGGTCAGGATGAGCCCGGTCAGTCCGATCGCATCGTCGAATGCGCGCACCTGGCTGACGGCGTTCTGGCCGGTGTTCGCGTCGAGCACGAGCCACGCCGCATGCGGCGCCTGGCTGTCCGCCTTGGCGATGACGCGCTTGATCTTCCTGACTTCGTCCATCAGGTGCAGTTGCGTGGGCAGGCGGCCAGCCGTGTCGGCAAGCACGACGCCGATGCCTCGCGCCCGCGCCGCCTGGATCGCATCGAAGATCACTGCGGCGGGATCGCCGGACTGCTGCGATATCACCGTGACGCCGTTCTTCTCGCCCCAGGCCGCGAGCTGCTCGCGCGCGGCCGCCCGGAAGGTATCGCCGGCGGCAAGCAGCACCGAATGCCCCTGGCGCTGAAACAGGTGGGCGAGCTTTCCGATCGAGGTGGTCTTGCCTGCGCCGTTGACGCCGGCGATCATGATGATGAATGGCCGGTGCGCGGCACAATCGACCGTCGTCTCAAGCGGCGAGAGCATCTCGACCATCAGGGCATGCAACTCGGCCTTCAACTGCTCGGCGCTCTCCAGTCCGAGTTTCTTGGCGCGCGCGCGAAGCGCTGCTGTCAAATGTTGCGTCGCCGCCACCCCCGCATCGGCCGACAGCAGCGCCGCCTCGATGTCATCAAACAGCGCCTGGTCGATCCGCCGCCCGACGAACAGGCCGCCGAGTTGCGAGCGTGTCTTCGCCAGACCTGCCTTGAGGCGTTCGAGCCAGCCGGGCTTGGATCCGGCCTCGTTTCTCTTGAATAGCCCGAGCATGGAAAGAATGAAGGTGGTCGGAAATTCACGCTATGATGGCGGCGCGATTCTATCAGCTTCCCCTCGATGAAGTTCCTTGCGCCTGCGCTCGCGGTCAGGCTTGCCTCGGTGAATTCCGGTGCGCGGGCGTAGTGCCACGTCGGCCACCGTGGCCGTTTCGCGGCGCCCCAACCGGGTGCGCATCATCGGCGGGCTGTGGCGCAGCCGGACGATCGTGTTCCCCGATCTGCCAGGGCTTCGCCCGACGCCGGACCGCGTGCGTGAGACCCTGTTCAACTGGCTCGGCCAGGACCTGACCGGCCGGCACTGCCTGGACCTGTACGCCGGTTCGGGCGCGCTCGGCTTCGAAGCGCTTTCACGCGGGGCGGCCTCGGTGACAATGGTGGAGCGCGCGCCGCGCGCCTGGCGAGCGCTGCAGGACAATGCAGCGCTGCTGGGGGCGCGGGGATTGAATATCGTGTCCGGCGATGCGCTAGAATTCCTTACGCGCGCGCCGGGGTCGCCGGGGTCATCGGGGTTCGATGTCGTGTTCCTCGATCCGCCGTTCGGCGAGGGCATTCCAGAGCGCCTGTGGCTGCGCCTGCTCGAGCGGCTGTCGGACAGGGGGTTCGTATACCTCGAATGCGACGCGGCGTTCGCGGGGCAACGGGGGCTCGAAATGCTGAAGCACGGTCATGCGGGTGCCGTCCATTACCACCTGCTTGGAAGGAAACGGGATGATCAAGGCGGTATATCCGGGGTCGTTTGATCCCATGACGCGCGGGCACGAAGATCTCGTGCGTCGGGCCTCTGAACTGTTCGACCGCGTCGTCGTGGGGGTGGCGGCCAGCCGCGGCAAGGGACCGTTCTTCACGCTCGCAGAGCGCGTCGAGATGGCGCGCGAGGTCCTCGCGCCGTACGCCAATGTCGAGGTCCGGGGTTTCAGCGGGCTGCTGCGCGATTTTGTGCTGGGGGAGCATGCGCGCGTGATCCTGCGCGGCCTGCGCGCGGTGTCGGACTTCGAGTACGAGTTCCAGATGGCTGGGATGAACCGCAGCCTCATTCCCGATGTCGAGACGGTCTTTCTGACGCCGGCCGAGCAGTACATGTTCATCTCGGCCACCATCGTGCGCGAGATCGCCAGCCTGGGCGGCGACGTGAGCAAGTTCGTACACCCTGCAGTGCAGGCGCGAATGGCCGCGCGAGTGAAGGAACTGGAAGGCTAGCGGACCCCGTCGTGGCGTTGCTCATTACCGACGAGTGCATCAATTGCGACGTCTGCGAGCCCGAGTGCCCCAACGGCGCGATTTCGCAGGGCGTGGAAATCTACGTCATCGACCCCCGGCGCTGCACCGAGTGCGTCGGGCATTTCGACGTACCCCAATGCGTCGAGGTGTGTCCGGTCGACTGCATCATTCTCGATCCGCAGCACCGGGAAACCGGGAACGAACTGAAGGACAAGTACGCCCGCCTGACTGCGGAACCAAGGCCTTCCTAGGCGGCTTGCGCGAGCGGGACTGCGCGGAATTCGAGGGCTTCTTCGAGCGTGGTGCAACGCTTCTCCAGCGCATCGAGCTGGGAGCGCACTCCGCGCTCGACGGCGAGCAGCTCCTCGATGCGATCCTCCAGGGTGTCGGTAGCCTGGTGGATGCGCTTGATGGATTCCAGGCGACGCCGGAGTTGCATCTGGTGTTCCCTCACCTGCGTGTCCATCGGCGCCATGATCGCCTGCAACCACAGGTCGGCTTCGCGGTTCGCGTACCCGTAGCAACGCTTCACCTGGCTCGCGAGGGTCTCGAAGAACTTCTGCATCAAGGTCAGTTTCTCGGTGGTGAGCATCGCCACCAGCGTGTTGAAACGGCGCTGGTAGGTCTTCTCCAGGCGATCGATCTCCTTCAGGTACCTCAGCATCGAGAACGGCGGCGGTGCGGTCAGACGCAGACCATGCTCATCGCTGAACTTGCGGTACATCGCGGCCATCAGTGTGGAGATTTCCGCCACCTGCTCGGCCGAGTGCTCCAGGCCGGTGCGCACATTGCGGAAGAACCGGGTCATGGCCGAGCGCACCCCGGGCGTGAAGATGCTCCGGCGCATCTCCTCGCTGGCGCGCCGCCAGTCGTCGGAGAGGGCATCCATGCCAAGGTGCGTATACATCCGGTCCGTGTGCGCGGATAACACGCCGCGCAGCGCCTGATAGCTGGCCAGCTCGCGCGCGAAACTTTCCTTCTCCGAGCCGACCTTCTGCATCATCACGCCGATCATGCTTCGGTTCTTGCCGCGCAGGTATTCGAGCTTCTGCAGTTGATCGAGGACGTTGCGGCGTCGCGCCTCCAGGCGTGAACGTGTCGCGTTCGTCATGTTCTGGATCTCGGCACGGACCAGCGCACCCATGATCTCGTGTCTGGCCGGTATCAGCTCGGTGGCAAGCGCATGTTCGAGCTGGGGCAGGCCGCTCCTGGCGAGCAGCGCGTCGTCGCCGCTGATCTTGGCGAGCAGGCCTCTTTGCGCCGACACGGGGAACACGCGTGCAGCATCGAGTTCGAGCAGGCGCGAACAATCGTCGATCTGCTCCGCGATCCCGACGCCGGTCTGCGCATCGCTTCCGAGATCATCCCATAGGCCGTCGATCTTGTTCAGCACGGCGAAGCGCCCGCGGCGGGGTACGATCTGCTCGCGCCATAGCGCAAGATCACCGCTCGTAATCCCCGCGTCGGCGGCGGCGACGAGCAGGACCGCGTGCGCGTTGGGCAGCGTGGAAAGAGTCAGTTCGAGATCGGCTCCGATGTTGTTCAGCCCGGGGGTGTCGAGGATCACCAGACCCTGTTCGAGAAGCGGGTGCGGAAAGTTGATGACCGCATGGCGCCAGCAGGGCACTTCGACGGTGCCGTCCCCGGAAGGCGCGCTGTTGCCGGATGCTCCCGGATGCCACAGGCCGTAGCGCCGAGCGTCCTCGGCCGGCACGCGCTTGGTCTGGTTCACGTGCGTGTATGCGCGCAACATGGTATCGGCAGACTGGGTGTCCAACGGGATCACGCGCCATTCCTCGGGAAAACGCTTGAACTCGGTGCTCGAGGCGCGGGTTGCCCGCGTCTCGATCGGGAGCAGTTCGATGCGCGGCGGTTTGCCGCGGTCGTAGAGCAGTTCTGTCGGGCAAATCGTGCGCGTCGGGGTTCCGGCCGCGATCGGGGGCAGAAGCGGGCGGCTGCCGTCGGCAAAGAAGATCGCGTTGATGAGTTCCGATTTGCCGTTCAAGTGCTCTGCGACGAACGCTACGACGAGCCGGTCTTCGGCGAGCCGTTCGACCAGTTGCTGCAGCCGGAGATCGGCCTGCGCGTCGCCCAGATCGTTCCCGGTCAGCCAGCGGCGATACGCGTCGATGCGCTGGCAGAGTGCGGCTCGCCAGGCGCCGTATGCCCGGAATTCATGAATGAGGCTTGAATTAGCCATGATCGGTCTGCCGCGATCGGTGGTGGAGCTCAACCGCGAAGCTCGGGCTACTCTAGCACAACGCAATGACCGCCGGCCCCGCCAATGTGCGCTGTGAGGGCGGGTTCATCTCTGGCAGCGGGGGCACCAGAATGTCGAGCGCTGCCCGAGCCGCACGACGCGTATCGGCGTGCCGCACGCGCGGCACGGGAGCCCCGTGCGGTCATAGACGAAATAGTGCTGCTGGAACCAGCCGGAGCCGCCGTCACTGTGGACAAAGTCCCGCAGGCTCGATCCCCCGGCGGCGATGGCCGCGTTCAAGGTCTCGACCACCGCCCGCGCGAGTTTGTCGCAGCGGGCAAGGGATAGCCGGGCGGCCGGCGCCCGTGGCGATATTCCGGCGCGAAACAATGCCTCGTTTGCATAAATGTTGCCGACGCCGACAACGATTGCCGCGTTCATCAGCAGCGGCTTGATGGCGCTGCGGCGGTGCCGCGTCGCTGCGTGGAGCCACGCGCCCGAGAATGCCGGCGACAGGGGTTCCACACCGAGGCGAGCGATGAGCGGATGCGCGGCGGGGTCGCCCGATGTCCACAGGACGGCGCCGAATCGGCGCGGATCACGCATCCTCAGCGCGATGCGGCCGAACACCAGATCGATGTGCTCGTGCGGTTTGAGTTTCGCGCCGGGTTCAGTGATGCGCAGGCTTCCGGACATGCCCAGATGCACGATCAGCCAGCCCGCACCGCAGTCCAGCAGCAGGTATTTGCCGCGCCGTAGCACGCGTCGCACCGTGAGGCCGCGCAGGCGCTGCGCAAGGTCACTCGGCACCGGCCAGCGCAGACGCCGTTCGCGGACCACGACCCCGGTCACGATTCGCCCCTCGACGAAGGACGCGATACCGCGGCGCGTGATCTCGACTTCGGGCAGTTCCGGCATCGGAAATATCCAGTGAAAAGGGGGAGTTATTGTTCTTGTCGGGCCCGGCAAATATACCTAAACTGTGGGCCTCGCAATAGTGAGCCCGGTCAGTCCGGTCAGCCCCCCCGCATGTTTCAGCCCGGCGTTTCCCGTTTCCGGCCCGCCGCAACGCGTCGCACCGCGATGCTTGCGGCCGTGGTGGTGGCGCTCGCGGGATGCGCGCAGCAGGCGCCGAGAGCGCAGGCACCGCAGTCCGTACCGGCGGCGGCCCAGACGGCGCCTGCGCCCGCCGAGCCCACGCCGGCATCCCCGCCGGCACCGGAGCCCGAGTCGGAACTGCCCAAGCAGGACCTCTCCGATACCGTCCTGTACGAGTTCTTGCTTGCGGAGATCGCCGCGCAGCGCGGCAACGTCGGGCTCGCCGCGCAGGCCTATGTCGACCTGGCCAAACGCACCCGCGACCCGCGGATCGCCCGCCGCGCAACCGAAATCGCCGTGTTCGCGCGCATGGGCAACGCTGCGATAGAGGCTGCCATAGTGTGGCACGAAACCGAGCCCAATTCGCAGCGCCCTCTACAGGCACTCTCAGGGTTGCTGACGAGCGCGGGTCGGTTCGAGGAGGCGCTCCCATACGCGAGGAAGCTGCTTGCTGCTGCGGGCGAGGGTGCCGGTGAGGGTTTCATGCAGCTCAACCGCACGCTGGCGAGTGCCAAGGACAAATCGGCGGCGCTGGATCTGGTTCAGCGCCTGACGGAGGATTATCCCCAGCTTGCCCAGGCACATTACGCGCTGGCGCAGGCCGCGGCCAACGCCGACCAGCGAGACCTTGCGCTGAAGGCGATACGCCGGGCGCAGGAACTCAAGCCCGACTGGGAAGCCGCAGTGCTCCTGGAGGCGCGGTCGCTGCAGTCCGGCGCCGATTCGGGTGCCGCGGGGCTCGAACGCCTGTCGCGCTATTTGCAGCGCTATCCGAATTCGCGCGAGGTGCGCCTCGCCTATGCGCGGGCCCTGGTGGCGGACCGGCGCTATGCGGAGGCGCGCAGCGAGTTCCAGAAACTGATTGCCGATTTTCCCGCCAATACCGACGTGATCTACGCGGTTGCCCTGCTCTCGCTGCAGTTGTCGGACTACGGGCCAGCCGAATCCAATCTGAAGCGTCTGCTCGAGCTCGATTACGCGGACAAGGCAACCGTCAGGCTGTATCTGGGCCAGATTGCCGAGGAGCAGAAGAACTATTCCGAGGCGCTGCGCCGCTACGCCGAAGTCGGCCCAGGCGAGCAGTACCTGCCCGCGCAGATCCGCTATGCCCAGGTCTTGGCCAAACACGGCCGGCTCGCCGAGGCACGCGCTCATCTTCAGCAGCAGAGCGCAAGCGGCAATCAGCAGCGCGTCCAACTCGTTCTTGCCGAGGCGCAGATACTTCGCGACGCCAACCAGACCAAGGAGGCGTTCGAACTGGTCGAGCGTGCGCTCCAAGGGCTGCCGGAAAACCCCGATCTGCTTTACGACTACGCCATGCTCGCGGAGAAGATCGAGCGCTTCGACGTCCTGGAATCCAGCCTGAAGAGGCTGATCGAGCTCAGGCCGGACCACGCGCACGCGTACAACGCGCTCGGCTATACGTACGCCGACCGCAACCTGCGCCTGGACGAAGCGCGCCAGTTGATCGAAAAAGCGCTGAAGCTCGCGCCGGAGGACTCTTTCATCGTCGACAGCATGGGTTGGGTGCTCTACCGTCTGGGCAATCTCGAGGAGGCGGTGAAATACCTGCAGCGCGCCTTCAGCCGCCGCGCCGATCCCGAGATCGCCGCCCATCTGGGCGAGGTGCTCTGGGCATCGGGCAGACGCGCCGAGGCCGAGAAGATCCTGGGCGACGCGGTGAAGAAATATCCCGACAACGAGACGCTCAACAACACCATCCAGAGGCTGAAGAAGCGCTAGCGCTGAGAGGCGTCCCTACGTTTAGCCTCCGGCGCGCCGCACCCGTCCCCGTGCATCGAATTGGGTCAGTCACAGTCCTCCTGTCGGCGCTGCTCGCCGGATGCGCCTCGCTTCCCGTGGAGCGAGGCGCCGGGATCGCGCGTGACGGATTCGAGCTTGCCGGCCGGGTCGCGGTGCGCTACGGGAGCGACGGAGCGAGCGGGCGAATCGCGTGGCGGCACAGCCCCGCGGCAGACGACCTGTTTATCACCTCGGTGCTCGGCCAAGGCATCGCGCGGATTACGCGCCGTGATGGCGAAATCAAGCTCGTGACGGCCGATCAGAAGGAGTACGGCGCATCGGACGCCGAGTCGCTGACCGAGCGGGTGCTCGGCTGGCGCCTGCCGCTCACGGGATTGCCGGACTGGGTGCAGGGCCGGGCAGATCCGGCGCGCCCCGCGCAGTTCACACGCGATGCGCAATCTCGCCTGTCGGAGCTGAGACAGGACGATTGGCGGGTCGAATACCAGGAATACGACGGCGCGCGCCCGTCGAAGCTGCGCATCTCGCGCGCGGACCTGGAGATCCGGCTGGTGGTGGACCAATGGGTGGCGCCGTGAGCCTCGGGGGGAAGCCTTGAACCCGTGGGACCGGGTGTGGCCGGCGCCGGCCAAGCTCAACCTCTTTCTGCACGTGGTGGGCAGGCGTGCGGACGGCTACCATCTGCTGCAGACCGTTTTCCGGCTGATCGACTGCTGCGACCGGCTTCGGTACGGCCCCCGGCCGGACCCCGAGGTGCGCCTGGCGCAGCCGCTTCCCGGGGTTGAGGAGGGAGACGAGCTGTGCGTGCGCGCCGCGCGGCTGCTTCAACGGGAAACGGGGTGCCGCCGGGGTGTGGATATCTCGATCGCGAAAGCCGTTCCGATCGGCGGGGGTCTCGGCGGCGGCAGTTCGGACGCTGCCACCACGCTGATCGCGCTCAATCGCCTCTGGAATCTGGGGCTGTCGCGGCAACGTCTGGCGGAACTGGGCCTGGTGCTCGGCGCCGACGTGCCGTTCTTCCTGTGCGGGGAAAACGCTTTTGGTGAGGGGGTCGGCGAGCGGCTCGAGCCGGTGGTTCTGCCTCCGGCCTGGTATGTCGTTCTGGTGCCCCCGGTATCGGTGCCGACGCAGGAGATTTTCGCCGCAGCTGAATTGACACGCGATACAAAAACCATCACAATATCAAGCTTTTCCGCGGGCTTTGGGCACAACGATTTGGAGCCCGTCGTATGCACGCGCTACCCTGTGGTGGCGGCCTATCTGGCTTGGTTGAGGGCCTTCGGGGACGCGCGGATGAGTGGTTCCGGCGCCTGTGTATACGCCGAGTTTGCCACCGAGGTGCAGGCGCGCGCGGTGGTGTCTGGATTGCCCCCGGAAATGTGCGGGTTCGTGGCACGCGGGCTCGAAGAGCATCCTTTGGCGGCGGAGTTGACCCAGGGTTAGACAGTGGTAAGTTGGCCGAAAGTGAGTGTTTGGGGAGTCGCCAAGCTGGTTAAGGCATCGGATTTTGATTCCGACATGCGAAGGTTCGAATCCTTCCTCCCCAGCCAGGTATCAGTTGCGCCAGTGTTTTCGGTGTAATTGAAGCAGCGGTGTATTGAGACGGGATTGAGACGATGGCGTACGAAAGCCTGATGGTCTTCACCGGCAACGCCAACCCGTTGCTTGCGCATGCACTCGTGCGGCGGCTCAACATCCCGCTGGGGCAGGCGTCGGTGGCGAAGTTCTCCGACGGCGAGATCATGGTCGAGCTGCTGGAGAACGTGCGCGGCAAGGACTGTTTCGTGCTGCAGTCGACCTGTCAACCGACCAACGACAACCTGGTCGAAATCCTGCTCATGGTCGATGCGCTGAAGAGGGCGTCGGCTGCGCGCGTGACCGCGGCGATACCTTACTTCGGTTATGCGCGACAGGACCGGCGGCCGCGCTCGGCGAGGGTGGCGATTTCGGCCAAGGTCGTGGCGAACATGCTGCATGCGGTCGGCGTTGACCGCGTGCTGACCATGGATCTGCACGCCGATCAGATCCAGGGATTCTTCGACGTGCCGGTGGACAACGTCTACGCGACGCCGATCCTGCTGGGCGACGTCTGGAAGCACCATTACGAGAATCTGCTGGTGGTGTCGCCGGACGTGGGCGGCGTGGTGCGTGCGCGTGCGATCGCGAAACGCCTGGAGTCCGACCTCGCCATCATCGACAAGCGGCGGCCGAAGGCCAACGTTTCCGAGGTGATGAACATCATCGGGGACGTGAAGGGGCGTACTTGCGTGATCATGGACGACATCGTCGATACCGCAGGCACGCTGGTGAAAGCGGCTGACGCGTTGAAGAGAGAGGGCGCGACGCGCGTGGTTGCCTACTGCACACATCCGGTGCTTTCGGGCAACGCGGTGCAGCGGATCGAGGAATCGGCCCTGGACGAGGTCGTGGTGACCGACTCGATCCCGCTCAGGAAGGATGCGCAGGCGTGCAAGAAGATACGGGTGCTGTCGGTCGCGGGACTGCTGGCTGAGACGATCCTGCGCATCAGCAATGAAGATTCGGTGAGCTCGCTGTTCATCGAGTAAGGATCGAGCAGGAAGCGAGAAGTCACGGGATAGAGGTTCTTTAGGCGGTCTTGCCTGGTCGCGGGCGGGACAAATGGAACGAGGGTCAGACCCCTTGACAATTCCCCGAGTCTGAACGACGAGGGGTCAATCTGGAGGCAACAATGGCAATTGAAGTAGTCGCGCAAACGCGCAAACAGCAGGGCACGGGTGCGAGCCGCCGTCTGCGTCTGGTCGGGAAGGTTCCCGGCATCGTCTACGGGGGCAAGAAGCCCGCGGTGACGATAGAAATCGACCACAACGGGTTATTTCACCAGCTGCGCAACGAGAAGTTTCACGCCTCGATCCTGACGCTGACGCTGGACAATGCGCCCGAGCCGGTTCTGCTGCGAGCGGTGAACATGCACCCCTGGAAGCTGCAGGTTCAGCACATCGACTTTCAGCGCGTATCGGCGGACGAGAAGATTCACATGAAGGTGCCGTTGCACTTCGCGAACGCCGAAATCTCCCCGGCGGTGAAGGTCTCCGGCGGCATCGTGAGCCACATCATGAACGAGCTGGATATCCGCTGCCTGCCGGCGGACCTGCCGGAGTTCATCGAAGTCGACCTTTCCGAGCTTACCGTCGGTCACTCCATGCACGTGCGCGATCTGGCGCTTCCCAAGGGCGTTGAACTGTCGCTGAAGGGAACCGAAAACCCGCCGGTTGCGGCTGCGCAGATTCCGAAGGTGCTTGTTGCCGAGGAAGAAGCGGTTGGCGGCGAGGCCGCAGAGGCAGCCCCGGCCGCGTCGGAAGTGCCGACCGTCAAGCAGCAGGCGAAGCCCGAGGGCGAGCCTGTCGAAGAGAAAAAGGGCGGCAAGGGCGAGAAGAAAGCCGAGAAGACCGAGAAGAAGTAAGGTCGAGGTCAACTCACGCGAAGGGCGCGGCGGCGATCTCCGCGCCCTTTGTTTATCCGCATTTTATCTTTATGTCGATACGACTCATCGCCGGACTGGGCAACCCCGGCCGCAAACACGAAAGAGACCGGCACAATGTCGGCTTCTGGTTCGTGTCGCGCCTGGCTGCGCTGCAGAAAGTGGAGATGCGCTCGCTGCCGAAGTTCCACGGCGTGGCGGGGAAGGCGCGTCTGGCCGGAAGCGACATCTGGTTCGTGATGCCGCAGACCTACATGAACGCCTCGGGAATGGCGGTGGGCGCGCTGGCGCGGTTCTACAAGATCCAGCCAGATGAATGTCTGGTCGTGCACGACGAACTCGATTTCGCTCCCGG
>Ga0209521_10001584_pt1 | contig 18544 bp, 14 predicted proteins | sample Rifsed19ft4_FD_184016 | JGI IMG/M metagenome (GOLD analysis project Ga0209521, IMG submission 184016) | Soil microbial communities from Rifle, Colorado, USA - sediment 19ft 4 (version 2) | ecosystem: Environmental > Terrestrial > Deep subsurface > Rock core/Sediment | place: Rifle, Colorado...
GGTAAGCCGTGTGCGGGAAATCCGCACGCACGGTTTGAAAGGGGGATCTGGAAACGGGGTGACGTAAACGCCACCACCGCGCCAGAATTCTACCAATGTCCCCGCGGGCCGACCGCACCCCTCTCGAGCGGTGCAGAAGAACCTTCCGCTACATCTATCTGCGTCTCGTCCGCGTGGGGGGGGATCCGGTCCATATCGCGCTGGGGTTCGCCCTCGGGGTGTTCCTCGGCGTGTTTCCCACATTCGGCCTCGGAATCCCGCTCTCCCTGCTTCTCGCCTCGATGTTCCGGTGGAATCGCGTATCCGCGGTCCTCGGGTCCCTGGTGATGAACCCCCTCACGACGCCGTTTTTCTGGACCCTCTCCGGGACGCTGGGGGCCGCCATCTTCGGGACGGACGCGAGGAAGGTGCTCATGAGCTTCCAGAACGGGGAGAGGTTGCGGGGCTTGACCGTCGGTGCGGGAATCTATCTCGCGGGGAACACGATCATCGCCCTGGTCGCTGCCGTTCTCTCCTACTTTCTTGCGCTCCGGGCGGTCATCCTGTACCGGAAAAAACGGAAGGAGCGGAAGCAGAGGCTCCGCGAGGGGCGGGTATAGGGTTCCGCAACCGCCTCTCCTAAGGACCCGCGCAGCGCTTACGGTTTCCTCCCCCGGTCGACGGCCCACACGACCACGAAACTCGCGAAGAAGAGGCCGAGGAGCGGGATGGTCATCAAGGTCAAGTTGTACACGTCCGGGGTGGGCGTGAGGACGGCGGCCAGCACCAGGCACCCCAGCATGGCGTGCCGCCACTTGGTGAGGAAGAAGACGGGCGTAAGCCACCCGACCTTGGCCAGGAAGTAGGAGACCAGGGGCGCCTCGAAGGACAGCCCCAGGGCGAGGAGCATCGTGCCGCAGAAGGAGACGAATTTCCGCGCCGAGATGAGCGCACGCACCTCCCGCGTCTCGAACCCCACGAGGAACCCGACGCCGGCCGGGAGCAGGACGAAGTATCCCAGCGCCATGCCGGCGAAGAAGAGACAGGTCGCCGTCCCGATGACGGCCCACCCCCACCGTTTCCACGCCGGCAGCCGGGGGACGACCGCCCCCTGCCACAGCATCCACGCCCCGATCGGCAGCGACAGGGCCAGTCCGCAGTACAGCGCGACCGTGAGCAGGGCGAAAAACCCTTCCGACGGGTCGTAGGCGACGAGCTTCCGGTTGAGGAGTCGGACCAGGAACAGGAGGATCGGCTCCGAGTAGGCGAAGGAGACCGCGGACAGGACGATCACGAGAGCCGCATAGATGGCCAGCCCCTTGCGGGCCTTCTCGACTTCGGCAATGATGCCGAGAAACCGGTTTTCCACGACCCCTCCCCTGTGGATTTCTGCTATGTAATAGTACAGCGGCTTCGGGGAAAGGGGAAAAGGATGAGGCACGTAGTTCCCGGGTACGTCCACCGGCCCGGGCTCCACTGCGGTTCCTCCGCCATGCGGAACCTGCTTGCCTTCCGGGGGATTTCCCTCTCGGAGCCGATGTGCTTCGGTCTGGGGTCGGGCGCGGGATTCCTGTACGTGCCCGGACTCCCGGTTTCCCCCGGCGTAGCGTTCCACGGGCGCGTCATGGAGATGGAGAGAGAACTGTGCGACGCCCTGGCGATCCCGTTCCCCGAGCGTGCGGAGAAGGACGGCGACGCCGGGTGGGAAAGGGCCCGGGAAGCGGTCCTGTCCGGTCACCCCGTCCTGATCAGCACCGATCTCGCCTTCCTGGACTATTTCGGGACAAAGACACACTTCTCCGGGCACCGGATCGTCCTGTTCGGGTTCGACGACGAGGCGGGCACCGCGCTCCTGTCCGATTCGGAGCGGGAGGATCCCCAGAAGGTTCCCCTGCGTTCCCTGAAGAGATCGCGCTCTTCCGCCGTACCGCCGTATCCGATGGAAAACTGCTGGTGCGTCGTCCGGCCGGAAGGGCCACTGCGCCCCCTTCCGGAAGCGATCCCGCTGGCCCTCGGGAAGAACGCTCGGGAGATGCTCGTACCGCCGAAAGGCTCCACCGCCGGGATCTCCGGGATGCGCCGGATGGCCGGGGAGATCCCCCTCTGGCCCGAATGGACGGAGGACTGGGCCTTCGCGGCCCGCTTCGGGTACCAGGTCATCGAGAAGCGCGGAACCGCCGGGGGCTTCTTCCGGCGGCTGTACTCCCGCTATCTGAACGAGGCGTCTTCCCATTACCCTCCCCTGGCCGGGGCGGGGCTCTCCGGAAAGATGGTCGTAATCGCCAACGGCTGGACGGAGATCGCGGGGAGGCTCAGGGAGATCTCGGAGTCGGGGGACGCGGGGGCGTTCCTCCGGGTGTCGGACCTCCTTCTCCGGCAGGCCGACCGGGAAGAGGCGTTCTGGAGGGAGGCCGCCTCCGTCGCCTGAGGGCTCCCTCCCCGCAGCCCTATCCCGCTTGGTTGTCGAGAGGACCCCGGCTCGCGGGGGGGTCCCCTCGGCTACGCTCGCGATCTTCGCCCGCTCGCTGCCGGTTCCGCTCGACGGGGACATTCCTGATTCATCTCCGGGATGCGGGAGAGGAGTGTCCCCGCCCATTCGCTCCACAGGCCGCCTCGTCGACCCCCCCGCAACGCCTCAGGGTCCCCGGTCGTAGGCGCACTCGGGACGGGCCGCGTCATGGGCGGAGCAGCCGAAGGACGGGGGGTCCGAGCGGAACTTTCCGGGAGGGAGGTCAAGCGCAGACTTGCGGATTCATCGCAAGTCGAGCGACGAAGCGAGGGGCTCCCTCCGAGGATGCGGAAGCCGGCCATGACGCCCCGCACCAAGGCGCGCAGATGTCGCGCCAGCCGCACGAAAAAGCACGGCAAGCCGAAGGAGCCCCCCTCCGAGTGAGCGGAGCCGATGCCTTACCCTGCTGCAAAGGGCGCACTGAGAAGGCGTCCGCCGCAGGGGATCCCCCGAGCGGGAGCGCCGGCGGAACCGGCGGAGGCCCCGTATCCTGGATGGAACAGGGCGGGCATACTTCACAGGCAAGGGAATGGGCGGGGAAGGGACCGATGGGCACGTTCGCTGGACGCAGCCGGGGAGCCGGTGCGATCCGCGAGCGGGGACCCCGAAAGGCGAAGCCGCTCCATGCGCCCCTTGGCAAACGGGGATCGTCTACTCCCGGTGCTTGAGGTGCCGGCGGACGTACCAGACGATACCGGCCGCGATCGCGGCCCCGATCAGCAAATCGAATTTGTGGAAATATTCCCGCAGGACAGGCCACCGCTCCCCCATCACCATTCCGATGTAGGCAAGGCCCAGGCACCAGGGAAGGGACCCCGCGAACGTGTAGGCGATGAACCGTTTCATCTCCATCCGCGCGACCCCGGCGGGGAAAGCGATGAAGGTGCGGATGACCGGCAGGAGGCGCGCGAAGAAGACGGTCGCCTCGCCGTGCCGCTCGAACCAGCGGTCCGCCATGTCCAGGTCGTGCCGGGACATGAGGATATACTTCCCGTACTTCTCGATGAGCGGCCGGCCTCCGTACATCCCCAGGTAGTACGCCGGGACAGAGCCAACGACGCATCCGATCGCCCCGGCCAGTCCCACGGACCAGAGGGAATATTTCCCCAGGAAGACGAGGTAGCCGGAGAAGGGCATGATCACTTCGGAGGGCAGGGGGATGCATGCGGATTCGATGGCCATCAGCAAGACGATGCCGGGCAGTCCCATCATCGAGATCACGAAGATGACGAACGAGGCGAGCGCCTCGAGGATCCGGGTCACCACGGCGCGGGTTCCTCCTTATCCCACCGTGATATATGGCGGCCCGAAGCGGAGCGTCGGCTGGGCGTCGCCCACGGGCACACCCTGCCCCTCTTTTCCGCAGGTCCCCAGGCCGAACCCGAGGTCGGATCCGACCATGTCGATCATCGACAGCGCCTCCGGGCCGTTCCCGGTGATGGTGGCGCCGCGGACCCGCTCGCCCCACCGGCCGTTCTCGATCCGGTACCCCTCGGCCACCTCGAACATGAAGTCTCCGGTCACGGTGTTTACCTGCCCGCCGCCCATCTTCCGCACGAGGAGCCCGCGGTCCACCGAACGTTCGATCTCCCCGGGCGCCGTCGTTCCCGCCAGGATGATCGTGTTCGTCATCCGGGGCACCGGCTTGTGCCGGTAGGACTCCCGCCTTCCGTTTCCGGTCGACCGGACCCCTTCCTTCATCGCCAGCAGGCGGTCGTAGAGGAACCCTTTCAGGACGCCTCCTTCGACGAGGACCGTCCGCTGGCCCGGGGTCCCCTCATCGTCGATCCCGAACGACCCCCGCTTGCCCGGCACCGTGGCGTCGTCGACGATCGAAACGAGCGGGCTTGCCACCTGCTTCCCCAGCGAGTCCCGGTAGACCGACATGCCCCGTCGCGCCAGATCCGCCTCCAGTCCGTGACCGATCGCCTCGTGGACCATCGTCCCCCCCGCCTCGGAGGAGAGCACGACCGGCATTCTGCCCCCGCCGATTCTCCCCGCGGTGAGCCCCCCAACCGCCCTCTCCGCCGCCTTCCTCGCGAGCACCTCCGGGAGGAACTCGTCGAGGAACTCCCATCCGCATGTCCCGCCGCCGGTCTCGTACCCCATAGCGAGGACGGATCCGTTTCCGGCCACGCACTGGATGGTCAGGAGCGTGAACGTCTGGGCGTCCGAGGCGAAGACTCCGGGGTGCGCCGCGACCTCGATCCGTCTTTCCGCCTCCCCGTACGTCGCCCGGACCTGGCGGATCTCCCGGGACATCCCGCGGGCGATCCGGTCCATGCCGGTGACGAGGCCTACCTTCTCCCCGACCTCCCGGGACCCCGGGGGGATGACGGCGGCGGACGGCCCGCGAGCGGCTGCCGGGGATGATGGAAGAACGGCGGGGATTCCCCCCCCGTCTGCATACCGCGAAAGGTCGCGAGCAAGGGAAAGAACGGCCCGTTCGTCGCACTCGTTGGTGTAGGCGTAGAAGGTCTTCCCCCGGAAGATGAGGCGGATTCCTATCCCTGCGTCGATCCCCGCCAGGACGCGCTCGACCTTTCCGTCCTCCCGGTGTACCGAAAGCGATTTCACCTCCTCGTGGAAGAGCTCCCCGTATTCCCCTCCACGGGACAGGAGGGCGGACAGGACGGCCTCAAGGCGCATCTCGGCAAGCATCGGCTCTCCGGGGCATCGGCCGCCCCGCGTGCCTGCCCTTCGCGCGTGCGATGGCCGGACGATGGGCGGTACCTCGCGTTTTGTGTATACTGATTCTACCAAGTGTACCCGAGGGAGCGGATGAAAGCGAGAATCCTGGCGGCTACCGTGGCGGCCGCATGTTTGTTTGCCCATGATGCCGGGGCATTTCACGGAAACGCCACGGGGATCAGTACACGCCTGCAGGGGCGGGCGTACACCCAGTTCCTCACCGGCTACCTCCGGTACAAGGAAGGGAATCTCGACGCCGCCCTCGAATCATACCGCAAGGCCCTCCGGTACCAGGAAAACGAGCCGGAAATCCTCTACGAGATCGCGAACGTCCTCGTGAAGAAGGGGAAATTCTCCGAGGCGAAGGAAAACCTGGAGAAGGCCCTGGCCAGCGACGAAAAGCATGCCCGTTCCCGCTATCTCCTGGCGGGGATCCTGGCCGCGACCGGTGACAAGGAAAAGGCGATATCCCTGTATTCCCAGGCGATATCCGACGACCCGGACAACGAGGAGGCATACCTTCACCTTTCCACGCTCTACGCCGAGAAAGGGGAGTTCGGACGGGCGGAGGAGTATCTCACCACCCTGATCGGGAGGAGCCCGGGTTCGTTCCTCGCGTACTATTACCGGGGGAGGCTCGGGGCTGTCCAGAAGAAATTCGACAGCGCTCTTTCCGACTTCGACAAGTCGCTCTCGATCCAGCCGGCGTTCGACGGCGCCCTCATCGATTCCGGGGGCGTCCTCGAACTGATGGGGCGTCACGAGGAGGCGGAGGAGAGGTACCAGAGGGCGGTTGCGCAAAACCCGGGGAACCCGTTCATCCGGGAACGTCTCGGGCGGGTCCTCATCATCGAAAAAAAGATCGATCAGGCGGTCGACCAGTACGAGGAACTGAAAAAATTCGCCCAGGGGAACCTGGACTTCCGGACGAAGCTCGGGCTTCTCTATCTCGACCGGGACCGGTACGACGAAGCGATCAACGAGTTCCTGTTCGTGCTCGCGTCCCAGCCGGAGAACAGCCAGGTGCGGTTCTTCCTCGGGACCGCCTACCAGGAAAAGGGTCTGTTTCCGGAGGCCGAGAAGGAATTCCGCTCGATCCCGGAATCGTCGCCGGTGTACCGGGACGCGATGCTTCACGTCGCGATGTCCCTGAGCCGCCGGAAGCAGATCGAGGAAGCGATCGGGGTGACCCGGAAACTGCGCGAGAAGTTCCCGGAGGACGTCTCGCTGATGATCTTCCTGGGAACGCAGCTGGAGGAGGGGAAGCGGTACCCGGAGGCACTCGGAGTTCTCACCGAGGCGGTGCAGAAGGAGCCGAAAAACGCCTCGGCCCGGTTCTCCCTCGGGGTGGTCTACGACAAGCTGGGAGACCTCGACAAGCTCGTCTCGTCCCTGGAGAAGGCGATCGAGCTCGACCCGGAGCACGCCACGGCCATGAACTACCTCGGGTACACGTACGCGGACCGGAACATGCGTCTTCCGGAGGCCGAATCCCTGATCCGCCGGGCATTGGAGATCCGGCCGAACGACGGGTACTTCATCGACAGCCTCGCCTGGGTCTACTACCGGATGGGGGAGTACCAGCGCGCCGAGGCCGAAATCCGCCGCGCGCTCTCGTTCATCCCCGACGATCCCGTCATCCTCGAACACACGGGGGACATCCTGTTTGTGGAGGGGAAGAAGGAAGAGGCCGCGGCCTATTACGATAAGGCGATTTCCCACGGGCACGAGAAGCCCGAGGAGATCAGGAACAAGCTGAGCCAGATCCGGAAGGCGGGCTCCACGGCGAAGTGAAGGCGGGGGACGCCTCTTCGAAGAACCACCCGGCGGCCCGGATCGGCGGTCGGTTCCTCGCGGCATGCGTTCCGGTCTTGTTGTTCGTCGCGGCTGGGACGGGTTGCGCGCCTGCCCGCCAGCGCCTCGTCGGGGAGGAAGCCAGAACGGCGTCCACGTTTTTCGTCTCGACGGCGGACGTTTGTTTCCCCATCCGGGCGTCGTTTTCGGGGATCGCCGAGCTCTCCGGGCGGCCCGTTCCCTTCCTCGCCGGCCTTTCCTCCCGGACCGCTTCGGAAGAGATCCTGGGGTTCTACGATCCCATGGGGCGTGCGGTCCTGTTCCTTCGCAACGAGGGGGGAAACGTGTCCGTCACCCGCGGTCCCGCCGCGGACGAGTTCCCGCCGGGGAACATCCGGCCTCTGGATGCGGGACCGGTGTCGCTCGGGCGCATCCTGTCGGGCGCCGCCGGGTATCCCGTGGACGGGGGAGAGGTGGGCAGAGCGCCGGACGGAAGCTGGGTCCTCGCGGGGAGGGGACAGACGCTTTTTTCCGATCCGTCGCGCCGCCTGCTCTCCCGGGCGGAATATGATATTTCTGGAAAGCGGGTCACCGTGACGTACCCGGGACGGGATTCCCGCGGACCGCCCCGGACGGTGGAGGTCGAGGTCATGGGGAACAGGATCCTGCTCCGGAGGGACGGGGAATGAAGATCGCCCGGGTTCTTGTGGCCGCTCTTGCCTTCGTTTTGGCGGCGGGATGCGCAAAGGAGAAACAGGAAGCCGGGAGCGCGGGACCGGTCGGCTCGGACGCCCCCGCCCACGGCGACGCCATCGTCGAGGGGAGCATCGGGGACGTGAGCGGCTTCCTCACGGCCGTCACCTCCGACTCCGCCTCCCACACGGCGGCGGGCTACGTCTTCAGCGGCCTCGTCCGGTACGACAAGAACCTGAAGCTCGAGGGGGAACTGGCCGAGTCCTGGGAGGTCTCTCCCGACGGGAAGAGGATCACCTTCCGCCTCCGGAAAGGGGTGACGTGGCACGACGGAGCGCCGTTCACGTCGGAGGACGTTCTGTTCACCTACCGGAGGATGATCGACCCGAACACGCCGACCGCCTACGCGGAGGACTTCAAGCAGGTGAAGCGGGCCGAAACCCCCGACCCAAGCACCTTCGTCGTCGAGTACGGCAAGCCGTTCGCTCCCGCGCTCGCCTCCTGGGGGATGCACGTCCTTCCGAAGCACCTGCTCGCGGTGTACCCCGACATCTCCCGCAGTCCCCTGAACAAGAAACCCGTGGGGACCGGGCCGTTCCGGTTCGTGGAGTGGAAGACCGGGGAGAAGACGGTCTTCGAGGCGAACCCGGACTACTTCGAGGGGCGGCCGTACCTTTCCCGCGTCGTCACGCGCGTCATCCCGGACCCGGCCACCATGTTCCTGGAGCTCAAATCCGGCGGGATCGACATGATGGGGGTCACCCCCCTCCAGTACACGAGGCAGACGGAGACGGAGGAATTCCGGAAGTTGTTCCACAAGTACCGGTACCTCTCCTTCGGGTACACCTATCTGGGGTTCCGGCTCTCCCACCCCCTCTTCTCGGACCAACGCGTCCGGCAGGCCATCGCCCACGCGATCCACAAGAAGGAGATCATCGACGGAGTCCTCTTCGGTCTCGGGCAGGAGGCCACCGGGCCGTACAAGCCGGGGACGTGGGTGCACAACCCCGACGTGAAGAGGTACCCTTACGACCCGCAACGTGCGAAGGCGCTTCTCGGGGAGGCGGGATGGAAGGACGCGGACGGCGACGGCGTCCTCGAGAAGGAGGGGCGGAAGTTCTCCTTCACGGTCCTCACCAACGCGGGGAACGAGAGCCGGGCGAAGACGGCCGCGATCATCCAGCAGAACCTGGACGGCGTCGGGGTCAAGATGGAGATCCGGACGCTGGAGTGGGCTGCCTTCATCAACGAGTTCGTGGACAAGCGGAAGTTCGACGCGGTGATCCTCGGCTGGAGCATCCCCCAGGACCCCGACCAGTACGACATCTGGAGCTCGAAGAAGACGGGGCCGAAGGAGCTCAACTTCGTGGGTTTCCAGAACGCGGAGGTGGACCGGCTCCTCGAGGAGGGACGACGCACCTTCGACCTCGAGAAGAGGAAGAAGGCCTACTCCCGCATCCAGGAGATCCTGGCGGAGGAGCAGCCCTACGTCTTCCTCTATTACCCGGACGCGCTTCCGGTCGTGCACAAGCGCATTCACGGGATCGAGCCGGCCCCCGCGGGGATCTCCTACAACTTCATCAAGTGGTACGTGCCCAAGGACCAGCAGAGGTACACCACCTTCCAGCAATAGGGGACGGATGCTCCGCTATATCGCCCGCCGCTTGGTGCTCACAGTCCCGCTCCTGATCGGGATCAGCCTCATCTCCTTCCTCGTCATCCACGCGGCCCCCGGCGGGCCGGTGGAGATGGCCACGGACCTGAACCCCAAGGTCACGGCGGAGGCGAGGGAGAGGCTTCGGGCGTATTACGGCCTGGACCAGCCGATCCACGTGCAGTACGTGCGGTGGCTCGGTCGAATGGCCACCCTCGATTTCGGGCAGAGCTTCTCCCGCGACGGGAAGCAGGTCTCCGAGAAGATCGGGGAGAGGATCCCGGTGACGCTGGCGATCAACGTCCTGTCGATGCTCCTCATCTTCCTGGTCGCGATCCCCATCGGCGTCTACTCGGCGGTGCGGAAGGATTCATGGTTCGACCGGATTTCCACGGTGGTGGTGTTCACGGGGTTCGCCGTGCCCACGTTCTGGCTCGCCCTGCTGCTCATGATCCTGTTCGGCGTGAAGCTGGGGTGGCTCCCCATCTCGGGGCTCGTCTCGCTGGAGTACGATTCCCTGGGCCTGGCGGGGAAGATCTGGGACCGGACGAGCCACCTCCTCCTTCCGGTGTTCGTGTCGGCCTTCGGGGGACTGGCCGGGTTCTCCCGCTACATGCGGTCGAACATGCTGGAGGTGATCCGGCAGGACTACATCGCGACCGCCCGGGCGAAGGGGCTCCCCGAGCGGAAGGTCGTGTTCCGCCACGCGATGCGAAACGCGCTCCTTCCCTTCATCACCATCCTGGGGCTCTCCGTGCCGGGCCTTCTCGGCGGGTCGGTCATCTTCGAGTCGATCTTCGCGATCCCCGGCCTCGGGCAGCTCTTCTACCAGAGCGTGATGTCCCGGGACTACCCGCTGATCATGGGGGCGCTGGTGATCGGGGCCTTCCTGACCCTGATCGGGAACCTGCTGGCCGACGTCGGGTACGCTTTGGCGGACCCGCGGATCCGCACGGAGTAGGGGGAATCCGCGTGGGCGCGGGGACGAGCTCCATCTTCCGGGATTTCCTCCGCAGGCTGTTTCGGAACCGGCTCGCGGCGGGTGGGGGGATCGTCATCGCGCTGCTTTTCGTGGTCGCGGCCGTCCCGTCCCTGGTGACCGACCGGGACCCGAACCGGATCGACATCCTCCGGATCCTCGCGCCTCCCTCCGCGGAGCACCCGCTGGGGACCGACGAACTGGGGCGGGACGTCCTCTCGCGGATGGTCCACGGGGGGAGGATCTCCCTGGAAGTCGGCTTCGTGGCCACGGGGATCGCCACGGCCATCGGTCTCGTGGTGGGGCTTATCGCCGGATTCTACGGGAGGTGGGTCGACGGCGTCCTCATGCGGTTCGTCGATATCATGCTCTGTTTCCCCTCCTTCTTCCTGATCCTCGCCGTCATCGCCTTCCTCGGGCCGTCGATCATCAACATCATGGTCGTCATCGGGCTCACCCACTGGATGGGAGCCGCAAGGCTCATCCGGGCCGAGACGCTTTCGCTGAAGGAGAGGGACTTCGTGGCGGCGGCCCGGGCCCAGGGGGCGGGCAACCTGCGGATCATCTTCCGCCACATCCTCCCCAACGCGCTCGCCCCCGTCCTCGTCTGGGCCACCCTGGGGGTCGCCGGCGCCATCCTCGTGGAGTCAAGCCTCTCGTTCCTTGGAATCGGCGTGCAGCCTCCCACCCCGTCCTGGGGGAACATCCTCACGGCGGGGAAGGACAACATCGAGTTCGCGTGGTGGCTCTCCGTCTATCCCGGTCTGGCCATCCTGGTCACCGTCCTCGGGTACTACCTCCTGGGCGAGGGGATCCAGGACGCCGCCGACCCGCGGCTCAAGGGGAGGTGAGGGATTACCGAACGTTCGGGCATATTCCGCACATGGTGCCCCGGTCATCGTGCGCCCTGTACCGGGGCCCCTGGCTCGCGGAGGGGTCCCCTCGGCTACGCTCGCGACCTTGCGCCCGCTCGCTGCCGGTTCCGCTCGACGCGATTTCTTCCTCGCTCCACAGGCCGCCTCGTCGCCCCCCCCGCATCGCCTAGGGGCCCCGGGATCCGGCACTCGCCGCCGGGCGCACGAACGCTGCGCCTCGGGTTCCTGGACGGCTTCTTCGCCGGGGGCCGGGGGGGTCGCCGTGAGCGATGACCTTCTCTCGGTCCGCGATCTCGTCGTCTCCTTCCGCACGGAACGGGGGACGGTCCGCGCCCTATTCGGAGTCTCCTTCTCCCTGGCCCCCGGGGAGACGCTGGGCCTGGTGGGGGAATCGGGGTGCGGCAAGACGGTGACGGCCCTCTCCCTCCTGAAGCTTCTTCCCTCGCCGCCCGCCGCCATCGAGGGGGGAAGGGTGTTTTTCCGCGGGAGGGACCTGCTTCCCCTCCCCGAGGACCGGATGTGCGAGGTACGCGGGAAGGAGATCTCCATGATCTTCCAGGAGCCGATGACATCGCTCAACCCCGTTCTTCCCATCGGAGACCAGGTCGCCGAGGTATTCACCGCCCATCGCGCCTGCGGGAGGACGGAGGCCGCCGCGCGGGCCGTGGACTGGCTGCGGCGGGTGAAGATGCCGGACGCGGAGAGGAGGGCGCGGGAGTACCCGCACCAGCTGAGCGGGGGGATGCGGCAGCGGGCGATGATCGCGATGGCGCTTGCCCTCGAGCCGGCGCTCCTCATCGCCGACGAGCCCACCACGGCGCTCGACGTCACCATCCAGGCCCAGATCCTCTCCCTCCTCCAGGAGATGCGCGAGCAGCAGGGGATGGCGATCCTGTTGATCACCCACGACCTCGGGGTGGTATCGGAGTTCGCCGACCGGGTGGCGATCATGTACCTGGGGCGCATCGTCGAGATCGCGAAGACGGGCGACCTCTTCGCCGACCCGGTCCACCCGTACACGCAGGGGCTGCTCCGGTCCCTGCCCGGAACGAGAACGGGGGAGAAGCGGCTTCCGTCGATCCCGGGGATGGTTCCCGATCTCGACGCCATCCCGCCCGGCTGCCCGTTCGCCGACCGCTGCCCCTTCCGGCAGGAGGCGCGGGACCGCTTCCGCGCCGGGGAGACGGGAAAGGACGAACTTGCGGTCTGCGACCGGGTACCCCCCCCCCTCGAGGAGTACGCCCCGGGGCACTTTGCGGCATGCCACTACCAGAGGAAGGTCCGGAAGGGGGAGGGGGGATGAACCGGGAGAACGGCGTTCTCCTCCGTCTGGAGAACATCTACAAGTTCTTCCCGGTGAGGAAATCGTTCTTCTCCTCCGAGGCGCTGCGGGTGCATGCGGTCGACGGCGTGTCGATCGAGGTTCCCGCCGGGAAGACGGTAGGGTTGGTGGGGGAGTCGGGCTGCGGCAAGACGACGCTCGGACGCGTGGCGATCCGCCTGGTTCCCCCCGATTCGGGGAGGGTGGTTTTCGAGGGGCGGGATATCACGGAGGTTTCCGGCGAGGACCTCCGCCGGACCCGGAGGAAGATGCAGATCATCTTCCAGGACCCGTACTCCTCGCTCAACCCCCGGATGCGGGTCCGCGACATCGTGGGGGAGGGATGGCTGGTACACGGGGTCGCCCGGGGCAGGGAACTCCGGGAGATGGCCGAACGTCTTCTCCAGAGGGTCGGGGTCTCCCCCGACGCCGCCGACAAGTATCCCCACGAGTTTTCCGGCGGGCAGAGGCAGCGCATCGGGATCGCCCGTGCGATCGCCCTTTCCCCCCGGCTGATCGTGGCAGACGAGCCGGTGTCGGCCCTCGACGTCTCCGTACAGGCGCAAATCCTGAACCTGCTCCGCGACATCCAGGAAGAGTACGGGATGGCCTACCTGTTCGTCTCCCACGACCTGCGAGTGGTCCGCCATGTGAGCGACATCGTCGCCGTGATGTACCTGGGAAAGCTGATGGAGGTCTCCCCCGCCGTCGACCTGTTCCGCGAGCCGATCCACCCGTACTCGCGCAGCCTCCTCTCGGCGTTGCCGATGCCCGGAGGGGCGCCCCGGGAAAAGATCATCCTTCGGGGGGAGATCCCGAGCCCGATCCACATCCCCCCCGGGTGCCGGTTCCACACCCGATGCTTCATGGCGGAGAAGATGTGCGAGGAGGTCTGCCCGCTCCTGCGGGAATCCGCCCCCGGGCGCTTCACCGCCTGTCACTTCGTGTAGGCCGGCCTCTCCCCCGCGAACGGGGACCCCGAAAGGCGAGCCGATCCCGGCGCCCGGGGGCGCTTCACCGCCTGTCACTCCGTATGACCGGGCCTTACGCCCCCCGGGGCGTTGCGTCAGGCGAACGAATGGTCCCGGACTGCGTCCACGAAATCGTGGCGGCAGTAGGGACAGAATTTCCAGTGCGGGGAGACCATCTTCCGGCACGACGGGCAATTCGATACGAGGGAGTGGCCGCACCCCGGGCAGATCACGAAGTCGGCCCCGAGGGACGTTCCGCAGTGCGGGCAGCCGGCGCCGAACTCCTCCTCGGTCTCCACGACCCGGTACAGTTCCGACAGGGTCGTCACGCCGGCCTTCACCTTATCCAGCGCCGCCTGTCCGAGCGTCGTCATCCCCTTGGCAACGGCGAGCTGGCGGATGTCGTTCTCGGAACCATTGGCCATCACGAGGTCGCGCACCTGCTGATGGAACGGCAGGATCTCGAAAATCCCCGTCCTGCCGCGGTATCCCGTCCCTCCGCACGCCGGGCATCCCTCCCCCCGGAAGAACGCGATCTCCCCTTTTTTCGCTTTCGCGAGGCCGATCCGCGCGAGGTCCCTCTCGGACGGCTCCTCCCGGACGCGACACTTCGGGCAGATGACCCGCACCAGCCGCTGGGCCACGATGCCGATCAGGGTGGAGGCGATGAGGTAGGAGGGAATTCCGAGGTTGCGCAGCCGGGTGATGGTCGCCGCCGAGCTGTTGGTGTGAATCGTCGAGAGGACCAGGTGGCCCGTCAGCGCCGCCTGCATCGCGATGGTGGTCGTCTCGAGGTCCCGCATCTCCCCCAGCAGGATGACGTCGGGGTCCTGCCGAAGCATCGCGCGCAGGGTCGATGCGAAGGTGAGCCCGATCTTTTCCTGGACCGCCACCTGGTTGATCCCGGGGATCTCGTATTCGATCGGGTCCTCGATCGTCGTGATGTTCCGCTCCACGGACTTGATCTTGTGGAGTGCGGCGTAGAGAGTCGACGTCTTGCCGGAGCCGGTCGGCCCGGTGACGAGAAGGATTCCCTGGGGACGACGGATCAACTCATCGAGTTGACCGAGTTCCGTCTCGGACATCCCCATCGACGCAAGGGGGATGTGGGCGTTGAGCGAGTCAAGGATCCGGATGACCACTTTTTCGCCGTACGACGCGGGCATCGTGGACACCCGCAGGTCGAGGGCCTTTGTTCCCACGCGGACCCCGATCCGGCCGTCCTGGGGAAGCCGCTTCTCCGCGATGTCCATCTTGGCCATGATCTTGATCCGCGAGATGACCGCCCCCTGAACCCACTTCGGCAGTTCGAGGGACTTTCGCAGAATCCCGTCGACCCGGTTGCGGATGTGCAGGGTCGTTTTCGTGGGCTCCACGTGGATGTCGGAGGCCCCCTGGTCGACTGCCTCCGAGACAAAGAGGTTCACCATCCGGATGATGGGGGCCGCCTCGCTCTTCTTCCGGAGATCTTCGGTGTCCCGCCCGTCGCTCTCCCTGACGTCCTGCACGACCTCGACCAGGCGTTCCTCGGCGATGTCCTTGACGATGGTGCTCAAGGATGCCCCCAGGTGGTAGTGCTGGTCGATCGCCCAGAGGATGTCCGTGCGGGTGGCGATGGCGGGCTTGATGGTGTACCCGGAAGCGAACCGGACGTCCTCGAACGCCTCGAAACTTAAAGGATCCGCCATGGCGATGTGGAGGTCCCGCACCTCGATCGAGATCGGCACGATCAGGTGCTTCCGCGAGACCTTCTCGGGGATCAGTTCGATCGCCTGGGGCTCGACGGGCGTATTGGCGAGGTCGATGAGCGGGATCCCCAGCTGGATGGAGAGGGCCTGGGCGATCTCCTCCTCGGTTGCCATCCCCAGGGAGACGATGACTTCGCCCAGTTTCTTGCGCTGGGTGCGCTGCTCGGACAGGGCGCGCGTCAGGTTCTCCTCGGACAGGAGCCCGGTTTCCACGAGCAGTTCGCCAAGACGCTTCCGAACAGGTGCCAACGGTCCTCCACCGCCGGGGCTGCCAGCCCCTCCCACCTATATCGGCAAACCGGGGGGAAACTTGCGGGTGAAACCGGGTCCGCACGGGGGCATCCAACCCTACGTCAGGAGGGACCGGAAATGGCGCGTCGTCGCGGATTACGATGCCCCCGTTGCAACGGGGCGATGGTATACGAGCGGTTCCAGGACATGCTGGATCTCTTTTACGCCTGGCGGTGCCTCAACTGCGGCGAAATCGTCGACCCGGTGGTGGCACGGAACCGGGAGGCGGAAAAGAAGCATAAGAACAGAGCCGCGGGGTGAGATCGCTCCCTCATCAAATGTCCAGGGATGATTTCCAGTAAGGGGGGCATCCTCGTTGACACCGTTCCCATACTTGTGGTACGGTACCCCCTACTTTCTGGGCGGGGGAGGCTACGGAAGAGGTGCGCAAGCGACTCACGTTTTCCGTCCGGTTCGGAGCCGAGGGACGGTTCTGGGAATTCCGGATCGGCCGCAGGGGGCTTGTTGCGACCGCGGGTGTTCTCGCCCTGTTTTTCGTTCTGGCGACGCAATTTATCTATGATTACCGGGAAAATCTTTGGAAGGTGAGGGAATTGGGGAGCCTTCGGCACCGGGTCAGCGAGCAGAACCTGACGCTTTACAACCTCTACGCGAAATTCGAAAGCCTGGAGACCGAGGTGGAGCGGATCCGGACGCTGGACGCCCGTGTCCGGTCGCTGGTCAGCATCAACGAGGCATTGCTGCCCGGCGGAAGGAAAAACAGCGGGGGGACGGGGATCGGGGGCGCGGAAACGCCCGAGTCCGCCGCCGCGACCCGGCTGGACAGCCTCCTTGACCTGCGGTTCGACCGGTTGAAGGAGAGCATCCTCGTGGACGGAAAGAACCTGGAGGTCATCTACGAGAAGCTCGACGTCCGCCGGACCTTCTTCGAGAGCCTGCCTTCCCTCTGGCCGACCCGGGGGTTGCTCACGTCGGGGTTCGGCGTCCGGGTTTCGCCGTTCACCGACACCAAGGTCTTCCATCACGGACTGGACATCGATGCCCCGAAGGGGAGTCCGGTCAGGGCGGCCGCGGGGGGCAAGGTGATCCGGTGCGGATTCGAGTCGCTGTACGGAAACATCGTCGTGGTCGACCACGGGAACGGCTACCGCACGTTCTACGCCCACCTTTCGGAGCGGACGGTCGAGGCGGGCGACACCGTGCAAAGGGGGGATGTGATCGGGAAGGTGGGGGTTTCGGGGCGGACGACCGGCCCGCATCTCCATTACGAGGTGCACGTGAACGGCCTTCCCGTGAACCCGATCCGCTTCATGAATTAACAGGGAAAGGGCGCAGTCGCCAAGTGCTCCCGGGGCGCCTCCCCGTCGGAGCGCTTTTTTTTGGAACCGGCAGCTGATGGAAGGACCTCACCGATGCTGGGAAATCTCTTCAAGAAAGTATTCGGCACGCACAACGAGCGCGTGCTGGATCGGATACGGCTGATCGTCGACCGGATCAACGCTTTCGAGCCTGCGGTGGCGAACCTCCCGGACGACCGTCTCGCGGGGCGCACGGCGGAGTTCCGGCAGCGGCTGGAGAAAGGGGAGTCCGTAGACGACCTCCTCCCCGAGGTCTTCGCCACCGTCCGCGAGGTGGGCAGGCGCGTCCTCGCGATGCGGCACTTCGACGTCCAGCTGGTGGGCGGGGTGGTTCTGCACGAGGGGAAGATCGCCGAGATGCGGACCGGCGAGGGCAAAACGCTCGCCGCCACCCTCCCCATCGTCCTGAACGCCCTGACGGGTCGCGGCGTCCATCTCGTCACCGTGAACGACTACCTCGCGAAACGGGACGCGGAGTGGATGGGGGCGATCTACCGGTTCCTCGGCCTGTCCGTAGGGGTGATCGTCCACGGGATGGACGACCAGGAGCGGCAGGCGGCCTACCGGTGCGACGTCACCTACGGGACAAACAACGAGTTCGGCTTCGACTACCTGCGCGACAACATGAAATTCCGCATGGAGGACATGGTCCAGCGGGACCTTCACTACGCGATCGTGGACGAGGTCGACTCGATCCTGATCGACGAGGCGAGGACACCCCTCATCATTTCCGGCCCGGCCGAGGAGTCGACGGACAAATACGCCCGGATCAACTCGATCCTCGGCTTCCTCAAAAAGGAGGAGGACTACAAGGTCGACGAGAAGGCACGCAGCGTCCTGCTGACCGAGGACGCGGGGATCCCCAAGGTCGAGCGTCTCCTTTCCGTGGACAACCTCTACGACCCCCGGAACATCGAGATCCTCCATCACGTGAACCAGGGCTTGAAGGCGCACGTCCTTTTCAGGCGCGACGTCGACTACATGGTGAAGGACGGCCAGGTGGTCATCGTCGACGAGTTTACGGGGCGGCTGATGCCGGGGCGCCGCTGGTCGGACGGCCTGCACCAGGCTGTGGAGGCCAAGGAGGGGGTCAAGATCGAGAACGAGAACCAGACCCTCGCCACGATCACCTTCCAGAACTACTTCCGCATGTTCGAAAAACTCGCGGGCATGACCGGCACCGCCGACACGGAAGCGGTGGAGTTCAAGCAGATCTATGATCTCGACGTGGTGGTCATCCCCACGAACCAGCCGATGATCCGGGAAGACCTCCGGGACCAGATCTACCGCACCGAGAAGGAGAAGTTCCAGGCCGTCCACGAGGAGATCCGGGCCCTCCACGAGTCGGGGCGGCCGGTCCTCGTCGGAACGGTATCGATCGAGAAGTCGGAGCGGCTCTCCGGAATCCTCAACCGCCACGGCATCCCCCACAACGTCCTGAACGCCAAGCACCACGAGCGCGAGGCGCAGATCATCGCCGAGGCGGGCCAGCCCGGCAAGGTGACGATCGCCACGAACATGGCCGGGCGCGGCGTGGACATCAAGCTCGGCGAAGGGGTGGTGGGGAAGGGCGGCCTCCACATCATCGGGACCGAGCGGCACGAGTCCCGGCGGGTGGACAACCAGCTCCGCGGCCGCGCGGGGCGCCAGGGGGACCCCGGGTCGTCCCGGTTCTACCTGTCCCTCGAGGACGACCTCCTCCGGATCTTCGGCTCGGACC
>Ga0209521_10001585_pt1 | contig 18543 bp, 17 predicted proteins | sample Rifsed19ft4_FD_184016 | JGI IMG/M metagenome (GOLD analysis project Ga0209521, IMG submission 184016) | Soil microbial communities from Rifle, Colorado, USA - sediment 19ft 4 (version 2) | ecosystem: Environmental > Terrestrial > Deep subsurface > Rock core/Sediment | place: Rifle, Colorado...
CCAACGTTTTAAGTACGTAAACGGTACCAAAGTAATTGATATCCATGTTCCAATGGAACATTTCAGTAGAAAGTTCGGTAAATTCACCCGGTTGGGTGACTCCAGCGCAGTTAATGACCACATCCGGCAGTCCGCGGTCATCCATTAAACCGCACAGCGCAGCGCGGACAACCTCTTCCTGCGAGACATCAGCGGAAATCACCTGAACGAAGGTGTCTGCAGTACGGGCTGCTTGAATTTCTGCGGCTGCCTGTTCCAGGACATCCACCCGCCGGCCAAGGATGGTGACGTTGGCGCCTAAGAAAGCGGCACGCTTGGCGCATGCCAGACCAATACCGGAGGATCCTCCGGTGATGAGGATATGTCGATTTGCGTAATTTATTTTCATGTTTGGGGGTTTAATGAGTACCGCAAGAGGTACAGGTGCCGCCGGCACAACCGCCGCACCCGTTGCTGGCGTGAGTCACGGTTTGTCCGCCGGAGGTGGCGTTGAAGAGTGATAAAGCCCGGTTGGTTCGGGGTCCGAAACATTTTTTGCAAGTAATTGGCTGATCCGCGTCTTTCATGGCACGCAAAGCTTCAAAACGTGCGCCGCAATCCTGACATATATATTCATAAATTGGCATTTGCGAGACTCCGGACAATAAGAATTAACCGCATAATTTTAGCGCGCCAGAGCATGGGCGGTCAAGCGCTTTTAAACGGGAGTACAGTCGGGACGCCATAGCGCAGGGTATACACCGCGATTCCAAAGGCGACAGCCACGTTCAGAGACCTTTTATAGCCTTGCATAGGGATCCAAATGATCCGGTCGCATAACTCCTGAATGCCGGGGTCAATGCCGGTCACCTCGTTACCGACGACCAATAACGTCGGACGATCCAGAAGATTTGTGCCGGCATCGAAAATCGAGATCGCATCCGGCTCTATTTCCAGTCCAAGGATTTGCAGTCCGCGAGCTTTGCATCCCTGGACAGCGCTTATGCCATTGGCGTGATGCGTCCAGGGCACGGCAAATTCAGCCCCGAGTGCGACCTTGGTAATTTTCGCATGGGTGGGCGGAGGGGTTATGCCAGTCAGATGGACATGGCTTACACCAGCACCGTCTGCGGTGCGCAGCATGGCGCCGACATTGAAGGTTGAGCGGATATTGTCGAGCAGCACCTCGAGGTGCGGGACATCCAGAGAGCGTTCCTGACGCGGATTGTGGTCAGCTACTTCTTCCGGTGTGGGGATGGGACGGGCAGGAGACTGGCAGCGCGGGCAGGGCAGGGAATCCGAATCAAATAGAATGGGTGCCGGAAACCGCAGCGTGCAATTGGGATTGCTGCACAGATAAAAGCGGTAATTGTTTTTGGCGGTGGATTCGGTAGCGGACATGGCGGATCGATTCAGTCAGCCAGCAAGATACGGGTACGGGTGTAGCGGGCGTCATAGGGGCTAAATCCCAAAGCTGCCAGTACCTCTTCCGGTCGACCGGTGGCGCTCTGGCGGGCAGCCAGCATCATCTTCAGGGCAGGACCACTCTCAGAGGTCATGACTTCCAGTGATTCGATCAAAGGACGCAGGTCATAGGCTTTGTCGCGCCGTGTGCGATTCAGGCTAGGCGCGGCAAGCAGTTTCGTAACCCTGTCCGTCAGCTCGCCAATATCTATTGGGTCAAAAAATTCCGCCAGGTATTCGGATGAGAGGACGCGGGACGCCAGGCTGGGCAGGCTCAAATCAACCAATTCCACATTGCATATCTCTATCCCCGGGTAGGGCATGGCATCCAGTGCTGTGACCACATCCGATGGAGCCAGCGAATCGTCATCCAAATAGATATCGGCCAATTCAGCCCGCGAGAGGAATCCCAAAGGCAAAGGGGCGGCTTGTTGGATGCGCGGTTGCGGGTGGAATCCCTGTGAGTAAGCCACCGGCAGGTCAGCACGCCGCAGAAAACGCTCCCAAATCTTTTGCAGATCCAGGTTACCGGTATAGCGCAGCGCCTCAGTTTTTTGATAAGTCATGCGGCAGCGTATCATGAAATCACCGCTTCCAACGGCTTTTTAACTTTGCGAATAGGGACTTCTGGGCACATCCAGTGCTTGCCAGGGTTTTCACGACGTATTTCAGCGAAGGTCGGCAGGATACCACATCCAAAGCAGCTGTCGCGGCAATCGGCGCGGAAAATTTGCTCACGGCTGGCGCGATATTCACCGAGCAGGAATGCTTTGCGAACACCCGGGTTGATATGATCCCAGGGGAAGATTTCATCCTCAGCGCGCTGCCGGTGAGTGTAGAAGGCCGGGTCAACCCCCGCCGCTTCGAACGCGGCTTGCCAGATGTCGTATCGGTATTGATCCTGCCAGGCATCGAATTTGGCGCCGTTTTGCCAGGCATTGAAAATCACTTGCCCCATACGCCGGTCGCCGCGGGAAAGCCAAGCTTCCAGCAGTGTATCTTTTGGACTGGTCCAGGTCATTTTCAGACCAGGGCCTCGCAGCTCACGACGCAGCAATTCCTGTTTAGCTTGCATTTGTTCGGGCGTGTCGCAGGGCGCCCATTGGAAGGGGGTGTGCGGTTTAGGCACAAAAGTGCTGACCCCGGCATGCAGACTCGCACGCTTGCCGATGATTTTGCGCCCTTCGCTAAGCACCGCCTGGCACAAGTCGGCGATGGCTTGCACGTCTTCCATGGTCTCTGATGGATGACCGATCATGAAATACAACTTGATGGTGGACCAGCCGCGCGAGTAAATGGCGCGGGCGGTTTCCAGCAGCTGCTCGGCGGCAATGGGTTTGTTGATGGTGGCGCGCATGCGGTCGGTAGCGGCTTCGGGAGCCAGGGTAAAGCCGCCCTGACGCGAACCTTTCAATTTGTCCATGAGGTCGATCGAAAATGATTCAATGCGCAGGGAAGGCACGGAAATGGTCAGATGATTTTCGCTGGCATGCTTGCTGATCTTGTCGACCAGATCAACAATTTGCGTATAGTCAGAGGATGACAGCGAAAGGAGGGCAACTTCCTCGTAGCCGGTCTCTTTTAAGGCGGTCTGAATGGCTGTCAGGATCTCTGCCACCGGCCGTTCGCGCACCGGTCGGTTGACCATGCCAGCGTGACAGAAGCGGCAGCCGCGGGTACAGCCGCGCATGATCTCCACCGCTACCCGGTTGTGCACAACGTCGATCGAGGGCACGATGAAACGGGTGGGCGGGGGCGGCAATTGGGCGACAATGCGCTTGGTGATTTTCCTGGGAGCCAGCGGATGAAGAGGCGTCAGGCCTGTAAACAGGCCATCGTCCGTGTAACCCGGCTGGTAAAGCGAGGGAACATGCACACCGGACACCTGAGTCAACGCCAATAGCAAATCAGCGCGCGGCTTGCCGCTGCGTTTCCAGGCCTGATAGACAATGACGATATCGTGGATCAGTTCCTCGCCTTCGCCAATAGCGAAAGCATCTATGAAATCCGCCATGGTTTCCGGGTTGTAGCAGGCATGACCGCCGGCAATAACCAACGGGTGCTGCTCCGTTCGCTGGGCCGCATGGAGCGGGATGCCAGCCAGATCGAGCAGGTTGAGCGCGTTGGTGTACAGGGTCTCGTACGGCAGCGTGATGCCAAGAATATCGAATTCTAGCACCGGGCGGTGCGACTCAAGCGAATATAAGGGAATACTATTATTGCGCATAGCCAGTTCCATGTCCGTCCAGGGCGAGTAAACCCGTTCTGCCAGAACATCTGGTCGGGCATTCAAATCCTGGTACAGAATGGCAAGACCCAGGTTGGGCAATCCAAGGTCATAGATATCGGGAAATGCCAGTGCAACACGGGTTTCTACTGAATCCCAGGGTTTTAGGACCTGGTTGAGCTCGCCGCCGACGTACCGTCCAGGTTTTTGGACAGTCGGCAAGATGCGCTCCAGCTGCAGCTGCAGCCTGTGATGGTCAAAGGACATTGATTCTCCGTCTTTACCGATAATGGATATGCGGGGATGCCGAATAAGGCGACCCAATTGTACCCGATTCTATCTGAATTACGCTTTGGGAATGTCAGGCACCGCGAGTAGCGCCGCCGTCGACAGGCAAGAGCACACCGTTGATGTAACTGGCTGCCGGGGATACCAGAAAAGCTGCCACCCGGGCAAATTCCTCAGGCTGCGCGAAGCGTCCCAGAGGGATGTCTCGGGCCTGTTTTTGGAACTCTTCTTCGATGGTAGTGCCGTTGGCGTCTGCGCGGTGTTTCATAAGCACGGTGACCCGTTCGGTTTCAGTCCAACCAGGCAAAATGGAATTAAAGCGAATGCCTTGCGCTCCAAGTTCAATTGCCAGCGATTTGGTCAAGTTGGTGGTCGCGGAGCGAATGCTGTTGGAGAGGATTAAATTGGGGATGGGCTTTTTGACCGAATAGGAGGTCATGGTCAACACTGCCGGAGCAGCTGACTTGCGGAGGTGCGGCAGGGCCTCCCGGATCAGGCGTACATGGCTCAATAAGGAGGCTTCGACGGCATTTTGCCAGGTATCGTCGTCAAAACTTTCGAAGGAACCGGAAGGCGGACCGCCGGCATTGGTAATCAAGATATCCAGGCTGCCGAAATAGGACACCGTTTGGCTGACAAGTTTTTCGGCGGCGCCGCGATCGGTCACGTTGGCTTCAACTGCCAGTACTCTTGCACCGGTAGCTGCGTGAATTCGGTGCGCCGCTTCCAGTACGTCGTCCTTGTGGCGGCTGTTGATCGTCAGGTTGGCGCCTTCCTGGGCTAACGCCAGGGCAACCGCGAACCCCAATCCGTGGCTCGAACCCGCGATCAGCGCGGTTTTGCCTGTGAGTTGAAGATCCATGCTATTTTTCCTGTCTAGAAGGTTTCGATGTGGTGTTCGAGAATATAGATATCTGGGAAGTGTTCTTCCGTGAATTTAAGGACTGTCTCGAGCGAGCGATGCAGAAACGCGGAGTCCTGGCTGACCTGAGCGCATATCAATACGGCTTCTTGCCAGCGGTCATTCAGGCTGGTTTCGGCAACCGAAATATTGAATTCGCGGTGCAGCCGCGTCAAAACCGGCTTAATGCGGCTGCGTTTCTCCTTTAAGGAGGTGCAGCCTGGCAATTGAAGGTGGAGCGTAAGGATTCCGACAGTCACGTTATCTCTCCCCGGATCCATTGTCGCATGATCAACCAGACCGGTCAAGCGCTGCTAAAGATGACCTTCACCTGAGGGTTAACGGGCAATAGCTTGCGAAAAGGGAAGCGGTTGGTTACAATCTCTGGACATTGTTTAGAACCCCGGATGGCCTTCCATATGGATCCAATTGAAGCGGCTTACCAGAGCGCGCTGGATTATTTGTACAGCTTTGTTGATTACAGCCTGACCCGCAGCCTGCGATATTCGCCGGAGAAATTTGATTTAGGGCGGATGGTCGAACTGATGGCAGCGTTGGGCAACCCGCAAAATCAGTACCCGGTGATCCATGTAGCCGGTACCAAAGGCAAAGGCTCGACCAGTGCGATGATTGCCAATGTACTGCAGACCGCCGGTTACAAAGTCGGGCTATACACTTCGCCACATCTGATCGATTTTACCGAGCGGATTCAGGTCAACCATGAGGCGGTTTCGCACCAGCGTCTGGCGGAGATTGTGGATGAACTCAAGCCAGAAGTGGAAAAAATTGAAAAATTGACTACTTTTGAATTAACCACCGCGGCGGCATTTCTGCATTTTGCCCAGGAGAAGGTCGGCATCGGCGTGATCGAAGTTGGGCTGGGCGGGCGGCTGGACGCCACCAATGTTGTCGATCCGCTGGTCTCGGTGATCACATCGCTATCGATGGACCATATGAATGTCCTGGGCGATACGCTGGAAAAAATCGCGGCAGAAAAAGGCGGGATCATCAAACCGGGCAAGCCAGTGGTCGTCTCTGCACAGAAACCAGAAGCCAGAAGGGTATTGCAACGGATTGCAGCAGAACGCGACGCGCCGATTGTATTTGCAGACCAGAAATATGAGGCGGTTGTCAAAGCCCATTCACTCGCTGGTCAGGAGATCGAGATTATCGAAAAATCCAAATCTGATCCGCAGGAACCCGTGGTAAAGTTCAAATTACCGTTGATCGGAGACCATCAGGTGCAGAACGCAGTAACAGCATACTGTACCCTCGATCTGCTGCGCGTCGCTGGTTATAAAATCAGTGAGGCCGATATCCAGCAGGGGTTTGAGACAGTTTCCTGGCCCGGACGTTTTGAAATATTACAAGCAAAGCCAATGGTTGTGATCGACTCGGCGCATAATCTGGATTCAGCGGAAAAACTGGCTGAAACAGTGCGTGAATATCTGCCTGGCAAACCGGTGGTGCTGATATTTGGAGCATCCGAGGACAAAGACGTATCTGGGATGTTCGCGGCACTGACGCCGGTGGTTCAGAAAATCATTGTGACACAATCTGTGCATCCGCGATCTTACGACTCAGCGGAGTTGGGGTCAGTGGCAGCCAAATTCGGGATGCCGGTGGAGATCTACCCACAGCTCGAGACAGCCCTGGAACAGGCATTGGTCAGCGTACCACAGGACGGCATGGTGTTGATCACCGGCAGCATTTTTATCGCGGCAGGCGCACGGCAATACTGGTTGGAAAAGAAAATTGCGCAGTAATTATTTAATAGATTTTTAGGTGGGTTGAAGCTCACAAGAATGGATCAGTGGATGAAGAAAGACAATTGGATTCAAAAAGACCACGACAACGAGGAATTCAGCTCGGCGCTGCACCAACGCACCGAAGAGCTGTACCAGGTACCGGATGCGATCCCAGACAAGGACGGCGTGATCGAATGTTCGGCAATGGTCATGCGAGATATCGTGGTTTTCCCGCGGATGGTTTCGCCAATTTTCATTACACCGGGACCTAACTTGCTGGCAATCCAGGAAGCGCAATTTGGCTTCGAGACGATGATAGCGCTGGTGGTGAAAGATCCGGAAAAAGAAGAACCTACCCCCGCTGATTTCTTAACCATCGGGATGGAAATCGCGGTCGGCCGATTGCTGGATATTCCGGATGGCAACAATTCTGCGTTGGTGCAAGGCCGGCGGCGTGTGGAAATTCTGGAATTTCTGCAGGTCGAGCCAAGTTACCGGGTCCGCGCGCGGGTGATCACTGAACCCACCGATGTCGAACGCCAGACCGAAGCACTGATGCGCACCACACGCGACCTTTTCGAGCGCTGCGTGCAGCTCGACCGCAGCCTGCCGGATGAAGCTCATTTGTTCTCGGTCAATATTCACGAACCCGGCTGGCTGGCTGATATGGTGGCTACCGCGATTTCGCTGCCGTTCTACGAGCGCCAGGCGCTTTTGATGCTGGTCAACCCGACTGAAAGGTTGAAACGGGTCAACTGGCTGCTGGCACAGGAACTTGATGTATTACAGCTGGAGGATGAGATTCAAAACCGGGTGCAGTCCGAAGTGGACCGCAGTCAGCGTGAATTCTACCTGCGCGAGCAGATGAAAGCTATTCAGACAGAATTGGGCGAAGGCGACATTTTCACCCGCGAGATTTTTGAGCTGCGGGAGAAGGTCATTTCTGCGCAATTGCCGGATGAGGTGCGCGTCACAGCCTTGAAGGAAGTTGACCGCTTGCAGCAAATGCCAGCCATGGCGCCGGAAGTGGGCATCATCCGCACTTACCTGGACTGGATTCTCGAACTTCCATGGGCGGTCGAATCTGAAGACAATCTGGATGTGTCGCATGCCGCCGCGGTGTTGGAGAAATACCACTATGGATTAGGCAAAGCCAAGGATCGCATCCTGGAATATATCGCGGTGCGCAGCCTGAAACCGCGCAAGCCGCGTCAGCCTATATTATGCTTCGTCGGCGCGCCTGGGACGGGCAAGACCTCGCTTGGACGCTCAATTGCCGAGGCTTTGGGACGGAAATTTGTGCGTGTCTCGCTTGGCGGCGTGCGTGACGAAGCCGAAATTCGCGGGCACCGGCGCACCTATATCGGGGCGCTGCCCGGGCGGGTGCTGCAAACCATGCGGCGCGCCGGCACGGTCAACCCGCTCTTCATGCTGGACGAAATCGATAAATTGGGGGCAGACTTCCGCGGCGACCCGTCCGCAGCCCTGCTGGAGGTGCTAGACCCAGAACAAAATCATGCGTTCTCTGACCATTATCTGGAATTATCTTTCGACCTGTCGAAGGTCATGTTCATCACGACCGCTAATTATTTGGGGTACATCCCGTCGGCGCTGCTCGACCGGATGGAAGTGATTGAATTTCCGGGTTATATCGAAGAAGAAAAACTGGAAATCGCCAACCGCTTCCTGGTACCGCGTCAGCTGGAAGAAAGCGGCCTGGAAGACAAAGAAATCACTTTTCAGGAACAAGCGCTGCGGAAAATCATCCGCGAGTATACCTATGAAGCCGGCGTTCGAAACCTGGAGCGCGAGATCGGACGCATGTCGCGCAAGGTGGCGCGTTTGAAATCTGAAAAGAAGCATTACCCAACCCACCTGATCCCGAAAACGGTGGAACGCTTCCTGGGTCCGCCGCAGTTCTTCCAGACTCAGGCGGAGATGGAGGACGAGGTAGGGGTGGCGACTGCATTGGCCTGGACGGAAAATGGCGGCGATATCATGCCGGTTGAGGTATTGATTCTGGACGGCAAAGGCGCCATGCAGATCACCGGTCAGATTGGCGATGTGATGCAAGAATCCGCGCAAGCGGCGCTGTCATATCTCAAATCTCGCGCCCGTGAGTTGGACATCGATGTCGAAGCGTTTGAACGCCTGGATGTGCATTTGCACATTCCGGAAGGCGCGATCCCCAAGGATGGGCCAAGCGCCGGCATTACCATTGCCACTGCGCTGATTTCAGCGTTTACCGAGCGGGGGGTTTCAAAAGAAGTCGGTATGACCGGCGAGATTACGCTGCGAGGTAAAGTGCTGCCGGTCGGCGGTATTCGCGAAAAGCTGCTAGCGGCGCACCGAGCGGGGTTAAAAACGATTATTATTCCCGAGCGGAACATGAAAGACCTGGTCGATTTGCCTAAAAAAGTGCGGCAGGATTTGAAAATCGTGCCGGTGACCCATATGGATAAGGTTTTGGAGTTGGCATTGCGCCCGGCGACCGGAAAGAAGACACGTCCAAAACGGGCTAAACCGAAAAAAGCATCCGAGCCAGCCACGGAGAACGTCAAGGTTGAAGAAAAAAAGGAAGAAAATTTACCTCCAATTCAATTCTAGCGTGATACCTGTAGGATTTCTGAGTTCACCTGGTTGTAGACGTAGAAAGGTGACCTGTTACCTTTCTACGCGACCAGCAAAAACCTTAAATACGTAAACATCGGCGGTTTAAGACCGCCGATGTTTTTTTATGATTGGAATTCAACTATTTCGGCTGCTGGCTGTTCTGCTGGCGTTCGGATTGCAAGGTGCGGACGCCATTGCGCACCTGGTTGAGCAGCCGTTCCAGCTCTTCCCCAACGGTTGACAGTGTATTCAGAACATACTCGTCCGCTTCGCGGCGGGTAATTTCAGCTTCAGCCCGCGCCTGTTGGATGATTTGTTCACCACGAGCCTGGGCTGCCTGAATGACGGGGTCGCGGTCGACCAGCACGTCAGCTTTTTCGCGGGCAATATTCAGCGTTCGACTGGATTCTTCCTGGGTCTGTGCCAGGATGCGGTCACGCTGCGCTATGATTTGCTGCGATTTCTTGATTTCGTCGGGAATGGATACCCGCATCTGGTCGATCAGATCCAGCATACGGTCTTCATCAACGATGACACTGTGGGTGAACCAAATTGGTTTGCTCTGATTGAAGAGTTCTTCCAGCCGGTCTACGAGATGTAGGATGTCCATTTAATCCTCCGCGAAAAAGTCAACAGTTATCAGTGCAATTTCCTGACCATCTGGCGTAATTAAACCATAATATGGGATTTAATCCCTTAATGCAATGCTCGGAACTACGGTTTGTTTATCCCCAAGTTCTAAAAAACGCTGTTTAAGGGCTGAATTAACAAATGGTGGAACCATACTGGAAACGTCACCACCGAGGGAAGCAATCTCGCGCACAGTGGATGAGGAGAGGAAGGTGTGCGATTCCGATGTGATCAGGGCGCACATTTCAATCTCAGGATACAGGCGCTTGTTGGCCAGAGCCATGCGGAATTCGTGTTCGAAGTCCGAAAAGACCCGCAGACCGCGAACCACCACCTGGGCGTTGACCTGTTTGCAAAACTCCACCGTCAATCCGCTGTAGCCCATAACCTTGAATTTTGGCTCGTTTTCAAAGGCTTTCTGAACGTAGCCGAAACGTTCTTCGGGCGTAAAGAGCAGGTTTTTGAGCGGGCGGTCATAGACTGCCATGATAATTTCATCAAAAAGCAACGACGCGCGGCGGGCGATATCGATGTGACCTAAATGGATGGGGTCAAATGTTCCAGGAAATACGGCGCGAACCATGGCAATCCTTTTTAGCTGATATCCCCGCTGCCGTTTCCCCAGAAACGGTTAAGGGTTGATACAAGAGCGGTATGCTCAGTGGAATTTAAGTCCGGATCCCGGTCGATCAATTGGTGAGCCAGGTTGCGGGCTTTTTCAATCAACCGTATGTTGGACAGGTTTGCCAGACGAAGTTCGGCAAAGCCAGCCTGACGGGTGCCAAGGAAGTCGCCGGGTCCGCGTTGTTCGAGGTCGCGTTCCGCCAGCACGAATCCATCATTGGTTTCAACCATCACCTGCAGCCGTTCATTTTCAACGGCATCTTCGTTTTCCGGGATGAGCAAGCAGAAGGATTGGTCATCACCGCGGCCAACCCGCCCGCGGAATTGGTGCAACTGCGCCAGACCAAAACGATTAGCGCCCTCTACCAACATCACAGTGGCGTTGGGAATGTCCACGCCTACTTCCACCACCGAAGTCGATACCAGGATCTGGTATTCCCGGTTGCGGAAGGCAGTCATCACCTGGTCTTTCTCTTCGGGTTTCATTCGCCCGTGCAGCAGTCCAACTTTGAGGTGAGGGAAGACTTCTTTCTGCAGTCGATCACGTTCTTCGACTGCCGCCAGTGCATCTTCCTTTTCGCCTTTTTCGACCAGCGGATAAATGATGAAAGCCTGGTGGTCCTGTTCGATCTGACCGTGAATAAATGTGTAGGCTCGCTCGCGCTCCAGCGGAGCCAGCACGTGTGTCTCTATGGGCAATCGGCCAACCGGCATTTCGTCCATCACGGTCACATCCAGGTCGCCGTAAACGGTTAATGCCAGCGAGCGTGGGATAGGTGTGGCAGTCATGACCAGCAGATGGGGATTCTCCCCTTTGGCGCGTAAAGCCGAACGCTGTGCCACGCCGAAGCGGTGCTGCTCGTCAACTACAGCAATTTGCAGCCGTTTGAACTCGACTGGTCCTTCGATCAATGCATGGGTGCCAACCACCAGTTTGATGCTGCCATCCGCCAGGCCAGCGCGGATTTCCTGTTTTTCGGCTTCGGGAGTATCGCCAAGCAGCAAGCGAATTTCACCGGGCTGATAAAGGTTCAATGACCCTTCCGAACCGTCAGTCGTCAATAATATATTGAGATTGCGATAGTGCTGCTCAGCCAGGATACTGGTAGGTGCCATAATAGCTGCCTGGGCGCCGCTGTTGTTGACGAAAGCCATCGCCAAGGCTGCAACGATGGTTTTACCCGAGCCGACATCGCCCTGCAGCAGGCGGTTCATGGGATTTCCGGATGCCAGATCGGTGCGTATATCTTGGATAGCACGCTGCTGCGCTCCGGTTAATGGGTAAGGCAGGGCATTAATATGTCCCTCAAGCCATTCATCCGCCACCTCGAAGGGCTGGGCTGGATTGGATTGCCAGGCGCGTTTCTGACGAATGACGCCTAATTGCAGCAAGAAAATTTCGTCGAAAGCCAGCCGTTCCTGCGAGGAATGAAGTTTCTCAAGCGAATCCGGAAAGTGGATTTGCATTAATGCCTGGTTCAGGGTAGCCAGGTTGCCCTGGTCGATGACCTGGCGGGGGAGGAATTCCGGGATGCGCGGGGCCCAAAAAGTGATCGTCTGGTACATCATGCGCCGCAGCGATTTTTGCGTAACTTTAGCGGTCAAAGGATAAACCGGGACAATGCGGTTTGTATGCAGATGTTCCTGATCGATTGGCTCCCAGTCCGGAGCGTTCATGCATAACCGGCCAAGGTACATCTCGATTTTGCCGGAGAGCACTAACTGGGTATCCGGACGAATGGATTTTTCAAGCCAGGGCTGGTTGAACCAGGTGATGCGCAATGCGCCGGTGCCATCCTCAACCACGGCTTCGGTCATGGTTAACTTTCCGCCCTTAATGGGACGGGTAAATGCGCTTTTTACGTTGGCCAGAACCGAAACTTCGTCGCCAAATTGCAGCCGGTTGATCGGTTTGAGTTGTGAATAATCGTCATAACGGCGCGGGAAGTAATACAGCAGGTCTTCCAGCGTCACCAGGCCAAGTTGTTCGAGCGTCTGGGCAGTCTTGGGGCCGATGCCGTTCAAAACCGTCAAATTGGCGGTCAGGCCGATAAGCCCGGCCTGGTTTTGGGTGGCTGCGCGAACATGGCCAGGTTGGAAGCTTTTTTCAGAATCAGAAGTGGCTGGTTCCGTAGAAGGCGCAGGTTTTACGGACCCGGCTGGATTTGGTCCAGACGGGGTCTCAGAAATTGACCCTATTGGCGGATTAATTTTAATAGCGCCAATATCAGCAGAAAGTGTTTGAATGGCCTCGGCGCGTCCGCGAATATCCAGCTGCGGGTACTGATTTAACATTGCTTCGACCAGTTGAATGGTTTCCGCAGGAACTCCTGAGGCAGCGGCTTCAGTCTTCCAGGCAGGCAGGATCTTATCCAAACCACCAACAACAGCGCGGTTGTCATACCCGCGGTCGGATTCCAACGATAAAAATTTTTTCAGTTTTTCCAGCGGTGATGGCATGATGTTATTTTACCTTATTCTACTTTTGAATCGCTCGTTATTATCCGCGAGATTGTTCACAATTGCACAAGAAAAAAACATGAATCAAGGAACCCGGCAGGTGTAATTGACGGGAATTGTCCCGCTATTGATGGAATGGACTTGTGCTTACGAAATTTTTTCGACTGCCAGCATTGCCAATGCCCGAGGTCCGAGCAAAGCTGCCATTGGTACGTTCAAGTTGTGTTCGCTATACGAGGTATTGGGATAGATTTCTTGAAAAAGCTGGCGGACGCTGCGGGTATCCGGCAGCAGCGGCGGAATAGATTGAACCAGGGCAATATGGCGTAAATTTTCGAACTCTTCCAGGAATTCGACAAACAATTCGACAGTCTGCCGGTAGGTGCGAACTTTCTCCAGCGGCGTCAGGCGCTCCTCTTCCAGCGTGTAGACTGGAATGAAGTTAAGCATCTCGCCAACCACTGCCTGCGAACGGTCAATTATTCCGGCATGGTGCAGGTAGGATAAGCCTGGCGTACAAATGACCGTGTAGATGTGTGGAATTTGCCGGCGAATGAGGTGCTCCGTATCCATTGCGCTGGCGCCTTTTTGCAGAGCTTCGGCAGCAATTTGGACCAGGGTGCCTAATCCCGCGGAGATCGTTTGAGAATTGATGACCTGGATCGATCGATTAGCTTTGAGATCGTTAGCCGCCTGCAAAGCATTTTCGTAAGCTGCGGAAAAGTGTACATCCTGCAGGACGACCAGGATTTCGTTGTATTCCCGCATGAGTGCGATGTACCATTCGGTAAATTTCTCCGGTGACGGCGCAATCAGCCGCGGTGCAGCCGGATCGAAGGCTGAAATCGGAAAAGCTCCAATTTTTACATCCTTCCCGTCCGGGTAGAGCACTCCGCCGATTTCAATTTCGTGAGGAATCACTCTGACCAGGTTCTGGCCGGGAAAGGTATGTTGGGGAAATTGGGCTGAACTATCGGTAAGGATACAAATGGGCAGCATGCCAGTTATTCGATGGACAAGATGAGTTGGTAGTGGGGCTGGCCGCCTTCATGTATTTCAATTTCGTGACGCGGATAGGTTTTGCGAATCTCGTCGCTGAGTTTGTTGACTTCCTGGCGTGAGTAATTCTCCCCAAAAAACAGAGTGATGCGCTCCCGGTCGGCAGTGTCGGCTTTTTCCAGCAGTTCGAAGCAGGCGGACTGAATATCCTTGGCAGAAGCAACCAGACTGCCATTCAGCAAGGCGATGACCTCCCCTTGTTCGACTTCAACACCGTTGATTTCAACCGAGCGGGTGGCGGTGGTGATTTCGCCGGTTTCTACCTCCGAAATGGAAGCTTCCATCTCCTTGGCCAGTTGCTCAAGGTCGCCGTCCGGATCGTGCCGCAGCATGGCATTCAGTCCTTGCGGCACAGTTTTGGTCGGAATGACCGCGACTTTCTTAACGGTAATTTGGGCGGCATTTTGAGCAGCCAGAATGATGTTTTTGTTGTTGGGGAGAATGATGATTCGGTCGGTGGGCAGGTTTTCGAATGAATGGATAATTTCTTCCGTGCTGGGATTCATGGTCTGTCCGCCTTCGACCACCGCTGCCACGCCAAGGCTGGCAAAAATTCTGGAGAGCCCGACGCCTGGCGAAACTGCCACCACAGCAATTTGACCGTGGTCGATGGGTGTAAAACTGATTTTCTCGGGCTCTTTTTCTTTACGGTCTTCCATTTGGGCGATTAAATTTTCAATGGCCACCTTGGTCACGGTACCAATTCCCATGGTGTACTCAATGGGTTCGTAGCGCTTTTCGGTAGGAACATGGATGTGCATGCGGTACATGCCATCTCCCTCGCCAACTTGAATGGAAGTCCCTATTTCGGAAAGGTCGGTATAAAACTTGTCCAGGTCCAGGTCGTTGTTTGGTCGGAAATCCACCACAACCTCATAATCCTGTCCGGGTTCGACTTCTTCCATGGCACCATCCAGTTCCATCTGGGATAAGGGTTGTACAACCGCCGTTGATTCCAGCGGCATACCTTTGATGTATCGCAGCATGCCTTCCAGGATAATGAAAAGGCCTTTTCCGCCTGAGTCGACCACGCCAGCCTGCTTTAGGATGGGCAGTAAATTCGGCGTATTTTCGACTGATTTGTCAGCCTCGTCAATGATGGCTTCGAAGGCTTCCAGGTTGACTTCCAAACCGCGATATTTCTCTGCAGCAGCGGCAATATCTTTGGCTACCGTCAGAATGGTGCCTTCCACCGGTCTGACAACGCCTTTGTAGGCTGTATTCTTGCTCTCTATCAGCGCGTTGATCAGCGTTTCGCTGTTCATGGTCGGCAAATTGTCCAGTGTACGGGCAAAACCACGCCAGAGTTGCGAAAGGATTACGCCTGAGTTACCGCGGGCACCCATCAAAGCGCCGTGTGCAATCGAATGAGCGACTTTGCCGACGTTTGTTTCGGTGGACTGAATGATTTCGTTGTACGCGGCCTGCATGGTGAGCAGCATATTGGTCCCGGTATCCCCATCCGGGACGGGAAACACATTTAGGGAATTAACCAGTTGTTGATTGGCCTTCAGCCAGGTCAAGCCGGCTTCAACCAGTATCTTTAATCCCTGACCGTCTAAATAGGGTTTCTTAATAATATCGCGGCCGTCGCTCATAGCCGGGAAAAGAACGTCTGCGCCCATAACTCTCCTGAAAGCTCCAATAATCGTTTAATCCAGGTCGCTGATGCGCAACCCGCGTACATGAACGTTCACTGACTTTACTGGCAATCCGAGAGTCTTTTCAACCTGGTAGCGCACAGTATCAGCTACAGACGTAGCGACGCTCTTAATTCGAGTGCCGTATTCTATTACGATAAAAAGGTCAATTGTAATCCCATCCTTGGTAAAATCAACCTCGACTCCCAGGGTAGGATCTTTGACCAAAACCTGGGCAAAACCCTCCACGAGGCTTTTGGCAGCCAAACCGACCACACCATAAGATTCCAGGGCAGCCTGGTGAGCGATCGACGCTATCGCACGATGCGATATGAAGATGTTGCCCATTTGATTCGAATCATTCATGTTTGCTGTCCTCTTCAAATTTGTAACATTGCTGGTTGAAAAAAGATACGCACTGTGGTAGAATTCCCGTTCGCGTGTTGAAAAATGGCATTAATCACTTGCATTATCGCTTGAAAGGAAATCTTATCATGGCAAAATGTGAAAATTGTGGGAAAACCACCACCTTTGGACACAATCGCAGCTTTTCGCAGCGGGCTACTCGAAGGACCTTCCGCCCTAATTTGCAGCGGGTGAGCGTCTTCCAGGGCAACCGTCCTGTGCGCAAGCTGTTGTGCGCCCGGTGCATTCGTACTCTCGTCAAAACTGCATAATTTCAAAGGTTCACCATCAATATGCGGCGAAAGCCGCATTTTTAATTTAATTCCGCGCCTCGTAATGCGCGGACTCCGGCAGCAATACCGCCAGGGTACTTGAAAATAGCCGTCGCGGCAACGCAAATATTTGTGCCGGCAGCCTGGACGGCAGGAAGAGTCTCGGCTGTAATTCCACCGTCCACCTCGATCAACCCCTGGGGATTGAGGTTATCGAATAGCTGGCGCACCTCGTGGATTTTATCGACCACTTGCGGAATAAAATTTTGCCCTGAAAAACCCGGGTTGACCGACATTACCAAAACAAAATCAACATCGGGCAAAACCGCACTGATCTGGCTGACCGGCGTGCCCGGGTTGAGCACAATTCCGGGTCGGGCTCCCAGCAAGCGAATCTCCTGCAGGGTACGGTGAATATTGGGGTTGCCTTCGATATGAACACTGACACTATTGGCGCCTGCCTGGATGAACGCCGCGATATGCCGCTCGGGTTTCTCGATCATCAAATGGACGTCCAACGGCAGTCGGGTGATCTGGCGGCAGGTTTCAACGATGAATGGACCCATGGTGATGTTCGGGACAAAGTGACCATCCATCACATCAATGTGAATCCAGTCAACGCCAGCTTGTTCAGCCTGTTGAATCTGTCCGCGCAGGTCGGAAAAGTCAGCAGAGAGGATGGATGCGGAGAGTATCATAAGGCAGGGGCTCAAGGAGTGGGCGGATTAAAGGTGAACCAGATCCATAACCAAAAGGGAATCAACCCGCCGACCGCCACAATAGTTGCCAGCGCCAGTCCGGTTGTACCCCAGTCAATATTAAAACCCCCGTCTTCGATTTCAACGGCTTCGGCGGCCGGTCCAGCCGGATAATCCGAGGGGATGCGGACTGGTTGAGAGTGCGCCATAGCGGGTGATGCGTTATTTGGTGGCGACACTCGGACACTCTCGAGTGATTGCAGGAATCCGGAGAGCACACGGCCCAACTGGTCGGCTGTGCGGTAGCGGGCGGACGGCTCTTTCGCCATCACCTTCATGATGATCTGCTCCAATGCCACAGGAATATCCGGATTAAGGCGGCGCGGCGGCACGGGAACAGCCTCACGATGCAGGCGGGCAAGTTCAGCCGGGTCGCTGCTGTGAAAAGGCAAGCGCCCGGTAATCAGCTCATACAAGACGACACCGAGTGAATAAACGTCGGAGGCAGGCGAGGGCGCTCCACCAGAAGCCTGCTCAGGTGAGAAATACAACGGAGAACCCCAGACTACTTCATGTTTTTCGTCGGGCTGAATGGATGCCATGGCGCGGGCAATGCCGAAATCAGTCACTTTGACGCGTTGATCCGGTGCGACCAGGATGTTGTGCGGCTTGACATCGCAGTGGATCAGGCCGGCGCGATGCGCATAGCCAATTCCAGCGGCTGCCTGGATGATGATATTGACGGCTTCTTCGACCGGCAGACGCACCCGTTCTTTGAGGATTGTCTTCAAGTCGGTACCGGGTACATATTCCATTACCAGGTAAAGGCGGTCGGAATCAAAACCAAAATCATGGACGGTGACAATATTGGGGTGGGTGAGGTTGGCGGCAGCTTTTGCCTCGGTACGAAAGCGTTCGCGGAAAGCTTCGTCACGGGAATAATCCTGGCGCAGAACTTTGATCGCCACTGGACGTTCCAACATCAGGTCGCGGGCATGATAAACCACAGCCATGCCGCCGTTGCCAATGTTTTGGATGAGTTGGTAGCGATTGCCGAGGATAGGGGTAACGGTTTTGGATTCGTCCATGAGGATGTTGTTGAAATTATAACATAGGCGTAACCGGCTGTTCGTTGGGCATTCGGATATAATTAACCTACGGAGTCGACCATGCAAAATATACTGGCATACATCAAAAAGAAACCTCTGACGATTTTGCTTCTGGCTTTCTTGTTGGCGATTATTGCTGAATGGCAGCACTGGGGGATGATCTGGGTGTTCGGTCTCTCTGCCCTGGGCGTGATTCCTTTGGCTGCGTTTATCGGCGAATCTACCGAGGTGCTGGCAGTGTATACCGGCCCAAAGATCGGCGGGCTGCTGAATGCCACCCTGGGAAACGCGGCCGAGCTCATCATCACTTTGATCGCGATCAATGCCGGGCTGTTGGAACTGGTAAAAGCTTCCATCACTGGGTCCATCCTGGGCAATCTACTGCTGGTGATGGGTATTGCTATGATCGCCGGCGGACTCAAGAAC
>Ga0209521_10001592_pt1 | contig 18496 bp, 22 predicted proteins | sample Rifsed19ft4_FD_184016 | JGI IMG/M metagenome (GOLD analysis project Ga0209521, IMG submission 184016) | Soil microbial communities from Rifle, Colorado, USA - sediment 19ft 4 (version 2) | ecosystem: Environmental > Terrestrial > Deep subsurface > Rock core/Sediment | place: Rifle, Colorado...
GGGGCTCGGGATCCGTCCCGAGCCGGTCCGGGTGCGGCGATGCCGCAACCGCTGCGTGTTCTGCTTCGTCCACCAGCTCCCCAGAGGGCTGCGGCGAAGCCTCTATGTCAAGGATGAGGACGTTCGCCTTTCCTTTCTCCACGGCCAGTACGTGACCTTTTCCGACCTCACCGGGGAAGAGACCCAAAAGATTCTTCGTTACCGCCTCTCCCCGCTGTACGTATCGATCCACACCACCGACAACGCGCTCCGTCGGAAGATGCTCGGCAACGCGGAGGCCGCCGACATCCTGGGCGTGATGGAACGGCTGATCCGGGGGGGGATCCATCTCCACGGGCAGATCGTCGTCTGCCCCGGCATCAACGACGGGGACGAGCTGGAGCGCACCCTTCGAGCGCTCCTGCCCCTTCGGCCAGGGCTTGCCACCGTCGCCGTGGTTCCCGTCGGCCTCACCGCGCACCGGCGGGGATTGCCTCCCTTGCGGCCCGTCAGCCGGCGGGAAGCCGGAGAAACGCTGGCAATGTTGCAGCGAATCGGGCAGAGGTGCGGAACGGCGGGGGAGGAGCCGTTCGCGGTCGCGGCGGATGAGTATTACCTGATCGCGGGGGAAAGGATCCCCGGCCGGAAAGCCTACGGATCGTTCGCCCAGATTGAAAACGGAGTGGGCCTTCTCCGGCAGTTCCTGGATGGCGGGAGGGCCCTGTTCCGGAGGAAGCGCTGGGATCGGGCGGAGGGGGGCGGGACCGTCGTCACCGGCCTGTCCGCACGCAGGCATGTACAAGACTTTCTGGCCGAGTTTTCGCGGAGGTCAGGCGCCCGTTTCGACCCCGTGCCGGTGGAGAACCGCCTTATGGGCAGTAGCGTGACCGTGACGGGGCTTCTCGGGGGAAGGGACATCCTTGAAGCCTTGAAAGAGCGCAAGGTTTCGAGGGTTTATCTTCCGTCGGTCACCTTGCGGGACGCCGGCGACTTTCTCCTCGACAACGTCTCGCCCGGGGACATCGCGAAAGGAACAGGGGCCGAGGTCCGCCTCTTCGAGGCGACGCCGAGCGGTTTTTTCCGCGCGGTGTACAATCCGGAAATATCCATAATATAATTGACATTTTGGAGAAATGTCTGATATTTATAATCGTTCGACATCCCGGGGGGCGATTAGCTCAGATGGTTAGAGTACCTGCTTGACATGCAGGGGGTCACTGGTTCAAGTCCAGTATCGCCCACCATTTTCTCTCCCAGGCACGGTGGAACCTGTTTCGGCGAAGCGCCGGCCTGCCGGGGCGCGTGAAGGAAGACGAATGACCTTGTTGGAGCTTGCAAAAAAGGAGGGGAAGGCCAAGGTGGCGATCGCCGCCAGGGTCCAGGGGTCGCTTCTGGACCTTTCCCGCCCCGCCCCCGAGGACGGCGCCGTGCAGTGGGTAACCCCTGCGGACCCCGACGGAATCGAGGTCGTCCGTCACAGCACCGCCCACGTGATGGCCGCAGCGGTCAAGGAGCTTTTTCCGGACGCTTTGATAACGATCGGACCCTCCATTGAAAACGGCTTCTACTACGACTTCGACGTGGAGACCCCGTTTACGCCGGAAGACCTCGCACGGATCGAGGAGAAGATGGGAGAGATCGTCCGTTCCGACCTCCCATTCACTCGCGAAGAGGTGTCGAAGGAGGAGGCCAATCAGCGGTTCCCCGGAGAGCCCTACAAGGAGAATCTGCTGGCGGAGATCCCCGATGACGCCGTATCCCTTTACAAGGTGGGGAACTTCCTCGACCTGTGCCGGGGGCCACATGTTCCCAGCAGCGGAAGGGTCGGCGCCTTCAAGCTGATGAACACCGCCGGGGCGTATTGGCGGGGAGACTCGAAGAACCGGATGCTGACCCGGATTTACGGCTGCGCGTTCGCGACGAAAAAAGAACTCGACGCCCATCTCGCCCTGCTGGAGGAGATCAAGAAGCGCGACCACCGCAAGCTGGGGAAGGAGCTCGACCTCTACAGCGTGAACGAGGAAATCGGGGCGGGGCTGATCCTCTGGCATCCCAAGGGCTCCGTCGTGCGACGGGTCATGGAGGATTTCTGGAGGGACGAGCACGCGCGGGCGGGGTACGACCTGGTCTTTTCCCCCCACATCGCAAAGCTCGACCTGTGGCGGGTGAGCGGGCACCTCGACTACTACCGTCAGAGCATGTTCGGGGCGATCGAGGTGGAAGGGCAGGATTACCAGCTCAAGCCGATGAACTGCCCGTTCCACATCCAGATCTACAAGTCGAAGATGCGCTCCTACCGCGACCTGCCGATCCGCTACGCGGAGCTCGGGACGGTATACCGGTTCGAGCCCTCCGGCACTTTGCACGGCCTCCTGAGGGTCCGCGGATTCACGCAGGACGACGCCCACCTTTTCTTGAGTCCCGACCAGCTGGACGAGGAGATCTTCGCGCTCCTCGACTTCACGCTGTTCGTGCTCCGGCGTTTCGGATTCGACCGGTACGAGGTTTACCTCTCCACGCGGCCCGACCGGTACGCCGGCACGACGGAGAACTGGGCGAAGGCGGAGACCGCCCTGAAAAAGGCACTGGAGCGCAAAGGGCTCCTTTACCTGGTGGATCCCGGTGAAGGGGTCTTCTACGGCCCGAAGATCGACATCAAGATCAAGGACACGCTCGGCCGGGCGTGGCAGTGCTCGACCATCCAGGTGGATTTCAACAACCCGGAGCGGTTCCATGTGAGCTTCGTCGGAGAGGACGGATCCCCCCGGCAGGCGATCATGATCCACCGGGCGCTGATGGGTTCCCTGGAACGGTTCTTCGGGGTGCTCGTGGAGCATTACGCGGGAGCGTTTCCCCTCTGGCTGGCCCCGGTCCAGGTGGACGTCCTCCCCGTCACCGACCGCCAGGCCGACGCCGTCCGGGAAACGATCGCGAGTCTCCGCGCGGCGGGGTTCCGCGCCGAGGGAGATTTCCGCAACGAGAAACTCGGGTACAAGATCCGTGAATCCCAGTTACAGAAGGTCCCCTATGCGCTGGTCATCGGGGATCGGGAACTTTTGCTGCGGCAGGTCGCACCGAGAAGAAGGGGAGGAGAGCAGCTCCCCCCCATGTCCCTCGAGGAGTTTTTAGGGGTCCTCGGGGACGAAATGGAAAAAATCCCAACCTAAAGGAGGAAGCCATCAGCAAGGAATCCAGAATCAACGAGCAGATCCAGGTTCCGGAGGTGAGACTGGTAGGGGTCGAGAACGAACAGCTGGGAGTCGTTTCCACACAGGAAGCGCTGCAGAGGGCGCGGGCCCTCGACCTCGACCTTGTCGAGGTGGCGCCGACCGCGGCGCCTCCGGTTTGCCGGATCATGGATTACGGAAAGTTCAAGTACACGCAGAGCAAGCGCGAGCAGGAGGCACGGAAGAAACAGACCGTCATCCAGGTCAAGGAGATCAAGGTCCGGCCCAAGACGGACGAGCATGATCTGAACATAAAGATCAAGCACATCCGTAGATTCCTGGAGGAAGGCGACAAGGTGAAGGTGACCGTGCGGTTCCGCGGACGGGAGCTGACCTACGCCTCGCAGAGCGGCTTCGAGATCCTGAAGCACGTCACGGAGGCGATCGGCGACCTTTCCAAGATCGAATCTCCCGCGAAGATGGAGGGGAAGACGATGATGATGGTCGTCGCACCCACGGCCCACAAGAAAAAGCCCGTCGGCCAGCCCTCCCCCAAGCCGGCGGAAAAACAGGAGGGACGGTAATGCCGAAGATGAAGTCGAACCGGGGCGCGAACAAGCGCTTCAAAGCGACGGGAAGGGGCGGGATCCAGCGCGCCAAGGCGGGGAAAAGCCACATTCTCTCCACGAAGAACCGGAAGAGGAAGCGGGGGCTGCGGAAGTCTGCCCTCGTGAACCCGGCGAACGAGAAGTCGATCCGGCGCCTGCTGCCTTATCTCTAAGAGAAACCACGGAAGAGGAAACCCCAAATGCCACGCGTAAAACGAGCCGTACATTCCCACAAGAAGCGCCGCAAGATCCTCAAGGCGGCGAAAGGATTCCGCGGCGGGCGCGGGCGCCTGTTCCGCACCGCGAAGGAAGCGGTGGCGCGAGCGCTCCAGTACGCCTACCGCGACCGGCGCAACAAGAAAAGGGAGATCCGCTCCCTCTGGATCGTGCGGGTCAATGCCGCCGCCCGCGAAAACGGTCTCTCCTACAGCCAGTTCATGTTCGGCCTTTCGAAGGCCGGCGTCGATGTCGACCGGAAGGTCCTTGCGGACCTCGCGATCAACGACGCAGCGGCGTTCCGGGCGCTGGCGGAGACGGCCAGGGCCGCCATCGGGTAGAAAAGCGGGTACCGATTGCCGGACGCATTCGACCGGGTCAGGGAACTGTCGGAAGCCGGGCTGCGCGCGATCGACGCGGCAAGGACCGAGAGCGACCTCCTCGAGGCCAAGGGGCAGTACTTCGGGAAAAAGGGCGCGATTTCCGAGATCCTGAAGACGATCGCCTCCCTTCCGATCGAGGAGAAGAAGCGAATCGGCGCGGCGGCCAACGAGGCGCGAGGCGCGCTGGAATCCGCCTTCGATGCCCGCCTCGCCGGCCTCCGCGAGAAGGAGCGCCTCGCGAAAGAGGGGAAGGAACGGATCGACGTAACCCTCCCCGGCCGGGCTCCCGCCATCGGGCACCGGCATCCCGTCTCCCGGACGATGGCGGAGATCATCTCCATCTTCCAGCGGCTGGGCTTCTCCGTGCGCGGCGGGCCGGAGATCGAAAAGGACTATTACAACTTCGAAGCCCTGAACATCCCCAAGGATCACCCCGCCAGGGACATGCAGGACACCTTTTACGTGGACTGGCCGGGCGGGGATCTGGTCTTGCGGACCCACACCTCCCCGATCCAGATCCGCACGATGGAGACGATGCGCCCGCCGGTGCGCGTGATTGCCCCGGGGGCGGTCTACCGGTGCGACTCCGACGTCACTCACAGCCCGATGTTCCACCAGGTGGAAGGGTTTGCCGTCGATCGGAACACCACGATGGCCGACCTGAAAGGGCTGCTCACGGAGTTCTGCCGCATGATGTTCGGCCCCGACCACCCCCTGCGGTTCCGGCCGAGCTTTTTCCCCTTCACCGAGCCTTCGGCGGAGGTCGACATCCGTTGCGTCATCTGCAGGGGCGCAGGCTGCCGCGTCTGCAAAGACTCGGGCTGGCTGGAAATCCTCGGGTGCGGGATGATCGACCCGTCGGTCTTCGGATTTGTGGGATACGACGCGGAAGAACATACGGGTTTCGCCTTCGGCATGGGCGTGGAGCGCATCGCGATGCTGCGCCACGGCATCAACGACATTCGCCTGTTTTTCGAGAACGACATCCGCTTCCTATCGCAATTCTAGGGACGGTCCGTGAAAATTCTTTATTCCTGGCTCAAAGAATTCGTCGACACGCGGCTTTCCTCCGCGGAGATCCAGGATGCTTTGACGATGGCGGGGATCGAGGTTTCTTCCTGCAGGTTCCTTGGGGAAGGGCTCGAAAACGTCGTCGTCGCGAAAATTCTCGCGCAAGGACAGCACCCCAACGCAGACAAGCTTTCTCTTTGCCGCGTGACCGACGGCTCCAGCGAGTACGGCATTGTCTGCGGCGCCAGGAACATGAATCCCGGCGACGTCGTCGCGCTCGCCCGCATCGGTGCGAAGCTTCCCAACGGCGTGGAAATCAGGAAAGCGAAGATCCGTGGGGAGGTTTCGGAGGGGATGCTCTGCTCGGAGATGGAACTGCGCCTGTCGGAGGAGTCGGCGGGGATCCTGATCCTCCCCCCCGAAACCCCGGTCGGCAAACCCATGGCGGATGCCCTGGGGCTTTCGGACTGGATGCTGGAAGTGGAGATCACACCGAACAGGGGCGACTGCCTGAGCGTGCTGGGCGTGGCCCGGGAGGTCGCCGCCATCACCGGGGTGAAGGTCCGCCTCCCCTCCGTCGACCTCCGCGAGAACGGGCCTGCGATTTCAGACGCGGCCTCCGTGTCGGTGACGGACACGGAGCTTTGCCCCCGGTACTCCGCCCGCGTGATCACCGACGTGACGGTCGCTCCTTCCCCTCTCTTCCTGCGACGGCGTCTCGCCCTCTGCGGCATCCGCCCGATCAACAATATCGTCGACATCACCAATTACCTCCTTCTCGAACTGGGGCAGCCGATGCACGCCTTCGACCTCGACCGGCTGGCCGGTGGAACGATCGGCGTGCGCAGGTCGGGGGTTCCGCGGAAGTTCACCACCCTGGACGGCGGCGAACGGGACATCCTGCCGGAGATGCTTCTCATCTGGGATGGGGAAGGCCCCGTTGCGGTGGCGGGGGTGATGGGGGGACGGAACACCGAGGTGCTGCCCACCACTCGGCGGGTCCTGTTCGAGAGCGCGCATTTCGCCCCCGCCTCGATCCGCCGGACCTCCCGTCGACTGGGGTTGTCGAGCGAGTCCTCCTACCGCTTCGAACGAGGCGTTGACCCCGGCGGAACGATGTACGCCGCGGACCGCGCGGTTTCCCTGTTCTCACGATTCTCCTCCTTTTCGGTCGCGCGAGGGAGCTTTGACGTCGGGGGAGGGAAGGACTTTTCGCGCACGGTGACGTTTCGTCCTGCGAGGGCGAGCCGGATCATGGGCCGGGAATACACGGAAAAGGAATGCGGGGAGGTCTTTTCACGCCTTGATTTTGCCGTTAGGAAAGAGGAACCCGGCCGGTGGAGCGTAACCGTCCCTCCGCACCGGTTCGACATCGAACGGGAGATCGACCTTGTGGAGGAGGTCGCCCGCATCACCGGTTACGAAGAGATTCCCGTTACCTACCCCGAATCCGGGGCTCCCGACTTCTCTCCGGACGACCGCTTCGCGAAGCTCGTGGAAGACGCTTCGGAGTTCCTCCGGATGCATGGGTTTAACCAGGCCATCAACTTCTCCTTCGTTTCGGAGAAGGAGTGGGAGCGGTATGCGGCGCTTCTGGCCTTCGACTCGTCGGACGCCATCCGGCTCGAAAATCCGATCTCCGAAGACACAACGATGATGCGGCCCCACCTGTTGATGGGTCTGCTCCACAACGTGGCATCGAACGTGCGCCGCTTCATCGAGGACGTGCGGTTGTTCGAGGTGGGCAAGGCGTTCGGAAAGTCGCTCACGGAGGGCCATTTCGAAGAACCGCGTCTGGGGTTCGTTCTGTATGGCCGCAGACTGCCCGGCAACTGGAGCGGCGGGCAGGCCGCCGTCGACTTCTACGACGCAAAGGCTGTCGCCTCGTCTCTCACGGAATTTCTGGGCGCCGCCCCGTTCCATTTCATCCCCGCGGAATCTCGTCCGTTTCTTGAGACCGGAGTTGCCGCGGAAATATTGAAGGACGGAGAGAACGTCGGATGGGTGGGCGCGGTTCGCAGGGAGCTCGCGCAAGCGTTGGATATTCCGGGCATTGTATATTACGGGGAGATCCGGATCGGCGCAGCGACGGCTGTCAATCCTCCGGCGGCGCAGTACCGGGCGATGCCGAAGTTTCCTCCCGTTTTCCGGGATATTGCCTGCATCCTTCCGGTGCACGTACCCGTGGGGGATGTGCTGGCCATGGTTTCCGAGCTGTCCGAGGAAATCGAGTCGGCTGCGGTTTTCGACATCTACATGGGGGAGAAGATTGGCGAGGGGAACAAGAGCGTCGCGTTCCGGGTGAAAATTCAGCCCCCGGACAGAACCTTGACGGACGCCGAGGTTAATAGTATACATACCAAAATAGTAAAATTATTGGAGAATCGGTTCGGCGGGAAGATTCGAGCGTCGTAAGACTCGTCGGGAGGGAGGGTGGCATGACGAAGGCGGAGTTGGTCGAGATCGTCTACGAAAAGGTCGGCGGCCTGTCGAAGAAGGAGTCGCAGGACATCGTTGAAGCGATCTTCGACACCATGAAGGCCAACCTGAAAAACGGGGAAAAGATAAAGATCTCCGGCTTCGGCAATTTCATCTTGCGCGACAAGCGGCCGCGCAAGGGCCGCAACCCCCAGACGGGCGATGACATCCAGATCACCGCCCGGCGGGTTCTCACGTTCCGTCCAAGCCAGATACTGAAGGCTTACATTAACGACAAGAAGAACTGAAAGACCCCAGGGGCATGCGTGACGAGGCCCGGAATACCGGATAAGTTTTACTTCAAGATCGGCGAGGTCAGCGAGATCCTCGGCGTACAGCCATACGTCGTCCGGTTCTGGGAAACGGAATTTCATCTGACCCCGGCGAAAAACCGGTCCCGGCACCGCGTCTACAACCGGCAGGAACTGGAAAACCTCCTCGAAATCAAACGGCTTCTGTACGAAGAGAGGTTCACGATCGAGGGGGCGCGGAAGAAGTTGAAGGAACGCGTGAAGGAAAAGAGCAAACAGCTCAATTTGAATTGGGAAGAGAAGAATCACAAGGCTCTCCTTCAACGCCTGAAGAAAGAGCTGACAAAGATCCGGGAGATGCTCGAAAATTAAGCCCTCCGATCTCTCCAATTCCTTGCAGCCGCAGGATCCGACCCGAGAGAATCATCGCCCGTGGGGGTATTTCGTCGTTCTTTCCGATGAAAAAGACCACAAGGTGAAGCGGATCATCGTCTACCCGGGCAAGCGGTTGAGTCTTCAGAGACATCGCAGGCGCGCCGAGCACTGGTACATCGTCAGCGGAGAGGGACTGGTCACGCGCGACGAGGAACGGATCCCCGTGAGGGAGGGAGTCTCCCTGGACATCCCGCTGGGCGCGGTCCACCGGATTCAAAACTCGGGCGGATCCCCGCTGGTCTTCATCGAGGTACAGCGGGGCGAATACTTCGGGGAGGACGACATCGAACGGATCGAGGACGATTTCGGCCGCGCCTGATGGTACGATGGATGGGGTAGAATTGGCGTGACATCGCCATAAAGGACGGATAAGATGCATTCCCTGGGTCGGGGCGTAGCGCAGCCTGGTAGCGCACTTGCATGGGGTGCAAGGGGTCGCTGGTTCAAGTCCAGTCGCCCCGACCAACTTTTTCCCGGTTAGACCCTCCTGGACGGCCTTGAAGAAATCTCCGCCCAACATCCTGGTGTGCAACGATGATGGAGTGCGCTCGGAAGGGATTGTCGCGCTCGCGGATGCGCTGCGCGAGCTGGGCACGGTGTATGTCGTCGCGCCAGACCGTGAACAAAGCGCGGCCAGCCACGCCCTGACCCTTTCTCACCCGCTCCGGATCGAGAAGATCGGCAACCGGGTATACGCCGTGGACGGTACTCCCACCGACTGCGTAAATCTTGCGGTGAACGGCATCCTGCGGAAGAAGAAGATCGCCCTCGTGGCCTCCGGAATCAACAAGGGGGCGAACCTGGGGGATGACATCACCTACTCGGGGACCGTGTCGGCGGCGATGGAGGGAACGATCCTGGGGATCCCTTCGATCGCGGTTTCGCTCGCGTCCCGCAACCATTTCCGGTTCGACGCCGCGGCGGAATTCGCCCTGCAGGCCGCGCGAAAGGTTCTGCGGCACGGCCTGCCCAAGGACACTCTCCTGAACATCAACTTCCCCGATCTCCCTGCGGAAGAGGTCCGGGGAGTGCGGATCACCTGCCAGGGAAAGCGCATTTACGAAGACTCCATCGTGGAGAAGCGGGACCCGCGGGGAAGAAAGTATTACTGGATCGGGGGGGACAGCCTCCGGAGCGAAGAGATGCCAGGGTCCGACCTGGAGGCCGTGGAGCAGAACTGGATCTCGGTGACCCCCGTCCATCTCGATTTCACCAATTACGCTTCCATGCGGGTCCTCCGCCGATGGAAATGGTGAGCGAGTCCTTCGCCCTTCTTCGCCATCGCATGGTGGTGGAGCAGATCAAGGCCCGCGGAATCCGCGACGAACGGATCCTCGCCGCCATGGAGGATGTTCCCCGGCACCGTTTCGTTCCTCCACACCTTGCCACCAGGGCGTATGAAGACGGCCCTCTTCCCATCGGCGAGGGACAAACGATCTCCCAGCCGTACATCGTTGCGGAGATGACTCAAGCCCTGCGCCTGACGGGGGCGGAAAAAGTGCTGGAAATCGGAACCGGATCGGGATACCAGACGGCCATCCTTTGCCGTCTGACGCGGGAGGTGGTCAGCATCGAGCGGTTTTCCGTCTTTTCCGCTTCGGCGGAAGGGGTTCTCCGGGAACTGGGCCTGGAAAACGTTCGCTTCCGCGTGGGGGACGGAACGATGGGTGTTCCCGAAGAGGCTCCCTTCGATCGGATTCTGGTCACTGCCGCTGCGCCCAGGGTCCCGGTTCCGCTGTTCGAGCAGCTCGGCGAAGGCGGCATACTGGTGATTCCCATCGGGGGGAGATGGGAGCAGGATCTCGTCCAGGTGTACAAAAAATCCGGAAAAGCCATAAAAGAGTTCCTCGGCGGATGCCGTTTCGTTCCTCTCGTCGGGCGATGCGGGTTCGCCGAATAACCCGCCTGGCCGTCTTCCCCTGGGTGGTCGCGTTCCTTCTTGCCGGATGCGCGGCGGGACGGGTCGTCCATCCACGCACGGAGCCAGGAGGGACCGTTTACCGCAACTTCCAATGGCCGGTCTCGGGAACAGTGGCATCGGGTTTTGGCGGAAGGGGGAGCCGACAGCACAACGGGATCGACATTCTCGCGACGGAAGGGAAGCCGGTTCGCGCGGCGGAAACCGGAGTCGTCGTATACGCCGGCGACGGAATGCGGGGATTCGGAAACACGGCCGTGCTGGACCACGGGGGAGGAACGACGACGCTATACGGACATTTAAAGGAGATTCATGTAAAATCGGGCGATATCGTCGCGGCCGGATCGGTGATCGGCGCTGTCGGCAGAACCGGGAACGCCACGACCTCCCATCTCCATTTCGAACTGCGCATGGAGGGCAAGTCAGTAGACCCCTTGAATTTTCTTCAAAGGACGAACGAGCCCCGATGAAAGCGCTCAAAAAACGGATACGGAACATCCAGGACTTTCCCCAAAAGGGGATCCAGTTCAAGGACATCACGACGCTCTTGTCGGATCCCGCCTCGTTTCAGCGGGCCATCGATCTTTTGGCCCACCGGCATTTCGCCAAAGGCGTCGAAGCGGTCGTCGGCGTGGAAGCCAGGGGTTTCGTCATGGGGGCTGCGATGGCGTACAAGCTCGGCATCGGAGTCATCCTGGTGCGAAAGCATGGGAAGCTGCCCTACAAGACGGTCTCCGCTATCTATGACCTGGAATACGGCAAGGACCGGCTGGAGATCCACGAAGACGCCGTACGCCCGGGGATGCGGGTGATCGTGGCGGACGACGTCCTTGCCACCGGCGGGACAATGGCGGCCGTGGTGGGACTGCTGGAACGACTCGGGGCGGAAATCGTCGAGTGCTGCTTTCTCGCAGAGCTGACCGGCCTGAAAGGCAGGGACAAATTGAAAGGGCAGAAGGTGTTTTCCCTGCTAAAATTTACCGAATAGGGAAGCGGACAGAACGGTCGAAACGGAGCCCCCGTAGCTCAGGCGGACAGAGCAGCGGTTTCCTAAACCGCGTGCCGGGTGTTCGAGTCACCCCGGGGGCGCCAGCTTCTTCTGCTCCCTGCCGAGGAACCTCTCGACGTCTTTCCGCCGGAAACGCCACTGGCTGCCGCTCTTGTATCCTTTGAGGACCCCTTTGCGGGCAAGGTCGTTCACGGCGTCGGGGCTCATGTCGAGCAGAATCGCCAGATCACGTGTTTTAAGGATGCTGGGCATCGTTTCCACGTACAGGAGCTCCCGCATTAGCCTTTGTGCCTTATTACGCCGGGAAAATAACATACCGTTATAAAAATGTAAAGGAAATGATGTGTTGAGGGTTTTTCTCTATTCTATCGCTGGGATACTGATCCTGCTCCTGGATAGTATCCTTCTCCGTGATCTTCCGGCGCAATTGGCTATTTTTCACACGGGAGAGGAGGGGTGGATTCTTCTGGGGGGAGCGTTGGCCTATCTGATCGCACACGTGTTCCTTCGGAAGCCGGAGCGGATGTACCTCTGGGCACATGAGTTTTCCCACCTGATCGTCGCCAAGCTGTTCTTCAGGAAGGTCCATTCTTTCCACATTACTTCACGGGACGGCGGGAAGGTCGTGATCGACCGTACGAACGTGGTGATCGATCTTGCGCCCTATGTTTTTCCCCTGTACGGCATGGCGGCTTGTGCCGCCGCTGTTTTTCTCAAGAGCTTGTCACCTTGGGTACCGGACCTGTACCTGGCGCTGGCTTCGTTCCTCTTCACGATGCACGTACTTTTTTCCGCGGAAGGGTTCATCAAGGGGCAGCCGGACGTGAAACGGAACGGGCGCCTTTTCTCCGGAGCGGTCGTCCTGCTCTGCCTTCTGTTATGGGTTCCCTGCTTGCTGGCGCCGGGCGCGGCCTCCGGATGGAAGGGGGCGGTCGCCACGTATCGCGGGTGGTTTATCGCGGCCCATCTGACCGCGCGCAGGCTGGTTCTTTACGGGTTGTCCTTTTTTTAGGCGGGCCCCCCCGCATCTCCGCTCTTTTTCCCTGTCTTCCTAAACTTTTATAGGGATTTGGCGTAATATTTAGGAGATGACTAAGAGGTATCGTCAACCGTGAAGATATCCGTCTGGAAGAGGCTGAAGGCTCCCGGTCGAAAGAGCGACCTCATCCTGGCCGCATTTCTCCTTCTGCATTTCATTTCCTATGAATTTTCCAACCGCTCCTTAAGCGAGGCTATCGAGCACCTCATCTCCGCGATCTTTTTTCTCTGGGTGTATCTGAGTTATCTCAAACCGGCCGACTATGCCGCGGATCTGATCTCCGATACCTTGCAGAGGCACGGAGACGCAATTCCCCCGACGTCCGATCCTCTCTTGGTCGCCGAGACCGCGAGGGACCGGATGGACCGGTATTCCACCGAGCTGTCCAAAAAGAGGATTGAACAGCAGGCGATGATGGACAAACGCCTGGAAGACCAGACGAAAGCCAACCAGGACCTGCTCACCCATCACCGATACACCAAGAAAATGCTCCAGTCCTTACGTACCGAAGAAGTTTTCGAAACCCTCGTGAAAGGGGTCCGGGACGGACTCGGCTTTCATGGCGCGGCATTGGGGGTGATCGACCGGGAGGGGTATCTCGTGTTCCATGAAGACGCCGATCCGGATGGAGGAGCGCTGATCCGGATCCCCGGCTGGAACGGGAATTCCCTCCTGGCCCGCACGATCTGGAGCGGAAATTATCTCCTGTACCCGTCCCTGAATGAGCACACCCACGTTCTTGAGGACCGTACCCTGCTCGGTGAGGGGACCTCCTTTCTCCTCCCGTTGATACGGAAGCATGGAAGGAAATGCTCGGAGGTGAAGAGCTGCGGCAATGTCGACTGCTCCTCCTACCTCTCCAGTAACCCCCGTTGCTGGGTCGATCACAGTGAAGATTGCACCGGTAACAGCCACGTCCCGCCGGAAGAGAGGAAAAGGGCCTGCGTCCAGTGCGAGATGTTCTTGCCGATCTCCCTGCTGGTTCTCCGCAGCCGGCCCGAGTCGCGGAAAATATCGCGGGAAACCATCGTCCCGGTGGTGACCCTCGCCAACGAGGCGTCCATGGCGCTCGAGATGGTGGAACTGCACGAAAACCTGCGGAAGATGTCGATCACCGACGGGTTGACGGGGCTTTTCAACCACCGGGAATTCTACCAGCAGCTTCGGCGGGAGCTGGAGAGGGCGAGGCGTTACCGCCATACGGTCTCGCTCCTTATCATTGACGTTGACAATTTCAAGAGATACAATGATAAGTTTGGCCATTTGGCGGGGGATCTTGCGTTGAGGAAGATCTCCGACCTGCTGCGCCACTGCGCGCGCACGACCGACATCGTCGCCCGTTACGGAGGCGAGGAATTCGCGGTGATACTCCCGGAATCGACCTCCTCCGGCGCCCTGATGCTGGCCGAGCGCATCAAGACCGAAGTCGCGATCCACAATTTCCTTCCTCAGGTCCCCGGGGAAGTCCATCTGACCGTGAGCATCGGGATCTACACCGCGGAAGAGGGAGCGGTCACGGAGGACCAGATCGTCAGTTACGCCGACCAGGCCGCTTACAGCGCCAAGGATGCAGGAAAGAACTGCGTCGTCGTGAAGACCCATGCTTGACCGGAAGGGGCTGGAGATCCTCGAGGAGGAGCGCCTGGCGAAGTACGCCGTCAAGAGCGGACAGTCCCGCGGCCGAAAAACCCCCGAGCCCGAGGATCCGTTCCGATCCGTCTTCCAGCGCGACCGGGACCGGGTCATCCATTCCGCCGCCTTCCGGCGGCTCGAGTACAAGACGCAGGTGTTCGTCAACCATGAAGGCGACCACTACCGAACCCGCCTCACGCACACCATCGAGGTTTCGCAGATCGCGCGATCGATTTCCCGCGCACTGAGGCTGAACGAGGACCTGACCGAGGCGATCGTGCTGGCCCACGACCTGGGACACACCCCCTTCGGACACGCCGGGGAACGGGTGATGGCCGAGCTGATGGAAGGGGAGGGGGGATTCGAGCACAACCTGCAGAGCCTTCGCGTAGTCGACGTCCTGGAGAAGCGATACCCCAGGTTCGACGGCCTGAACCTCTGCTTCGAGGTCCGCGAGGGGATCTGCAAGCACAGCTCGGACTACGACCATCCGCCGGACATCTCCGAATTCGGATCCCCCGGGTATCCCTGCCTCGAAGCGCAGGTAGCCGACATCGCCGACGAGATCGCCTACTGCAATCACGACGTGGAGGACGGCCTCCGGTCGGGGATGCTCACTTCCTCATCACTCGAATCGGTCGAGCTCTGGCGTGAAGCGCTGAAAAGCGTTCTGGAAATAGATCAAGTAAAAGATGAGGATATATTGAATTCGAGAACGATATCATTTATGATATCGTCTCTTACCAAGAACCTGATCCGGACGACTTTCGACCGTTTGATGGAAAACAGCATCGGGTCGCCGGAAGATGGGCGGAAATGCAGGGTAAAATGCGTTTCCTTCGACTCCGTGCTTGCCGGCAGGAAAAGGGAACTGAAAGAATTTCTCTTAAGGGAAATGTACGGGAACTACCGGGTGATCCGCATGGAGGAAAAAGCGCGCCGCATCATCGGAGATCTTTTCGGCGCCTACTGCAACCGTCCCGAACAGCTCCCCCCGCACATCTTCTCGCGCGTGAAGACCGAAGGGATCAAGAGGGTCGTCTGCGACTATATCGCCGGCATGACCGACCGTTATGCCATGGAAGAGTACCGGAAGCTCTTCGACCCGCTGGCAAGAGTCTAGGAGCGGGAATGACCGGTAAAGATGAATTCGATAACCGCTTCAAGAAGGCCATCGAGAGGAATTTTGATGAAAGTGCCGGAATCTACGATGCTTTCGAGGAAAAGCACCATCTCTTCGAGACTCTTTCAAACCGGCTTTGCGAGCTGATCGCCCCGTCCGTGCCGGAAAGGGTGCTGGATGTCGGGTGCGGAACGGGCATCTCCACGCTTGCGCTATACAAGGCAATTCCCCGGTCACCCATTGTCTATGCGATCGACATCTCCGATGCGATGCTCGTTCGGGCAAGGGAACGCTGCAAGGGGTTGCCCGGCATCTATCTCGTCCGCGGCGACGCCGAGCAGTTGTCCTCCTATTTTCAAGAAAAGTTCGACGCCGTGTTTTACACCGCATCGATTTTTCTCATCCCAAAATTCGGCGATTCGATCATACAGGCGTGCAGCCTGATCACTGCCGGGGGAGTCCTGGCGATCAGCTTTTATGTTGGACTGTTCGACGACGAGCAACAGGACGCAATTCCACTTGTCTTTCCCGGCATGAAGTACCAGTACGGCGCGGTGGCGTATCCGGAGCTCCTGGAATGTCTATCTGCGCAAAAAGCGTTCCGCAGCACGGAGGTCGATTTCCACTTCGAGATCAGCCGGGAGTTCCTGTTCGACTTTCTGAGTATCCCGGCGCAGTCCGCTGGACTGTTTCCAAAGATTCCTTACATCCAGCGGATCCCGATGGTCCGTGATTTTTGCGACAAGCTGGCGACGGAGGTGAGCCCGCTGTTCATGGGCTGGAAATTCGTGATTTCACGGAAGCGGTAGTTTTTCTCATTTTCGTCAGTCTATTTTACATAATATACATTATCAGACGTTGAGCATCTGAAAAACAGAATACTAAAACCTAAACCCCTGTCAACAATATTTTTTCCATCCCATTTGGATTCTTTGACCTTACTTCTAACCTCTCAATTCTTATTTCCTTTCCACATTTCTTACAACTTTTAGGAAGGTATATTTTTATACAATTTTCATATCCAACACGGTGAACAACCTCAAAAGACCTACTTCCCAATAAATTTCCCTCCATGCAGCTTGGACACATCACCCAATATTCCATTACTTTCATATCGGAGATCCGCCCCTAAAACTTTAGGGACAACTCAAATTATTCCTGCAATCATGCGTTAATATCCAATGAAATATTGACCAGGACAACAATTTGCTTCTTTCACCACAGATCCTACATATTAAATTATAGTCATTCAGGTCTTTTATGTATCTTTTTATGAATTTCATGCACCTATCTCCTTTTTCAACAGGCAGCCATTCTTACAGTCGCCTTTAGGACAATCAGGAAGCCTACATGCCATATATTCAACAGGATTTTGTATTTCAGTAGTACCAGGGAACAATATAACATTTCCCTGCGCCGTGCGTCCCTCCGGTACGCACGGCCTCATAATCCCCGTATAATCCGGGATCACATCATTTTTAAAAACAGCCCAGGAATCATAATACTTGAATACGTCCATATCAGGCCGAAGCCATTCCCTTTTAAGAATTGTCTCCTGGTCTTCATAGAACCAAGTTACGACAAATCCTTTCGGAATCGGGAACAACCAGGTTCGATAATGAATTGTATTTCTTAGCCTGATATAGTATTGAGTCATTTCCCTCAATACCCCATCAACCTTTGATATCGCTTGAGTTATATAATAAAGATCCGTCCTATACTTTCGATGCTGTGTAAAAAAGAAAATCAATTCCTTTCCTGTTTTTTGCCAATCCCTTGAAAAGAAATCCAGCATTACCTCATCAAGCATTATTAAGCTATTCATTAGATCCCTTTTCGGAATCTCCCAAAATCTTTTAAGATCCTTTGTCCTTAATATCTTGAAATTCTCAAGCGTTTTATATCTACTTATTTTCCCCTTTGTCTTTTTTTCCAGATGCCAGGCATAACTCCTTACTGAAAAATTCTCCATGTTTGTAATAACTTTTTTATCCTGTTCCAACGCCTCCAAAATTAGCTTTGTAGCATAGAAACTTTTTCCGGAACCAGGCTTTCCCTCTAAACCTACTATCATTTAATCAACTCCGTCCGGATGACTACCCCAGAAATCCCTGGCCTCGTCCGATGCACCCGACTCGTCATAGTCATAGTCATCATCTTCATGCTCGTGGTGATCCTCAACGAAAATTACATGCCATATCTGATACCCCACATAAAGCCCCAGGAAGATCCCAAACGCCGGTCCCGCAGCCCCTACGGCCCAACCAGCTGCACTCTGAACAACTCCCCCGAGCGTAGTCCACATCGCTTGAATAAATGCATCCCCGTACACCTTTCACCCCCTTTAGGCCAGTCGAACAAACTTTAATAGAGGTCTTACCCATGTAACCATTCCATAGTAAGCAACATATATGACTATTATTTCAAACAGGTCAGTTACAGGGAAATATTGATTTACCGTACTAATCGCAGAAGCAAGAAGATTTACGGCATCGCCATGACTCCATGTATAGTCAGGTAAAAGACTTACCACAGCAGCAGCAAGCCAGAACATTATATCTAGGAACTTATCTAATAAATAACTCATAATTGTGTAACCCTCCGAATCATTATAAGCGTAAACATCGCCCACATTCCAACTGCCAGAATAGTTCTAACTGTTCCAAAGAAAGAAGCAATCGTAGGATATTGCATCGGATCTACAACCCAATGCTCACCTGTAGGAAGAATTATGTCCGGAATTATAGTCGTTCCACCTTGGGGAACATTCACATTTGCGATCCCCGCCATGAACGAAAACGGAAATTTCGTTAAACATAGATTCTTTAAATTCGTCATTCTTGTAGTAATTGTTTGTTCTGTAGCTACTGTTTGCGATATATTATGAACTTCCGCAGCCACATTATCCAATTTTGTTATCTCTGACTGTATACCTTGTGCTATATTATCCAAACTTGCAGTCTGACTATTTATTCCCGTTACCACATTATCCATTTTCCCTGTCATATTTTGTATGTTTGTATTAACACTCTGCATGCCAGATGCAACACAATCAGTTGCCGTTTTAACTTGATCCGTTGACGTTTTGATTTGATCTATTCCTGTTTTAATTCCCACCAAATTTGAAACATAATTCATAATGGATTGTAACAGCCCTACTGTTTGCGCCTCTCCAAGACTCACCGTATTATCCGTAGGAGCCGCAGGAGATCCCGCTTGGACCCCTGCATCTGTTATCGCTGTTGCC
>Ga0209521_10001597_pt1 | contig 18481 bp, 25 predicted proteins | sample Rifsed19ft4_FD_184016 | JGI IMG/M metagenome (GOLD analysis project Ga0209521, IMG submission 184016) | Soil microbial communities from Rifle, Colorado, USA - sediment 19ft 4 (version 2) | ecosystem: Environmental > Terrestrial > Deep subsurface > Rock core/Sediment | place: Rifle, Colorado...
AAAAACCCAGCCACTGTCAGAACCGTCGCCAAAATCAAAAAAATAACGCTCAATTCGCCCATCATCACCTGACTTGGACGCATTAAAAGTAACCGCTTCGTTAACAGCCAACAAACTCTTATCCGCTTCCAACAATGCAAAGGGTCGCTCATTAGCCACTGCACTCAAGAGAAACGGCGTGAAATCCAAATCCACGCCATTGCCGTCCACAGGATTCCCCTTTCCACCAGGGTTTAGAGCTGGGTGATATGGACCGCTGGCGTCACCCCAGAAATTGAACTCCGCATTCACAACAGCCTCGTCAGTAACGTTCATCCCGTAAACATTGCCATAAATGTCGTTCATGCCAGCAACATTATACGTGTCACCAGTAACATTGACCCCGTAACCATTGTACGAAATCGAATTCCCTGCAATCTTGGTTTTAACCCCCTCCTCAACAGGTCTCGACCGTCCTCCAGAAATAAAAATCCCAAAACCCACATTCTCAGAAATGACGTTCTCAGACACCAGCACATCAAACTCAGAACTCACATGGTGGAAATTTGCGTAAACATAAAGCCCAGCTTGGTTGAAAACCACTCGATTACCTAAAACAGATGCATTGTAAATGGAGCCAAACCACGGTCCACCGCTGTACAAGTAGATCCCATCAAAATTGTAAGCCACAGTATTGTTCGAGATCACGACATTCAGAATTCGACTTATGTCATAATCAAAGAAGCCCGCCCAAATGAAAAAGTACAAACCCCGCCCATTGTGAACAACATTGTTGCCAATGATCGCCACATCTGAAATAGTTGCACCTCGCGTGGCCCACGCCTCAAGACGAATCCCATTCTCATTATGCTGAATTACACTATCGACGATGCTTAGACCCGAGACGATGTCACCGCTACTTGACACACCGTTTCCATTGATTTCGATCAGCGAATCTCTTATGTTAACATGATTTCTGCCTTCGACATGGACGCCGCTGATCAGACAGTGGGCGATTTTGGAGCTTTCGATTTCAGCTGTTCCCAGACTTTGCACAGTAATCCCGTACCGGGCATATTCCACGACTGCGTTTCTCATTTGAAATCGCTCGTTTTGTGTGCCGTTGAATTTTATTGTGCCCCAGTCTCCTGGCGTCGGTTGAGGCTTGCCTGACGTGAAAACTATAGAGCTGGTCTCGGTTCCGAGGGCTTGCAGACTTCCGCTCACTATCAGAGAGTAGTTGCCTTGAAACTTGATTTCAACCCCGGGTTCGATCGTGAGTGTGGCACCGCCCTCTACGAGGATGTCGCTTGTGATTATGTAAGGGCTGCCAGAAACCGTCCACGTAGTGTTTTGGGATATTTGAGCTCCAATCAAACCTGAGCTCAGGCCAGCTGCATTCATGAATAGGGGTACGCCGGCAAGAGAGCTGAAGAGCAACGCAGCCTGCAAGATTAACAAAACTGGTTTCATGACTTTGCTTGGAATCGACATTGGTCAGCCTTCAGCCTACCATAATTCACTGTGGATTCCGCGGGTATTATTCTTAGCGACGCAAGAGATCGTCATCGCTAGGCTGGCTTCCGATGGCTGTTTATAGATTTGTTTAAATGGTTTCTCTCGAAAGCAATATTTTTGGAGGTTGCAACAGTGAAGAGGTTGCCGATTCTTGTTGTTAATCTGCTGATTCTGGTTTGTGTTCTTCCCTCGGTGTTTGTGAAAGCTGCGGCTGATGGCACGTTTAGTGGTCCAATGGACGTGGCTCAGGTTGCGCCAAATCCGGTTGTCGAGACCAACTCGACTAGTTTGATAGTTTTGGTTCTTGTGAATTCTACAATTTATGGTGGTGTTGAGGCGTCGTTGATGCGGTACAGGGCGGATTTGGTTGGCTTCGGTTTTGAGGATGTTAAGGTTTTGAACTGGTCAGAGCCGAATCCTGCTCTTATCCGGGGGACTTTGCAGGATTTCTATTTGAATAGTAGCTTGGCTGGGGTGCTTTTGGTTGGCGATTTGCCCGCTGCTGAGTATGAGATGTTCACTGAGTGGGATTATGAAAGGTTTCCAATGGATTTGTATTACATGGACCTAGACGGCAACTGGACCGACAGCGACAGAGATGGCATATTAGATACGCATTCCGGGAGGAAAGTGGCGCCTGAGATTTGGGTTGGCAGAATAAAGGCTTCGAACTTAGGGGAGGACGAGGTTTCGTTGGTGAACAACTATTTTGCTAGGAATCATCAGTACCGGTCAGGTTTGCTTTCGGTTCCAAAGAGAGCGTTGATGTACATTGACGATGACTGGGCTGATTACGCGACCATGGATAGTTACTCTCTGGGTCTGTTGTACGATAACGTCACTGAGGTTTTTGATAAGCGAACTACCAGTGTGGCTGATTTCAAGGAGCGACTGAATCAAGGTTACGAGTGGATTCATTTGCGCGCTCACGGCGATTGGAAGCAGACTGGTTTTTTGGTGCCCGGCGAAAGTGGTGGTCTGATTTATTCAACCGAATATAAGGCTCTTAATCCTCAGGCATTGTTTTATCAGCTGTTTGTGTGTTACGCCGCTAGGTTCACTGAGCCGAACTATCTCGCGGGTGAGATTGTGTTCAACACGGATTCTGCATTGATGGCTATTAGCTCTACGAAGCTTGGCGGCATGTTGATGTATTGGACTTTTTATGAAGCTTTAGCGAACGGCAAAACTGTTGGCGACGCTTTCAAAGAATGGTTTGTCAAGTGGGGAGAAGGGAAACTTTCGATTTCTAGTAATTGGATTGGCAGAAAATGGTTCTATGGATTAACTGTTATTGGTGATCCGACGCTTAGGCTGCGTTGGCTTGGGGAGAAGGAAATTGCAGATTTGCAGAGAAGGGAGGAGGAGGTTATTGACGATTTGCCGCTTGTTCAAGGGCTGTTTGAGCAGATTGAGAATTCGGAGTCAAGTTACGATTCGTTGAACGCGCAGTATAATAATTTGAAGGATTCTCATTTGGCTTTGCGTTTGACTTATGACGGAGTAATCGTTCAGTTGGGTGATATTCGTGATTTGGTGTATTTCTTTCTGTTAGTCGTTGGCGGGCTTGCGGTTTCCAATGTGTATTTGGTTAGGACGAGGCCTAAACCTAAGAGGTTAAATTTGGATTAGTGCATGTGTCTTCGGTTTGGTGGGTGGGAGATTGGTGTGGGTTTCATGAGTTGCAGAGCTGTTCGCTTGACCCTTGTGCTGTGTCTTGGTTTGTCTATGGCGTTTGCTGGTTTCCTGACTAGTTTCGTTGTTGCTGAACCTGTTGAGCGTGTTGTTGGGGTTCAGGTTGGAGCTTGGGTTAAGTATGGGGGTTTTTTGGCTTTGTGGGATTCTGAGAATCCTGCGGCTTATCCGACGTTGGATATTTTGGATATTAACAATACTCTTTCGGTTGTTAATACTGTGCTTAATGTTTCTGGGTCTGCGGTGACTTTTGATGTTTCGACTCGTTATAGGAATGGTAGTGTTGTTTCCAGTGTGGTGGAGGTTGATGTGCGGACTGGTGTGGGTGAGGGTAATTTGACTTTTGTGTCTGCTGGGCTTGTTGCTGATGACAGGGTTTATACGTCCGGTGAGTTGGCGGTAGCGCGTGTTAATTCAACTATGCTTAGTGGGTTTGCTGGGGTTTTTAGGGAGACGAATTTGTTGAATGTGACTCAGACGTCTATTGGGCTTGAGAGTTCGTCGGCGTATTGGGCTGAGTATTTTTGGGATAGGTTGACGGGTGTTTTGGTTAGGCAGTTTTGGAGTTTGGCGTTTGTGGATGAGGAGGGGTATTTGACTGTGGCGTCGGTTGAGTATGAGTTGGTTGACAATAATGTGTGGTTTGGCGTTTCTGACAGCGTTGTTCCTGTGGCTGTTGCTGGTCCCGATGTGGCTGGTGAGGTGGGCGTGGCTGTGGGTTTTGATGCGGGTGGTTCGCGGGATAATGTGGGCATTGTTAACTTTGCTTGGAGTTTTGGTGACGGTTCAACTGGTACGGGTCTTACGGCGTTTCATGTTTATGGTAAGGCTGGGGTTTATAATGTGACTTTGAGTGTTGAGGATGTTGGTGGTAATCGTGTTAGTGATGTTTTGGTTGTGACGGTTAAGGAGGTTTCGGGTGGGTTTTTGTTTGTGTTGCCTTGGTTTGTGCCGCTGGTGGTTTTTGTGGTTGTGTTGGTTTTGGTTTTGGTGTGGGTTCGGTTTAGGCGTCGGCGTCGTTGATGTTTGTGCGCTGTTTTGCCGTGGCTAGAGGGTTATCTTGCTGCTGGAAAATTTTTTTGTATGGTGAGCGGTGCTGTTCTGTTTGTGTTTGTGGTTGTGTTTTTTGTTCTGATTGTTGATTTTCTCTCTGTTTAGTGTTGGTTTGTGGTGCGTTTCAATGTTGGTATGCGTGACGTTTCATGTTGGTTAGCGTGACGTTTGCGTATGTTGGTGGCTCTGCGGGAAAAGAAATTTCAAAAGAAGAAGGCGGCTTTTCCCTTTAGCCTTCTTCTACCACGCTGCGGCTGAAGCTGTATGGATGTCGTCGTCAGTCTGTTCCGGGTGACGTCAACGAGTCTGGGCGGTGTTTTTTGGGGTCTGTTAGGGTTTTTGTATGGTGCTCTGGGTTCTGTTTGCGCCCTGTCTTGCGTCAGGTTTGGGCGTGGCTTCGTCAACAATGTCAATGGAGTGGGTTTCTGTTTCAGGTGTTATTAACTTCCGCTTAGAAACCGTAATAATACCGAGCTGGTGTGCTTTGTGCTTGGGGTGGGTTTATGTTTTTTAGTCTCGTTTTGCTTTAGGTTTGGCTTCGGTTCTTGGGGTGGTGTGGCGTGGTGGTTGAGGTTGTGAGGAGGCGGGTGGGCGGTTCGAGGGCTGGTTCTGTGGGTATGTTTGCTTTTTCGATGGTTTGTGTTGGGCAGGTGTTCTCTTTGCTTGGCACTGCTATGAAGGGTTTTGCGTTGGCGGTGTGGGCTTGGGAGGTTACGGGTCAGGCGACTGCTTTGGCTGTGGTGGGTTTTTTTGGTTTTGCGCCTGTGGTGTTGGTTAGTCCTGTGGCGGGTGCGCTTGTGGATCGTTGGAATCGAAAGTTGACTATGATGTTGAGTGATTTCGGATTGAACAGAGACATCAAACGAAAGAAGTTAGAAAGCGAGTGAAGAAACTCACGAAACCTAGAAGAAAGCAAGCATTGAAGTGACATAGCGCGCGCGGTAAAATATCATCTGTTTGTGGTTAAATTTAATTCTCCATTCTGACTATCTCTATGTGGTGATTGAATTGGGTATGAGAAGTGCCAAAGACAAGCCAATGACCAAGAAGGAAAGAGAGGAGAAAAGAAGGAAACGCAAAGAGAAACGCTTAAAGAAATAAAGGCGTATGGAAGTAAGTATTGCTTTGGAGATTAGTGTATGCCTTCATTAGAAAAAAAGAATAAGAAAAAGAGACAAAAACATTTGGCTAAAATTGGGAAATAGCGCAGATTTCCCAACTGCGCGCGAAATAATTGACATAGCCAAATTCACTAGAGATCTAGAAGAAAAAGAAGGAAAGGCGACAGTCTTTGTTTGCCGAGACTACGTCTGCAAAACCCCCACAGCATATGCTTCCGCGATGCTGGAACTATTGGAAGGTCAATGACGCAGGTGTCTAGAACCACATTGTGGCAGAAGCGTCGAGAGCAAGGTCGTTCAATGTAGCTGCGCCTACGATCTTCACGCCTGGGATCAACTTTACTTTTTCCCATCCCAGCATCTGCTTAGAGGCTTCACAAACATCGATCTCAATTCCCATCTGCATTGTTTTCTGGAGCATTTCCGCAACATTCGGGAAGGTTCCAAGCTTTATCTTATCAGCCGCTCCGGGAAGCAGAACCCTGAGCGCCTGACCCAAATAGTACACTTTAGGTTTCAGACCCATGCTTTTAGCAGTCTGGGCAAGAACCAAAGGCGAATATTGCCTCTCAGGGTTGTCGCTGGTCTGGACGTAAAGAACGAATTTTTCATCTTTCACTCTTCTCACCTCCTCTCTGACTCTCTTTTTTCATTCATTCTCACTTTCCGTCACCAACACCGGATCATACTCATGAGGGCGCGGGTCATTGTACCAAGACCATATCTTGGTTGCAACAAACCAGAGTTCCTGCGCCTTCTTCGAGTACCCGGTTGTTTTAAGCGAATATGACATAAGTCATATTTATCTCTTGCCCACGAAACAAGTAGTGCGCGCTACATCCAGATGATCGGGGCGCGGGCTTTGACAGTTGTAGTTGAACACGTGAGCGTAGATTGTTTGTGCTTGGTGGTGAGAAAAATGAGTTGGGTGTGCGAGGTTGTCGCGGGTTTATTCTCGGTGTTTTGACATGGACAGGAAGGGTACTAGTGTGTTTGTGTCTCTTACGCCGTGGATTTTTCTGATTTTTTCGATTAGTTCTTGTGAGAGTTCTTGTACTGTGGAGAAGATGGCTTTGCCGTGGAGGTCTATGTCGGCGACGGCTAGTATGTCGTATTGGCCTGAGACGACATGGACTTCGGCGATTTCTTTTATTTTCAGGAGTTGTTCTTCGACTTTGACGTCTTTTGTGGGGTCTGTGTCGATGAATATGAAGATGTGGTACATGCCTTTCATTTGGGTTGCCATGGTTTGTGCACCTTGAGGTTTCAGTCTGATAGACCAGTGGGGCATAAAAGTCTTGTGTGTGCTCTGGGTTGGTAATTCTTATTAGTCCTATTGTTGGTTTTACGTCTATAGGCTTTGGAGAGATTTGTTGTCGCGTAGAGTATTGCTCTCGGCGATGTTTTGTCTTGTTTTAGGTGTTTTGTTAGTTTTTCCTGTTTCTTCTCTTGAATTTGGCGTTGCCAATTCTGAGGCGAGGAGCGTGGGGCAGTCTGATGGTTTGCGGGTGCATAACCTGAACACGACTCGCAGTTACTCGACAATTCAAGAGGCCATTAATGCTGTTGAGACTTTGGGCGGTCATGTGATTAGTGTGGATTCTGGGGTTTATCGTGAGCGTGTGTCTGTGAATAAGTCTTTGTCGATTGTTGGTCAAGATCGAAGTTCGACGATTATTGATGGTTTCGGCGGAACCGTGGTTCATGTAACGTCTAATGATACGGAGATCAGGGATCTTACTGTGCGAAACGGAACGTTTGGGATTTTGGTTGAGCGTTCCGAAGATGTTCGCCTTGTTGGTAACGTGGTGTCCGAAGGGTCGTATGGCATTCGGATCTACCATTCAAAGAACGTGCAGGTTGTTGGAAACCGTGTGAGTGGATTTCGATTTTTTGGCATTGAACTCGATTCTTCTGGAAACAGTTTTCTTAGGAATAATCAGATGATGAGCAATAGGTACAATTTTGGTGTTGATGGGAACTCGCTTACTGATTTTCTCAATGACATTGATGAGTCTAACACCGTGAACGGCAAGGCGGTTCGTTATTTGATCAATCAGCGTGGGTTGGTTGTTGACTCTTCTGGTTTTGAGGATGTGGGTTTCATCGGTTTAGTTAACTCCACGAGGATTACTGTTGAGGAGCTTGATGTGCGGAATAATAAGCAGGGTCTTCTGTTCGCTTTTGTGACGGACTCGTCGATTGTGGGTGTTAACGCGGTTGATAATTGGAATGGTGTTTATGTGGCGCATTCGAAGAATGTTTCTGTGAGTTGGGTTACCGCGAATTATAATTTTGATTATGGGATTAAGTTCTTTAATTCGTCTCGTTCGGTTGCTATCAGTAACAATGTGGACAGTAATGGTTGGGGTGGTATTGGTCTTTTCAAATCGTCTGGGTCACTTCTGGATAAGAATGAGGCGAATTTCAATTCTTATAACTTGCACATTGTGTTCACGAATAACTCTGTGATAACTCGTAACAATGCGTCTGGTCTTTCTCCGGAAAAACCTGGTAGCTATAGCATAGCTGTTTACTATTCGCATAACAGTCGCATTTTTCACAATGCGTTCTCAACCACTTTGCTGTTTGTCGAGTCGAGGAATGGGTCGAGGATTGTGCCGAAGAATAAGTGGGATAATGGTGTTGAAGGGAATTATTGGTTGTATTATGGTGGGCGGGATAGTAACCTTGATGGAATTGGCGACACTGTTTACAGGGTTGGAGAAAATAACACTGACAGTTTTCCTCTTAAGGGGAGGTTTTGGGATTTTATCGTGCTTCTTGGAGGCAGGTTGCATAGTCTCACTTTGATATCCAATTCGTCTGCGGCTCGCTTGGATTGGAACGCGACGGGGACAAGAATAAGTTTAGCCGTGAGTGGGCGGAATGGGACTTTGGGTTTTAGTCGTGTTGCCCTTCCAAAAGGATTCGTCCAGAGTATTGAGCTTGGCAGCCTGAATTTTGTTATTGATGGTCTGAAGCCTACGTTGGTTCGTAATTGGAGCGATAGCGTTTATTATTACTGGTATTTTTCGTACATTCATTCAGCTGCGCCTTTGCCTGAAACCTCTGACTCGTGGCTTATCTATGCGTTTGGAGTGTCAGCGCTCTTGTTGTCCGCTGGATTAGTGATTTTTATAGCTCTTAGAAAGCGGCGGGCACGGTTAAAATGAAACTTTTGTATAGAGGTTAACGGCAAAAGGCTAAAATTTTTGATGTGGAACTAGATCACGTGTTTTTGGTCATTTTTATCCGAAGTTTGCTGTGGATAGGGTTTATCTTGCTGCTGGAAATTTTTTTTGGCGTGGTGAGGGGGTGCTGTTCTGTTTGTGTTTTTTGGGCTGTTCCTGTTTCTGTATGATGTTTTGGGTCCTGTTTAGTTTTGGTTTGTGTTTGCGGTTCAACATAGTTATGCGTGGCTATCGGGTATGTAGGGCGGCTGCGGGAAAAGAGATTTCAAAAGAAGAAGGCGTTAATTCCCTTTAGCCTTCTTCTATTATGTTGCGGGTGCGTTGTGCGGCTGAAGCTGTATGGATGTCGTCGTCAGAGTGTTCCCGGTGACATCAACGAGTTTGAGCATTGTTTTTTGGGGTCTGTTTGGGGTCTTGAATGGCGCTTTAGGCTCTGTTTGCGCCCTGTCCTGCGTCAGGTTTTCGTCACTGTTCAAGCATGGCCTCGTCGACGATGGCATTGCGGAGCTGGTTTCTGTTTCATGTGTCGTTAACTTCTGCTTTGAAACAGTAATAATACCGATCCTCTGGATGTGCGTGGGTGTGCAAGTTGGGACACTGATTCGGAATGCAGAGGACATTTTGCCCGATCATGAAGCTTTCTCACAAGCGCAGCAAGCACCGAAATGAACCGGCGCCTAGACTTGCGACTTGTTGGTGACAAAAGATTCCTCAAGGGGTTTTTCATTGTAGATTCGCTGAATAATTCAGCAACAAAGGTGGAAAAATGAAATGACAACGAAGTCTAAGGTCGAGTTTGAGGAGGTCAAGCTGCGATTGCCCAAGGCACTCATTGACTATGTGCAGAGAATTTACGGGGACCCAAAGCGATGGCTTGAGTACTACGTAGTTGACTGGATCAGAATTGACATAGAGACTAAGACTGGCGAAGAGCTCATTGATCTGTTCAACTTAGGACCTGCCTTCAAGCTGGTTCTTGGTTGAAACAACAGTGGACAGCGGCATCGCACGCATTCCCTTTTTTTTCATCGTGAGGGAGTTTGGGCCTAACGGCTGAAAAAGAAAGCACGCGACGGTGTTTTGGTTCTAAGATGCTTTTTCCAGAACTGTTTTTAGTTCTTTAGCGATGTCTTTTGATATTGTAGTATTGCGTTTTGAGAAGCTTTCCAGATTTCTATTCCAACAAAGTTTCCATCCTCGCTAATGTCTACGTAAACGTCTTCGCCTAGTATGCGTGTGTCAACTATTTTGGAGTCCTTGACCTTAATATACAGTATGTCAGCTTCTCTGTCGTATTCTACTCTCATTTGATTTTTACCCACATGTTGCTTGTCTGTTCTTTTAAGTAATTTCTTGAGCAGCTGATGTTATAAGGGCTGTTATAACTTGAATTCCGTGGTCTTTCGTGGAATAGACAACAGGCATCCGTTTCTCTTCATAAATGGGTGTTTCACTGTTTTGTCAACGCGTCTGTGGTCCACGGTTTGTGAGCATAAAATGAAAGAATATAAATGTGGTAAACCAATGTTTAGTTAGGCAGGCAAAATGAACACTCGAGTGACGCTTGAAATGATTTACGACGAGGTTAAAAGAGTGAATGAACGGTTAAGACTTCTTGAAGATATTATCGAGGAGGTTGTTTTAAGGAGCATTCCTGAAGTGGAGCTTAGCAAAGAGGAAATCAAAGAAATTAAGCGCTCCATCCAAATAATGAAGAAAGGAAGCTATGTAGCACTCGAGGAATTAAAGAGTGCCTAAATACGGTGTGATTGCTCATCGAAGAGTTCTTAGGTTCATTAGAGACTTAAAAGACGAGAACCTTAAAAATGTGGTCAAGGATGCTCTAACAAAACTTGAAGATTACCCCGCAGCATTAAGAGAGATGGATGTTGAAAAGATTAAAGGTTTAGAGAGGGCTTTCAGAATTAGAATAGGGAAATACAGGATAATATTTCATGTCGATAAGACCGAAAAGACGATTTATGTTACACATGCAGAAGCCAGAAAAAGAGTATACGAAAAATTAGGCTAACTTCCCTTTTTCAATAGATTCATAGCTTTGCTTGTTCGTTAGCTCTGCTTTAACGAGAGTGTTTCTAAAGTATGTTTTTTGGAAGCGTGGTGTTGAAATCAGCCTGAAGAAAATTTTAGTAATTCGTTAAATATGTTTGCAGTCGTAGAATTTTGGCGAATTGTTTGGGTGTTCTATATTCTTCTATGTGTGCGAAGTGTTTATCGTATGAAACGAGGTATTTGATACCGAATTCTCTTGTGGCGGTAAGCTGTTCTATGTCTTTGCCGTTTATTTCGTCAATGTATTTCCTGAAGTGCGGTTGTAACTGATGTGAGAAGACGATTTTGCATGTGGTGAAGAGATAGATGCGGTATTGGTCGGCTAATTTTTTGGAGTGGTGTTTCCTAAAGTATTGGTAAACCTCTTTGAATGCTGATTCAGTAATTATTGCCTCAAACTGGTTTTGGTTTAAGGCATTCAAGATGAGGTTAGAGTTTGATTTTGAAACTTCGAAAGCATATATGAAGACGTTGGTGTCCAGGAGCGCTCTAAGTTTGATGCTACTGCTCAAGACGTTGTAGATCCTTCTCGAGCTGTTCTGGGCTGACGCTTCTCCTCTTGTGAGCATTAATGCGCTTCCAAAGGTCTTCTCTACTCAAAAGCCCAGAGTCTACAGCGTACTTCATAACAGCCGCGCGGATAGCTTCGGACTTGGAATTGAAAAGCCCCAACCTAACCATCTCCTCAAGGAGCTCCGCCTCCAGCCCTCTGAATTTCAGCGTCAAAGTAGTGTTAGACACATTCTTAACCTCCATTTTTATAGTGGTTTAATAGCTCTTAAATATTCCTTTCACCCGTTTAACGCACAAAAACAAAGCGGAGACAAACTTTTGAAAACAGTTGTTTTGCGCCTTGAGAGTTTAAGTTGCCCTGAGTCCGGTTTATCGAGTGCTTGTTTCAGTTGAGTTTTGCTAACTATCATGCTCACTTGGTCACGTTACTTACTGGAGAAGTATGTTTCAAAATATTGTTTTTGGAAGCGTGTGTTGGAGTCGGAGTGAAACTTTTGTATAGAGGTTAGCAGCAAAAGGCTAAAATATTAGTCACAAAGACAAAGCTGAGAAAATGGGGAAGTCGCGGGATTTTTTGAAGGGAATTTTCATGTCTTCCAAGGTGTTTTTGTGGGTTCAAGTTGAAAAATCTGCAGCGAAGCTTCAAGGATGCGTTAGCTTTTTATGAGAGGTTTGGGATGCCACGGGAAAATAGTGTTTCGGGAATTGTTTATGAGATTCGTTTGAGGTTGAAGAGGCGTAATGTACGTCATACATTTCACGCTTTAATGGAAGAAATGGGGGAACGTTTAACGGCTCAGAAGGTTGAAGATGCCTTGATGAAGGGATTTGAGTTGGTTGAGGATTATCCTGATGATCCGAGAGGACATAGCTGCCTAATTTTAGGTTGGGTTGCTGGAAAACCTGTTCATGTGGTTTGCGCCCCTCATGAAGAAGCACTTATGAATAGTGACTGTGTATGTTCCTTCTAGAGAAGATTGGGAAAAAGACTTGAAAACTAGGAGACGGGGAACTTGAAAACATGCTATCAATGTGGTGGTTCGGTTTCAAGGAAAGTCATTGATTTGGAGTTAGAGGGCATTATCATTAAGGATGTTCCTGCAGAAGTTTGCAATGAATGTAAGGAAAAATATTTCGACACCAAAACAGCGACAATCATTCAGGAAATAACGTCCTTCATTAAGAACAAGAAGGTTGAGTTGTCTTCATTAGCACGCTGAAAATTGGATGGGTCAGTCTTCTGAATAAGCTGAATAGGCTCCAAGATGAAATTCATCATAAATAGAGTTTTGTTAGGGTTTAGGCGAATCTTCGTTAGTCTTTGTAGCAAGAGAGGATAGTATTTTGGTATAGAGGTTAGTGGCAAAAGGCTAAGCTTTATTCTTAACTTTGACGAGAGGGTGATGTTAAAGAACAGCTTGAGGTGTCTGGTGGTTTCATGGTGGATACTGAATATTTGAGAAGCAGAATTAGAGAGTTGCGAGAAGTCATTGGGGAGGTTAAGAGGGTTACGTCAAAGCAATACTCAGGGCTGAGCTTAGATGAAAAGTATTCGTTAAGGTATCATGTTGTAGTCTTGGCTGAAGCACTTGGAAGTATATGTTTACACATGGCCATGGATGATTTTGGTCGTGAGCCTGAGTCGTATTCTGCGTGTTTTAAGCTGTTAGAGGAGAAGGGTCTAACGAGCTGCTGTGAGGAATTGGTCAAAATGGCTAGGTTGAGGAATATACTCGTACATCGGTATTGGACTGTGGACGACGTGAAGGTTTATGATTTCGTTAAAGGGAACTTTAAATGTGTGGAGCAACTCATTAAGGGTGTTGAAGAGAGATATGGAATATCAGTTTGATGAAATATCGTATTATAGGCTTACTGAGTGGCAGAAGAAGAGAGTGGTTGAAACAGCTAAGAATTTGTTAGAAGTCGATGAAAGAGTGAAGTTAGCTTACATCTTCGGGGGTTTCACGCGAAGGAGTAGCATTAGAGATGTTGATATAGCAGTGTACGCGGTTCCGCCTTTTTCATTTGGTGAGCTTCTAAGTTTGAATGCCAAGATGGAGTTGAAGCTCGGTTTGCCTGTTGATTTGGTTCAGCTTCAAGACTTGGATCCTGTGTTTAGGTTAAAGATTTTGAGATATGGGTTGTCGATTTTGGTAGGGGATGGGCAATTGTACCATAGCTTATTGGCTCAGGCTTTTTCCGAATCTTGGGATTTAGACGTGTGTCGTAAGGATGCATCTAGATTCGTTAATTCTTCATTGAGGCGTTGATCTGAAAGTGCTATGATGAAACTTTTGTATAGAGGTTAGTAGCAAAAGGCTAAAATAGTCGCCGGCGGTATCAAATATGGTGAGGCGACGGAGAGATGAGAGGAAGAACAAAAGTCATTAGCTTAGCAGCTATGTTACTGGTTATATTCGCCACTTCAGCGATTTTCACTTCCGGACTGGTCGACGTTTCACGTTTATCATTATTTAGCACACCTATAGTGCCGAATCAGGTCCCTACCGTGTATGTTGATCCTGCAACGATCATTATGGATTACGTTAATGATCCAGGCTTTCAGATTGGCGACTTGCTTCAGGTCAGTGTCAATATTACAGATGCTACCGACGTGTTCAGTTATCAGGTTAATGTTACTTGGACCACGAGCATGTTGAACTTTACGAGAGTTGTGTCGTACGGTGATTTCTTGGCGCAAACTGGGTCGCCTTATGGGACTTCTCGAATAGAGCCGACTTTCATTGCGAGCAACGCAACTGGTTCTGCTTCGGTTGCTGAGACGATTTTGGGGGATGTCGCTGGCGTGGGGGGCGGTGGACGATTGTTCACCCTTGAATTCTTAATACTTGATTATGGATGTGCTAACATAACTATCAGCAGTGGCGGCGACCTTCCAACAATGTTGCTTGACAGCGCAGGTGCGACAATCTCGTTCTCAAGTGCTGATGGTTATTTCAAGAACAAGCTTTTCGGTGATGCAAACAGCGACCGAATAGTTGACATATTTGATGCTGCAACGCTTAGCTCACGGTGGACTGGGGCGCCTGGAGCTTTACCGTACAGTCGATGTGTTGACAACAATGATGATGGAGTCATAGACATATTCGACGCTGCAGTGACAAGTGCCAACTGGGGAAGAACCGCGTAGTCCGAGGCGCAGCTACTTTTCCTTTATTTCTTTTTGAAGTAAATTAGAATCGCAATTGCGGAAATTGATATCAGAATTACAGTTGCTATTACTAGGAGAATAGGTTCCGAGCTGGTTTTGTTGAGGTTGGTTTCTTTAACCGTAGTGACGAGTGGGTAGTTGTCTTTGTTTGTTCGGTCGATGATGTAGGGGGTGTCGCCTGTTCCGTCTTTGTCGGTGTCTTCTCCGTTATAGTCACTCCAGTAGTTTCCGCTTAAAGGTTGGCCGCTGTCCCATTGGTTGGTTGAATCTTGTGTGAAGGCTTGGTATGTGTTGTTTATGAAGTTGTTTTGGTAGATCATGTTGTTGTTTGAAGCGTCGAGGTATATGCCTTTGCCGTTGGTTTTGACTGTGTTGTTGATTATTGTGTTGCTCTTGGAGGAGATTAGCGCTATGCCGCCCAAGTCGCTGTTTGTTATGGTGTTGTTGAATATGTCATTGTTGTTGGAATTGACTATTTGGATGCCATAGTATCCGTTGTTTGTGATGTTGGAGTTTTCCACAATGCTGTTTTCCGAACTGACTATCAGGACGCTTTGTCCGTTTCTGCTTAGTTGTAGGCTTCGAACTTTGATCTTGTAGGAGTTGATTATTGCCACGTATCCTGCATCTGCGGGGACCTGCTTGTTTTGCTCGTTTATCCAGTAGTAGATTGGTTTGTTGTTTATTGTGTTTGAAGTGTCGATGTTGTGGATGAAGTCAACTGAGACTCCGAAGTTGTAGCTGTTATTCTTCATTTGATTGTATTGAAGCGTGGAACCGGATGAGTATCCTAGGTATATGCCCCATTTGTTATGGTTGGCAACTGTGTTGTTTGTGAGAACGCTGTTGGGTGAAGCGGTGATGAAGATGCCGTCCCACGCGTTGTTTGTTACGATGTTGTCAGTTATCGTAGTCTGAGGTGATCGGTCTATGAGTAGGCCATATGTGCAGTTTGTTACAATGTTGCTGGTTATCTTACTATTCGGGGATTCCTGAATGTAGACGCCTCGCGAGAACTTGGTTATTCTTAGGTTTCTGACAGTTAGATTGTGCGTGCCGCGAGAATAAATTCCCGAGTCTGTTCCATTGCCTTCCAAGGTGAAGTCTTTTCCATCGATTATTGTGTTGTTTCTCTGGATCACGATCGACCCGTAAATGTCGCCTCTAAATGTGTAAACATCTATGTCGCGTTGAATTTGAGCAGTTGAGGGGTCTACTGAACCGTCTGCTTTAATGTAAATTGTGTTCTCCGCACTGACTTTCTGTATGTTCATTGAAAATGTTAGAAGCATGAGGAGAAGTATGGTCAGTGTTGTTAGCGCGACGGTTCTGGTTGTCAAATGATGTGTCTCTTCTTGAGTAATGCGTCCATAAGCGACAATATTTGTGTTTTGCAACTTTGAGGCTAGCGTCTCATGTGGAACTGTGTTCTATACGTCAATGAAAAAAAGGTTATATAGGCACTGACTGTATTAATATGAACAGAGTAAAAGAGAGTGAGAGAAAGATGAAAAAATCATTCAAAGTAGCCATAGGCTTCACTCTGATTGTAGCAATGATTATCTCAGTAAGTCTAGTTTACGCTATGGATATAGGGACAACCAATCAAACTGTTCCATTTGAATCAAGCCCAACAGCGACTCTAACAGGAAGTAGCACAAGCGGAGCCGGCACTGCTGCGAGTGCTAGAGACACTATTCTTACATCACCTCAGAACATCCGCATCGCATCTGCCACAGCCGGACTCAACAGCACTTTCGTTGGCCATATGACCTTCGAACAAGATCCTAGCCTATTCACCATTGGTTGGGTCGACATCAAAATGAGATACTCAGTCGCAGGAGGCGGAGCAACATTAACCACAGATGACATGTACAGAATCGAATACACCACAGTGGCCGCACCAGCTGCTGGCGATTGGATAATCATCCAACCAAACAGTCAAGGAACAGCTTCAAACGTAGCACTCGGCGGCGTAACCCTTGCTCGAACCTGGTATAACCAGCTTCCCAACGATGGGACATGGGATTGGACCGACATAACGGACCTTAAAATCCGTATCTTCAGAATACAAAAGAACTCGCTTGACCTCACTTCCCATATCTTCGCACTATATGAAGTCTGGGCAACAATTTACCCTGACACAGTACCACTTCCACCTGCCGCAAGTCCAGCACTATCCATTCAGCCCCCAGTTGTTCCAGCGTTGGCAAATGCCTTCGAAACCTTCTTTGTAGACATCTATGCAAGAGATATGCCCGCCCTTTGGGGATATCAAGTCAGAATCGATTTCAACACCACCGTGCTAACGCCACTAGAAGCATGGACATACTACCCATGGAACACCGAAACAGCCCTACCAGTGCTTGAAGACACACTAGGCTATGTAGAAATTGCCTACGCAACCTTCTTCGGAGATACTGTAGGATTCACCGGCAACTCACCAATAGCGCGAATATACTTCCAAGTTGACGAAGACCCCCTAAACCTCGGATCAGGGCTTCCACCTACACCTAACTTCTCCCTGCTAACGTTCTCAATATCAAAACTACCTGATGTCGCAGCAAATCCCATTCCGCACAATGACTATCATGGAATCTACGGAGATCTTCCACCAGATCTGATGATATTTGCCGGCGGAACCGACCTAGCGGACCCTGTCTCTTCAATATGGACAAAAATAGAGCCCGCGCCAATTGAACCCGGATGGCACCTAAGCAGCTGGATAGACAACGACAACAGCGGTATACTTAACCCCTCAGACCAAGTTGACATGACAGATCCGAGAGGCGCCATAGTTTGGCTCCACGTCGACGCTATATGGGGAGTCGATCAAGGAGGAGACCCCCCAGTTATCAAACACTCCATGAGCGGAACAGTAAAACCACCGCCACCAATTCCAGAGTTTCCATTGGGCATAGGCGTACTAATGTCAATAGTTGCACTCGTACCCATCGTCTACATGTGGCGCACACGACCAAAGAAGAAGGTGGCCTAAACAATGAAACTCAACAGATTAGCCTTGATCTCAGCAGTTGCACTAGTAGCACTGCTCGCAGGCGCCATTGCCTTCAACGCACTCGCACCGCCCCAAGAACTGAAACTCAAAGTAAAATGGCGACCACCAAACTACATGCTAGGTAACCCCGCACCCGATCCATGGATAGCAGAAATCTTCTTTGCACCATCACGCCCACTTGAACAAATAGACCCCAATACACTATTGCTTGAAGGCATTTACTCTCCAAGCGGCACACCATACCTACTACGAAGCTCACCAGACAGAATGGCAGTGCCCTTCGACGGCGACGACGTACTAAGAGCACTACTCACCAAGGCACCCCACCTAGCACCAGGAGAATACCGCATACTACTACAAATCACAGGAAACCTAAAACCCGAATACGGCGCAACACCTTTCAGCGGCGATGGCGGCATCAACCTCATCGTACCCGATGTGCCCCCTCCATAGGTCCTTAAACCCCACCCCTTTTTTATTTTCATCCCCACTCATTCAAACACTTTGCTAGGCGGCAAAGGAGATTCCATCTCCAATAAGGCAGGGAAAAACCATCAATGCTTTCTAACAAGTCCTTATTCATCCAAAGCCTCCGCGAAAACACAAAATTCCTGAAAACAGGAAAACTCCTACTAATTATTTGGCTCTTGTTGGTCATCCCCTTCATAATTCATATCCAGCCAACATCAGGCGCAACCATACGCGTCCCAACACAATACGCGAGAATAAAAGATGCAGTAAACGCAGCAGTGACAGGAGACACCATTCAAGTAGATCCCGGCATCTACTATGAAAATGACATATTCATAGATGTCACCATAACTGCCTTGACCATAATAGGTGCAAACCCCCAGACCACAATAATCGACGGAATGGGAAACGGCACAATCTTCAGCATAGACGGAACCAACGTGCAAATCACCGGATTCACAATCCGCAACCCAGGAAACAACAACAACGCCATAGCATCGGAGAAACCAGGGCCTTCAGCCAGCAACGATTTCCACAGATTCACCAATAACATCATAACGACAAGCGCATACGGCATATCCCTCAGTCTCTCAAACCGAAACACAATATTCAACAACACTTTCACCGACAACCCCTTTGGAGCCATAACCCTGAGCAACTCCGCCACCAA
>Ga0209521_10001599_pt1 | contig 18453 bp, 17 predicted proteins | sample Rifsed19ft4_FD_184016 | JGI IMG/M metagenome (GOLD analysis project Ga0209521, IMG submission 184016) | Soil microbial communities from Rifle, Colorado, USA - sediment 19ft 4 (version 2) | ecosystem: Environmental > Terrestrial > Deep subsurface > Rock core/Sediment | place: Rifle, Colorado...
CCGCCGTCGGCGAGAAGCGCGACGAGCCGGGCGTCCGTCTCGAGCTCGCGATATCCCACGAACTCGGTACGGCCCGCCTCCGCGGCCACCGCTGCGAGCTCATCCTCGGCTCGGCCCTTCTTGGCGGCCTTCTTCGCGCGCTCGCGCTGTTCGGCCATGAGGACGTCGAAGCGCTCCTCGTCGACCCCGAGGCCGACGTCCTCGGCCAGCTCACGGGTCAGCTCCTTGGGGAACCCGAACGTGTCGTGAAGCTTGAACACCACGTCGCCGGAAAGAACCTTCCCCGGAGGAAGCTCGGGATGGACCTCGAGCGTCGTTGACCTGACCTTCTCCGCCTCGCCTTCGAACAGCGTCATCCCCTGCCGGAGCGTGGCCGCGAACCGCTCCTCCTCGGAGGTCGCGACCTGCTCGATGTAGGCCCGGTTCTCCACGAGCTCCGGGTAGGCCTCGCCGAAGCGCTCGACGGTGCTCGCCACGACCGCCGGCATCACGTCGCCCTGGATCCCCAGGCGACGCGCGTGACTGACCACCCGACGGAGCATCCGGCGCAGGACGTAGCCGCGCCCCTCGTTGGATGGCTGCACGCCGTCGGCGATCAGGAACGCCGTCGCGCGGCCGTGCTCGGCGATCACCTTCAGCGAGACGTCCGCCCGCTCATCCCGGCCGTGGGTCTTGCCCGACAGCGACTCGGCCACCTCGAGCAGCGGGCGGAGCAGGTCTGTCTCGAACACGTTGTCGACGCGCTGGAGCACCGTCGCGACGCGCTCGACGCTCGCTCCCGTGTCGATGTTCTTGGCCGGGAGCTCGCGCAGGATCGTCTCTTGTTCATCGACCTCGTCCTGCATGAAGACGTGGTTCCAGATCTCCATGTGGCGGTCCTCGTCGACGTCGGGGCCACCCGGCGCGCCGTAGCGCTCGCCGCGGTCGACGAAGATCTCGGAACACGGCCCCGCGGGTCCCGCCGTGTGCGTCCACCAGTAGTTGTCGGCCTTGCCCCGACGGACGATGCGCTCGGGCGGTACGCCGATGTCCTGCCAGATGCCGATCGTCTCGTCGTCGGTCTCGTAGACGGTGACCCAGATGCGCTCCGGATCCACGCCGAAGCCCTCGGTCACGAGCTCGAGCCCCCAGGCGCACGACTCGGCCTTGAAGTAGTCGCCGAACGAGAAGTTGCCCAGCATCTCGAAGAACGTGAGGTGCCGGTCCGTATGACCGACGTTCTCGATGTCCAGCGCCCGGAAGACCTTCTGCGCCGTGACGGCGCGCGGGAACGGCGCCCGCGCGTGGCCCAGGAAGTAGGGGATGAACTGGTTCATGCCGGCGTTGGTGAGCAGGAGGCCCGACTCGGGCGGTGGGATCAACGAGGACGAGGGGACGCGGCGATGCTCGCGCTCCTCGAAGAAGCGCAGGAACGTCTCGCGGATCGCGGCGCCGTCCATCGGGAAGGCGAGTCTACCGGGCGGTGCCGGCCCGGCCGTTCGCGGCCTCGGCGTCGGCGGCGAGCGAGGAGGCGAGCTCCTCCTCCTTCTCGCGCATGGCCTCGCGCCCCTCGGTGATCGACTCGGAGAACAGGCGAGCTACGTCCATCAGCCCGCCGCGGGCCTCGCGTGCGAGGTTGGCCGGCGCGACCCTGCCGGCCTGCTTGCGCAGGAACCGCATCGACATCACTGCGCCGGCGATCCCCGCGCCGAGGCCGAGCGCGACCCAGAAGATCCGCCGCATCGCTACCTCTTCTTGCCGCCGAAGCGGCTCGAGGCCTTCTTCAGCCCCGCGCCGAACGCCACTATCTTCACCAGCGGCCCCGAGGCCGCCTGCTCGACCAGGCCCGAGATGCGGTTCACGCGCCCGACGATCTCGCCGGCGGACTCCAGCATCCCGTCGACCCGGTCCAGCTCGCGGTTCGTCCGCTCGACCGAGCCCTTGACCTCGCGCAGGAGCGGGATCGTCTCCTCGCGCATCGAGTCGACCATCATCTTCGTGCTCTCCAACACGCGGAACGTGTTGATGAGCACGACGCACATGAAGATCACCAGGAGCCCCCAGAAAGCGGACAGGACGATGAGGGCCACGTCTCCTCCGTCGAGCGCTGCGATCATGCGGTCTCCTCGGGTCCGGGTGCGGGCCGGGGCATCATACCGAGGGCGCCGCGGGCGGGCTCGTCCCAGCACCGCCCGCCTCCTCGCCCTGGTCGGACGGCTCGTAGTACCGCCTGCCCGAGAACCGGGCCGGCAGGTACTCCTGGTCCACCCGGTGCCCGGGGAAGTCGTGTGGATACCGGTAGTCCTTGCCGTATCCGAGCTTGCGCAGCGAGGGGTGCCCCGGCTCCTTCAGGTGGAGCGGGACCGGGTCGGAGGAGAGCGCGTCCTCCGTCGCCTTGCCCAGCGAGACGAGCACGCTGTTGGACTTCGGTGCGCGCGCGAGGTAGATCGCGGCCTCGGCGAGGTTCAGGCGGGCCTCGGGCAGGCCCACGTACTCGACGGCCTGCGCGGCCGCGACGGCGACCAGCAGCGCCCGCGGGTCCGCGAGGCCGATGTCCTCGGAGGCGTGGACGACCATCCGTCGCGCGATGAACCGGGCGTCCTCGCCGGCCTCGAGCATCCGGGCCAGCCAGAACAGCGCGGCGTCGGGGTCCGAGCCGCGGATGCTCTTGATGAACGCCGAGATGACGTCGTAGTGCGCGTCGCCCTGCCGGTCGTAGACGATCGCCTTCTTCTGCACGGCGTCCGCCGCCCGTTCGAGCGTGAGCACATCCTCGCCGGCAGACCGCGCGGAGAGGACGGCAGCCTCCAGACCGGTGAGCGCGATCCGAGCGTCGCCGCCCGCGATCTCGACGAGGTGGTCGAGCGCCTCGTCGGTGGCCTGCACCTTCTGCCGGGCCAGGCCACGGTCCTCGTCCGCCAGGGCCCGTCGGAGCAGGGCCCCGACGTCCTCGGGCGTGAGCGGCTCGAGGCGCAGGAGTATCGAGCGCGAGAGCAGCGGCGTGACGAGGGAGAAGTACGGATTCTCGGTCGTCGCGCCGATCAGCGTGACGGTGCCCTCCTCGACCGCCGGCAGGAGCACGTCCTGCTGGGCCTTCGACCACCGGTGGACCTCATCGACGAAGAGCACCGTGCGGAACAGGCCGCCCTTGGCCTGCGCCATGATCTTCCGCGCGTCGGCAACGCCCGATGAGACCGCGGACAGCTGCTGGAGCTCGGCGCCCACGGCCTCGGCGAGCAGGTACGCCAGCGTGGTCTTCCCGGTCCCCGCCGGACCCCAGAGCACGATCGAGGGCAGGTGGCCACCCTCGAGCAGCTCCGTCAGCGCCTTGCCCGGCCCGACCAGGTGCGACTGTCCTACGAACTCCTCGAACGTGCGGGGCCGCATCCGCGCGGCGAGGGGGACATCGGCCATGACGACGTTCAGTCCTCGTATCGATGGATCCGGTCGGGGCGGACCCTGAAGATGACACGCACCTGGTCCTGAACCGGCGACCACGGCTCGCCGTCATAACGGCGTTTGAGCTCGTCGATGTGCTCTAGCGCCCGGGGCTCGGGGGTGGTCCCGACGACCGTGCCGTTGATCGAGATCCACCGATACGGGTCGGCCGCGACGAGGACCGCGACCCGAGGGTCCCGATGCAGGTTCCTGGCCTTCACCCGGCCTTCGGCGGTGTTGATCAGCAGGTCGTCCCCGTCGGCGTCGATCCAGGTGATCGACGCCTGCGCCGTTCCGTCCTCGTTGATCGTCACGAGGGTCGCGTACGTGGTGTTCCCCTTGACGAGTTCGACGTCGTCCGGCGTCAGCTCAGCCGTCATGCGGCGCCTCCGCTTGCGGCTCGGCGATGACGGCCAAGCCGAGCTCGGCGAGCTGCTCGGGTGAGGCGGCAGCCGGGGCGCCCGTCAGCGGGTCCTGGCCGGACTGGGCCTTGGGGAAGGCCGTGACGTCGCGCAGGGTGTCCTTGCCGGCCATGAGCATCACGAGCCGGTCGATCCCCATCGCGATCCCGCCGTGCGGCGGAACCCCGTAGCGGAAGGCGGTGAGCAGGTGGCCGAACTTCTCCTGGATCTCCTCCTCGGCTAGGCCCAGGGACTCGAACACGCGGTGCTGCACGTCGGACCGGTGGATCCTGATGCTCCCGCCGCCGATCTCGTAGCCGTTCAGCACGAGGTCGTACCCGCGCGAGCGCGCCGTCGACGGCTCGAGGTCCTCGGTGGCCGGCGAGGTGAAGGGGTGGTGCGCCGAGACCCACTTGGCCTCCTCGTCGCTCCACTCGAACAGCGGAGGCTCGACCAGCCAGCAGAACGCCCACTCCCCCTCCGGGATCAGGCCGAGCCGATCGGCCATGTGCCGGCGCAGCCCGTCGAGCGCGACGTTCGTGCGGTCGGGCTTGTCGGCGACGATCAAGACGAGGTCGCCGGGGCCTGCGCCGGTCGCCTTCGCCAGGCCATCGATCTCCGGGGCGGACAGGTGCTTCTCGACCGGCGAGCGGACGCCCCCGTCCTCGAAGACGATCCACACCAGGCCGGCGGCGCCCCGCGACTTCGCGATCTGCACGAGGTCGTCGAGCTCCTTGCGAGAGAGCGCTCCGCCACCCGGCGCCGCGAACCCCTTGATGAGCCCGCCGGCCTCTAGGACCGAAGCGAACGCGCGGAACCCCGTGCCGGCGAAGATCTCCCCCAGGTGCTCAAGCTCCATCCCGTACCGCAGGTCGGGCTTGTCCGAGCCGTACCGGTCCATCATGTGCTCGTAGGTCAGGCGCGGGAACGGCGTGACGACCTCGACCCCTTGCGTCTCGCGGACGATGCGCGCGTACAGCGGCTCGATAACCGCGAACACGTCCTCCTCGTCCACGAACGACATCTCGACGTCGAGCTGTGTGAACTCGAAGCTCCGGTCGGCACGGGGCTGCTCGTCGCGCAGGCACCGCACGATCTGGTAGTAGCGATCCTGCCCGCCAACCATCAGCAGTTGCTTCAGCTGCTGCGGCGACTGCGGGAGCGCGTAGAACGTGCCCGGCAACAACCGGCTCGGGACGAGGAAGTCGCGCGCGCCCTCGGGGGTGCTCCGCGTCAGGAGTGGGGTCTCGACCTCCAGGAAGCCGAGCGACTCCATCTCCTGTCGGATGATCGCGTTGATGCGAGCCCGGAGCGCCAGGACCTTCGTCATCTCGGGGCGGCGCAGGTCGAGGTACCGGTAGCGGAGCCGCAGGTCCTCGGAGACCTCGATCCGGTCTTCGATCACGAACGGCGGGGTCTCGGCCTCGGACAGCACCTCGACCATGGTCACGGCGACCTCGATCTCGCCGGTCGGCAGCTCGGGGTTCACGGTGCCCTCCGGCCGGGCGCGGACCTCGCCGATGACGCGCACGACGGACTCCGCCTTGAACGCCTGGGCGGCGGCGTGGGCCTCCGGCGCATCCTCGGGATGGAACACCAGCTGGATCAGGCCCTCGCGGTCGCGGAGGTCGACGAACGTCACGCCGCCGTGGTCTCGCTGGCGCCAGGCCCAGCCGCAGAGCGTGACCTGCGAACCCACGTGCTCGGCGCGGAGCTCTCCGCACACATGGCTTCGAAGGGCCGTCCGCATCGTGCTCGTCACCCGCTCGCTCCGTCCGTTCGGGCGAGCCAGTTCACCACATCGCCCAGCGGGACCTCCTCCTGCGCACCGTCGGACAGCCGCCGGAGCGTTGCGACGCCGGCCTCGATCTCACGGTCGCCGACCATCGCCGCGTACGCCGCGTCGGCTCGGTCGGCCGCCTTGAGCTGGGCCTTGAGCGGCCGCTCCTCGAACGCCGCATCAGCAGGGACGCCCGCCGCCCGGAGCGACCGCACGAGCTCCCGCGCCGCCTGGCGGCCGCTCCCGATCCCGACGACGAACACGGTGGGTCCGGTGTCCCCCGGCGGCTCGACGCCCTCGTCCTTCAGCGCGAGGAGCACCCGCTCCAGACCCATGCCGAACCCGACACCGGGCACCCGCGGGCCACCGAGCGCCTCGGCCAGGCCGTCGTACCGCCCGCCGCCGAACAGCGTCGCCTGGGCCTGCGAGAGCACCTCGCTCACGAACTCGAACGCGGTGCGCGTGTAGTAGTCGAGCCCGCGGACCAGCGTCGGGGTCACGACCGGCTCGAGCCCCTCGGCCCGCAGACCCTCCTTCACCGCGTCGAAGTGCGCGCGGCAGTCCTCGCACAGCCGGTCGACCAGCCGGGGCGCCTCGGAGGCGACCGTCACGCACGCCTCGTCCCTGCAGTCGAGCACCCTGAGCGGGTTGTCCTCCAAGCGGTCGCGGTGCTCGTCGCGTAGCCGGTCGCGGTTCGCGCTCAGGAAAGCGAGCAGTTCCTCTCGGTAGGCCGGCCGACAGGCCTCGTCGCCGATCGAGTTCACCTCGACGCGGTAACGCGCGAGACCGAGCTCGCGTAGGAAGCGGTCTCCCAACACGATCGTCTCGACGTCCGCGGCGGGCGAGGCCTCGTCGAACACCTCGATCCCGAACTGCCGGTGCTCACGGTAACGCCCCGCCTGCGGCCGGCCGTACCGGTACATCCTGGTCAGGTAGTACGCCTTGAACGGCGACGGCATCTCCTGGCGCTGGTGCAGGTAGGCGCGCATCACCGGGGCGGTGCCCTCGGGCCGCAGCGTGATCGACCGGTCGCCCCGGTCCCTGAACGTGTACATCTCCTTGCTCACGACGTCGCTCGTCTGTCCCGACGTCGCCGCGAACAGCTCGGTGTGCTCGAAACCCGGCGTCTCGACGTACCGGTACCCGTAGCGGCGCGCGATCTCCGCGGCCCGGTCGTAGACGGCGCGCATGCGGCCGCCCTCGGGCGGCAGCAGGTCTAGGGTTCCGCGCGGCGGCTGGAGCTCCACCCTCAGAGCTCCTGCAGGAACGGGTTGCGCCCGCGCTCGCGCTCGACCGTGGTTCGGGGACCGTGGCCGGGCAGGACGTCGGTCGGGTCGGGGAGCTCGAGGAACCGGCGGAGACTCGCCTGCATGGCCGCCGCGTCCGAGTTCGGGAAGTCGCTGCGCCCGATCGTGCCGGCGAAGACGAGGTCGCCCGAGAGCACCCAGCCGTCGGTCCGGTAGATCACGCTACCCGGCGTGTGACCCGGAGTGTGCAGCACCTCCACCCGGAACCCCGCGAACGTGAGCACGTCGCCGTCGACCAACGTGCGGACGTCCTTGACCGGCACCGGCGGCGTCTGGAACCCCGCCCCCCAGGCCTGGGGGTCGGTGAGCGCCTGGAGGTCGGCCTCGTGGATGTGGAAGGGCAGGTCGTCGCCGCAGAACTCGGCCGCCGACCCGATGTGGTCGAAGTGCCCGTGTGTGGCCAGGACCGCCACCGCGCGCTTGCCCTCGGCCTCGAGCATCGCGTGCACCCGCGATGGCGCGAACCCGGGATCGACCACCACGGCGTCGTCGGTCCCGTCGGCCCCGATCAGCCAGCAGTTGGTCTCGAAAGAGTTGTCGGAGAAGACGTCCAGGTACATGGAGCGGTCAGTCTATCCGCCGCCTGGAAGACCCTCAGAGGCCGGCGGCGTCGATCCAGAGCGTGACCGGCCCGTCGTTCACGAGCTCGACCTCCATGTGCTCGCGGAAGGCCCCGCGCCGGACCGTGGCTCCTCGGGCCTCGAGGGCCTTGGCGAAGGCCTCGACCCGGTCGGCTGCCACGTCGGGCGAGGCGGCCCCGTCCCACGAGGGACGGCGACCCCTGCGGACGTCGCCGTAGAGCGTGAACTGCGGGACCACCAGGATCTCGCCGCCGACGTCGGACAGTGACCGGTTCATCTTGCCCTCTGCATCCTCGAACACCCGCAGGTTGAAGACCTTCTCGGCCAGCCGGTCGTACTCGCCGAAGCCGTCGGCCGCCCCGACGCCGACGAGCAGCAGGAACCCGGGGCCGATCTCGGCGACGCGCTCGCCGCGAACGGTGACCGAGGCGCGCGAGACGCGCTGGAGCAGGACGCGCACTAGCGCGGCACGACGCGGAACGCGTCGTAGACGTTCTCGACCTTCTTCGCGGCCGCCAGGATCCCCGCCAGGTGCGTGATGTCGGCCAGCTCGAACGTGAACCGAAGGGTCGTGGTCCGGTCGCGGCCGACGGCCGAGGTCGCGGAAAGGATGTTCACGTGGTGGTCCGAGAGCACCGTCGCCACGTCCGAGAGCAGTCGCGTGCGGTCCAGCGCCTCCACCTGGACCGCGACCACGAACGTGGTGGGCTTGCCGGCCCGCCATGACACGTCGATCAGGCGCTCGGGCTGGGACACGAGGGACTTCGCGTTCGGACAGTCGGTGCGGTGCACGGAAACGCCCTGCCCGCGCGTCACGAAACCCATGATCTCGTCGCCGGGTACCGGCGTGCAGCAGCGCGCGAGCCGCACCCAGACGTCGGCCGAACCCGGGACCTCGATACCGCTCGTGACATCCGTAGCGCGCGGCTCGCCCAGCTGAACCGGGCGCGCGAGCGGAACCTCGGTCACGTCCTCCTCGGTTGTGCCCTGCACCGACCGCGCCAGCCGCGCCACTATCGACTGCGGCGACACGTGTCCCTCGCCGACGGCCACATAGAGCGAATCCAGGCCGGGGAACTTCATCTCGTCGGCGAGGTGCTCGAGCGCCTCCTCGGTAGCCAGGCGCTTGAAAGGCACGTTCTGCTTGCGCATCAGCCGCTGCAGCTGCTCCCGCCCTTCCTCCAGCGCATCCTCGCGTCGCTCGCGGCTGAACCACTGGCGGATCTTGTTCCGAGCGCGAGGCGTGACCACGAACCGCAGCCAGTCCTGCGAGGGACCCTCACCCTGCGCCTTGCTGGTCAGGATGTCGACCGTGTCGCCGGTCCGCAGCTCGTAGTCCAGGGGCACGAGCTTGCCGTTCACCTTCGCGCCGATAGTCCGGTGGCCGACCTCGGTGTGGATCGCGTAGGAGAAGTCCACGGGTGTCGCGCCGGTCGGTAGGTTCAAGACGTCGCCCTTGGGGGTGAAGCAGAAGACCTGACCGCCGTACAGGTCGATCTTCAGGCCCTCCATGAACTCGCGCGGGTCGGCCATGTCCTTCAGCCACTCGAGCATCTGCCCGAGCCACACCAGGTCCGAGTTGTCCTTGCTCTTCTTGCCGCCGCCGCCCTCCTTGTAGCGCCAGTGCGCCGCGATCCCGTACTCGGCGGTGCGGTTCATGTCCCGAGTCCTGATCTGCACCTCGATCGGGCGGCCCTGGGGGCCGACGACCGTCGTGTGCAGTGATTGGTACATGTTGGACTTGGGCATCGCGATGTAGTCCTTGAACCGCCCGGGCACGGGCTTCCAAAGGGAGTGGACGGCGCCGAGGGCCGCGTACCCGTCGCGGACCGAGTCCACGAGCACGCGCATGCCGGCGAGGTCGTAGATCTCGTTGAACTCCTTGCCGCCGATCACCATCTTCTCGTAGATCGAGTACAGGTGCTTCGGCCGGCCGACGACCTCCGCCTTGACCCCGGCCTCGCGCAGGCGCGTGCGCGCCGCGTCGAGGACGCCGTCGACGTACTGCTGGCGCTCGCCGCGGCGCTTCTCGACCAGGCTCGCGATCTCGTGGTAAGGACCGGGATGCAGCGTCTTGAACGCGAGGTCCTCCATCTCCCACCTCACCTGCTGGACCCCCAGGCGGTGCGCGAGCGGGGCGTAGATCTCGAGCGTGGCCGTCGCGATCCGTCCCTGCTTGTCGGGCGGCAGCGCCGAGAGCGTGCGCATGTTGTGCAGCCGGTCGGCGAGCTTGATCAGCAGCACCCTGATGTCACCGGCCATCGCGACGATCATCTTGCGGACGTTCTCGGCCTGCTCCTGCTCGCGGCTGCGGAACGAGACCTGGTCCAGCTTCGTCAGCCCGTCGACGATCCGCGCCACCTGCTCCCCGAACCCCTCCTCGAGGTCCTCGACGGTGACGTCCGTGTCCTCCACCGTGTCGTGCAGGAGCGCGGCCTGCAGCGTGGTGGTGTCGAGGCCGAGATCGGCCAGGATCGTCGCGACGGCGAGAGGGTGCTGGATGAACTCCTCGCCCGACAGGCGCTTCTGACCCTCGTGGTGCTCGGCGGCGAACCGATAGGCGCGCTCGATCTCCTTGAGGTCCGCCTTCGCGTTGTAGCCCTTGACGGTCTTCAGCAGGCCCTCGATGCCCTCGCGCGGACCCTCGGGCTCGCCTGGGCGAAGGCGCGAGAGCAGGCCGCCTCGGCGTTCGGCCTTGACCTCCTGCTGGCTGTCCACGCACGCACCTCCGTGTGGGCAGTGTACGCCGCAGGCACGTGGCCCTCTGCGGTGCTCAGTACCGAAGGAGCGTGAACAGGTCGTACCCGTCGAGCTTGTCGCGTCCGTGCAGGAAGCCGAGCTCGATCAGGCACGAGATGCCGACGACCTTGCCGCCGATCCGTTCGACGAGCTCGGCCGTGGCCTTCGCGGTGCCGCCGGTGGCGAGCACGTCGTCCACGATCAGGACCCGTTCCTCGGCCCGCACCGCGTCCTTGTGGATCTCGAGCGTGGCCGTCCCGTACTCGAGCGAGTACTCGGCCGCCTCCGTCTGCCAGGGGAGCTTGTCCTTCTTACGGACGGGCACGAAACCCGCGCCGAAGTGGTACGCGACCGGCGAGGCGATGATGAACCCGCGCGCCTCTATCCCCACCACCTTGTCCACGTTGCCCCGGCCGAAGTGCACGACGATGAGGTCGATCACCGTGGAGAACGCGATCTCGTCCGCGAGCAGCGGCGTGATGTCCTTGAACACGATGCCGTCCTGCGGGAAGTCCGGCACGTCCCGGACGAGCGCCTTCAGCTGATCGTGCTTCACGCGGTCACCTCCGCTTCCGCTTGGCGGGCGGGCGCCGCTTCGAGCTCCTGGGGCGCGACGATGGCTGGGCGGGGCGGGGCACCGGCTTCGTCGGGGCTCCGACCGCCGCGGGCGTCGCCTCGGTCACCCCCGCCTCAGGCGTCACCGCTGGCGCCGGCACCGACCGCAGGCGCCGTTCGCCGGGACGGCCCTCGAGCCGGGCGCGCAGCTGCTGGTAGCGCGGCTCGCGCTCCTTGAGCACGACCAGGATCGGCGTGGCCACGAAGATCGAGGAGTACGCACCCGTCATGACGCCGATCAGCATCGCGAACGCGAAGTCCTTCAACGTCTCCCCGCCGAAGAGGAGCAGCGACAGGATCGGCAGAACGACCACGAGCGACGTGTTCACCGAGCGCATCAGCACCTGGTTCATCGACGTGTTGGCCACGCCCTCGTAGGTGTCCTTGCCGAGCAGCGCTGTCGACTCGGTGTTCTCCTTGACCTTGTCGTAGATCACGACGGTGTCGTAGAGCGAGAACCCGAGGATCGTGAGGATCGCGATCACGGTCGCCGGCGAGACCTCGCGGCCGGTGAGTGCGTACACGCCCGCGGTGATCAGGACGTCATGGATCATCGCCGCCATCGCGCCGATCGCCATCTTCCACTCGAACCGCAGGGTGATGTACAGCGTGATCGCGGCCAGCACGACGATGAGCCCGACCAGCGCCTGCCGGGAGATCTGCTCGCCCCACGTCGGCCCCACCACCTGGGCGCTGATGTCGTCGGGGGCGATCCCAGCCTGCGCGGCGAGCTCGTCGATCAGCGCCGCCCGCTGCGTCGGGGTCAGATCCGTGAGCGCCGTGGTGCGGATCGATACCCGGTCGGCGCCAACGATCTGGACCTCGGCCTCCGAACGCCCGTACGGGTCGGCCGCGAGGATGCCGCGGATGTCCTCGACGCTCGCGTCGGACTGGAGTTGGTACTGGAGCAGCGCGCCGCCGGTGAAGTCGATCGAGTAGTTCAGCCCCCGCCAGAACAGGCCGATCAGCGAGAGCGCGATCGCGATCCCGGACAGGATCGCCCACCGCCGCCGGCGCTGGATGATGTGGAACTCCGGGTGCCGGTACCCCCGGAAGGTCTCCAGAGCGCTCCGTGCGCTCATCGGGAGCCTCCCGCGATCGCGGGTGCGGCCGCCGGCTCCCGACTCGAGGCCAGGTGGTCCGCGGCGAGCCCGGCCTTGATCCCGAACCACCGCAGGTTCACCAGGCGGTCGCTCCGGCAGAGCAGCATCACGGCCGGTCGCTTGAAGAAGTACACGACGAACAGGTCGAGCATCGTGGCCACGCCGAGGGTGAGCGCGAACCCGCGGACCGACGAGATCGCCGTGACGTACAGGACTAGTGCCGCGATCGCCGTCACGAGGTCGGCCGCCACGATCGTTCGGAACGAGCGCTTGAAGGCGGGTGCCGCGGCCGCACGGGGGGACTTCCCGGCGTGGACCTCGTCTTTCAGTCGCTCGAAGAAGACGATGTACGAGTCGGCCGTGACGCCGAGCGAGATCACGAGGCCCGCCACGCCGGCGAGCGTGAGGTTGTACGAGATCGTGCGGCCCGCAAGTGCCACGAGGCCCAGCGCGAGGATCGCCCAGATCGTCATGCCGACGAAGGCGACTATCCCGAGCACCCGGTAGTAGAGGAGGAGGTACACGACCAGCAGCACGAGCCCCGCAATGCCCGCCAACACGCCCTGCTGGAGCGACTCGTCGCCGAGCGTCGGGCTCACGGTCAGCACCTGCTGGGTCTCGAGCGCAACAGGCAGGGCGCCCGCGTTCAACTGCGTCGCGAGGTCCTTGGCGCGGGCCTCGGTGAAGCTGCCCGTGATGACGCCCGTTCCGCCGGTGATCGGGCTCTGCACCGTGGGCGCCGAGATGACCACCTGGTCCACGACGATCGCGAGCTGTCGCCCCTGCAGGCGCGTGGTCACCTCGGAGAAGGTGTCGGCCCCCTCACCGGTGAGGTCGAACGTTATCTCCCAACCGGATGCGACCTGCGTGGTTCCACCGGTGTTGTAGACGGCGGTGGCACCGTCGATCGCCTCTCCCGTGATCTCGACGGGGCCGAGCTTGTACTTGGTCTCGCCGTCCCTATCCAGGAACACGACCTCCAGCTCGGCCAGTGCCTCCTCGGAGCACTCGGGCGTCTGACGCTCGGTCTCGGTGCCGCAGGTGAGCGGCACCGACGAGTAGTCGGGGTCGGACGGGACCAGTGTGCTCAGAACCTCGCGCTCCTCGAGCCGCGCCGTCTGGCCGATGACCTGCAGAAGCCGCTCCTGCCCGGTCTCCTGCAGGCGCGCCTCGGCGCTCTCGCGCGAGAGGAAACAGCCCAGGTTCTCCCCCGCCGAGCTCACCACGCAGAACTCGGCGTCCGAGCGCCGGACCTCCATGCCGGCGAACAGGGCGTCGGCCGCCTCCTGGGTCGGCTCGCACGCTGCCCCCTCGTCCGAGGCCAGCGTGCTCCCGCTCGCGCCCTGCACGCAGAACGACTCCGAGCTCTCGGTGCCTATGCCCACCAGGGCCGCGTCGGCCTCCTCCCTGGTCGGGTAGCACGGGTCGGTCTCGAGCCCTGTGCCCGTCAGGCAGAACTGCTGCTGCACCTTGTCGACCGCGATAGCCCCGACCGCGGCGTCGGCCTCCTCCTGGGACCCGAAGCAGGGACCCAGCTCGGGCCAGGGGTCGCCGGTGAGACAGACCGAGTTCACGAGCGGCTCGACCGCTGCGCCGGCGATCTCGTCGTCGGCGGCCTGCTGCTCCTCGAAGCAGCTGTACGCGATCCCCTCCTGGTCCACGATGCAGAACTGGGTCTTCGGTCGCTCCTGGATCGTCCCGCGCGCGAGACCCGGGATCTGAACCTCGATCCTGTTGCCGGTGACGAACAGGAGCGGTTCCGCCGTGCCGAACGCGTCGATCCGGCCGCGGATGTTCTCGAGCGCCTGGTCCATCACGTCGGCCGTAGTGCCATCGGGGGCCGAGAGGATCACGGAGACGCCACCCTCGAGGTCCAGGCCGAGGACCGGCCGGGTGCCGGTCGCGAACAGGGCGACCACCCCACCCACCAGTACCAGGACGAACACGATCGAGACCCACAGCCGTCTGGGCTTCTTCACGAGCGGGTCCTCACGCGAGCTCCACGCCGTTGATCAGGAGCTTGAACCGGCAGTCGAGCACCTCCGCGGCGCGGCGACACATCTGCATGCGCCCGAGGAAGATCTCGAAGTACTCCATCACCTGGCTGATCTGGGTGTCGACGGTGAGCTCGAGGCTCACAGTCTTGGCGGCCGAGTCCACCCGCAGGAACGACTGCTCGGCAGCGAAGTTCACTCGGTCGTGGATGTCGAACTCGATCTGGCCGGACTTGCGTACGCGGCTGCGGTGCACGTCGGACTTGTCCGCCAGGATCACCGCGGCGGAGACGGGCGAGACCGCGTAGCCCTTCTCCTCCTCGTGGTTCGCGATCGCCGAGACGACCAAGGCGAGGTCGGCCGCGGGCATCCGGTCGCGGAGCGCGTGGTAGACGAGCAGTCCCCCGGTCTGGCCGTGCGCCTCTCGGGTGAGCATGTTCCCCACGTCGTGCAGGTACCCGGCGATGCAAGCGAGGTCCGCGGTGCGCGCGTCGAACCCGGCCCGCGTCAGCACGTTGAACGCGATGCGCCCGACGAGGTTGGCGTGACGGAACCCGTGCTCGGTATAGCCCAGACCCTCCATGACGCGGTCGGCCCCCGAGATGAACGCGGACAGCTCGGGGTCCTGCTGGATCTCCTCGAACGTGACGCCCTCGGAAGTGGTTTCGGGGGTCGCCGCAGGGGGAGCCGCTCCGGGGGCCGGCTCGACGCTCACGGCTCCTGGTCGACCTCGTCGTCCGAGTCGTCCGCCTCGTCGTACGCGTCCTCCTCGACGAAGCGCTGAGCGATGCCGTTGCGGACCATGCGCACCCGTGTACCGGGGGCGATCTCGACGGTCAGGATGCCCTCGTCATCGTCGATATCGACGATCGTGCCGAAGATGCCGCCGCTCGTCATGATGTCGTCGCCGACCTCAAGGGCCGAGAGCAGGGCCTGCTGGGCGCGCTGCCGGCTGCGCTGCGGACGGATCAGCAGGAAGTAGAACCCGACGATCATCAGGACCGGGAGCGCCAGGCTGACGAGCGAGCTGCCCGACTGGCTGCTCTCCTGGGCCAGGAGCTGGAAGACCATGGTTGGTGACGCCTCCTTGGGGATGACGAGGCAGCATACAGGCTGCGGTGGGGTTCGCCGCCGGCCGGGCGATGGGTTCGCCCTGGCTGGGCATCAGGCGAGCGGGAGCACCCCCTCGGGCGTGAGGCCTAGGTGCCGGTAGGCGCGCTCGGTGGCGATCCGGCCCCGCGGGGTGCGCTGCAGCAGCCCCAGCTGGAGCAGGTAGGGCTCGACCACATCCTCGACGGTATCGGTCTCCTCCCCCACGGCCGCGGCGAGCGTGGACAGACCGACCGGCCCGCCGCCGAACTTCGTCACTATCGAGCGCAGGATCGCCAGGTCGAGCTTGTCGAGGCCCACCTCGTCCACCTCGAATAGCTCGAGCCCGGCGCGTGCGACCTGGGCGCTGATCGCCCCGTCGTGGCGGACCTGCGCGAAGTCCCGCACACGCCGCAGGAGGCGGTTGGCAACGCGTGGTGTCCCGCGCGAGCGCCGCGCGATCTCTCCTGCCCCTTCGGCATCGACGGCGACGCTCAGGATCCCCGCGGAGCGGTGCACGATGGCGCCCAGGTCCGCGACGGAGTAGTAGTCCAGGCGCGGCGAGAACCCGAACCTCTCGCGCAGCGGGAGCGTGATCCTGCCGGGCCGGGTCGTGGCCCCTACGAGCGTGAACCGCGGCAGGTCCAGGCGGATGCTCCGCGCGCTCGGGCCCTTGCCGAGCACCACGTCGAGCTTGAAGTCCTCGAGCGCGGGATACAGAACCTCCTCGACCGGACGCGGCATCCGGTGGATCTCGTCCACGAACAGGACGTCGCCCTCCTGCAGGTTCGTCAGGATCGCCGCCAGGTCGCCGGGCCTGTCGAGCGCAGGGCCCGAGGTCGGCTGGAACGCGACGCCGAGCTCGTTCGCCACGATCCCGCCGAGCGTGGTCTTGCCCAGACCCGGCGGGCCCGAGAACAGGAGGTGGTCAACGGTCTCGCCGCGGGCACGGGCCCCGTCGATCAACAGCGCGAGCTGCTCTTTGATCCGCTCCTGCCCCACGAACTCGTCCAGGCGCCGCGGGCGGAGCGCGGCGTCGAACTCGCGCTCCTCCTCGGGCTCCGCGGCGGAGCGGGGAACCTCGATGTCCTCGGTCACGTCGCGCATGAGCCTACGCCCGCCCAACGTGCTGGAGCGCCTCGCGCAGGAGGTCCTCGACGGGGCGATCGCCGTGGGTCGCCAGCCCGACCATCGCCTCGCTCGCCTCGGCCGGGCCGAGGCCGAGGGCCAGGAGCGCCTCGCGCACGTCGGCGAGCGGGCCGTCCACGATCACGAGGTCGCCGCCGAGCTTGTCCTTCAGGTCGAGCACGACGCGCTGGGCCACCTTCTTGCCGACGCCCGGCACGACGGTGAGTGCCGCGACGTCGCCTGAGGCGACCGCGCGCCTAAGCGCGTCGGCGCTCAGGACGGACAGGAAGCTGAGGGCGACCTTGGGCCCGACGCCGGTCACGGTGACGAGGAGGTCGAACAGCTCGCGCTCGTCTGTGCTCGCGAACCCGAACAGCGTCATCGAGTCGTCGCGCACGACCATCCGCGTGTGGACGCGCGCGCGCTTGCCGACCGGTGGGAGCTTCGCGACGGTGGAGGCCGGGACCAGGACTTCGTAGCCGATGCCGTTCACGTCGAACACGATCCGTGTGCCGGCCTTGTGCGCGACCTCGCCCTCGAGGAACGCGATCACGTGGCGGCCCTCGCTGCGCGCTTCAGGCGCGTCTGGGTGAGATGGCAAAGAGCGACGGCGACCGCATCGGCCGCGTCGGGGTCGCTCGGGACCTCCTTCAATCCGTGGAAGCGCGCGAGCGCGTCGCGGACCTGGGCTTTTTCGGCGTTGCCCTGGCCCGTGATCGCCATCTTCACCTCGAGCGGGCCGTACTCGTCGACCTCCAGCCCCGCCTCGGCGGCCGCGAGGAGGACGACGCCCGTGGCCCGGGCCACCTGGAGGGCGCTGACCTGGTTCTTGTTCCAGGCCACTCGCTCCACGGCCAGCGAGTCGGGGCGGTGCTCGGCGATCGCGGCGGTGACGGCGTCGTGGAGGCGTCGAAGTCGGAGGGGCTCCGGTAGGTCCGACGAGGTCCGGACGGTCGTGGCGAAGACGAGCGTGGGCCTCCGCTCGTGCCTGGCGACGGCCGCCAGGCCCATCGCCGACACGCCGGGATCCACCCCGAGCACGCACGAATCGAACATCCGTTCGCCGAGTCTAGGCGCGGGGCAGGACCTGAGCAATCACCTGGGTATCGAGAGCCGGGCCGATAGCCCGGCAGGACCGCGCCCGCCCAGCCCGTCAACGCGGCCGAGCGAGATCACGCTAGCCGCCACGTGGAGGATCGCGACAGCCCACCCCCGCAAGCGTACGAACCGCTGCCCATGCGCGATCCGCGGCTCGAGGCCGAGGGCGCCACGACGGCATCCCGTCTATGCGTCACGACATCGCAACACGTGGTGTGACGCTGTTCATAGCGCGCTCGAACGGATGTTCATAAGGTTGCCGCATGAGCACGTTGCGATCGGCGACGGACGAGTTGCGGGTTCAAGAGCTCCGGTTCCTGGGAGATGACGATCTCGCGTCGGACCTCGACGAGATCGAGCGCGCGGTGCGGGTGCTCGAGGCCGAGCGGGCCCGGCGGCTGTCCGAGTTCGAGCGCCGACGCGCACACGAGAGCGACGGGTTCCTCTCGGTCTCGGCATGGCTCGTCGCCAGACATCGCGTAGCTCCGAGCACGGCGACCCGACGGGTCCGCATGGCTCGGTCGCTGGAGGCGATGCCGCAGGCGGCGGAGGCCTTCTCGGGAGGCGAGCTCTCGGACGCGGCGGTGGGTCTGCTCGCCTCGGCGCGGGAGTCATTCCCCGAGGCGTTCGCCCGATGCGAGGAGGCACTGCTCCAGGCCGCTCGCACGCTACCGGTCGTCGCGCTCCGCAGCGTGATCGAGTACTGGCGGCAGTCCCAGGACCTCGCGGAGGCCGAGCGAGACGAGGACGAGCGGTTCGAGCGGCGCAACCTCAACGTCTCCCCCACGCTGCACGGCATGGTGCGGGTCGACGGCGACCTGGATCCGGAGACCGGACAGAGCCTGATGAGCGCGCTGCACGCCGTGATGGATGCCGACGCCCGGTCGCACCCGGGACCGGAGCTCCGGCGTCCGGGACAGCGGCGGGCGGACGCGCTCGCTCAGATCTGCCGGTCCTGGATGGACTCGAGCGATCGGCCGATGATCCTCGGCGAGCGTCCCCACGTGGTAGTCACCCTCGACCTCGAGGCGCTCGAGGGCCGGGCGGGCCGCTCCGAGCTCCAGGACGCGGGGCCGGTGACCCCGGAGTCGGCGAGGCGGCTCGCGTGCGATGCCAAGGTGAGCCGGGTGATCACGGACGGTGCCTCCCAGCCGCTGGAGCTCGGGCGTTCGAGCAAGGTGGTGCCGCCGTCGCTCCGGCG
>Ga0209521_10001601_pt1 | contig 18433 bp, 21 predicted proteins | sample Rifsed19ft4_FD_184016 | JGI IMG/M metagenome (GOLD analysis project Ga0209521, IMG submission 184016) | Soil microbial communities from Rifle, Colorado, USA - sediment 19ft 4 (version 2) | ecosystem: Environmental > Terrestrial > Deep subsurface > Rock core/Sediment | place: Rifle, Colorado...
GCTGCCGGCGGGAGACCTGCCCCCGACGATAGATTCCACATCGCTCCTGCTCTTAGAGATTCCTCTGGCGTAGACTATTTAGATGTGTCCGTCGAAGGTCTTGAAGGCAGGAACACTATGAGCAGGATTTATTCTCCGCACGGGTGGGGCGAAGCTGACACAGATAAGTACAACCTGGCAGCACGAATCTTCGTACCCTTCCTAATAGCGATGCTGGCAGCACGAAATATCTGCAAGCAAACTAGGGAGCACAAGCTAGCATCGCTCGGCATAGGCGGTAAGAAGTCCGATCCTACCCGCAGGTTCCGATACGTGACTACGCTTACCGTTCCAGCCATACGAGAAGAGACCGAAGACAGCACAGAGACGGGCTGCGAAAAGACTCCTCACTATAGGCGTGGACATATCCGTCACCAGCCCTACGGGCCTCGCCTAGAACTTGTGCGGCCCGTATGGATTGCGCCAGTATTCGTTAATGCAGACAAGGAGTGGGTCAGAGAGCGCAGCGCCTACAACGTGAGTCCCGCTCGGGCGTTAGACTAAGCCCCAGTCCTTAGCGCAGACGTCCTCGACGGTAGGCGACCAGCCGAGGCCGCTCATGTCGCGCGAGCGCTGCGTTCCGTCCCGTGGGTCGGCGCCGACCACTCCGCCGTACCCGCGGATGATGCCTTCGCCATACCCGAACAGGTGCACCTGACACAAATGCGGCTTGCTCGGGTGTCCGTTCCAGTGCTCGGGCCAGGCCTCTCGCCGGACGCGCTTGCCCTCCGCGACGCGGGCCATAGCCCACTCTACGCCGTGCACGTAGCCGAACCGGTCCGGGTCCTCGGCCATCACGCCCTCCACTTGTTCGCGTACATCGTCACGATCTGGCGCGTCGCGTTCTCGAAGGTCACGACGTCGGAGATGGAGTGCGCGCTCGGCCCGAGCATGTACGGGAAGTCCAGCGCCGCGGCGCCGCCCGAGTAGACGAGGTCGCGGATGGCGGCGATGTGGTCGTGGTTCTTATTCACCGCGCGGCCGAGCTTCGCCAGGTTGCGCGTGGAGCCGCGCGCCCCGTTCGGCCCGAGGTCGCCGTGCAGCCCGCACTCTACGCCGCCGCCGTGCCCCTTGCAGATGACGAAGGACTCGTCCTCGCGCAGGAAGCGCACGTCGCCCGCCATGCCAGCCTCGCGCAGCGCCCACTCGAGGAGAGGCTGAGGCGCCTCCTTGGCGGTTAGCCCGTCGTCCATCAGCTCCAGGAGCCGCTGCCGCAGCTTCGCATGGTACCGCGCGTTGAGCGGGTCCAGGTTCGGGTCGGCGTCGTTCACCCACCTCAGCAGGTGGCGATGGTGGTTGGACGGCACGACGACGGTCTCCGTCCAGCCGCGCAGCGACTCGTTCACGAAGTCGGCGGTGACCCGCATCTCGTCCTCGACCCCGCCCTCGCCGCTGACGTGCTTCTCATAGGTGCGCAGGAAGTTCTTCATGTCGTGATGGCCGCGGGCGCGCATGGAGAACACGTCGTGCAGGAACTGGCGCCGCGGCCGCAGCGCGTCGAGCATGCCGCCCTTGCCCCAGGACAGGCGGCGGACCCAGAGCGCCATCTCCGCGGCGTGCGCGTCTCCCCAGCCGACCGAGTCCACGAAGCGCTCCGAGCCGCCCATACGCTCGACCTTGCCCGATCGGATCCGGATCGGTGGCGACGGCGACGGGCCCACGTCGTAGACGCTGCCCTCGTCGTCGGCGTGAAGCTGCCTGACCCACCAGTGCCCGCCCGCGTCCACCTCTACGATCAGGCCGCCGTAGGCGTGTTGCCGCTCGGCCATGATGCCGACGCGCTTCTGTACGTAGTTCCGCTGCGTGACGGTGCCGGTGGAGAAGTTGAGCTTCGTGCCCTCGCCCGCGAGCGAGGCCACGCTGACCAACTCGATCTTGGCGTGCGGCACGATGTTGGACTTGCGCCCGTTGTAGGTCTCCATGCCGGTGAGCGGGTGCTGAGCCGTCGGCAGGATATTCATCTCGCCGCACCAGACGAGCGCGGGCGCTAGCTCCACGCTCTCGTCCTTGGCGAAGGCCAGCACCTCAGGGTCGAACCACAGCTCGCGGTCCGGCGCCTTGTAGCGACCGCGCTTCACGGCCTTACGGCCATAGGCGTCCATCTGATAGGAGAAGGTGCCGACCATCAGCTCGCAGTCGCCCGTCGGCAGCGCGTCCAGGTGCGCGCGATACGCCTGCAGGTTATCCCAGGCGACGCGGTGGAGATGCGTGTTGTTCTGCGCGGAGGTAAAGATGTAGCGCCTGACGTGTCCCGCCCGCGGCAGCCTGCGCACCCTCGGCGCGGACGCTGCGATCTTGCCGCCCGCCAGCGGCTTCTCGGGCTTTATGCCTAGCCGGCCCGGAGCCTTGTCCAGTCGGTCGCGCAGGGTGATGCGGTGCACTCCTAGGGCGCGAGCCGCGGCCGACAGGTTGCCGCCGGACTCCTCGTACGCGGCCACCGCCGCGCGTAGCTCAGCGTCTGACGATCGATTCTTACCGGCCGGGTTGGCCATGGCTCCTCCTGTCTGGCGGGGCTATCACTTTACGATGTGAGCGATACCGCTTAGGACCTGTTGGACGCCTACGAGGAACACGCCTAGCGCACCAGTCACCAGGATGCCCACGGCCGTCAACATGCCTTTGCTCTGCATCTTCTCTACGTTGCGCGTCCAGCGATCCAAGTGCGCAAAGTTCTTCTGCACCCGTATCGGATCATTCATGTCGATGCCTATAGCGGTCAGCGTCTCATGCGTAGCCACCCTAGCTGCCTCCCTAGCAGCAACGGTGGCAATCGTGACAATCTCGTCGCGCTTTTCCTTCTTGGTGGCCATGACGTTACGCCTTGCTAGTCAACGCTGGGAGCAGACGCGATATAACATTGTTCATGGTGCCAGTGACGATCTGTCCACCAAAGATGAACATGACCATAGTATTCGCCCACGTCTCCTGCAGCGCAGGAATCTGCCGGACGAAATACTGGCAGACCTGCCTGCCGGGCGGCGGCAGTTGGCCGATCGCCGGTATGACGCAGCCCTGTATGTTAAGGTGCGCGTCGAGGACCGACACATAGATGATCGAGCCATTGTAGAAGGCGGTGGGGATGACGAACAGAATCCAGCCGAGCCAAAAGATCGGGTGGCCCATGGCGGTGGTTAGCACCGAGGCCTGCACCTTCCTCAGCTCGACCTCGCCCTCGATCGTCCGCATGATGACTTCGCCTAGCTTGCCGTACTTGACGGCGCTAGACTCGTTGCGGGCCTTCATGTAGTTTAGGATCGACGTCAGCGCGCCGCCACCTAGGAACTTCAGTAGGAACGGGAGTACGAGGCCCATGTTAGCTATCCCTGTCGCCGGTCGGGACTTCGACCGGCCCGTCGCTATCAGACTTCTTCGACCACGGCCACTTGACCGGGCCGGTGGTTACCAGACGCAGCAACACTATCCCCAGCGACACGTAGCCGAGCAGTTCCGCCTTGCTCTCCGGCAGGAACTGTCTAATGAGGTACAGGTCCAGGTACTCCGACGCCGCCACCAGCGCGATCGCCGCGGCGAACAGCAGGGTCTTGATGCCGTTCAGGAACCCCAGCGTAGCTCGCCACGCCCTGCCGATCACGCGACCTCCTTGCCGCGCTGCTTGTTCGCGTAGGCGACCAGCTCGTCGCGGTACTTCCACGCTACGTATAGCAACGCCAGCACGGCTAGCGCGCCGATGCCGTAGACCAGGTACTCGGATAGCTCGAAGCCGTGGACCTGCGGCGTCTCGCGCGCCACCTCGGCCGAGCCCGTCGCGACGGTGCCCGTCGCGGTGGTGGACTTCAGCTTGCGCGCCGCGTCAAGCTCGCGCGTGAGCGCGGCCCTGGTGGCGGGACCGATCGCGCCGTCCTTCGTCAGGTTGGGGTGGTGCGACTGAAACTTCCTGACCGCTACGTCCATCGCCTCGTCGAAGCGTCCCGCCACCGCGGGCGGCTTGGACACGTCGAGGAAGCCCAGCTCTCCGAGCTGTGCGCGGTAGGTCGCGATCGCCGGGTCGACCATGCCGAGCCTTAGTTGGCCTATCGTGCGAGCCTCGGAGACGGGCACGTCCTTGCCGTCTATCCTTACCTTACCCACTATGCGACCGCGCTCGTCGACGAGCGCCGGCATCTGGATCACGCCGTAGTTGCCCTGACCCATAGCCCACTCTTCGCCGCGCCTGCGGGTCAAGCCAGCGATGACGCGACCGCCGCCCCTATTCCAGGCCATGAAGGCCGAGCGCGCGGCGGCGAAGTTCCCGGCGAGGAAGGGCTTGACCCAGGAGGCGCGCGAGATGCCGCCCGTGTTGTAGTGGAAGGAGGTGCCCATGTCGAAGCCGGACTGCGTGGTCCCGGCCATGCGCTTGTTCACGCTCGGCTCGTAGCGATTGCGCAGCGCCCTGCGGAACAGGTCCACGCATTGCTCGAAGGTGATGGTGACGCCAGCCACGATCTTGAACGGAAGCTCGCCGACCTGGTTGGTCAGGCCGAAGCCGATCGTCCAGACGCCCACGACGTCGCGATAGGCGCGGAGGGCGCAGCCCTCCCAGCCCATGATCTTGCGTTCGCCTCGGTCAGAGGTCTGCATCGGCTCAGCGCTCCCAAGGGCTTAAGATAGCCCTATCCGTGTGCCTAATCAACCCACTATTGCCACGGTGGTCCGCACTCGCTTAGGCGCAAGCTCCGTAAGGACTTCCGGCGGCGGCTCCGTCGGAGGCTCGGTGGGCGGCTCCGTCGGAGGCTCGGTGGGCGGCTCCGTCGGAGGCTCGGTCGGCGGCTCGGTGGGCAGCTCGTCCTCGTATGACGTGGCCACCAGGACCACCTCACGCGTAGCCCGCGTGGGAACCTTGGTGACCTCTACCGCCAGCACGGCCTCGCGCGTCACGCGTAGGACCGAGTCCGTAGCCTCCGCCGCCAGCGCCGCCTCGCGCGTCGCGCGGAGGGCCGAGTCCGTAGCCTCCGCCGCCAGCGCCGCCTCGCGCGTCACGCGCACAGGGTTTACAGGCTCCGTCGGCGGCTCCGTCGGCTGCTCCGGCAGGCCTGGGTCCGTTGGGATTATCTCTGCTAGGTAGTTCTCCACCGCGTCGTGCAGCGCGTCGTGCTCGGCCGTGGTCATGGCCGCGCCCCAGAACACGAAGGACACCACCCCGTTGAAGTAATAGCCGGTGGCCTGGCTGTAGAACAAGCCCGGCGTGCGGTCCGGCTCCAAGTACTGCGACGTCCCGGTCTTCTCCACCTCTCCGAGCACGCCGAAGCCCGCCTCGTCCTCCTCTACCGGGGACGCGGAGACGGCCGCCGACGTGTCCAGCTCGACCTTGTCCTTGCGTAGCTGCGAGGCGTTGGCGCCGGACCTGTTGACTATCCAGAAACCCTCCGAGCCCGCGCCCGCGGAGGCCGCTAGCGCGTCGGAGTCGGTAGACTGGTTGGCCTTGGCCCCGGCCTGTCCGCCGAAGATAGTGCCGGCGGGCCAGAATCCCCCGCCGCCCATGCGGATGAAATTGCCCTCCCACACTCCAGCGTTTTTGTTCACCAGCCCGAGCGGCCCGCGCGTGTACCACGACTGCTGGGAGACCCACGCGCCCATGGAAAAGTCGTCCTGCGACGCGTTCGGACCGTCCGACACGTTCCAGCCGGACAGGTACATGCCGCCGACCCGGGAGCCGTCTACGTTGAAGAAGCCGTACTTCCCTACGTCCGGCACGTCGACCGGGGAGCCGATCGGCTGCAGGGTGAAGAGGCCAGGCTGCCTAAGGTTGATGCGGCTAGGCGTTCCGTCCGCCTCGGCCAGCAGGTAGGCGCAGTCCATCTTCGCCCACGCTCCCCCGGCCTTGAGCGCGACGACTAGCCCGTCTATGACGGCCTCGCGCGGGGCGCCGAGCGAGACGTCCAGCTCGTCTAGGTATGCTTGGGTTTCCGCCTGGAGCGGCATGGCTGTCTATCCGCCGCCGCGCTCAGGCGGCCCTGTTCAGGTAGGTCCTTAGCGCGTCTACCGCCGCGGGCAGCCACACGCCGTCGGTCACGCCCGGGTCCTCGTCCATGACGTGGAAGTAGTCGTGGTAGGAGATGGTGAGCGCGTGCGACGAGGCCTGCGCCACGCCGTCGCTCCTGACCCCGAAGTCTATCACGCCGGTGCCCGCCTCGGTCTTGCGCGCCCGGACCACCGCCATCACGCCGTGGACCGCGTCGGGCGTGGTGGGCAGCGCGGCAAGCTCCAGCTCCGTGGCCTCCCCCGGCGTATCGGAGGACAGGTAGTCCGTGTCGTCGTTCGGCGCGGCCTCGTCCACCATGGCGAACGAGTCGTCCCCCGCGCTTTTGTCCCAGTCCTCCTGGGCCGTGTCCGCGTCCGGGTACAGCGTTCTAACCCTGAGGTCGCCCAGGAAGTCATCGTTGACACCGCCCGTTAGATCGCACAGGTACAGGTCGTCTATGTCCTTGTTGCCGCCCGAACCGTTTGTGGCCGGGAACAGGACCAGGCTGGCTGCGCTCTGGACCGAGGTGTCGGCCGTGTCGCCGGTGAAGGTCACCCTGGCCACGCCGTCCACCCTTACCTCGCAGGAGCCGGAGTTCGACACGGTTACCTTGGTCTCTATGTAGTGCTGGTTGTTCAGGCCCAGGACATAGGCGCCCGAGTTCGCCACCTCGGTGCCGGACAGGCTGCCGCGCCGCAGGGACAGCGACCCGTCTACCTTGACCACAAGCGACAGTTGCGCGGCCAGGTTCTCGTCCAGCAGCTTCCACACGCCCTGGCCGCCGTTCACGGTCGGGTAGGCGTCTATCCTGTACGCCATGCCGAATACGAACGACGAGGTGTTGCCGCCGAGGGACTTCCTGGGCCCGTCTCCGCTGGCGCTGCCCTGTCGGAGGCAGTGCGACCCGGTCCTCGGCGTGGTGGTGCTCAGGCTTATGTTCGTGCCAACGGTGCTGTAGGCGCCCTCGGTCAGGCGCGCGGTGTTTGTGCCGTAGTGGTCGAATCCGTCTATCCAGCGAAGCATGGCTGTCTGTCCCCCTTTATGCGGTGCCGCGGACGGCGGCGAAGGTGAAGGTGAGGTGGGCGGCGTTGGCGTCGAGCTGGCTGGGTCGTATCATCTGTATGACGTCGCCGAACACGAACTGGGTCAGCGCGGGCACCGTGGCGACGCCCGACCTGCGCCCCTCGAACTCGGTCGGGGACTCCGTCGGAGGCTCGGTGTGCGGCTCGGTGACCTCAGTCGGGAAGTCCGTGTGAGGCTCCGGTGCCCCCTCGAAGAACACCTGGCCGACCTCCACGCCGTTCCTGTGGACCGGCACCGTCATGTCGTCCAGCGCAGGGACCCTCAGCTTGAACACGCTGCCGACCGCGTCCACGGGCAGGTAGAACGGACGCACGCAGACGAACTCCCACATGGACTCGCCTGGGTTCTCCGAGGCACCTACGGGCCCGCCGACGAAGGAGCCGAAGTCATACACCTTGGGCACGCCAAACATGAGGTGGTAGAGCGGCCCCTCAGTGCTGGCCTCCTCCTCGGAGAACTCCGACGCGCTCTCGTGCGCGTGCAGCACCATGTAGACGCCGTCCTCCGGCACGAAGAATATGTCCAGCTGGTTGTACTCCGTGCCGGGCTGCCACTCGTCGCGCCACGTGAATGCGTTAGTGGGCAGCGTGAACGGACCCAGCACGGTGGCGTCGGTCAGAGTGACCGTCATGCTGGTGCCGACCACGGTGATGAAGTCTATACTGACCGGTACGGGCGGGTTGTTCTCCAAGCTTAGGATGCGCTGGATCACCTGCCAGAAGTTCTCGTCTATCTCCTCGGCTATGAGATTGACGCCCTTGCCCACGCCCCACTTCAGTAGGTTGGTGCCCCTGAAGATCAAGTTCTGATACGGCATCGCTCTCTGTCCCCTGATTCCTTCACTATGCCACCGCGCCTCAGACGAACGAACCCTCCTTGGAGGTCGGGTCTATGTTTAGCGTGGCTATGACGGCTACCCCGAGCGGGACCCCGTTCGTTGTGCCCTTAGAGACGTCGTTCAGCAGCGTTCCGCTCTCTACCACCAGGTCCCCGCCGCTAAGCGAGTAGAAGCCCGAGCCTCCCACGCTCCAAGCCCTGTACCTAAGGACCTGCGACGTTGGCGGGGCCCCGCCTTCCCCGCGCGACTGCATTATGGAGAGGGAGTTGACGTCAAGCTCCGGAAAGTCAGCCCGTATCTTGGTCAGCCCTATGGTGTACATGTCCCTGTACGCGTTCGGCGGCGACCCCGGGAAAACGTGCCTCCCAGCGTAGGACAAGTACTTGGTCATCTCGTGGTCTATGCCCTCGTCCTGAGCGGTGGGCGGGTCGGACGACTTGGTTATTATGGAGGGCCCGAAGTTGTCGCCGTGTATGCCGACCACCGTTACCCTCGGGGGCTGTACAAGCTGGACCCCGGGAATACCGCCCACGCCGAACAGGTTGCTGTCGTCTATGGTCAGCACGGCCACCTTCCTGCCCCAGCTGACGTTCACTATGTTCTGCCACGGGTCAAGGCGGACAGGATTCCCGGCGCTTACTATTAGGGGCATGTCAGTTGTTCAGCGTAAACTTGTGGGTCTTGAACGCACCGTCGTCCTGGAAGGCAATGTTCCTTATCCTCTCGATGTCGACGAAGGACCCGTCGTCCGGGTTCTCCACGCGGACCTTCTCCACCTGCCTGTACTGCTCCTTGTAGTTGGTCGCGGGCAGCGTGGAGAAGCCCGTGAACGAGCTGACGAGCGCTATCTCTGCGTCCCCGGCCACGCCCCACTCCGCTATGGCCTCGCGCGGCTCCTCCTTAGCCTCCTTATTCAGGGCCCTGTTGAAGGCCTGCTCCGATTGGAACGGCCTGACTACGCCCTCTAGCTGGCCGAGCATCACGCGGCCTCCAGGTCTATGGTCTTAGGTACGGACAGCGCGGAGACGGTTATGGCGTATCTGGCCGTGAACGGCCCGCCCTCCAGCGGCACGAGGTCCAGGCGGACCTTTGTGGGCCTGCTGCGCAGCGCCGCGGCGGCTTCGGCCGGGTCCTGCCATGGCCGGCCGGGCAGGAGTACCTCCGAGGCGATGTGGGCCTCCTGGGCGTCGGGCCCGTCCTCAACCTCGCACGAGCGCAGCACAGTGCCGTGCCGCATGTCAAGCAGGTCGACGCCGTCGTAGTCGTCCTCGTCCGGCCCCGTGAAGTCGGAGTACGTGACCTCGCCCGCGAAGGGCATGATGGTAGCGCCGTCGTAGAACTGATACCCGGGGTCGACGTAGCCCTCCTCCGCGTAGACGGGCTCGCCCGCCTCCTCGGTTACGGTCGACCCCTTCCCTATGCTGGCGGCGATCTCCACCGTGGCCACAGGCTCGCCGACCGAGCCATCAATGGACAGCTCGTAGCTCACCACCTTGCCGGCGACCTGACCGCCCGGCAGCCTGCCGTCCGCCACCAGCGCGTTGTGCCTGCACGTCAGGTCCACCGCGTCCGGGAAGCTGGTGCGGAAGCTTAGCCTGGCCGTGCGCGCGCGGGACAGCAGCTTGGCCCGCGCCAGCGCTATCAGGTAGGTCAGGCTGCGGCGGCCTCGCTCGGTGGGCAGGTAGTGCGCCAGCCTTATGTCGCCTATGGCCGAGCCGTCGTGGCCAGTCCCGGACTCCGGGTCCAGGTCCGAGCCCACGAACGAGGTGGACAGCGCTATCCTCAGGACCTCTGCGTCCGCCACCTCCGTCAGGATGGCCTGCGTGTCCGCGTTCAGCTCGAACTCCACCAGCTCTACCCTGGAGCGCGAGGCCTTGAACGATAGCGAGACGGTGCCCGTCAGCCTGTACTTCGGGAAGACCACTATGCGCGAGCTGTCCTGGCCGAGGAACGTGCCCTGGGCGGGCCTGAGCGATATGGCCAGCCCGCTCGGGTATCCGCCTCCGCCTATGGCGAAGACCGTGGACTTGGACTTGGACATGAAGAAGAAGGTGGGCTGTGCCTGCAGCCCGAATAGCGCGGCGCTGGCGGCCCCCACAGTCCAGCCGGACCCTATCCCGGCGCCAGCCTTAGGCCAGTCCTTCACCAGGCCGTCCCCGGTGTAGGACTCGAACACGTACGGGCCGGACCCGGCCGCCTGGAAGGCCGCCCTTATGGCGGGCGTCACGTCTACGTCCCCGGCGCCCCCCTGGTTCCAAGATAGCTCAGCCGACACCTGCACCTTGCGAAGCGGCGGCTCGCCGAACGTTAGGTTCATGTCGTCGTACAGCAGGACCCTCTGGCCGACGGACGCGCCGAACTCCAGAACCCCGTCCTCCCCGGTGACTATGTCTGACGCGGTTAGCAGGTGCGTGACCCGATCCACGTGCCACAGCTGGGTGCGGGCCTCCAGCACGGAGTCGTCGACCTCGCGCTGGTCCGGCGTAAGGAACAGCGGGTCCCAGTACGGCGCCACGCGCATGGCCTCGGCCAGCGCGGCCTTCTGCTCGGCGTAGTCGGTCGGTCGCGCCACGAAGGAGAGGCGGACAAGCTCGTCCTGCAGGTTCTCTGGCACGCCCACCAGGCGTCCTCGGAACAGCGGCACCACGTCCACGCCCGCGGCGCCGCCTGACGCCAGGCCGCGGTCCCACGAGAACCAGGCCCAGACGGGCCGACCGGCCTTCAACAGGCCCACGCGCGGGTTCTTCAGCTCGACCTCAAGCGCGGGAAACTCGCCCTCGTGCTGCGTCAGCTTGAAGGAGAAGACCTTCTCGTCCTCGACGTGGTGCTCTGGCCCGAACGCGGTCTCGGCGGGCGCGGTCCAGGCGAAGTAGAACGGCTTCACCTCAGACCTCCTCCAGCTCCAGGGACCAGCCCTCTTCGGCCTCCCACTCTTCCACTTCCTGCGGGCAGGATATGACCATCATCTCCAGGACGGGCCTGTAGAAGATGAAGCCGTCGGCCTGGCGGACGGAGCCCGGCACGGCGAGCCTGCCTAGATCGACGTCGGTCGGGAGTTCGGTCGGATTCTCGGTGTCGGCCTCGTGCCGGACCGCTAGCTCCTTTACGCAGTGCACGGTCAGGATGAGGCCCGGGAACACCCCGTCGAACGCCGGGGCCTGCTGGTCCTTGCAGGTTATGGTGCTGCGGTACTTGCGGAACTGCGCGGCCGACAGGTCGATTAGCTCGGCGTTGACCGTTCGCTTGGCCTGCGATGACTGCTCGATCGGTTCGAGGGATTGACTCACGCCGCGCGCGGAGTACGGCGGCATGCCCGGGCCGATCAGGACCAGGAGAGTGTTCTCTTGTGCGGGCAGCGTCATGGCTCAGGTCCCCGCCCAGTTCGGCTTGCGCCCGAGCGAACGCGTGCGTCGCTTGATCGCGAAGCGCGACAGGCTCTCGGCCACGTCGTCGGACGCGGTCATGTTGAAAGTCTCGCCGCCGATGTTGAGGGTGACCGGCCGCCCGCCGCCGCCTGCGCGCGCGAGCGCGAGCCCGCCCACAGCGAAGCGCGGCATGGCCAGCGGCCGCAGGCTGTGCCCGAGCGCGGACGCGAGCCCACCCATGGAGAAGCCCTTCGGCAGTTGCATGGAGTTCAACGCCCGCATGAAGTCGACGCCGTAGTGCCCCACGGCCTTCGCGTTGACCACGAACTCGTTGTTGGACAGCAGCGCCAGGATGGAGTCGCTGGTAGAGGTGCCACGGCCTCGCACTCGCCCGCCTCGCGCGAACCCGCCCACCGATGCGGCGGGCCCCGCCTGCGCCTTGGCGGCAAACAACTGCTTGACCCAGTCGATGGCCCTTCTGACCAGGTTGATGAACGCCACGATAGGCGCGGTCATGCGATTGAAGACGTCCACCACGAAGTTGAACACCGAGTTTAGCGCGCCCTTTATCGTGTCGACCGCGCCGGTGAAGGCGTTAGTCAGCGTTTCCTTGATCTGCGGCCAGTTGTTAGCGATCCAGGCAGCTAGCAGGCCTAGCGCTATGCCTATGGCGACGATTAGGAGCCCGACCGGCGTGAAGGTCGCGACCATCAGGATGCCTATGGCTATTACCGCCTGGATAGCGGTCACGAACAGGCCGAGCACTCCGGTGACCTGCGCTATGATTAGCGCGAAGGCGATCTGCTGGCCGGTCAGCTCGGTGCCGAACACCCTGTTGAAGGTGCTAGCCACCAGGTCGAGCACGGCGACGATACCGTCGAAGATGGGCTTTATGACGTTGTTGAAGACGCCCGCCACCGTCTGGCCGAACAGGACGACCGCGTTCTTAGCGTCTAGCACCCACTGTAGCTTCACGTCCTGGTCTCGACCCTGCATTAGCAGGATTAGGTCATCCAGTATGGGCTTCACGAAATCCCGTATAGCGGCCCCGAACTCTAGGATTCGCCCTCGGTTCTCAGCGATTATGTTGGCTAGCGCGTTAGCCCCCGCCGTCTGCGCTGGCGCGAACAGAAGGCCGAACTGGTCCCGCGTGCCCTTTATAGCGGTGGTCAGCCGACCGAAGGCGTCTCCGGCCTTGTCGGCTATGATAGCCTGCGTCTTAGTGAAGGTGCCGCCGAGGAACTTAGCGTCAGCGATCATGGCGCGGATGCCCTTGCGGCCCTCGTTCAGGAGCGCCGCCAGCTTGGGCCCGCCTCGCGCGCCGAATATCTCCATAACCAGGTTGGTCTTGGCTATGCCGTCCGGCATCTTGGATATTACCTCCGCGACGTCCTCCAGCACTTGCAGCGAGGAGCGGAAGCCGGTCTCGGCGTTTCCAACGTTGATCCCGAGCTTCTTTATGGCGTCGGAGTTCAGCAGAGCCGCTTCGGCCGCGTTCTCCGTTATTGCGGTTACCTCGCGCTGAATCTGCGTGTAGTCCTTGCCAGACGCTATGCCCTCCCGGCGCACTCGGTCCAGCTCGTTCGCGAACTTGGCAGCGTCCCTGGCAGAGTCCGCGGCGGACTTCTGGAACCTGGCGAACACCCTGGAGAATACGTCTACCTCTATGCCGGACTGCTGAGCCGCGAACTTCAGCCCGCCGAACTCCTCGGTCGTGACGCCTAGCTGTTGCGCCATGTCGTGGGCTTCGGAGCCGGCCCTTACCGCGCTGTTGACGAAGGCTAGAATCCCTACGCCTAGCGCGACCACCGCGGTGCCCGCTATCGCCACGCGCTTCGCTACCGTGCTGGCTGCGTCGCCAACGTCGTTGAATCGCTGGCGCGCGTTGGCCGCAGCGATCGCCACGCGCTGGAAATGGGCGCGCGTGTCGGCCACAAAGCGGCCTAGGGTGGAGTGGGCTCCGCCGGTGGCGTCGGCCGCGGCCTTTAGCCGCTTGAAGGCGACCTCGCCGATCACGCCGAGCTGTGCTAGCTCCCGCTTGATCTCCTCGCCGCCGTCCAGCGCTATACGCGCGACCAGCGTGTCCTTGCCGCCCTTGACCGCCACCTGTCAGTCCCCCTGCTTGCCCATGGCCGCGGTGAAATAACCGGCAAGCCTGCTCTTGGCCTTCCTCACCGCGCCCAGCACGTCGAAGCGCTTGCGGATTGTCACCGAACTTAGCCCGAAGAACAGGGGTATGGTGCGCAACACGCCCCTACCGCGGCCGCGCTCACTATTCCCGCTAGCGGTAAGCTGAGCCAGGGAGACCTTGGGCCGAGACTGCCTGGCCTTGGCGCGGCTCATACGTACGCGCGCGGCTAGGAGCGGGTGCCTGCTTCCGGCGTTCATGGTTATCAGCTTGACGCCGCGAGACGACAGGAGCCCGGGCGTCACGCGGCGGCGGCCGATCTTCTTCGGTGCGCCTGCCAGCGGCAGCCACAGCATGGGCCGTCCTAGGATGGCCATGCCGCGCTCGAATACGTGCGCGTAGGGTATCTTGTGGAAGAGCCAGGCGGCAGCGTTCACCGCCACACGCTTGCCCTCCGGGTATATCTTTAGCCTTAGCGCGTTCTGCCAGCGCCGGGAGAAGCCTCCCGCCGCGATGCTGGCGCGGCCTCCGACCTTGGCGTCCTCGCCTGCGCGGGTTATAGCCTCGGTGGCGGCGACGGCCACCGGCCGGTACTTGTCCCTGAACTGCGTGGAGAGGGCGCCCGCCGCGTAGGTGAGGGAGAGCCTCATGGCTTGGTCAGTTCCTTCACCTGGTCCTTCACTGCGCGCGGCTCGCCGCGAGCCGCGTTGAAGGCCATAGCCAGTTCCTCGGCCTTCTCGATCTTCCTCCGCATGCGCGCCAACTCCAGGAAGGCTGCGGCGCGTCGCGGCGTGTAGCTCCAGACTGTCTCCTCCGAGTGGCCGTAGGCGATCAGGGCTTCGGTGGCTTCGGCGATCTCGAAGCCGGACCCCTTCTTAGCGCTGCGCTGGACACTCCCGCGGCGGCTCCCATGGAGACCAGCTTTGCCACGAAAGGGCCGAGGCCTCGCGGGAGCGTCAGCCTTAGGATGGCGTCGATGAGGTCAAGCTGCGCTTCGGCGTTGAGGGCCGCGGCCTGCTTCTCCGTGACCCCGTCGCCAGGCTTGCCGACGCCCGCGGCTATGATGGAGGCCGCCGCGCGCGGCACCAGCGTGACCAGGTCGGCCGCGGTCAGGTTGACCTCCTGGCCGGTCATGACCTTGCGCAGTTCTGGAAAGTCGCCCAGGAGATGCGCCGCACCCTCGATGGAGACGCCGTAGACCTCGACCTCGGTCTCGACGTTGCCCGACTTGACCTTGACCTTCTCCACCGCGGGCGCTATGTCCAGCAATCCTACCATGCCTCTGTCCTCCAGTCTGTGTGTCTAGGTTCGCGCTGCGCGTTAGAAGGTCGGCTCCTCCGTGGGTAGCTCGCCCTCGTCCGCGATCTTGGTGACCGTGCCGAAGCGCTCGCCGACCGCGGCGACCTCGCCCTCGACCTCGATCGCGCCCCACTCGTCCGACAGGAAGTTGATCTCGCCGGACGGGATGATGTCGACCGCCGGGAAGACCACCTGGTAGCGAGGCCCGATCTCGTTGGTGCCGATGAACTTGACCTGGCAGTGCACCGCGTTCTCGGTGAAGATGCCGAACTCGTCGTTCCCGGCGGTGTTGGCTTCGACGACGCCAAGCAGCGCCAGGGCCAAGTTGGCCGCGGTCCACTCCTCCATCGTCATCTTGAGCGTGCCCTTCTTCGAGATGATGACCGTTCGGTCGCGCGTCTTGACGCCGGTCATCGAGCTGAAATGTTCCAGCTTCTCGAGTTCGGGGGTGAAGGCGAACGTGGTGACGTTGCCGACGTGGCGCCAGTTGGCGCCGTCGTCTAGGCTGACGGCGATCTTGCCCTTGCCGATGGCATAATTTTCGATGTTCGGTGAAGCAGGCATTGGTCGAGTTCCCCTCTTTACAGAGCGTTCGGTCGCAGCACGTATGCGAGCGAGAAGCTGAGACCAGCCTCGCCCTCAATCGTCCGCCCCGACGCCAAGCCGGTGGCCATCCCTTCGTATCTTATGTCGCCTTGGTACGTTAGCGAAACCAGCGTGGGATCGTTCGTCACCGCTTTTATGACCTTCGCGCGCCATACGTTTAGCGCGCTGCCCACGTCGGGCGACTTGGCGCCCAGGAGGATGAACACCTCAGGCGTCATTCGCATGATGATCGGCCCGTTGGCGGGCCGGTTGCGGCCGAAGCCGCCCTCGTCTGCGCTCTCGTCTCCGTCCAGCAGGATGAACGCCGGGCGCCTGCGCTCCGGGAGGTCTATCTCGTTGCGCACGGCGTTCTCGTTCTTGAATAGCGCCTTGCCCACCGCTAGCAGTGCGACCAGTATGGCCTCGCGCTTGTCCTCAACCATCAGCGCCCCCTGCCTCGCGACCTGCCGCGGCGAACCCGATGACCACTCTCCACAATCGGTTCGGTCGGCGGTTCGGTCGGCGGTTCGGTCGGCGGTTCGGTCGGCGGTTCAGCGGCTTCGGAGGTAAGCATGGCGGCGCCGACCATTGTCGTGCGCGCTACCCCGTCCAGCGTGTAGAACCCCGGCTCGGCCGCAGAATCTACCGCGACTATGGTCCCGGCCATCGGTTAGCTCAGTTCTATGTACGGGTCGACATAGTACGTGGTCGAGGGCTTGGCCGCCTTGACCGTGGCGTACAAATTTCCTGCGATCTGCGGCTGTGGGCTGGTCAGGGTAACAACCATCTTGAACCGGCAGCCTGCCCTAAAGGTGGCAGCGCCGTCTGTGATGCTGTCTCCGTCCACGGCCGTGGCGTACCCGGCAGGCTCCGAACCCGCGGTCTCGCCCGCCGTGGTGCAGAAGAACAGGCGTCCCGGGTTGCTAGCTAGCTTGATCGAGTCACCCAGGGCGTACGTTGTGATATTCGCCCGCGCAGACGCGACTCCGTCCCACGCCGATGTGTCGGCGGCCAATGCAGCGGCCGAGGCCAGCGCGTCCGCCTTCTTCGTGGTCTTGAGCGAACCTAGCGGGCTATCCGCCGCGCCGAGGTAATCGACGTTGATCCACAACTCGTCGTCGTTCGGGACCGCGGCAGCGTTTATGATGCCATAGATTGTGGCCACCACATCGGCCGCGACCGCGCCGTTCCAGCGGCCTACCGGAAATGTCCAGAACGGCCGTCCAAACTGTACGTTAGCGGTGGTGACGATCTTCCACGCCAGCAGCGTGACGTCGTCCTCCGCCCCGCCAGTGCGTACCGCAGTCAGCTCGGTAGTTAGCGCACCGTCGTAGTCGTACAGCTCCGACCGGACGTTCACCCCCGCGCTGCCAGAGCGCAGTAGCCTGACGCGGGTGGGCATGGTGAATCCGCTCATGGCCGATATTATCGTCACGCTGGACGGCAGCTTGCAGTCCTGTATCGTGAGGTCGACCATGGTTTCGTTGCTATTCGGGTGGACCAGCTTGGTCCCGGACAGGAACGACAAGTCTAGGTTCTTCCACAGGAAGGAGCCGTCTACGGACGACGCGCAGTAGAAGAAGTTGGTAGGCACCGATCCGGAGGCGTCGATAGCCGACGGCGTGTCGCACCAGATTACCTTGCCCTGCATGTTAAGGCCCTGGCCTACGGCGACGAACTTCAGCGTGCAGTTCTTCAGCTCTACCGTGGACTCAAACCGGCCGAACTTGATCGCGCCCCCGGTGGTGCCGGGGCCCATCTTGAACGCGCAGTTCTCGAAGTACATCTCGCGGTTATTCTGCGAGGTCTCAAGCGTCGGGCTGCCGGAGGTTCCGACGCTGAAAGTGATGCCGTAGATCAGCTTGAAGAAGCCGTTCAGCGAGAGGCCGTTGCCGCCGGTGGTGGAGATGGTCGCGGTGGTCAGCAAGTCGGCCGAGACCGGCGGCACGCTGCCCGCCACGTCCACGCAGATCATCCGGTTAGGCGACGCGCGCGAGCCCTGCGAGTTCCACGATAGGGCCGATGCCTGGGTCTCGGCGTGGTCGCTGCCGACGTAGATGGTCTGACCGACGCCGCTGGCCCAGTTAAAGGTCAGGATTAGCCCTGCTCGGGCACCGGGGGCGGCCCAGTTCCCGAACGAGGTTCCGAGGTAGACCCATGTTGCGCCGTTGTCTACCGTGGTGTTGCCCACCGCGCCGACGTCCCACGATGGCTCGCTCGCGCCTACGGTCCCTGAGACCGAGCAGATGAATATATGCGTCCCCGCCGCGTCCTTTACGACGTGGCCGAGCGACGCGTTGGTGTTTACCGCGCGCGAGGCGACCCAGTTCGGCGTGTTGGTCAGGTCGCCGTTTATGGCAGCGAGTCCGGTGCACTCCTGCCACACTATGTCGTTGTCGGTGATCTTGACCCCGCGCGTGAACGTGGTCAGCGGGTCGGACCCTCCCCCGGTTGTGCCTGCGTTCAGTGCTACCCATACACGCTCGTTGCCGACCGAGGGCGTACCGCTCTGACGTATCAGCGCGCCAGCGGCTTTGGCCTGCCCCGTCGCCCACGCCGTGATAGCGGCGTATTTAGCCGAGGAGACGTACCAGGTTGTGTTACCGCCGAAGGCCATGATTTCGTCTCCCTGCAACCGTTGGAGCAGTCTTCGCAACAAGGCTATGAGCCATCTGATTACCCCATCTCTCTTAGCCTAGCGCCAGAAGCACCCGCCTTACCAGCAAGCTACCAACGACTGCGCAGTAGTGTCGGTAGTACCGTCTTCTGTGGTGCCCGTAGCCATCACGCGACGCACCAGCACCGGCAGGACGTCGCCCGCGGCCATGTTCTTGAAGGTGATAGCAGTCGGAAGCTCGGTCGGCCCCTCGACTTCCTCGGTCAGATCGGATTTGCCTGCCGGGACTATAGTCACGTCGCCCGCCACGCCAACGTATATGGTCGAGGCTTGCTCCAGATCGGTGTCGTCGTCTGGCGTGACCGGCGCTGCGAATCGGGCGGGCGCCGTTGCGATGGCAGATTCATCCAACAACGACTGCTGGTCGTGCTCATGGGAAGAACGGGATCAGGCTACCGGCACGGAGCTCGCGGTCGGCGCCGCGGCGGGAGCGCTGGTGTTCGGGATCGCCGCCGGCCTG
>Ga0209521_10001606_pt1 | contig 18394 bp, 15 predicted proteins | sample Rifsed19ft4_FD_184016 | JGI IMG/M metagenome (GOLD analysis project Ga0209521, IMG submission 184016) | Soil microbial communities from Rifle, Colorado, USA - sediment 19ft 4 (version 2) | ecosystem: Environmental > Terrestrial > Deep subsurface > Rock core/Sediment | place: Rifle, Colorado...
CGTAGGGACAGCGCGAGCCGCAAGGATACTAGAGAGCACCAACCCAGACGATGAGCGCAATCATTGCCGAGTAAATTGCGGCCACCGGCAACAGCAGTCCCGGAATTGTCGTGAAGTCGGTCGAAACCTCCTCGGGCCCACGCTTGAGACCGTGACGGTAGCAGATTGTGGCGAGATGGACAGCAGCGTAGAGGTTCAGTATGGGAATCAAGAGAAGAAGTGCGTTGGCAACTATCCGGAACCGGAATCCTGCCTCTTCAGTCTCCGACACTTTACCCATGCTGTCGCGTCTGCCGCGGCGGTAAGCCCAATAGCAGCAAATGGCCAACCCAATCACGCCGGCTAGGTAGCAAAGAATCGCGATCCACCCGAGCCACGCCGGTATCTCTCGAAGCGCCCCACCGTCTCGAAGCGCCCCACCGATTGATTCTCTCTTCTCCTCCCACCGCGCCTCTGTAACGGTGCCGTCTGGCTGCAGGGATATCCGTATAGCCTGCGCAGCGCCCTTTCGAATCACGCATAAACAGCCAAGTCTAATCCACGCCGCTGGCCGTTCGAGGACGGCTTCGACTTGACCTACGTTTCCGACCCGCCACCCCTCTCTACAATAGTGGTCGATCCACGCGTCAAGATCGTCGTTCACAGCTCTTGGCGGAGTTTGAGCCACGCCATCGCCCGCTGAGTCAGCGCCTTGCATCACCACCCCCTACCGCCCCTGGAACTGGGGTTCGCGCTTCTCGATGAACGCCTGCACGCCCTCGCGGAAGTCCCGGCTGCCGAAGAGGGGGAGGAGCTGGAGGAAGACCTGGTGGACGTTGGCCTCGAACGTCTCTTCGAGGCCGAGGCGCATCATGCGCTTGGTGGCCTGTACGGCGAGCGGGGCGTTGGCAGCGATCTCGGCGGCCAGCTCGCGAGTCTTTGGCATCAGCTGAGCGGGTCCGACCACCTGGTTGACGAGGCCGACTTCAAGTGCCTCTTGCGCGCCTAGCGTCTTGCCCGCGAGGGCGATCTCCGCTGCTTTGGCCCAGCCGACGAGTCGGGGCAGCAGCCAAGCGCCACCGCTCTCCGGCAGGATGCCGCGCTTCGTGGGGATTGCGGCAAGCTTCGCCTCGGTAGAGGCGATGCGGATGTCGCAACCTAACGCGAGGTCCATACCGTAGCCTGCGGCGGGGCCGTTGAGCGCACAGATGACGGGCTTGTCGGTGGTGTGGAGGACGACGGGCGGGCTGTTGTTGAGGTCGAAGCGCGCGTTGGCGAGCCCACCGCCTCCGTTAGCGCCGATGCCCGTGCCGGCGGTCAGGTCCTTGAGGTCGAGGCCCGCGCAAAAGCCGCGTCCGGCGCCGGTGATGATGATTGCGCGAACGTTGTTGTCAGCATCAGCGTCGCGGAGAGCCTGGCTGAACGAGACGAGCATCGGGCCGCTGATGGCGTTGAGGCGGTCGGGGCGGTTGAGGGTGACAGTGGCGACGTTGGCGTCGATTTCGTAGAGCAGGTCGGCGTATTCTGACATGGAGCACCTCCTGCGCGTAGTTTAGCGCGGATCAAGCACAGCGGACAGTCAGGTGTGCGAATGCGAGTTGACTGCGGACAACCGGGGTTGGGTCAAGCCTTCGTCGCGGAGACGAATACGCGGCGGTGGTACGGTCGCCGCTCCAGTGTGATTGTCAGTTCGGCGAACAGTGCATTGACGGCCAGATCGCCCATCTCCGCGATCAACGCTTCCTTAGCGTTTAGCAGGGACTGGTACACCGTCGTCATCGGTTCCGGCCATCCAGGTGCCTCCTCGTAGCGATCCACCAAGAAGCCGGCATGCTCCAGCGGCTCGCTGTAGTCGGACACGGGATCCTCGCCCAATATTGGAAGCCCGGCTGCGCGGTCCGGATCGAGTTCGAAGGCGGTGAACACGAAGCGTCCGCCGGTCTGCAAAATGCGGCTGATCTCCATCATTGCCGCCAACTTATCCGGTGCATACTGCAAGGCGTCTTCGCTCATAGCCGCGTGAACCGATTGACTTTCGAGCCCGGTCTCGGCGAAGGTGCCATGGACGAACTGAGTCCGGCTGGAAAGACCGAGCTGGACGGCCCGGGACGTGGCTAGCTCGACGGCCACGGGTGAGAGGTCGACGCCGATCAGGCTGGCGCCCGATTCGTTCGCCATCCAAAGGGCGGGTCCTCCCAATCCGCAGCCCAAATCAACGAGTGTCTGGTCTGGGGTCAGTCGAAGCTCTTCAGCCATGCGTCGTAGCTGGGGGAGGGTGACGAAGCTGATATGGGCGAACTCCGGCGGAAAATCCGGCCCCAAGGCGCGCTCCGCCCAGAGCCGGCGGAGCGTCGGTGACCCGGGGGTTGCGGCGAAAACGGCATCGTAGCCGGAGGAGAGGATGTTGTCCTGCATGGTGGATGCCATTCTACTGTATGTGGTTATTCCCTCGTGATTCAGCGCCTCCTCCCTTGTTCCAATCCTTCTACGTAACGCGTCTATTGCCACCCTTCGAGCGAGCAGGTAACCTGAGAGAGAGGGTGCGGAACCAAAACGACGTTCACGCCGTTTACTACTCAGATGCCTTAGCCCCGGGGAGCCGCCTCAGCTTGGATGCCAGGTCGATAGCCCAGCGCATCGTCGATAACGTCGAGCGAGTGATCGTCGGCAAGCGCTCGCAGGTGGAGCTTGCGGTGATGGTGCTGATGTGCGGCGGGCACCTGCTGATCGAAGACGTGCCGGGTGTGGGGAAGACGATGCTGGCGCGCAGCCTCGCCCGCTCCAGCGGTTGCTCCTTCAGCCGCATCCAGTTCACTCCCGATCTGCTCCCCACCGATGTTACGGGCGTTTCCGTCTACAACCAGAGCACGCGCGACTTCGAGTTCCGGCCGGGGCCGGTGCTTTCGCAGGTGGTGCTGGCGGACGAAATCAACCGCGCGACGCCGAAGGCGCAATCGGCGCTGCTGGAAGCGATGGAAGAGCGTCAGGTGACGGTAGACGGCATTACGCACCACACGCCGGCGCCGTTCATGGTGATGGGCACGCAGAACCCGATCGAGTACGAGGGGACGTTCCCGCTGCCCGAGGCGCAGCTGGACCGCTTCTTGATCCGGCTGGAGCTCGGGTACCCATCGATCCAGGACGAGAAGACGATCATGGAGCGCCAGCGCGACGGCCACCCCGTCGGCGAGCTGGACCAGGTGTGCGAGCCAAACGACGTGCTGTCACTGCAGGAGGGGGTGCGAGAGATCTACATCGATGTCCTCGTGCAGGAGTACATCGTGAGCCTGATGAACGCAACGCGGTCCCACGACTCCGTGTACCTGGGGGCATCGCCGCGAGGATCGCTGGCGCTTCAGAGGTTGGGGCAGGCGCGGGCCGTGCTGGACGGACGCGACTTTGTGCTGCCGGATGACGTGAAGGCGCTGGCCTACCCGGCACTCGGGCATCGTATCATCCTCAACGCGCAGGCCCGTGTGAAGGGCGCGACCCCGCAAGAAGTGCTGCAGGAGTGCCTCCAGCGGCTACAGGTGCCTGGAGTGCGCGCTTCCGAGCGGGCGAGGGGAGGCTAAATGCCCCGAGTCCTGGACGCGCTGGCAGACGGGCTCAGGGCCTTCCTCCGTTTCTGCTATCGAAATCACAACCTGCTGTTCGTACTGGCGGCATTCGTCACGATGGCGGTCCTGGCCGGGATCAGCGGGTATTGGTTCTTCTATCGCGCGGCCTACGTGCTGGCGGGCCTGGTGGCCGTCTGCTTCATCTGGGCGCGGATCCACGCCGGCGGGCTGGAGGTACGTGTCGAACGGGCGAACGACCGTCTGCAGGTGGGCCAGGAGACGGAGGCAAGGGTCCGGCTCAAGAACCGCAGCAGCGTTACGAAGGTCTGGCTGGAGGCCGAGGACGAGACCGATATGCCCGGCGAGCCGGGGCGGACGGTGGTGACACTGCCGGCACGTGGGACGCGGAACTGGAGGGTAAGCGTGAACTGCGCGCGGCGCGGCATCTACAGCGCCGGGCCCGTGAGAGTCACCACCGGCGATCCGTTCGGACTCTTCCGCTTTACGCGGAACTACGGGGAGCAGCAGCGACTGCTCGTTCTGCCCCGGCCTGAGGAGCTCCCCTATTTCTGGTCTCCGGTGGCGCAGCTCCCAGGGGAGGGGATAGTGCGACGCCGTACCCACTATGTAACACCCAACGCCTCCGGTGTGCGTGAGTATTACCCAGGCGACAGCTACAACCGTATCCACTGGCGCTCTACGGCACGGCTGGGGCGCCTGATGGTGAAGACGTTCGAGATGGACCCGACCAGCAACGTTTGGGTCCTGCTTGATCTGGACGAGAGGGTACAGGCCGGGGAGGGTGACGAGAGCACGGAAGAGTACGGCGTCCGGATAGCAACCTCGCTGGCGTACCACTTCGTGCAGTCGAACCGGGTGCTCGGCATGATGGCATGGGGTGACGAAGTGGTCTTGCTGGAGCCGACGCGCGGCGCGCAGCAGTACGGCCGCATTCTGGAGGCGATGGCGGTGGCGCGCGCGACGGGCGGCACAGCTCTGCGCGACGTGCTCGACGAGGAGGGTCGGCGCTTCGGACGCCACACGACCCTCATCGTGATTACGGCGTCGGCGGACGAATCGTGGCTACCATCTGTTCAGGCGGCCGTCCAACAGGGGACGAGAGCAGCCGCAGTGCTGCTCGACGCGGCGAGCTTCGGCGCTGAAGAAGTCCCGCCGCTGCCTCTCGAGGGGCTCTCGGCGATTGGAGTCCCCGCCTATGTCGTCCGCTGCGGCTCCGACATTTCGCTCATGCTCGGGCCGGCCGGACTGGCCGGCGAAGCGGCATACGAACGCCCGAAGGCGTTGGTGCGCTAACGATGGCCGAGTTTGAATGGAGCCGGCCGGCACCGACAGCGGCGGCCCGAGAGGCGCCGCTGTGGCTGCGGCGCCTCTCGGGCCGCTTTACCGATTGGGAGGACTGGCTGACGCTGGTGCTCGCGCTAGGCGCGACGATGAGCGTGTCGCTTGGCCTCGAACAATCGGGCTGGTCCGACAATATGCCGCCGATCACGCTCGTTTCGGTAGCCGCCGTGGTCGCCTCGCTACTAATCGCGCGGTCCGGCCTGTCCATCTATATGGCCTGGCCGCTGGCGGTGCTGACGGGCGCCCTGGTGATCTTCTGGCAGACGCTGGAGCTGGTGGGGCCCGGCAACCTAGAGCAGCGGCTCGACGCGATTTACTTCCGATTCCAGACGTGGTTTGACCTAGCCGTTCACAACGGCGTGAGCAATGACTCGCTGCCGTTCAACGTCCTGGTACTCAGCCTTACCTGGCTGGGCGTGTTCCTCTTCGGCTGGAGCGTCTACCGCTGGCAGAACGCCTGGATCGGCCTGATCCCGGGAGGCGTGACGCTCTTCCTGGACATGGCGCTGGTGGGCGACGACTTGGCCGGATCAGTGCTGCTGTATATGCTGTTTGGATTCCTGTTAGTGATGCGCACGAACTTGATGGCGCGAATCGAGGTGTGGCGGCGCCAGGGAACGCCCTATCCCCAGCTCCTAAGCCTCACCTTCCTCAACTTCAGCACCTGGGCACTCCTCTCCCTCATCGCGCTTGCCTGGATCGCGCCGGCCGGCCCGTTCGCGACGCCAGCACCGGTGGAAGCGACGGTCCGCGGCCTGGAAGAGATTGGCTCCAACTTTGTGCGCCTTTCGGGTCCGCTCAAGGTGAAGAGAGTGGTGCCAGTACACAACTATACGGGCGTACTGCCATTCCAAGGCTCGATCGATTTGGGCGACCGCGAGGTCATGACCGTAACGGTCAATGACCCCACCGTCGCTGGCGCGATCCGCCTTCGGGGCGCGGTCTACGACGAGTACGGAGGCGGGGGCTGGAAAGCAGGCGGTCGGACGAGCGTAGACCTGCCGGCGTACATCGAGGATAGCCTGAAGGCGGCGCTCGAGAACGGAGAAGCGCAAGGCAAGATCATCCCCATGACCGTCACGATCGAGCGCAAGAGCGTGGTGGGAACCGTGCTCTTTTCGCCGGGTGAGCCTGTCGCGACCAGCCTTCAATCTTTCGAGATAGAGGTGCCTTCATCCGGTTTCGAGGTTATCCCCGTGCCACTCGAGGACGGCGGCGAGAGGCTGGCTCTGGAGGATATCTTAACGACTGTAGTCCAGCAGAAGCTAGGCGAGGAGTTCGTGGGGTTGACTGCCTCGCGAGAAGAGCGAAGCGACCTGGTCCACATCGGCGTGATGAGGGTAAACGGCGACTCGCTGCCCGATTCATTGGTGGTTAGGCCCTCGAGCCGCCTGGGGGAGGGCCGGTCGTATACGATTTCAGGTTTCTTACCGATCGTGCCGCCCGATGAGCTGCGCGCTGCCAGCATAGATGATCCGGCGTGGGTGCGGGAGCAGTATCTGCAACTGCCAGAGGGGTTTCCGGGGCGGGTATCACTTCTCGCCGCTGACATCGCGCAGGACGGAGGCAATCGGTACGACAAGGCGTTCTTGCTGCAGGAGTACTTGCGGCAGTTCCCGATCGATTTCGACATCGCGGACACGCCGCCCGGCCGAGACACGGTGGACTATTTCTTGTTCGATTCGCAGCGGGGCTACTTCGACTACCACGCCTCGGCGATGACGGTGATGCTGCGGACGCTGGGCATTCCCTCGCGCCTGGCGGTCGGCTTCGTCATCGATGAGGCGGACAAGAACCTGGAGAGCGGGTCGTACTCCATCCGCGACCGCAACTCTTACGCCTGGACAGAGGTCTACTTTCCGGGCCACGGCTGGATCGCGTTCAACCCATCGCCGGACCGCCCCGAGGCGCTGAACCCGGTGATCGAGGAGACCGCTGAGCCCGACGAACCGCTGACACTGGAGGACTTCCCCGGGCTCCCCGTGACAGCCGACCCGATCTTCGACATTCCGGCGGAGCAGGGCAGCGGCACGCCGTCCGTCCCTATCGCGCAGAGACGGGACTACAACCCGCTTCTTACGCTGGGCGTAGCGGCGTTCGTGGCGCTGTTGGGCGGCAGCGTCTTTCTGGGGTGGCAACGGTCTGTAGCCGGGCTACCGTATTCGCAACAGCTATGGGAGAAGACGGTCCGGCTGGCGACGTGGGCCGGGCACGGCCCGCGCACCGGGCAGACGCCGGCGGAGTTCGCCCGCAGTCTGGAGTGTGGCGTTCGGGATGCTCCAGACGTGTCGATCCTGGCCGGCGCGTATAACCGCTCGCGCTTTGGCCGACGGGAACCGGAAGAGGGGAGGGCTGCGCTGACTGAGGTCTGGTCGCCGCTACGAAACGCTCTGCTTGGGGCGATAGTCCAGCGCATCACGAGGCGCGGGCGGGGCCGGAATCAGGACGGGGACTGAGCCAAAGACAAGACCGGAGCACGTTGCCGCAACTCCGGTCTTGGGCGCTCGAGGTTTGACCTGCGAGCTCCCCATTCGCGCACCCCCTCGCGAACGTAGTCCGATTATAGTCAACGCCTACGCGGGTGTGGAATACCTATTCTTAGGTACGGCGCCCGACGCCGCAGACGAGGCTCATGGCGACCAAGGGAAAGACGCGCCGACGTTGGGCTCAAGAATGGGCCCTAGCCTACCGGAAGGGAGCCCGGCGCGGCCGCAAACGCTCCTAAGTCGCCGCCGGAAGCTGAGGGACCTTCGACCAGAAGTACTGGATGGAATTCATCACGGACACGAACTGCTCCAAGCCGGTGGGCTTGGTGATGTAGCAGTTCGCATTCAGATCATAGGCCCTTTGTACATCGCGCTCATTCTCTGAAGTGGTGAGTACGACGACTGGGATCAGCTTGAGCTCATGGTCCGTCTTGATCTCAGCGAGCACCTGGTGTCCGTCTTTGCGGGGCAGGTTCAAGTCGAGCAAGATCAGGTCCGGACGAGGGGAGCCAGCGTACGAGTCCAGCCTCTGCAGGTAACAGAGCGCCTCGACGCCGTCTTCGACGACAGTGAGATTGTTGGCGACCCGGCAGTCTTTGAGCGCCTCCACCGCCATGCGCACGTCCCCCGGGTTGTCCTCCACGAGGAGGATCTCGATGGGCCTAGCGTCCGGGTGCTGGTCGCCCAGAAGGCTCATCGCGACGGCGAGGTCGCGGATTCTAGCGCTCATTGTCTGTTACCCCCCTCTCAGTCGGGAGCGTGAAGTAGAAGGTGGTGCCGTGGCCGGCCTGCGATTCGAACCAGATGCGGCCGCCGTGCCGCTCCACGATCTTTTTACATATGGCGAGGCCGAGGCCCGTCCCGGGATATTTGCCCCGGCCGTGGAGCCTCTGGAAGATGGCAAACACCTTCTCCGTGTAGCGTTGATCGATGCCGATTCCGTTGTCCTTTACGGAAAAGTGCCACATGTCCGCCTGCCGGACCGCATGGACATCCACACGAGGTGGCTCGTCGCCTTTGAACTTGAGGGCGTTCCCGATCAGGTTTTGGAACAGGTGCTCAAGCTGAGACGGGTCAGCCATCACCGCCGGGAGCGGCCCATGGGTCAGCGTGCCGCCGCTCTCCTGCACAGCGAGGCTCAAGTTGGCAACGGCGCGATCGAAGGCAGCCTTAGCGTCCACTAGCTCGAGCGTCTGTCCATGGGGGCCGACGCGGGAGTACGCCAGCAAACCGCGCACGAGCTCCTGCATCCGCTTCGCCCCTTCGACAGCAAAGGTGATGAAGTCGTCTGCGTCCGCGTCCAGCTTGCCTTTGTACCTGCGTTGAAGCAGATCACAGTAGCCGGTGACCATGCGCAGGGGCTCTTGGAGGTCATGGGAGGCCACGTAGGCGAATTGCTCGAGGTCCGCATTAGAGCGTGCGAGCTCTTCCGTTTGGCGGGCGAGCGCCTCGGCGCGCTTGCGGGCGGTGACGTCCCGCGCGATCGTGGACGCGCCTGTGATTACCCCATCCGCTTCGAGAATGGGTGAGGTGGTGAGAGAGACCTCGACCTGGCTGCCGTCCTTACGCATACGAACGGCCTCGAAATGGTTGACCGTTGCACGCGGGGTTTCGTTATCGGGGACGGCCGGCTCCTCGCGGCCGCCTGGCGGGGCAAGCATTGTAATCGGCTGTCCGACAGCCTCTGCCGTGGAGTAGCCATAGAGGCGCACGGCGCCCTTGTTCCAGTTTGTGATCGTACCGTCAAGGCTTGTGCCGATGATGGCATCATCGGACGACTCAACGATGGCGGCGAGGCGGGCGCGCATCGTCTCTGCTTGCTTGCGCTCGGTAATATCATGGATAAAGGCGTTGAAGGTGTAGTCGTCGCCTACCTGAACGGGCGAGATCGTCATTTCGATCGGAAACTCCCGGCCACCCTTATCAATGGCGGCGAGCTCGATACGCCTGTTAAAGATAGGGACTTTGCCGGTCCGCAGAAAGCGTGGGAGCCCGTCCTTGCGCAATCTGCGGAACCGACGCGGGACAATCGTCTCGGTGAGTTTGCGGCCGAGGACCTCCTTGCGGGACCAGCCGAAGGTAGCTTCCGCCTGAGGGTTCCAGTCCACAACATTGCCGAACTGATCGATTGCGACGAAGGCATCATAGGCCGTGTTGACGATCTCGCGAGCACGCAGCTCGCTATCGCGTAGCTCCTCTTCGGCGCGCTTGCGCTCTGTGATATCGAAGACGGTGGAGCGCGTCATCACGAATCTGCCGTCGGCGTCCTTGACTGCGGAAGCGCTGAGAAGCGCGGGAAAGGTGGAACCATCCTTGCGCAACATCTCCACCTCAAGACCGCGCATCCAACCCCGCTTATAGAATCCCGCCAGCGATTGCCTGAAGGCCTTTCTGCCGGCCGGCGTGAGGAGATCGTTTATCTTCTTCCTGCCTATGACTTCGTTCCGCTTGTAGCCCAGCCACTCGAGTTCCGTGTCATTGATCCTCACGAAGAGTCCGTCCTTGTCGAGCGAGTGATAACCGCAAGGAGCGGCGTTGTAAAGGTCACGAACCTCGTCGCTGGCGACCTGAATAGCTTCCTCGGCACGTTTGCGCTCGGTGATATCGCGCCCGTGGATGTAGATAACCTTGTCAGAGGCGAATGGTGTGGCGTTCCACTGGGTCCAGATGGCCGAGCTGTCCTTGCAGAGCGTGCGCACCTCGAAGCCCTTAACGGAAGCGCCGCTGGCCAGGCGCTGGAGTTCGTTATAGGTCGCGTTCAGGTCCTCGGGATGAATGAGCTGCAGATACGGGATTGAGAGCAGTTCGTGCTCGTTGAAGCCCAGCGTACGGCCGAAGCTCTGGTTCACGCGCCTGAAGTCACCGTCAAAGCCAACGATCGCGAGCATGTCATGCGAGAGCGTGAATACGCGGTCGATCTCATCTCTAGCGCGCCTGCGCTCGACGACGCGGCCGAGCGTCGTGCCGATCCCGGCCATGACTTCGAGGAGCGATTCATCTGGTTCGTGAAACCGGTCGGAGAAGAACTCCAACACGGCGACGACTTCTTCTCCGGCGAGCACGGGAAAAGCGAAAGCTGCCTTGTAGCCGGCGTTGCCCGCCTCCTCAGCGCGAGTCAATCCAGGGTCGGTCATATCCTTCGCCCAGGCCGGCTTGCCTTCGGCGAGGACGCGGCCGGGAAGACCAACACCGGGTGCGAAGCGCATCTGTTCCGTAGCGTCGCGGAACGGGCGTGTACGCTCGGCGGTGTCTCTGCACCAGATGCCGGAGGATACGAGCCCGCCACCGGCGTCTTCTGCCAGGATATAGGCGTGGCCTGCGGGCCAACCGACATGGGCGCAGACACGGCTGAGCGTGAACTTGATTACGCTCTTGAGACTGGTCGCTTCGTTCGCAGCGACGGCGACTGAGCGTAACAGCTCCATGAGGGCATTGGTCCGGCGCAGATCTTCGGTCAGGGAGCGAAAATGCTCTTCACTTTGTTGGAGAGCCTCATCGGTGCGCTTGCGCTCCGTGATGTCTCTGATGACAGCCGTGATCATCTGCGGCCTGCCTGAAGCATCCCGAATGACAGAGGCGCTGAGTTCCGCCGCGAAGTGGGAGCCGTCCTGCCGGACCATCCGATACTCGACGTCGCGGACGCCGCCTTCGCGTACGGTGCGCAGGGCATTCGCCATCGCGCGCTCGCGGTCACCACCCGAGACGAGATCGAAGAAATTGCGGCCGACCAATTCCTCGCCGCTTTCGTACCCGTGCAGCGCGGCTGCACGGCGGTTGCAGAGGCTCACCGCGCCCTCGAGATCAGTAAGGACTACGGCGTCCGGCGAGACTTCAACGAGGCTGCGATAGCGTTCTTCGCTCTCGCGCAACGCCTCTTCAGCGCGTTTGCGCTCGGTAACGTCTGTGAAAAGCGTGGCCTGATATTGGTATCCGTTCTGGCGCACCGTGAAGTGACGGACGTCCACCCACTTTCCGTGAGCGAGCTCGACGGCACCCTCCGGCAAGGTGGCGGACAAGCGCGTGGCGGCGAGTTGACGCGTCCAGCCGGTAATTCTTTCGGCGGCAGGGTTCCAGCCCACGAGGTCGCCACCCGCATCGTGAAGGGCCAGCCCATCTCGCATCGCGTCCACTGTCCCTTCGGCCAGCTTCGATAGGCCACCCAGGTCCATCACCTCGGAGAGCCTTCCGCGGCGGGAGGTCTCTGCCAGAACACCTTCGTTCAGGACAACGGCGGAGGCGAACAGACCCATGTGAGCCACCCACCAACGTCCTTCCCACGGAGCCGAGAGCAGGAAGAGCGTACTGCCCAGCGTGAGCGCGGAGACCGCTCCGATGACATAGATCAGGAACGGCCGTCTCGTCTTCCACCAGACGCGATTAGCCCAGACGAGAGCGAGGAAATTGGCGGCGAGACTGATGGTTTCCAGCTGCCTGAGGAAGATTCTCGGAGAAGACTGATAGAGGTCCGCCGCCACGTTCAAATGAATCGCGACGTCTGCGGCGAGATAGAGGAGAACGACTCCCGCCGCCAGGGCCCAGGCGGGCAGGCGGGTGAGCGCGGGCAATTGGACACCGGCAACGGCGGCAATGACGGCGACAGCGAAGACGGCGCGCGAGAGCGGCCCGAATATCAGGTGGGTCGTATCCTGGCCGGTTGCATTCAGCAGGGCGTCAGGCGCATAGAGCACTGCCAGACCTGCGAAAGCGACGAAGAGCAGGAAGCTCTGACTGGACTTGTCCGCGTTGAACCGCCACCATGCCGTGAGTGCGGCGGAGCCGACAGCAGCGGCCAGTAAGAGCGCGAACGGCTCGTGAAGTGCTCCGTTGCGATAGACATGCGACCCGTAGGAGCTGAACGAGGCGACAGCAGCCAGACCGAAGCCAATCACGCAGAGTGAGCGCGTAACGGTTAGCGCGCTGAGCCATGGGTTGAAGCGGCCGGCGGCGCGCCCTTCGGGCAGCGTGGGCGCCTGGCCGTGCTCTTCGCCGTTCTGAGATGCCGCGGCGCGAGAGTGAGCGCGGGCGGGGCCGTCGCCGTTCTTCCGGGCTTGTCGCTCAGCGACGGATAGTGGGATCTTCTTCACGTCGCGTTCTCATATTTTAGGGCCCGGCGGCACGCCGATGTTGATCGGCCGTCCCGGCGAACCGGTGCCTGGGATCGAGCAGCCGGCGTGACTGGCCACAGCTGCCGGCGAAGACATCGTGATAGGGCTGGAGATCCGGCTCGAACGGCTGTCCGTGCGAAGAAGCCAGTCCGAGGGCCGAGCGCACTACAGACAGCGTCTCGCACCAAGACTCCATAACGCCTTCCAGGATCTCGATCGTGCGCGGGGCGAGGCGAAAATTCTCGTCATTGCCACCAACGGCAGCGCGCTTCCGGAACTCGAATATCGCGTCCTGACAACCGCGGACCAGATGGCTGCAGGCCAAATGGTGGGCTTTCAACTCTGCGGTTTCCTGATCTGTTAGGGCCGTCGGGAACGTCAGCGGGGACATGGGCCTCCTCCTTTCGCGGGCGAGCACAGCCGGCGCCGCCAGTGCGGCGCAATTCGAGCCGATCGCATGGACAAACCTCTGCCCATCGCGGTCCGGTACCACGATCTATCACCTCACCTCGAGGTAGGACAGATGTCGCCTACTCCAGCTTGCATTGTCTTCTGCCACTCTCGCCGGACTCTCGCCGGGCAGCAGGGGTCCGATATGCTTGGCAAATGCCAATAAGCGGCCAAAATACTCAAGCGAACCGAGCCGGCGCGCTGCGAAAGCGACCGGCCTGCGTCCGGTGGCGCTGGATGGCGTGCCGAATGCAGCGGACGAGTGATTCTCGGTCGGTCTGGCCCTTGATGAGGTAGTCCTGGGCACCTTCCTCGAGCGTCCAGGAGGCCATGGTCTCGTCGTCGAGTCCAGTCAGTACGATGATCGGGACGCGCGAAGCCTGGTCGTGAATCTCGATCAGGCTGCCCATACGAGGCTTGTCCGGCAGGACGAGGTCCAGCAGGATGATGTCGAACTGCTCCTCCGCGAGACGCTGGCGCGCCTGACTGAGGCGCTCAACGTGCGTCAGTTCGAAACGCGGCGCCTCCACCTCCGCCAGCGTTTCCCGGACAAGGCGGGCGTCGCCCGGATTGTCCTCCACAAGCAAGACTTTGATCGCTTCCTCGCTCATCTGCCAAGCTCCTTTCCTAATCGCTTCTTCCCGACCGCGCGACCGCGGCCGCCGATAGTCTTGTGGCGTTCGATCGCTTCGCACAGCATCCAGGCCAGCGTCTCGCCACTGACCTTGCCCTTGATTACGTAGTCTTCCGCGCCCTCGCTCAGCGCCCAGAGCCCGACGACATCGTCTTCGAGACCAGTGAAGACGACGATTGGTACCCTGGGCGCCTGGTCGTGGATCATCATGAGGGTGCCCAGTCGCTGACTGTCCTGCAGGAGCAAGTCCAATAGCACGACGTCATAGGCGTCCTGCTCCAAGCGCCGAAGCGCCTCCTCGAGACGTTCGACGTGGGTTAAGTTGAACCGCCCGGATGGCACTTCCGCCAGCGATTCCCGGACAAGACGGGCGTCTCCCGGATTGTCTTCTACCAGCAGCACCTGTATCGGCGTCGCATCCATTCCCCCGCATCCTTTCCCAGGCTGGTCAGCCGGCCGGCAGCCGCACTGTGGTCAGCCAGAACTCCTCAATGCATCTCACAACGGCCTTCAACTGGATGACGTTCTCCGGCTTGCGGATGTAGCAGTTAGCGTGGAGGCGGTAAGCGGTGGCGAGATCAGACTCCGCGGTGGAGAAGGCGATGACGGGTATGCGTCTGAGGACCGGATCGTCCTTCAGTGCGGCTAAGACCTCGTGACCGGCTTTCCGGGGCAGGTCGAGGTCCAGCAGGATGAGCGCGGGTCGCGGCGCCTGGTTATAGGCGCCCTCGTGGCGCAGGAAGGCCATCGCCTGGGCTCCATCGTGGACGACGTTGAGGTCCGTCTCGACGGAATAGTCGCGGATAGCTTCCAGGGTGAGCTTGCTGTTCCCGCGGCTGTCTTCGACAAGAAGGACATCGACAACTCGCGGTTTAGCCGCCACGATCAAGTCTGTTTTCTCCTCTCTGCGGCATGGTGAAGTAGAATGTGGCGCCCTCCCCTGGTTGCGATTCGACCCAGATGCGCCCCCCGCGGCGCTCCACGATTCTTTTGCAGAGGGCAAGGCCCATGCCAGTGCCCGGGTATTCATCCCTGGCGTGCAAGCGCTGGAAGATGACGAATATCTGCTCCGCGTACTGAGGATCGATGCCGATGCCGTTGTCCGTGACCGAGAAGACCCACTCGCCATCCTGGATCTGCGCGCCAACGTGAATGCGTGGGCGCCGACCGTTGGAGAACTTGACAGCATTGAACAGCAGGTTCTGGAACAACTGCTCTACTTGCGATCCGTCCGCGAAGAGGGTTGGCAAGACATCACGAGTAACGGTGGCCTGCACGCTGTCCAGCGGCTCTTTGACCGCGGTCAGCGCTCGATCGAGAACCTCGTTGAGGTCGGTGGCTTCGAAAGGTTTGCCGCGCGAGCCGATCCGTGAGTAGGCAAGCAAGTCGCTAATCAAGGTCTGCATCCGCCGCGCGCCATCCATCGCGAAGTTGATGAAGTCGTCGGCATCGTCATCGAGGCGGCCCTTGTAGCGGCGCTCGAGCAGCTGGAGGTAGCCGGAAACCATGCGCAGCGGCTCCTGGAGGTCGTGGGAGGCGATGTAGGCGAACTGCTCGAGGTCATGGCGCGCGCGTTCCAAATCGCGGACCTGACGAGCGAGGATCGCTTCCATCCCCGCCTGATCGTGTGGCCGGCTGAGCTGCCGCTCGCCTTCGTGAAGTTCCGCCTGCATTTGTCGCCTCAGCGGCGCCTCTCGCTAGTGCTCCCGACGCTTCAGAACGGGGCCTTGCTCGCCGGGGATCTGCATGACCATCCAACTGTCGGCGGTCTTGCGGCTCTTGTCCTGTGCGGAGCCGGGCGGCAGCAACGACAGCGTGTCACGCCAGGAGGTAAGAACGAGCCGCATGATATCGGCGGCGCGCTGGTCCACGTGCGCCGCCTCGATGTTCCCGGTCTCGCCGGCGACAAGGCCAAAGTGGAAGAGGGCGCGCTCACACCCCTTCACCAAATAGCTGCAGGCGACACGCTGAGCCTCAAGTTCGCTCGCGTCCAGGGTGCGCAGAGGTGCCCGCCTACCGGTTGCAGTCATGCCAATGCTCCTATTCGAAACCGTCCACGGGAGGTAACCACGCAGGCCACTCCCGGGCTGGTAAAAATTTGTTCACCATCAACTTAGATGAGTCGCCATTACGTTGCGTTACGGCTCGGGGCCGGCAATCTTTGGTTAAGCCGGTAGCCAGCAGCTAGGAGGGTAGGAGCTGAGAGCTAGGAGCAACCGATACACGTCACGCTCAAAATGGCGTCCTAGGGGCGAGCGGGGGGGGGCGTGGAGGCACGATCCCTCGATAAGGGGCGCTGGAAGGAGCGAGCTAGAGGGGTGCGCCGGTGAGGCCGAGGAGGCCCTTGATGTACTGGACTTCGCCGAGGTGCTCGGCGGTGTGGCCGATGCAGAAGAAGCTCAACACCTCGGTCCGGCTCATCGTATCGAGCATTGGGTACACGGGCTGGAAGAAGGGGAGCGGGACCTCCTGCGCGCCTTCTTCCTCGCTCAGGCCGTCCGCGTAGCACTGGATCGAGGCGCGGACGGCCTCCGCGTAGTCGAGAAGGTCATCGAGGCGCAGGCGCACGTCGGCGATCTGCTCGCGGTTAAGGCCGGTCCCAAACGGTGGTTTGCCGGGCTCCGCGACCGGCAAGCGCTGGTACCAGCCCTGGGTGGCAAAGACGCCCGGCTCTTGCATGAGCAGGCGGTGGATGATGTCGTCCTCTGATCGATAAGCGTGCCACATGGCGAACATCATGTGGTTGGGGTGGCTGTCCGGCTGCCAGTGCAGCTGTTCCTCGGTCAGGTCCCGGCAGAGAAGGCGGGGATACCAATGCCAGAATTCCAGGTTCTTGCGGAGGCTATCGCCGACGTTCATGGGAAAGCTCCGAGTAACAGGTTGATCAGCGATTAGTGATCTTAGCCGGTGCGCCGGCGGCGTGCCACGTAGATGACGCCAGCCACGGAGAGGATGCCGGTGACCACAAGGACCAGAGGCCAGGCGGAGGAGCCGTTTTCAGCGGCGGATTCGACTGACTGAGGTGATTCCGGCGAGTCCATGACACCTGCGATTCCACCGACGGGCGGCGGAGGGGGCGTGGGCTGGAAGGTGTTAGTAAAAGTGCAGGTGACTGTCTCGTTGGCGTCGAGGTCAATGTTCGCTGTCGCACCCGAGGTCGTCGTACCGTTGTCCGGATCGCTACAGGCGACAGTGGTCTGCCAGCCGGGCTCGGCGACCTCGGTGCAGGTGTAGTTGCCGGACGGTGGGTTGAATGTCTTCACCCTAATCAGCGTGACGTCGGCGTCGTCGTCAAGCATGAAGGTACCAAGGCTACCGCAGTTGAAATCGAAGTCGGTGGGGTCATTCGGGACGGCGTCCTTGATAATCGTGAGCGTGGCCGGCGGCACGACGAAATCATGGAAGTCCGACTCGTCTGTGTTGCCGTCCTCGTCCGTGCCCTGGGCGCCGATCACCGCGTTGAGGTCAGCGTCTGAGACCGTGACGGCGCGAGTCGGGTCGTCGTCGATTGAGAAGCCCAAGGGTGGAACCGTCTCGGTGACAGTGTAGGAGCCGAGGCAGACGTTGTTGAGCTTGATCTGGCCGGGATCGGGATCGGTGTCGGGAGGGCTGTTGTCGACGACGATCACTGGATTGTTGGCATTGCCAGTGCAGGCGAACGGGCCGCTGGCGCCACCGACGGTGAAGGTGGCTCCGCCCTGGAGGGCGTGAGGCGGCGAGCCCGTCTCGTCACGCTTCTCCCACTCGAGCATTCCCAGCCGGTTGTGGAAGTCTGATTCGTCCGAGTTTCCGTCCTCGTCCGTGCCCTGCGTACCGATCACCTGGTTGAGGTCAGCAACGGAGACGGTGACTGCACGGGTCGGGTCGTCGTCGAGGGCGTAGCCCGTGGGTGCAACCGTCTCAGTGACGGTGTATACGCCGAGGCAAACGTTGTTGAGCTTGATCTGGCCGGGATCGGGATCGGCGTCGTTAGCGCCGTTGTCCACGACCGTCACTGGATTGGTGGCGTCGCCGTTGCAGGAGAACGGCCCGCTGCCGCCGCCGACGGTGAAGGTGGCACCGACCTGGAGGGCGTGAGGCGGGCCGGAGAGCGCTTCGTTGCGCTTCTCCCACTCAATCATGCCAAGGCGGTTGTGGAAGTCCGATTCGTCCGTGTTGCCGTCTTCGTCCGTGCCCTGAGTACCAACCACCGCGTTGAGGTCAGCTACAGAGACGGTGACAGCTCGGGTGGTGTCGTCGTCGAGGGCCGAACCAGAGGGCGCAACCGTCTCTGTGATGGTGTAAGAGCCCAGACAGACGTTATTGAGCTTAAGCTGACCGGGATCGGGGTCCACGTCGTTGAGGCCATTGTCCACGACAGTCACCGGGTTGGTGAGATCGCCGTTACAGGAGAACGGTCCGCTACCACCGCCAACGGTGAAGGTGGCGCCGCCGTGGAGCGGATGCGGCGGCGATGCCGTTTCGAGACGCTTCTCCCACTCGATTGAGCCGAGGCGGTTATGGAAGTCGGACTCGTCGGTGTCGCCGTCTTCGTCTGTGCCCTGGGTACCGATCACATTGTTGAGGTCCGCTAGGGAAACGGTAACCGCGCGCGTCGTGTCGTCATCGAGAGCATAGCCCGCAGGCGCGACGGTCTCTGTGACAGTGTAAGAGCCGAGGCAGACGTTATTGAGCTTGATCTGGCCGGGATCGGGGTCTGCGTCGGGGGGGCTGTTGTCCACGACCATCACAGGATTCGTCGCGTCGCCGGTGCAGAAGAAGGGCCCGCTGGCGCCGCCGACGGGGAAGGTGGCCAGACCCTGGAGTGCGTGCGGCGGCGGG
>Ga0209521_10001608_pt1 | contig 18377 bp, 14 predicted proteins | sample Rifsed19ft4_FD_184016 | JGI IMG/M metagenome (GOLD analysis project Ga0209521, IMG submission 184016) | Soil microbial communities from Rifle, Colorado, USA - sediment 19ft 4 (version 2) | ecosystem: Environmental > Terrestrial > Deep subsurface > Rock core/Sediment | place: Rifle, Colorado...
TAATTTACTAATTTCAAAATTCAAAACAACTGAATTAAGGGTTTTGATATTCGAATTTGTAATTTTGTATTTGTTTGTGATTTGGTGCTTGGGATTTGGGATTTGTGACTTAGGATTTCATTGGTCATTGGGATTTTAAAATTACGAGTTCCAGCCTCTAAATCTTGACAGGAGCAAACGGTGGCAAACTCGCAAAAAGAGTTAGAAAAAGTTTTGGACAAGGTTTTGGAATATTCTTCGGCCGATCAAACCGAAGTCTTAGCGGCCGAAAGAACCCAGGCTTTAACCCGGTTCTCAAACTCCCAGATACACCAAAACATGGCCGAGAAAAATATTCATCTTTCCGTAAGAGTAGTCAAGGATAACCGAATTGGCTGGTCTTCTACTCATTCCTTCGAAAAAAAGTCCATTGAAAAAACAGTCGATTTGGCCTTAACAATCGCCCGAGCCCGCGACCCTGACCCTGACTTTAAGTCTCTGCCCGCTCAAACGGGTCGCTTAAGAAAAATCTTTTTTTCCGAGGACACGCTGAATTATTCTCCTGAAGCAAGAGCCAATAAAGTACTGGAAATTATCACGAAGGCTTCGCAAAATAATTTTTTGGCAGCCGGCGCCTTTCGAACCGGAGGAGGAGTCTTTGGAATTGCCAACTCCCTGGGGATTAAAACCGTCTCTCCCCTTTCAGAAGCTGCTTTAAACACGGTCATTATGTCGGAAACTAGCTCGGGTTATGCCAATGTGCTTTCAGACGATGCGACTAAGGTCAATGCGGAAAAATTAGCAGAAATAGCGGTTGAAAAGGCTCTGCGTAGCCAAAATCCAATGGAAATCGAGGCTGGGGAGTACACCGTGGTTTTAGAGGCGGAGGCGGTGGCTGACATGCTGGCCTGGCTAGGCATCTCTGGCCTAGGAGCCTTATCGGTGCAAGAAGGAAGAAGCTTTATGTGCGATAATTTTGGGAAACAAATTGTGGGAGAGAATCTAACTCTTTGGGATGATGGTCAAGACCCGAGGACTTTGGGGCTTCCCTTTGATTTCGAAGGAGTAGCAAAACAGAAGGTTATCTTGATTGAGGAAGGCATCGCTAAAAATGTGGTTTATGACTCGTATACCGCTAACAAAGAGGGGAAAAAATCAACGGGCCACGCTCTTCCGGCGCCTAATGTTTACGGGCCGCTGCCACTAAACGTGTTTATGAAAGAAGGAAATACCCCTCTTGACGAAATGATTTCCGGAACCGAAAGGGGCATCTTGGTTACCAGATTCCACTACACCAACTTGGAAGATCCGATAAAAACAATCTTTACGGGGATGACTCGGGACGGAACTTTCCTCATCGAGAACGGAAAAATTGGGCGTGGCCTTAAAAACTTTAGGTTCACCCAGAATATCTTAGAGGCGTTGTCACAGATCCAAGCGATCTCGCCAGAGCTTGAGGTAAAAGAGGTTCTAGGAGTGGGGGTCTATAATGTTCCCGCTCTAAAGATCGCCAAGTTCAACTTCACCGGGATTTCACCCACTTAAACCCGTGTATCTGTTAGGACAACAAAAAAACGCCCTCTTTTCACTCGCTACTTCGTAAAAGAAGGGTATAGAAGGCCGTATTCGATGGCGTCAACCAGGGCTTCCCAGCTAGCTTCGATGATATTTTCAGAAACCCCAATGGTGCCCCAACTTCGGTCAGCATCCGCCGTCTCGATAAGCACCCTTACCTGAGCTGTTGTTCCCTTCTTTTCATCCAAAACCCGAACCTTATAATCGGTAAGTCTCATCTTGGAAAGACGGGGATAAACCGGCTCCAGAGCCTTGCGAAGAGCCCTGTCTAAAGCGTTAACCGGTCCGTTTCCCTCGGCAACCTCAACCACTCTTTCCCCTTTAACTTTTAGCTTAACGGTGGCATCGGATTCAAACTTGCCGCCGCGCCGGCGGTTAACTCCAACATCAAAACTTTCCAGTTCGAAAAGGTGCCGGTAAGAGCCGGTATTTTTTAAAAGAAACAACCCAAAAGAACCATCGGCCGCTTCGTAATGATACCCCTTATGCTCTTTCATTTTTAGTTTCTTTAGGATGTCCGCCGCTTTCTCGGACCTACCTGAAAGATCAACCCCGATTTCTTTGGCTTTTTCGATTATGGTTTGGGTTCCCGAAAGCTCAGACACTAAGACGTGTCCCACGTTTCCGACTATCCCGGGATCGGTATGTTCATAGGCCCCTTTCTTCCGCAGAAGGGCACTGACGTGGACGCCGGCCTTGTGGGCAAAGGCGCTTTCTCCCACAAAAGGCTGGTGAGAATTGGGAGCGACATTGGCGATTTCACTGATGTGGTGGGAAACTTCGGTAAGCATGGAAAGTCTTTCGGGGTCAATGACGGGGATCCCCATTTTGAGAATCAAATTGGGAATTATCGAAGTCAAATTGGCATTGCCGCATCTCTCACCGTAGCCGTTCATAGTTCCTTGGATTTGTTCCGCTCCTTCCTCGAGAGCTTCCAAGGAGTTAGCCACCCCGCACTCGATATCATTATGGGCGTGAATCCCCAACGGAGCCTTGGTTATCTTTTTGACCTCGGATACAATTTTTTTGATGTCTCGAGGCAAGGTACCACCGTTGGTATCACAAAGAACAAGCCAGTCCGCCCCAGCTTCTTCGGCCTTCTTTAAAGTTTTTAAAGCATAGCTTGGATCATCTTTGTAAGCGTCGAAGAAGTGCTCAGCGTCGTAAACGACCTCCAACCCCTGATTTTTCAAAAAGGAGACCGAGTCAAAAATCATCTTTAGATTTTCATCCAAGGTGGTAACAAGGGTGGTTGTAACGTGAAGAGCCCAGCTCTTGCCAAAGATACAGACGCACGGAGTTTTAGCCTTGACCAACGCCCGGAGATTAGCATCCTCTTCCGCTTTAGCGTTTTTGCGCCGCGTACTCCCGAAAGATACTAACTTTGCGCTTTTTAGGGTAACTTTTTTCATCCGCCGGAAGTATTCGGTGTCCTTAGGATTAGACGGATGAGGCCAGCCTCCCTCGATGTAGTAAAGACCCAGACGGTCCAAGGCCAGGGTGATTTTTAGTTTATCCTCAACGGAAAGGGAAAGTCCCTCTCTCTGAGCACCATCTCGAAGGGTGGTGTCATACAAAACAACTTTGGACAATTTTTTAACCTTTCAAGCAGATCAGAGCTCTTACCTTACCTGGTTCTACGATTACCTAATATTATATATCTTTATTGGCTTCAATTGGGAAATGTTATTAGGAAAACCGAGGAGGCGAAAATCGTGAAAATTTTTGGAAATAAGAATTTATCGTACCAGGTAAAAATGTGGATGGAGGGCTGACCCCGGGGTAGTCGCGGTCTAGACGAATTCGAGCCAGTCAAAGTAGGCTTTTTCTTCGCCCTTAACAACCCTAAAAAACTTTTCCTGAAGTTTTTTGGTGATTTCTCCGGGCTCACCCAGCTCGTGCTCGTCAATCTCCCGGATAGGAACAATCTCAGCGGCCGTTCCGGTAAAAAAGGCTTCATCCGCCAGGTAAAGATCACTACGAACCAGATTTTTCTCGGTTACCGAAAGTGCAAACTCCTCGGCGATCTTCATTATTGAGTCCCTGGTGATTCCCTCAAGAGCCCCGGCTGAGGTCGGAGGGGTAAAAATATTTCCATTTTTAACCATAAAGATGTTTTCACCGGACCCATCAGCGACGTATCCTTGGGAGTTAAGTAAGACCGCTTCGTCATATCCACTTTTTGTCACTTCTATCTTGGCTAAAATGGAGTTTAAGTACTGTCCTGAAGCCTTGGCGGCCGGGGGAATTACGTTGGGGTCGTTTCGCCTAAAAGAAGAGATTTTGGCCCGAACACCGTGTTTGATACCATCATCGCCGAGATAAGTTCCCCAAGGCCAAATAGCCACCGCCACATTTATGGGAGCCTTTAGGGGGTAAAGCCCCATCTCGCCATAACCCCGAAAGGCAATCGGGCGGATGTAGCCACTCTCGAGGTTGTTTGCCCGAACCACTTCTTTGGCCGCCCGCACCAGCTCATCCAGGTTGTAGGGAAGACTCATAAAATAGACCTGGGCGGAGCGTGCTAACCTCTTCATGTGATCGGTCAAGCGAAAAATAGCCGCACCTTGCTTTGTCTCGTAGGCTCGAATACCTTCGAAAACACCCGTGCCGTAGTGTAAGGCGTGGGACAATAGGTGAACCTTCGCTTCGTCCCAACCAATAAGCTTCCCGTTAAACCAAATCTTACTAACTTTCGGTATCGCCACGTGTCCTCCTGTTAAAATGCAAAATTTAAAATGAAAAACTTAAAATGACAACCGAAAATTAAAAATAGCTTCCTTCTTGAGACTGTTTAATAATCGCTGAAAAAAATCAAAATTTCGTTACTTTAAGTTGTGCACAAAATGTAGTTGCCCCGCACCTGCGGGGCGAATTTAGCCCCATGAATGAGGCAACTACACTTTGAAAACGCTGAGAGTTGTTTTCAACAGTCTCTTTTTGGATTTTTCAATTAGACTTTTTATTTTTTAGTTTCCTATGCTTATTTGCCTAAAGTTCACTCACACAACCCGCTACCAGATCACCAACTTCTCTGGTGGAGTAACCCATCTTGCCTGCCGTTAAACTCTTTAATTTTTCTCCGGTTACCTTGGCGATAGCCCTATCCACTAAATCAGCCGCTTTTTCTTCCCCTAAAAATTCCAACAGCATCTGAAGGGCCGCGATGGCAGCCAAGGGATTTATCACATTTTTTCCGGTATATTTGGGGGCAGAGCCTCCGATCGGCTCAAACATCGAGGTCCCTTGGGGATTAATGTTTCCGCCCGCGGCAATACCCATTCCCCCTTGAATCATCGCTCCAAGATCCGTGATAATATCGCCAAACATGTTGTCCGTAACGACTACATCGAACCACTCGGGATTTTTAACCATCCACATGCAAAGGGCGTCCACATGCGCATAGTCCGTCTTAATTCCCGGGTAATCTTTGGCAACTTCGTTAAAGGTTCGTTCCCAGAGATCCCAAGCGTAGGTTAGAACATTGGTCTTTCCGCACAAGGTGAGGATTTTTTCGCGGTTTCTTATCTGACAAGTCTCAAAGGCAAATCTTACGCATCTTTCCACCCCTTTTCGAGAGTTAATGCTCTCCTGGATAGCGACCTCATCAGCAGTGCCTTTTTTTAAGAAACCGCCGGCGCCCACGTAAAGTCCTTCGGTGTTCTCTCTCACCACCACAAAGTCGATATCTTTCGGCCCCTTGTCCTTGAGTGGGGTTTCCACCCCCGGATAAAGTTTTACCGGGCGCAAGTTAATATACTGATCCAACACAAACCTTATCTTAAGCAAAATTCCCTGCTCCAGAATGCCCGGTTTTACGTCGGGATGACCAATCGCGCCCAGATAAATTGCGTCAAGCCCTTTTAGCTCATCAAGGGCCCTGTCCGGAAGAATCTCGCCGGTCTTAAGATAACGGTCACCGCCAAAGTCGTACTCGACGAGATCGTATTTAAAACCGGTTCTTTCGCCGGCCGCTTCGAGAACCTTTAGGCCCTCCCTTACTACCTCGGGGCCGGTGCCATCCCCAGGAAGCACCCCGATTTTGTAATCTCTAGAGCCTGAGACTCGAGACCGAGTTTCACTCATATTTTTTTCCTTATCTTTTTCTCGGCGTACTTTATTAGCCCGCCCACCGCTATTATTTCCTGGATAAATTGGGGATAGGGTTCGGCTCGGAACTCCCTGCCCAAAGAAACGTTCGTTATCCTTCCAGATTTTGTATCTACTCTCATAACGTCGCCCGGTTTAGCCCCCTTGACCGCAGGTGGACACTCAAAAATTGGAAGCCCAATGTTAATAGCGTTCCTAAAGAAAATTCGGGCAAAGGACTTGGCAACCACGCCAGAGATTCCTGCCCCCTTAATGGCTAAAGGAGCGTGTTCCCTAGAGGAACCACAGCCAAAATTTTCCTCAGCCACTAAAATATCGCCGGTGCTCACTTTTGATGAAAAATCGGGATCCAAACTCTCTAGACAGTGCTTACCAAGCTCCTTCGGATCATAGGAACTAAGGTATTTTGCTGGGATTATAACATCTGTGTCGATATCGCGTCCAAACTTCCAAATTTTACCCTCGAGTATCAAAAATCCTCCAATTCCACCGTCTTTTGTTGTGGTCGGTAGTTAGGTAGTGACCTTGTGCGACCATTGTTAAAATAGCTCCTCGGGGCCAACAATGCGTCCGACGACGGCTGAAGCCGCAGCCACTGCCGGTCCGCTCAGGTAAACTTCGCTCCCGGGGTCTCCCATCCTTCCCCGAAAATTCCGGTTCGTGGTCGCAAGACACTTCTCGCCGGCCGCTAAAACCCCCATGTGACCACCTAAACATGGTCCGCAGGTTGGGGGCGAAACAACCGCCTTCGCTTTGATAAAGGTCTCTATTAGTCCTTCTTCCAGAGATTTTTCAAAAATCTCTTGGGAGCCCGGAATAATTATTAGCCTGACTTCGGGATCTGCCTCACGACCCTTTAAAATCTTAGCCGTCGTTCTCAAATCTTCCATCCGTCCATTGGTGCAGGAACCAATTACAACCTGGTCCAAAAGAACCTGGCCGATCTCGCTCACCGGTTTGACGTTCGAGGGAAGATGCGGCAGTGCCACTTGGGGTTTGATACCCGAAACATCGATCGTCATAATCTTCTCGTAGGTGGCATCGGCATCACTTTTTAAGACCTCGAACTCCCGATCGGTCCGGCTCCTTAAGTATTCCAAGGTTACCTCGTCCGGCTCGATAATTCCATTTTTAGCCCCGCCCTCGATGGCCATATTGGTCACCGTGAATCGGTCGTCTTGGGAAAGATTTTTTAGGGTTTCCCCTCCAAACTCCATCGCTTTATACAGCGCTCCATCAACCCCAATTTGGCCCAAGACGAAAAGGATAAGGTCCTTACCTCCGACCCAGGGATTTAACTTGCCGCTAAAGATGAACTTTTGAGTGGCCGGGACCCTCAGCCAAATCTCCCCGACTGCCATGGCAAAAGCGACATCGGTTGAGCCCACCCCCGTTGAAAAAGCTCCCAAAGCACCGTAGGTGCAGGTGTGGGAGTCAGCCCCAATTATCACCTGGCCCGGTAGAACCAGCCCTTCATCGGGAAGAATAACGTGCTCAATTCCTCCCCGTCCAACCTCCCAGTAGTAGGTGAGCTTTTTTTCTTTGACAAATTCCCTCAAGAGCTTGCTTTGCTGGGCGGCTTGGACATCTTTATTCGGTGTAAAGTGATCGGGAACGAAAATAACTTTGTCCCGGTCGAAAACTTCGGCCCGGTCTATCTCATTAAACTCGCAAATAGCTATAGGGGCGGTAATGTCATTAGCCAGAATTAGATCCGGCCCGAGCATCAGAAACTCACCCGGACGTACCTGGTCTCGCCCGACGTGCGCCGCTAAAATTTTTTCGGTAATGGTCATTCCCAAATTCCGCTATCCTCCTTTTAAGCAAGAGACTTATTAACAGCGTTTAAATAGGCTTTGGCGCTAGCCTCAATGATGTCAGTGGATACACCACGGCCAAAAACTTTTTTCCCTTCTATTTCCAGCTGAATGGTAACATCCCCTTGGGCGTCTAGACCTCCTGTAATCGCGCTCACATTATAGGAAAGTAACTTGGTTTCTACCCCACTTGCAAGCGTTATGGCCTTACAAACCGCGTCTACCTGTCCGTCCCCGGTAGCAGTTTTCTCAATTTGCTGGTCGTTTTTTCTCAAGATAACGGTGGCCGTGGGCACTTCCTCGGTGCCACTGGAAGTTTTAAGATGTTCTAAACTATAAACTTCTGAGACCGTTCGCACCTCTTCGGCGATTATCGCTTCGACATCCTCGTCGGTTATCTGGGCTTTCTTATCCGCCAAATCCTTGAACCGCTGAAAGGCCCGGCCAAACTCTTCCTCGCTTAGTTTGTAACCTAACTCCCCCAACCGGCCTTTAAAAGCGTGTCGGCCGGAAGTTTTTCCCAAAATTAATTTGCTAGCGGTAAGTCCAATTTTTTGGGGACTTATAATCTCGTAGGTTACTCTGTCTTTAAGCATCCCATCGGTGTGGATTCCCGAAGAATGCGCAAAGGCGTTGCTCCCCACAATGGCCTTATTGAACTGAATTTGATAGCCGGTTAGAGAGCTTACAAGTCTACTAGTTCGGGTAATCTCCTCCGTTTTGATGTTGGTCCTTTTGTTCAGAAAACGATAGCGGGTGTCCATTATCATGACAATCTCTTCTAAGGCGGCGTTTCCGGCCCGCTCTCCCAACCCATTAACCGTGCATTCGACCTGGTTAGCCCCATTTTTAACCGCTTCGAGCGAGTTTGCTACCGCCAGCCCAAGATCGTTGTGGCAATGAACACTCAATACCACTTCATCGAGACCATTAACCGACTTTCGCAGTCTCGCGATTAGTTGTCCGAACTCAGCCGGTAAAGCGTAACCCACCGTGTCTGGAATGTTTATCACGCTGGCACCCGCTTCCAAAGCAACTTCTATGGTTTTGCAAAGGTAATCGAAATCTGAGCGAGTGGCGTCTTCGGGAGAAAACTCAACATCAGGAGTGTATTTTTTGGCGTGCTTCACGGCGCGTTCCGCCATCTTGAGCACTTCGTCCTTGGTTTTTTTAAGTTTTCGCTCTATGTGAATGTCAGAGGTGGCAATAAATGTGTGAATTCGGGGATTCTCCGCTTCTTTTATCGATTCCCAGGCCCGATCAATATCCTCGTCTACGGCCCGGGCCAAAGCGGTGATTACTGGGCCCCTGACCCGTTCGGCAATGAGCTTAACCGCCTCAAAATCCCCAGGGGAGGTGATCGGAAAACCCGCCTCTATAACATCCACGCCAAGTCTTTTAAGCTGCTCGGCAATCTCTAACTTTTCACGGGAATTAAGACTAATCCCCGGAGATTGTTCACCATCCCGGAGTGTAGTATCAAAAATATACACTCTCTCTTCCATCAATGGCACCTCTTTTAAGAATCAAGATGTTAAGTGTTAGAATTACAGAAGTCAGACATCAGAATCGGAAATCAGGCGTCAGAGGTCAGAATCGCAAGACCCAAATTTACAAACCCTAACGACCAATGAACACCTTTGAAAATTTAAAGTTCAAAGTGAATTTACTTTTTCATTTTGCATTTTTCATTTAGTTTCATTAGTGCTGGGTGTTTGGTGCCTATTCTACTCGAGGGGTCTGGGTCGTGAAGTCATTGGGCATGCGGCTACCTTAAAGCGCTCCTGGAGCGGTCGTGTCAATCAAGCCGCCCCCCAGATGACAGGTATCATTGAGTAAAATTAAGCGTCCTTGTCCCCGCTCATAATCGAATACAGTAATGCTGCCATTACCCTGTTTAACCTGCCAAAAATGAGAGTTGTCTACCCCTAACAGCTCGCAAATTAAAATCTTATTGGTGGCGTCGTGACCGACAATAACAACCATCCCTTCCGGGTGTCTTTCAATAATTCGGTAAAACGCCGAGACTACCCGTTCTCTCACTTGATTGAGATTCTCGCCTTCCGGCATGGAAAAGCCTTGAGGATTGTCTAACCAATCCTGATAGAGAGAGTGATCGTTCTGGATGATTTCCTCAAGAGAAAGCCCCTCCCAAGTACCGTGATTTATCTCAATAAAGTTGTCTTCCAAAATTACATCAAGTCTATGGTGAGCCGCTATGGTCTCAGCGGTTCGTTTGGCCCGATCCAGAGGACTTGAATAAATCGAATCTATCATGTGCTCTTTTAAAGAACCAGCTAAAGCCTTAGCCTGCTCTAAACCGGCTTGGTTTAATTGTACATTGACCGTTCCCTGGAATCTACTTTCGTTGTTCCAGGTGGTCTCCCCGTGACGCACCAGAAATATTCGAGTCAAAAATGCCTCCATAAAGAAATCTTAAGTCACAGATCCTAGTACTCCCTCGACCAGCTCAGGACACTTCTCTATACGAGGTACGCTGAGCTAAGTCGAAGTGCAAATCCCAAACACACTGAACCAGAATAAATTACTTTTAACCATTTTATGGTTAATGTGAAAGGAACCACAGAGTAGTTCAGAGAATTAGAAATTTGGCGTCTGAAAAGCCGCGTTTTTTTTGAATCTCCCTCATAACCGACTCTGGGATGGGAGTATCAACGTTAATGCCCATCAGAGCCTCGCCTCCAATGACTCTCCGTCCAACCTGCATATTTGCAATATTTATACCACTTTTCCCTAAAATTGTTCCCACTATGCCAATCATACCCGGGAGATCCGCGTATCGAAAAAAGGCCATATATTTCGAGGGAACCATATCAATATCAAAATCATAAATAGAAACAAAGCGCTCCTTATTCTTGCCGACCAAAGTGCCTCCCACCGAAAGTTCTTTAGCCCGGTCTTTACCCCGAATAGTGATAACATCAACATACCCGCGGGAGGTCGCTGTCTTGATCTCTTTGACTTCAATCCCTCTCTCGGCCGCGATAATAGGAGCGTTCACATAAGTTACCGGTTCCGTAACGACCGGAGTAAACAATCCTTTCAAAGCGGCGACTGTTAAAATTGAAATATTATAATTGTGAAGATTTCCGGCGTATTCTATTTCAATCTCGTTTATGGGACTTCCCTCGCTTATACTAGTGAATAAGCTGCCAAGCTTTTCGACAAGGGGTAAGAATGGCTTAACCTTTTCCTCAACTGCTGGGGCGTCGATGTTTACAGCGTAACTTACGAACTCGCCTTTTAAAGCCGCGATTACCTGTTCGGCGATGGTTATACCGGCTCTATCCTGGGCTTCCTGAGTGGAAGCACCCAAGTGGGGCGTCACAATGACCTGATTAAACTTGAACAGGGGGCTTTTAGTCAGAGGCTCCTTTTCGAAGACGTCCAAAGCACAGCTAGCCACTTTCCCTTCTTTCAGGGCTTTAATAAGCGCTTTTTCCTCCATAATCCCGCCTCTAGCCGTATTTACGATACGCACCCCGTCTTTCATGGCGGCAAACTCTTTCCCCCCAATCATGCCTTGGGTTTCTTTGGTCTTGGGAAGATGAAAGCTTATGAAATCAGCAACTTTAAGCAAATCATAGAGATTTTCGGTGCCATCAACTTTTAACTCTCGAAATCGCTCTTCGGAAACGTAAGGATCATAAGCAATTACGTCCATTCCCAAACCCAGCGCTTGCTTAGCGACAACGGTACCAACCCGGCCTAAACCCACGATTCCAAGAGTTTTGCCGGACACCTCAACCCCTTCAAACTTTTTCCTCTCCCACTTGCCGGACCTTAAAGAGCTATTGGCTTGGGGGACATTTCGGCATTGAGCCAAAAGTAACGTAATGGCGTGTTCGGCCGCGGAAACAACATTGCTTTGAGGAGCGTTAGCGACGATAATGCCTTTTCTTGTTGCCGCTCCCACATCCACATTATCCAGGCCAATTCCGGCTCTTCCGATAATCTTGAGCTTTTGCCCCCCGTTGATTATTTCCTCCGTTACCTGCGTGGCGCTTCGAACTATCAGAGCATCATAGTCGCCGATTACTGCTCTAAGCTCTTCTTGACTCATCTCCGCTCTGATATCCACATCAAAATGGGAGTTTTTTAATTTTTCGATTCCCATCTGCGCGATGGGCTCCTTAATTAGAACTTTAATTTTCAACCTCCATATCCCTTAAAGGGTTCAAAAACTTAAAACCTACTTATGTATCTAGGAAAACTTTTTGGGCCGCCGCCACCCCTTTGCCCAAACCCACCGGGTGGCCCAGTTCCGCGAGGGTCATTTCAAGTCCTGATAGGGTAGTAATTATATCAAATTTATCGACGTAACCTAAGTGGCCAACCCTAAAAATCTTTCCTTTGAGGTGATCTTGGCCGCCGGCAATGGTGATGCCGTGCTCGTCGGACATTATCTTTACCAACCTTTTACCATCAACCCCGTCTGGCACATTAACCGGAGTCACCGCATTACCCCTGCCCTCAGGAGGAGCAAAAAGCTCAAGCCCTAACGCCTCAACACCCGCCCGGGTAGCTTCGGCTAAAAGAGCATGCCGTCTAATTATATGGTCCAACCCTTCTTGTCTCATCATTTTTAAAGCCTCTCCTAATCCCACTATTAAAGAAACCGGCGGGGTAAAAGGATTCTGCGGCGAAGCTTTGTCAAAAGCCTTTTTGGCCTTCTCAAGACTAAAGTAAAACTTTGGTAAGGTTGAACCCTTCGCTTTTTGCCAGGCTTTGTCGGAAACACTGAGGCAAGCTAAACCAGGGGGAAGCATAAGTCCCTTTTGGGATCCTGACATAACAACATCTAAGTGCCACTCATCCGTTTTGACCTCAACAGCCCCTAATCCGGTAATAGAGTCAACCACGAAAACGGCTGGGTGATCTCGAACGAGTTCGCCAATGGCCTTCACGTCATTCAAAATTCCGGTAGACGTTTCGCTCTGAACCACCAACACTCCCTTGATATCCTTATCTTGATCCAAGAGCCCTTTTATATCTTGGGGATTAACCACTTGATCCCACTCGTATTTGAGCTCTTTTACTTCCAATCCATAAATTTGGGCTATATTCACCAAACGATCGCCAAATTTTCCGTTATTGGTCACAATTACCTTATCTTTTGGAGAAAACAAGTTAGCAACAGCGGCTTCCATCGCTCCGGTTCCAGACGAAGCAAAGACAAAACAGTCGTTTTCCGTCTGAAAAATGTGCTTCAAGTCCTCAATTACCGAGACGAAAATCTCCGTGTACTCGGGAGTCCGGTGGTGAATCATTGGCTTTGCCTGGGAAAGCAAAACTTCAGGCGGCACCGGTGTTGGCCCCGGAGTCATCAAATATCTTTTCTTCACGCCCGTTTCCTCCTCGTGACCAGAAATTAGATTTCTGAGTTAAGACTGATTTAAATTCTAAATTGAACTGTTGAAAAATGACTCTTAGTGGCTTTCAGGTGCAGTTGCCCAATTCCCGCCAAAGGCGGGTCTGCCTTAAGCATGACATTGGGCTATATTGACCTTTTACTTCTGTCTTCGGTCTCTCAACCAGGGCATCATTTCTCTGAGATTTTTGCCCACTCGTTCCACCAAATGATCGGCTTCCTTTTTCGCCATCGCCTGAAAAACCGGCCGGCCCGATTCGCTCTCCAAAATCCACTCCCGAGCGAATTCGCCGTTTTGAATTTCCTTTAAAATTCGCTTCATCTCTTTTCGGGTCTCTTCAGTGATTATTCTTTTACCTCGAGTTAAATCTCCGTACTCAGCGGTGTCCGAGATAGAGTGACGCATCCCCGTAATGCCACCCTCATAAATTAAATCCACGATCAGTTTCAGTTCGTGAAGGCACTCAAAGTAAGCGATTTCAGGCTGGTAACCCGATTCTACCAGTGTATCGAAGCCGGCTCTGATAAGTTCCGAAGTTCCACCGCATAAAACGCTTTGTTCGCCAAAGAGATCGGTCTCCGTTTCCTCCTGAAAAGTGGTTTCGATCACACCCGCTTTAGCCGCACCCAGGCCCTTGGCGTAAGCCAAGCCAACTTCCTTAGCTTTACCACTAAAGTCTTGAAACACGGCCAGCAGAGCCGGAACGCCGACTTCTTGTTCGTACATTCTACGTACCAAATGACCTGGCCCTTTGGGAGCTACCATAACTACATCAATTTTTGGCTCCGGAACGATTTGGTGAAAGTGGATGTTAAAACCGTGAGCAAAAAATACCGCGTCTCCCTCATTTAGTCCCGGTTTAATATCGCCATAATAAATTTGGGGCTGGGCGGGATCGGGTGCCAGCAGCATAATGATGTCCGCCCCTTCAGCCGCGTTCTTTACCGTCTTTACTGTTAATCCTTTTTCTTTGGCCCTTTCCCAAGAGAGACTCTCTTCCCGTAAACCCACAGTCACCTCAAGACCACTGTCTCTCAGATTTAAGGCATGGGCCTCTCCTTGAGACCCAAAACCAATGATTGCGATCTTTCTCCCTTTCAAAACCTCTAGATTAGCGTCTTTCTCATAGTATATTGTGGCCATACCTGTTCCCTTCGATCGAGGATAACTTTCAATTTAAGCTTAAACTTTAAACTAAAAACAGGACGCAAGCTACTAGGCTCACCGCACTAAACAAAGAATCCTTTAGTCAGCAACTTTGATTCCCCTGGCCAAGGAAACCCGGCCCGATCTAACCAGCTCCCTGATTCCATGGGGTTTTAACAGATCCTCAAGTGCCTTTATTTTGTCTTCAGTGCCAGTTGCCTCAATAATCAGTGTTTCCTTGGCAACATCAACTATTTTTGCCCTAAATATGTCTACTATCTCCATAATTTGAGCTCTGGTTCCGACATCAGCCGTAATTTTTATCAAAACGAGTTCTCTGCCAATTGATTCCCGCGGGTCCAAATCGCTAATTTTTACCACGTTTATTAGCTTGTGCAGTTGTTTGGTTACCTGCTCGAGTTGGTGGCTTTTTGCCTCAACGACCAGCGTCATCCGAGAAAAATCCGGTTTTTCGGTAGGCCCGACAGCCAGCGTCTCGATATTGAAACCCCGCCGGCTGAAAAGACCAGCGATTCGCGCCAATACTCCGGGTTTATTTTCCACTAAGACCGATAGGGTGTGTTTCATTTCGGGGTTCCCTTTTTCTTTTCTGTAAGACCAATCATATTAGACAAAGAAGCGCCCGGTGCCACCATCGGAAACACATTTTCCTCCCTGGCCACCACAAAGTCTATCACCACCGGCACCGGAGTTCCTAAGGCCTCCGTTAAAGCAGGTCTAACTTCTCTAGCCTCAGTTACTCTAAGCCCCTTGGCTCCGTAGGCTTCCGCCAACTTTACGTAATCGGGTGTACCAACGGCCAGATCTACCGCTGTGTACCGCCTGTTGTAAAAAAGCTCTTGCCACTGCCTTACCATGCCCAAATAACCGTTGTTAAGAATACAGATATTAATAGGCAGCTTGTTATAGGCAGCGGTTGCCAAGTCTTGTGAGGTCATCTGGAAACTGCCATCGCCGTCGATCACCACTACTTTGGCTTTGGGTTGACCTATTTGAGCCCCAATCGCCGCCGGCATCCCAAAACCCATCGTTCCTAGACCACCCGAAGTAATAAACCTTCGGGGCTTAGAAAACCTATAATACTGGGCCGCCCACATTTGATTTTGGCCCACTCCAGTCGTAACAATAGTGTCTTCGTTTTTGGTTAACTCGTAAATTTCTTGAATAATATATTCTGGTTTGAGTGAGCTGTTTTTTTCATAATAAAGCGGGTGCTTCTTTTTCCACTCCTTTACTCGCGCATTCCATTGGGATCGGTTGACGTGATTCTCTTTTACCATCAGCTCCTTTACTGTCTTGTACAGATTTTTGAGAACCTCTTTGGCATCACCGACCACCGGAACCTGAGCTTGGACGTTCTTACTTATCTCAGCGGGATCAATATCAATGTGAATTATACTGGCGTGAGGAGCAAAGGTTGACAGTTTACCCGTAACTCGATCGTCAAATCTCGCTCCCACAGCAATTATTAGATCACACTCATTAATGGCATAATTAGCATACTTAGTACCGTGCATTCCAAGCATCCCCAATGAAAGCGGGTGTTCCTCCGGAAAAGCTCCTTTGCCCAAGAGAGTTGTTGTTACATAGATTTGGGCAAGTTCAGCCAGTTTAAAAAGCTCCTCATGACCACCCGAGCTAATTACACCGCCTCCCACATATAAAATGGGCCGCGCCGCCTGGAGAATAACATGCGCCGCCGCTTTTATTTGCTTAGCGTGTCCCCGATAAGTGGGTTTATAGCCTGGTAAATCTACCGTTTTTTGAAATTTATATTCAATCTCCGCCTGAGACACGTCCCTCGGAATATCGATTAGAACCGGACCAGGACGGCCGGTAGAGGCAATATGAAAAGCCTCCTTTATTATGCGCGGGATATCTTGGGGTTTTTTGATAAGATAGCTATGCTTGACAATAGGCAAAGTGATGCCAGTGATGTCAGCCTCCTGAAAAGCGTCGGTACCAATTACCTCCCGCGCCACCTGCCCAGTTATAGCCACTATTGGCACAGAGTCCATGTACGCATTGGCGATTCCCGTAACTAGATTAGTAGCTCCAGGGCCCGAAGTCGCCATGCAAACTCCGACTTTACCGGTGGCCCGAGCGTAGCCGTCGCTTGCGTGCGCTGCTACCTGTTCGTGCCGGACCAGAATATATTTAATTTTTTTAGAGTGCTGGAGCGCGTCTTGAATGAAAAGAAGAGAACCACCTGGAATACCAAAGATATATTCCACACCCTCCTCTTCAAGACTCTTAACCAGAGCTTCGGCTCCGGTAAGCCTCACTTTGACCTCCTAATTTTAAGAACTCCCTGAATAACGATCAAACCGTCACCCTCACAACTGCTCCCTCACTAGCGCTGGATACTAACTTCGCATACAAGGCCAGATGTCCTTCCTTGACCTTGGGCTCAGGCGGAGACCAATTTTTCCGCCGCTCTTGAAGAATCTCATGATTAACCTTCAAACTTAATTTCCTGGCTGGTATGTCAATTTCTATTGCATCCCCATCTTTCACCAGAGCGATCGGCCCACCTGCTTGGGCCTCAGGAGAAATGTGTCCAATGGCCGCTCCTCTAGTCGCACCGGAGAAACGGCCGTCGGTAAGCAAGGCAACCTTATCATCCAAGTTCATACCCGCCAAACTCGCTGTTGGAGTAAGCATTTCCCTCATTCCGGGCCCACCCTTCGGACCTTCATAGCGAATGACTACCACGTCTCCAGGGTCTATTTTTCCTTTGAGAATGGCTTCGGTTGCTTCTTCCTCTAAATCAAAAACCCGGGCTAAACCTTGATGCTTTTGCATTTCTGGTGAGACCGCGGACTGCTTCACAACGCAGCCCTCAGGTGCTAAATTGCCCCACAAGATAGCTAACCCCCCCGTAGGCGAGTAGGGCTTGCTGAGTGGCCTTATAACTCTTTCGTCCAAAATTTTGGCGCCTTTTATGTTATCTCCTAAAGTCCTACCCGTAACCGTAAGCGCATCTAAATTAATAAGATTTGCTTTTGAAAGTTCTTTTATAATGGCAGAAACACCCCCAGCTTGATACAAGTCTTCCATGTGGTAGATTCCAGCTGGGCTTATCCGGCATAAATTCGGCACTTTTAAACTTAAATCATTGACCGAAGCCAAATCTAGCTTAAGTTTGGCTTCGCGAGCTAAAGCAAGCAGATGAAGTAGGGTATTAGTGGAAGCGCCTATAGCCATGTCTACACTTAAAGCATTAGTCATCGCGGCCGCGGTCAGAATATCTCTTGGCCTAATATTCTTTTCCAAAAGGGACATCACCGCCATTCCGGTATCTTTAGCCAGGTTTAGTCTGTCAGCATACACCGCCGGGATCGTGCCATTGCCTGGCAATGCCATGCCAAGCGCTTCGGCCAAACAGTTCATCGAGTTAGCGGTGAACATTCCGGCGCAAGACCCACAACCTGGACAAGCCACTTCTACCAGATTTTCTAACTCTTCTTTAGTCATCTTTCCTGATTCTACCGCCCCGACCGCCTCAAAAACGGTTTTTAAATCAACGAACTCGCCCTTGTGCCTTCCCGCGAGCATTGGGCCCCCGCTAACATAAATAGCGGGGATATTTACTCTAGCTGCGGCCATTAGCATTCCAGGAACGACCTTGTCGCAATTTCCAATGGCGACCATCGCGTCAAAAGCGTGGGCTTGAACCATAAGCTCAACCGAATCAGCGATGACTTCCCGGCTCGCTAAAGAATATCTCATTCCAGGATGATTCATGGCGATTCCGTCACAAATGCCAATTGTTGAGAACTCGAGCGGAGTTCCCCCCGCCATCCTCATACCAGCTTTTACCGCCTCAGCGATTTTGTTCAAGTGCACGTGGCCAGGAACAACTTCATTGGCTGAATTGGCAACTGCCACCAAGGGACGGCTTAACTCTGATTCAGTTAAACCTAGGGCTTTAAGTAGGGAGCGGTGAGGCGCCTTGGCGATTCCCTTTTTTATCTTATCGCTTCTTAACTTCACACTTAGTCCTATACATTTAAGCTAATAAACTGCTGCTTTATTTTACTACAGGGGAGTGCCTTTTGTGAAGAAGGTAATAAATAAGGTTTACTGAGAATTTTCTGGAGGAAATATTAAGGTAAAAACAATTTTATGAGAAGAGGCTCGTTAAAAGGTTTTCGAGAACGTTTTGGAAAAATAAAAGCAGGGAAAAGTTTTCTCGCTCCACTTCTATCAGGCTAGGGCTCATTTTTTCAACGGTTGATGCCGAACCGTTCCCTACACTGCTCTCATAGGTAACTCGATACTCATATTTTTGGGAATTTTCATCCGCATTACTTTTAATCTTTTCCTTCCAAAG
>Ga0209521_10001613_pt1 | contig 18357 bp, 18 predicted proteins | sample Rifsed19ft4_FD_184016 | JGI IMG/M metagenome (GOLD analysis project Ga0209521, IMG submission 184016) | Soil microbial communities from Rifle, Colorado, USA - sediment 19ft 4 (version 2) | ecosystem: Environmental > Terrestrial > Deep subsurface > Rock core/Sediment | place: Rifle, Colorado...
TCGGCGCAGCCATTCGCCAGGCCATCGAGCAGTACGCCGCCGAGGTCCGCGCCGGCACCTTCCCGACGACGAAGGAGAGCTTCGCCATGAACGCCGCCGTCCTCGCCGGCCTGGCGGAGACGAAGGCGTGAGCGGGGTGCAGGGGCGCAGCCCCTGACGGGGAGTCTGAGGGGTGTCCCCTCAGGAGTTCCTGACAAGAGGCGGAGCAGACAAGGCCCTGCGCCCTGCGAAGGGCCGCAGGATACGCAGCCGGACGCGATGGACGTCCTGACCACTATCGCCGCCGTCCGAGAGGCGCGTGCCCGCCTTTCGGGCAGCGTCGGCTTCGTGCCCACCATGGGCGCCCTGCACGAAGGCCACCTCTCGCTGGTCCGCGCCGCCCGCGCCCAGAACGACCACGCCTGCGTCAGCATCTTCGTCAACCCGACCCAGTTCGGGCCGAACGAGGATTTCGCCTCCTACCCGCGCGACGCGGAGCGCGATCTCGCCCTCCTGCGCGCCGAGGGCGTCGACTTCGTCTTCCTGCCGTCGGTTGAGGAGATGTACCCGGCGGGCTTCGAGACGTACGTCGACGTCGGCTCCGTCGCCGAGCCTCTGGAGGGCGCCCTCAGGCCCGGCCACTTTCGCGGCGTCGCGACCGTCGTGCTCAAGCTCTTCGAGATCGTTCAGCCCGCGCGCGCCTATTTCGGCCGCAAGGACGCCCAGCAACTCGTCGTCGTCCGCAAGCTGGCGCGCGACCTCGCCCTGCCCGTTGAGGTCGTGCCCATGCCCACCGTGCGCGAGGCGGACGGCCTGGCGATGAGCAGCCGCAACGCCTACCTGAGCCCGGCCGAGCGCGCGGCGGCGACGGTCCTCTGGCGCGCCCTGACGCTGGCGCAGGAGATGTGGACGAAGAGCGCCCGCGATGCCGAAGCGATGCGCGCCCGCCTGCGCGAGATAATCGAGGCGGAGGCGCTGGCGCGCATCGACTACGTCTCCGTCGCCGACCCGGATACGCTGCGGGAGCTGGAGCGCATCCACGGCCGCGCGCTCGTCTCCCTCGCCGTGCGCGTCGGCAAGACGCGCCTCATCGACAACGTGACGCTGGGTGAGTAGAGTCGGGCCCGAACGGTGCCTGAGTTCGTCCTCGTCATTCTTGTTGTCGTACCGTTGCTGGCGGTCCGCGTTGCCGCGATGCGCGTTGGAATGGCGATCGCCTACCGGCGCATGCTGCCGGAACTGTGGACGGGTGAAACCGTCAAACTGTCGGGCCCGGCGTTCCTTCGAATCGGAACCGCTGACGCGCGGCTGCGGCGGGGCTACCTCTATTTGACTGACCTTCGCCTGCTCTGGATGCCTGCCGTCCTCATGGGGATGCTTCCGAAACGCGGGTTGGAAGGTGAGCCGATCAGCATTCGGACAACGCACGTCGAAAGCGCTACGCCTCTTGAACGAGCCAGTATCTTGCGCGACGGCGTCGCTATCGCTGCTGACGGTGTGCGTTACTGGTTCTACTTCAAGCATCCGGCGGGCTTCCTCCTTGGTGGGTCAACCTCGTCAAAGCAATGGCTGTCCGCGCTTCGTGGTGTTTAGGCTGGCCCGTTTGGGCTGCTAGAATGCGTCTCGAACCCCATGGCCGGTCACTCGAAGTGGAAGCAGATCAAGCGCCAGAAGGCAGTCACCGACGCCCGCCGCGGCGCGGTGTTCACCAAGCTCGGCCGCGAGGTTACGGTCGCCGCCCGCACCGGCGGCCCCGACCCTGACTCGAACGCCCGCCTGCGGCTCGCCATCCTCAAGGCGCGCGAGAGCAACATGCCCGTCGACGTCATCGAGCGGGCGATCAGCAAGGCGACGGGCGAAGCGGACGCCGGCCAGCTCGACGAGGTGACATATGAAGGCTACGCGCCCGGCGGCGCCGCCGTCCTCGTCGAGGCGCTGACAGACAACCGTAACCGCACCGTCGCCGAGGTGCGCAACGCCTTCGGCCGGGGCGGCGGCAACCTCGGCGAGGCCGGCTCCGTCGCCTGGGTCTTCAGCACGCGCGGCCTCATCACCCTGACGCTCGCCAGGGGCGCAGACGCGGACGAGGTAGCGCTCGCCGCCATCGACGCCGGCGCCGAGGACTTCGTCGCCGAGGGCGACACGCTCTCCGTCTACACGAGGCCGGATGACCTGGAGGCGGTGCGCAAGGCGCTCATCGAGGCGGGCCACGCGCCGGCGTCGGCGGAGATCGCCCGCGTGCCGTCGTCCACGGTGAGCCTGGACGAGAGGGAGGCAGTCCAGACGCTGCGTCTCCTCGACCGCCTGGAGGAGCTGGACGACGTGCAGCGCGTCTACTCCAACGCCGACTTCCCGGACGCGGTGCTGTCCGCCTACGCCGGCTAGTCGCGGTCGCCTGAGCGAAACCGAAGCCTTGAAGGACGCTTGCATCACGTCGGCACGCTGGTAGACTCGCAGTCGATGGTGGTCGACCCCGTCGCGACCGCGCCGCTCGTCCTCGGCATCGACCCCGGCCTGCGCGCCTGCGGCTGGGGCGTCGTCCAGGGCGGCGCGACGCCCTGCTTCGTCGCCGCCGGCGTCATCAAGCCCAACCCGCGCGACGCCTTCGCCAGGCGGCTCCTCTTCCTCCACGCCGCCCTCGCCCGGCTCATCGAGACGTACCGGCCGCAGGAGGTCGCCATCGAAGACCCCTTCGTCGGCTCGCTGGCGCCTGCTTCGGCGCTGGCCATCGGCCAGGCGCGGGCGGCCGCCGTGCTCGCCGCTGCGGCCAGCGGCCTCGAAGTGGAGTTCTACGCGCCGGCGGCCGTGAAGGCCGCCGTCTCCGGCTACGGCGCCGGCGACAAGCGTCAGGTGCAGGCGATGGTGCGCCTCCTGCTCGCCCTCGAGGCGCTGCCCGAGCCCTCGGACGCCGCCGACGCCCTGGCGGTGGCGATCTGCCACCTCCAGAACCGGCGTGTGCGAGCCCTCGAAAGGGCTGGCCGATGATGCCCCTGCTTGCCCGATTGCCCGTTTGCCCGTTTGTCCAGGGTGGCGGGGTGCCGGGGTGATCTCCCACCTTAGCGGCACCCTTGCCCGCAAGAACGAGCTCGCCTCCAGCGTCGAGGTCGACGTCGGCGGCGTCTGGTACGAGGTCGAGCTGCCGGCGTTCGTCTGGCGCGCCCTGGAGGAGCGCGAAGTGGGCGCGCCCATCGAGCTGGAGACCTTCTACTTCGTCACGGCGAACGCGCCTATACCGCGCCTCATCGGCTTCCTGCGCGCCGTCGAGCGGGAGTTCTTCGAGAAGCTCATCGCCGTGCCCAACGTCGGCCCGACGACGGCGACGAAGGCGCTCGTCTTCAGCGTCTCGACCATCGCCCGCTGGATCGAGGCGGGCGACACGGCGGCGCTCGGCCGCCTGCCGGCCATCGGCCGGCGCACGGCGGAGACCATCGTTGCCCAGCTGCGCGGCAAGGTGACGGGGGAGGCGCTGCTGGCGGACGAGCGCTTCGACAAGGCGGAGCCGGTCGCCGCGGCGACCGCCAGCGAGGTCGCCCGCGACGCCACGGACGCCCTCGTCGCCCTCGGCTACTCGCGCGCCGAGGCGGAGCGCCTCGTGACGCAGGTCGAGGTGGAGTCAGCCCCCGCTTCCGTGGAGGAGGCAATTCGCGCCGTCTTCCGTAAGCTGAACCCAGGTTAGGGTTACGCCACGCCCTTACGTCCGAGCCTAGGCCGAAGAGCCAATACGGCCTGCGCAGACTCGCTTCGAAACATTAGCTAGAGGCGGAGCATCGGCCTTCGAGCCTCCGGCGGCCTGCCGGCAGGCAGGCTTGCCTTCCGTGCCGAATCGGAGCGTGCATGACCAGGGCGAGAGATTCATCCCGTCAACGGACCGCAGAAGGTGCCGTCGCTGCTGGCCGGCGAAGCCTCCTCAACGAAGAGGAGACGCTTCGCCTGCTCATCGACGCCGTCAAGGACTACGCCTTCTACATGCTCGACCGCGAGGGCAACGTTGCCACCTGGAACGCCGCCGCGGAGCGCATAGAGGGCTACACGGCGGAGGAGGTAGTCGGCCGCCACTTCTCGATGTTCTACATGCCAGAAGACCGCGAAGCGGGCCTGCCGCGGCAGGCCCTCGACACCGCTCTCGAGTCCGGGCGCCTCGAGGTCGAGAACTGGCGCCTGCGCAAGGACGGCTCTCGCTTCTGGGCCGATGTCGTCATCACGCCGATCCGGGATGAAGACGGGACGCTGCGGGGCTACGCCAAGATCATGCGTGACGTGACCGAAAGGCGGCAGGCAGAGGAGCGCCTGCGCCTCAGCGAGGAGCGCTTTCGCAGCCTGGTCGAGCAGTCCGTGGACGGCATCGTGATCACTGAGGCTTCTGGCCGCATCGCTCTGGCGAACAGAGCGGCGGCGCGCATGTTCGGCTACGCGGAGGGCGACCTCGAGGGGAGACTTGTCGACGAGCTTCTGCCGGTGCCCAGCCGCGCCGTCCACGCCGCCCACAGGACGCGGTTCCACGACGATCCTCAGCCGCGACCCATGGGCGGTGGACTGCAGCTGATGGCTTTACGCCGCGACGGCAGCGAGTTTCCGGTTGACGTGGGCCTCACGCCGCTGCAAACGCGCGAAGGGCGCGCCGTCGCCGCCAGCGTCCGCGACGTAACGGAACGCAAGCAAGCGGACGCGGAGCTATCCCGCCGGGCCGAGGAGCTTGCGCGCTCTAACGCCGAACTCGAGCAGTTCGCCTACGTTGCCTCCCACGACCTGCAGGAGCCGCTGCGCATGGTCAGCTACTACACCCAGCTCCTGGCGCGGCGCTACCAGGGCAGGCTGGACGAGGACGCGGACACCTTCATCGCCTTCGCCGTCGAAGGCGCCAGCCACATGCAGCAGCTCATCAACGACCTGCTCGACTACTCGCGCGTCGGCACCAAGGGTAAGGAGTTTCATCCCGTGGCCGCCAAGGCCGCCGTGGACCGCGCGCTGCTTAACCTGGGCGCGACGCTGGCTGAGGCCGGCGCCGAGGTCGCCGTCGGCGAGCTGCCCTCGGTCCGGGGCCACGACGCCGAGCTCATGCGCCTCTTCCAGAACCTCATCGGCAACGCCGTCAAGTTCCGTGGCGAGGCGCCGCCCCGCGTCGAGATTTCGGCGCAGAGAGAGGGCGACGATTGGCACTTCTTGGTGTCGGACAACGGCATCGGCATCGACGAGCGTTACTGGGAGCGCATCTTCGTCATCTTCCAGCGCCTGCACCCGCGCGGCGACCATGCCGGCACAGGCATCGGCCTCGCCCTGTGCCGGCGCATCGTCGAGCGGCATGGCGGCCGCATCTGGGTCGAGTCCACTCCCGGCAAAGGGACGACGTTTCATTTCACGCTGCCGGCGGTGCCCGGCGCCCGACGCGAGGCGCTGGTTGCCGGCAGGGCAGCCTGAGGGAAGAATCGATGGTCAGAGAGCAGCTCGGCAGGCCGGTGGAAATCCTCCTCATCGAGGACAACCCCGGTGACGTCCGCCTCACGCGCGAGGCCTTCATCGACGGCAAGGTCTGGAACAACCTCCACAACGTTCCGGACGGCGTGGAGGCCCTCGCTTTCCTCGACCGCAGGGGCGAGTACGCGGGCGCGCCCCGGCCGGACCTCATCCTCCTCGACCTCAACCTGCCGAAGAGGGACGGCCGCGAGATATTGGCCGACATCAAGGCGGACGGCCGCTTCGCCGCTATACCGGTTGTCGTGCTCACGACCTCGCGCGCGGAAGAGGACGTCCTCAGGAGCTACGGCCTGCACGCCAACTGCTATGTCGTCAAGCCCATCGACCTCGACCAGTTCATCAAGGTGGTGAAGTCGATCGAGAGCTTCTGGCTCTGCATCGTCCAGCTGCCGCCGGCGATGGAGAGCGCCGCCGGGAGGGCCGCGTAGCTATGCGCGTCATGCTCGTCGAGGACAGCTCGGGCGATGCTCGCCTCATCGAGGAGATGCTGCGCGAGGCGCAGGTTGCGCCTGTGGAGGTGGAGCAGGCCAACTGCCTCGCCGGCGCCCTTGAGCGCCTGGGAGACGGGTTTGACGTCGTCCTCCTCGATCTCGGCTTGCCGGACAGCCAGGGCCTGGAGACGCTCCTGCGCACGCGGGAACAGGCGCCTCACCTGCCTATCGTCGTCCTCACCGGCTTCGACGACCAGGAGCAGGCCCTGCAGGCGCTGCAGCTGGGCGCCCAGGATTACCTCATCAAGGGCGAGTTTGCGGGCGCGCCCCTGTCCCGCACCATCCGCTACGCCATCGAGCGCCACCAGACAGAGGGCATGCTGCGCCAGACCCTGGCGGAGCTGGAGAGCCGCACGGCGGAGATGGAGACCTTCACCTACAGCGTCTCGCACGACCTGAAGGAGCCGCTGCGCGGCCTCGAGGCCTTCAGCCGCTTTCTCGTCGAGGACTACGCCGACGTCCTGGATGATCAAGGACGCGACTACCTCAACCGCATCGCCAAGGCCAGCGCCCGTCTCAAAGACATGATCGAGGAGCTGCTGACCCTCGCGCGTCTCGGCCGCCGGCCGCCCCAGCTGGAGCGCGTCAACATCCGTCGCGTCGTCGAAGACTTCCTCGCCGCCAACGAGATGAGGCTGAAGGAGTCCAACGCCGAGGCCCTCATCGAGGGCGCCCTGCCGGACGTCCTCGCCGACCTGACGCGCGTCGAGCAGGTCTTCGGCAACCTCATCGGCAACGGCCTCAAGTTCAACAAGAGCGCCCGGCCGAGCGTGCAGGTGGGCCTGGCGGACGTCACGGGCGGCTGGGTCACCTTCTTCGTGCGCGACAACGGCATCGGCATCGCGCCCGAGTACCAGGAGCGCATCTTCGGCATCTTCCAGCGCCTGCACATACGCGAGGAGTACGAGGGCACGGGCGCCGGCCTCGCCATCGCCAAGAGGGCCGCCGAGGCGCTGGGCGGCCGCGTCTGGCTCGAGTCGGAGCCGGGCGCCGGCTCTACCTTTTACGTCTGCTTACCGCTCTGGGAAGGCAGTGGACGGATCTCGCGCAAACGCGCCTAGAGGAGACGAATCTTGAACCGGTTTCGGCGGGCCACGATCTTCCTGGCCGAGGACAACCCAGACGACATTGAGATCGCGCGCCGCGCCTTCAAGCGCGCCGGTCTGGGTTCTGAGCTGATCGTGGCCCGCGATGGTGAGGAGGCGCTGCGCCTGCTGGCCGACGAGCGGCTACGGCCCGACTTCGTGCTGCTAGACATAAAGCTGCCGAAGATCGACGGCTTCGAGGTGCTGGCCCAGATCAGGGCTTCCGAGCGCCATGCGGCCCTGCCCGTCGTCGTCATGAGCGCGTCCAGTCGAGAGGAGGACGTGCTGCGCAGCTACCAGCTGGGCGGGAACAGCTACGTCCAGAAGCCCGTGGTCTTCCAGGAGTTCATGGAGGCGCTGGAGATCATGGGCAGCTACTGGTTCAAGGTGGCGCGGCTGCCGCGGTCTCGCTAGGAGGAAGGACAAATGAACAGCTCAGAGATACGCGTCCTCTTGGTGGACGATAACCCGGACGACGTGTCGATCATCCGCCGGCTCCTGGCCCAGTACCAGCGCGCCAACTTCCAGGTGCTCTCCGCCAGCTCCACCGGCAGCTGTCTGGAGCTCCTGGAGGCGGATGGCGCCGACCTCCTCCTCCTCGACTACCTCCTGCCCGCCGAGGACGGCATCAGTTTCCTCCGCCGCGCCTCTGCTATCGTCGACCTGCCGCCCGTCATCATCGTCACCGGCCTGGCCGACCATCGCCTCGTTGCGGAAGCCATCCGCTCCGGCGCCAGCGACTGCATCTACAAGAGCGCCATGACCTCGCAGACGCTGGGGAAGGCCGTGCAGCAGGCCCTGGCCAAGTTCCGCCACGACGCCGATCTCAGTCGCTACGACGACAACATCGTCCACGCGCTGGCGGAGACTGCCCAGCGCGTGGACCCGACGGCCGGCGGCGCGCGCGTCGCCGCGATCTCGGTCCAGCTCGGCCTCGCGCTCGACCTCGGCGACCACCAGGTCTGCCTCCTGCGCGTCGGCGGCCTCCTGCACGACATCGGCAAGCTGGGCGTCCGCCGCGAGGTCATCTGCAAGCCCGGGCCCCTCACGCCGGATGAGGAGGAGGAGGTGCGCGCCCACCCGCTCATCGGCGAGCGGCTATGCGCGCCCCTGCGCCTCTCGCGCGAGATCGGGCCGATGATCCGCCACCACCACGAGCGCTGGGACGGCCACGGCTACGTCGACGGCCTGGCTGGCCAGGACATCCCTTTCCTAGCCCGCATCGTGGGCGTCGCCGACGCCTTCGACGCCATGACCATGGAGCGGCCGTACCGGAGCGCCTTGCCCGCGGAAGAGGCGCTGCGCCAGCTGGAGTCCGGCGCTGGCAGCCAGTGGGACCCGGAGGTCGTCGCTGTGCTCGTCCAGCTGGCCAAGCAGGGCAAGGTCGAATAGCAGCCCGGTCGCCGTCGCCGGCCAGACTCAGGGACTGCGGTTTGCGGCCGCAGTCCCTCTTCGTTTCTCCCCACACCCGACCCTGAGTTTGCCCACAACGCGCGCCCTCCTATAATCGGGACGTGCGTTCGATAATTAGCTAGCGGTCCCATAGAAGGCAGACATGCCTTTCGCCCGACGCCGAGACTGAAGAAAGAGCTGGTGACCCCCGACGCGATGGCGATCAACGACATGCCCTGGGCGCTCCTGGACAACCCCTACAACGACCGCTTCCAGAAGATCGCCGTCCACGAGGTCGCCGTCCGCCAGCTCACCATTCGCTCGGCCTGGAACTACCGCCTCTTCCTGGAGCGGCCGGAGTGGTTCGCCTACACGACGCCGGGCAGCTTCGCCATGCTGGGCAAGCGCAACCCGATCAGCGGCCGCCTGGCGCTGCGGCCCTACAGCATCGTCTCTGCGCCGCACGAGGACTTCCTCGAGTTCTACATCGCGCTGACGGGCGAGGACCTGAGCCGCCTGCCGCACCTCAAGCCCGAGGACGAGGGCATCGAGGCGGTCATCCGGCAGTACCCTTACGTGTCGATGCTCCTTCAGGACGTCGTCGAGCGGGAGGTTGAGGTCAACCCGGCCTACAACAACGTCCTCCTGGGCCAGGCGACGCTGGGCAGCTTTCGCTTCGACACGAAGGACCATCGCGTAGCCGTCTTCGGCTTCACTGGCACCGGCGTCGCAGCCGGCGTGCCCGTCATCCGCGAGCACTCCTGGGCGCCGGCCGTGCGCCGGGGCATCGTCCTGCACGGCGTGCGCAACCCTGCCGACTTCGCCTACCAGGACGAGTTCAAGGACCACCGGCGCCGCTACCCGTCCTTCCAGTACCACATGTTCCTCAGCCGCGATGCCGGCACGCCCTGGCATTACGGCCGCGGCCGCATCACCAGGGTCCTCGCCCCATCGCCGGAGGAGTGCGCGGGCGAGACGCACCCCCTCGAGCGGCTCACCGGCGTCCCCTATGATCCCGACCACGTGAAGCTCTACCTCTGCGGCAGCGAAGCGATGATCAAACAGGTCACCGAGCACGCCGTGAGCGAGCGCGGCTTCGACCGCAAGGACATAGTCTCGGAGAAGTTCTTCGGCTGACAGTCCCTTCAGCCAGAAGCCCGAAGGCCAGACTTAAATCTGGCCTTCATCTTCATCTCGATAGCTGTAAGCTTCTCTCATGTGCGGCCGCTTCACCCTGGCCTATCGCGAGCGGGAGCGTCTGGCCGAGGAGCTGGGCGTCAACGTCGAGCAGATCCCGGCGGCGGAGTACAGGCCGCGCTACAACATCGCCCCCACGGATGCGCACTGGATCGTCCGCCTGCGCTACGAGGACCGCCAGGTCCTGCCGGCGCGCTGGGGCCTCGTCAACAGCTGGGCGAAGGACGCCAAGCGAGCCGCCGCCCAGATCAACGCCCGCGCCGAGACGCTGGCCAGCGCCCACGCCTTCCGCGACGCCTTCGTCAAGCGACGCTGCGCCGTTCCCGCGGACGGCTTCTTCGAGTGGGTCGGCCCTTCGACAGGCTCAGGACGCGGGGCCGGCGCCTCACGCCAGCCAATCTGGTTCCACCGCTCGGACGGCGGCCTCATCCTCTTCGCCGGCCTCTACGAGTCCTGGCAGCCCCAGCCCGGCCAGTGGCAGCGAACGTTCACCATCGTCACGACCGAGCCCAACGCCGTCGTCTCGCCGATCCACGACCGCATGCCCGTGATCCTGCCCGACGATGTCGTCGACCTCTGGCTTGACCCGCGCGAGGAGAACGAGGAGCGCCTCGGTAGTCTGCTGCGGCCCGCCGCGGAGGACGTCCTCATCGCGACGCCGGTCTCGCCGCGCGTCAACTCGGTCAAGAACGACGACGCGGCCTGCCTGGAGCCGGTCGACGCGTCCGGCGGTCAGCTCGACGGCGGCCAGGCGCGCCTGCTGTAGAGGGCGCAAGAACGAAGGCCAGGCTTAAGCCTGGCCTTCAGAGCCGATCCGAGGCGCTGTGCTACGATGCGGGGAGGGCCCGTAGCTCAGCGGTCAGAGCGGCCGGCTCATAACCGGTTGGTCGCAGGTTCGATCCCTGCCGGGCCCACCAGGCCACCCCCTCCGTCTCTGTTCCGCGGATTGCTTGACAGGCGCGGGGAAGTGCTGCCACAATCCTCTCACTCCGCGCCCCGTGAAGTTGCGTTCCATCTCATAAGCACGCTTTGGAGCGACTTAGCCGCTGCCTTAGCAGAAAAGGAACACAGAGAAATGCGCATGCTGATCGACTTGAGCTTCCCGCTCGAACCTTTCAACACCATGGTCAAGAAGGGCACCGCGTCTCAGCTGATCGACCGTGTCATGGCCGATATCAAGCCAGAGGCGGCGTACTTCGCCGAGCGCGGCGGCAAGCGTGGCGGCATCTTGATCGTTGACGTGCCTGACCCCTCCAAGGTTCCGGCCATCGCCGAGCCATTCTTCCTCCTGTTCAACGCCTCCGTCGAGTTTCATGTCGTGATGACGCCGGACGACTTGGCGAAGTCTGGGCTCGACGACCTCGGCAGGAAGTGGGGCGGCTGAGTACGGGGGCTGCCGTTCGATAGAGCGGCCGGCTCATAACCGGGTTGGTCGCAGGTCCGAATCCTGCCGGACCCACCAGGCCTGCGTTTAGACTGAGGCGTTAGACGCGGCGGAAGAAGGTGTCGCGGCCCTGCGTCTCCGCCAGCCGGATGGCGGCGCGGGCGTTCGATACGAGGTCGCGGGGCGACGTGAGCCAGCTCTCCGCCACGGCAACGCCCACCGTCAGCCGCACCGAGGTCAGCTCCGGCGCAGCCGTGCGGCGGTCGAGGAACTCGCTGCGCAGCTGCTTGGCGATGCGCTCGAAGTGGGCCACGGTGTCATCGCGACTCTCGGTCACGGCGAAGGTCTGCTCGTCGACCTGGTAGACGCGGGAGTCGGCGTCGCGGAACAGCTCGCCGCGCACCAGGTTCATCGTCTTGTGCAGCTGCATCCGGTCGTCGCCCGCGCGGATGCTGCGGACGGAGACGAGCATGACGCCGACGGCTGCCTCCGAGAGGCGCGCCTCGCGCATTAGCTGGTCGATGCGCTGCACCAAGTCTCGCTCGCGCAGGAGGCCGTCCTCCCGCGGCGTCGCCGCCAGCGCGGGGACGTCGGCCTCCTGCGCCAGGCGTAGGAGCAGGCAGCCGATGGCCGCCGCCGCGGCCGAGGTCAACGCCAGGCGCGGGTCGTAGCCGGCCTGGATCAGCGAGACGTAAAGAGAGGCCGTCGCGAACCAGAACGCGGCCAGGTACAGCTTGCCAAACCTTCGCAGCGCCTGGCTGTCGGCCATTAGTGGGAGCGTGTGCGCCATGTCAGGGCCCTTCCCTAAGTGTCGATCCCCTCTAACTTTATCTTCGACCGGCGGCTCCCGTCCTGCAGCGCGGGGATGCGCGCTAGGCCACGGCTCGATTCAGTTGCTCCCGCTCCGACCGATACTTCTCTACGAAGAACATGCTCGCCAGGACCCTGAAGGACGCCGCGACGCAGGCCCGACGCAGCCCTGCCTACGTCGTTCTCAACCTCGCTCTGATAGGGAGCTGGCTCTGGTTCGCCAGCGACCAACTGCCCATCCCGCTCGCCGCGCTGCTGGCGCTCTGCGCCGGGGGCGGCCAGCTGGCGCTGCGCCGGCTGGCGGAGAACGGCGCCAGGCCGGAGGCGCACGCCAGCGGCGGCCGCTTCGCCGCGCTCTTGAGCCTCTCGAGCGCCGGCCGCCTGCACGCCCTCAACGACGAGTCGACGGGCCTCTACAACCGCTGGTACCTGGAGCGACGCCTGGAGGAGGAGGCGGAGCGCTGCCAGCGCTTCGACCACCCGATGGCGGTCGTTGTCGTCCGCGCCGGCCTCGTCGATCTCCCTGACATGTCCAACGATGACTGGCAGGCGAAGTCGGCGGACGCCGCTCAGCGCTGCCAGCGCATCGTGCGCCGCGTCGACTTGAGCGCCTTCCTGGCGCCGCTGGAGTTCGCCATCTGCCTGGTGCACTGCGACCGCGCCGGCGCGGAGGCGGCTCTGGCGCGGATCAAGGAGGAGCTGGCCGACTACGAATGCGAGGGCGGCGCCGCCGTCTTCCCAGACGACGAGTGCGAGCCGCGGGCGCTCATCGAGTTCGCCCGCCTGCGCTCGCGGATGGCGGATGTGCCCTAGGCCCTGACCAGGCCGAAGAAGCAGACGCGGCGGAACTCGCGCAGGCCGCGCATGTGCGCCTTGCCCAGGAGGTAACCTCCCGGCAGCTCGACGACCTCGTCGACGATGCGGCGCACGGGCAGCGGGTTCGGCGCCTCGCCGTAGGCGATGCGCAGCACCTGGACATCTGGGTCCTCGATGCCCGGCGCGACGGAGCTGCGGAAGGGGAAGACGCGCACAGTGTCCGGCGGGTCGTCGCTGGGAATGCGGTACTCCGGCCAGCCGAGCTTCTCCGTTGCTTTCGACCAGGCGTTGTCGCGAAAGACGTTGTCGCCGGTGCCGGCCTCCGCGTCGAACGTCTTGCCCAGCCAGGGCAGGTAGATGCGCGTCAGCCACTCGAAGAAGGGGTCGGAGAGCAGGCCGGTGGAGAGGGCGATAAGCTCGCCGTCGTAGCGGCCGTCCGGCCGCGGCACTCGGCCGGTGCGGAACAGCCGGCCGAGGATCTCCAGCGCCGCCGATCGGTCGTGCTCCAGGCGGGCGTGCGCGAAGCGCACCTGGCGCATCGCCGCCTCCTGCAGGTAGCGCGCCTGCGCCTCCGTCAGCGTCTCGTAGCCCAGGCGCTCGGCGGCGTCCGCGACCTCGCGGGCGGCGAGCACGTAGGCTTCGACGGCCGCCGGCGTCGCTTCAAAGGGGTCAGGCTCTCGCTCGCGCAGTGCGTTCAGGCGGCTGACCAGCTCTTCGACGTCGGTGTTGGTGGCTATCGGGGACCCTCCAGCAGCAGTAACGGCGCAGGCCCTTCGGTGAGCCCTTCGACGAGCTCAGGACAAGCCCTTCGACGAGCTCAGGACAAGCTTAGCAGCCGCCGGCTGGCGCGCATAGGGCCGCGGCCGAGACCTAGAAGTCGGCGGCGCGCCGGCCCCACCACTGCGCCGGCCGCGGCGGCCAGGGTGTGCCGCGGAGGAGGTGGCGGACGAGGCCCACGCCCGCGAAGATCGTCAGGGCGATGAAGGCCGCCCGTCCCTCATCGATGACGCCCACGAGCAACAGCCCGGCGATGGCGAAGGCGACGAGGCTGAGCATGTCCCAGAGCGTCATCAGCGTGAGCAGACAGATCGCCAGGTACCAGCCCCAGCCCGGCGCCACACCCCAGCCCGGCTCCACAGACTCGCTCAGCAGGAGCAGCGAGATCGTGAAGGCGCCGAGGCGCGCGAGGAAGAAAGGGCCGCCCATTTCGCCGACACCCTACGTCGCGCGCGAGAGGCCGTCAAGCGCAGCGGGCGCGTCTAAATCTTGGCGGTGCGGGCGGAGAAGATGTTCGGGATACGGCCGATCTCGGCCAGCGTCTCCTGGTCCAGGTCGTCGTCCAGGCCGAGCACCATGAGGGCGCGCCCGCGCACCTTCTCGCGGCCGACGCGCATGAAGCTGATGTTGATGTCCTTGCCGCCCAGGAACGTGCCGATGCGGCCGATCATGCCCGGCCGGTCGACGTTCTCGCAGAGGAGAAGGTAGCCCTCGCCCGGCGAGACGTCCACCCAGAAGTCGTTGATCTCGACGATGTGGGGGCCGTCGTGAGCCACGGTCGCGGAGACGCTGGTCTTGCCGGCGCTGGTCGTGAGGTGGACGCGGATCAGGTCTTTGTAGATGCCGTCGTAGTGGCCCTTGCGCTCCGTGATGCGCAGGCCGCGCTGCTCCGCGATGAGGCTGGCGTTCACCAGCGTCACGTTCTCCTCGCTGATCGGCGCCAGCAGGCCCTTGATCACCGACGCCTTCAGCGGCGCGACGTCGAGGTCAGCCAGCTCGCCCAGGTACTCGATCTCGATGCTCTCGAACTGGCCGGAGGCGAGCTGGGTGGCCAGGGAGCCGGCCTGCGTCGCCGCCTGCAGGTAGGGCGCGATGACCTTGAACACCTCGCCTGTGACCATGGGCAGGTTGATCGCGTAGATCGCCGGCTCGCCGCGCAGGATGGCCAGCACCTGCTCCGCCACGTCCACGGCGACGCGCTCCTGCGCCTCGGCGGTGGAGGCGCCGAGGTGGGGCGTGACGATGACCTTCGGGTGGCGTAGCAGCGGGTTGTCCTTGGCCGGCGGCTCCGGGTCGAAGACGTCCAGCGCCGCGCCGGCGATGGTGCCGTTCTCCAGCGCCTTCAGCAGCGCGGCCTCGTTCACCAGGCTGCCGCGGGCGATGTTGATCAGGCGCGCGCCCGGCTTCATCTTGGCGAACTCCGCCTCGTCCAGGAGGTGGCGGCTGCCGGCCGAAACGATGGCGTGGAGCGAGATGAAGTCGCTTTGCCGCAGCACCTGCTCGAAGCTGGCGACGCCGACGCCCAGCATCTGGAACCGGTCCGGCCCGATGCCCGGGTCGTAGGCGATGACGTTCATCTCCAGGCCGCGCGCTCGGCGCGCCACCTCTGAGCCGACACGGCCGAGGCCCAGCAGGCCCAGCGTCTTGCCTCGGAGCTCGACGCCCATGAACTGCGAGCGCTCCCATCTCCCCTGTCGCAGCGAAGCGTGCGCGTCTGGCACCTGTCGCGCCAGGCAGAGCATCAGCGCGATGGTGTGCTCGGCGGCCGAGACCGTGTTCGCCTCCGGCGCGTAGACGACGACGACGCCGCGCCGCGTCGCCGCCTCGACGTCGATGTTGTCGACGCCGACGCCGGCGCGGCCGACGACGAGCAGCTGGTGAGCGGCGTCGAGTATCTCGGCCGTTACCTTCGTCTCGCTGCGGACGACGAGGCCCTCGTAGCCGCCGATAGCCTCGACGAGCGGCGGGCCGGAAAGGCCGAGGCGGACGTCGACGTCCGCCTCGCGCCGCAGGATATCCAGCCCGTCCTCGGCTATAGGGTCCGTGACCAGGATGCGGGCCATCTCTTCGATCAGGCGCCCGCGGGAGCCGGCCTCTTGTAGCCGAGACGGCTCAGCGCCGACTCCAGCGCCGCCACCGCGGCGTCGATGGCCTCGCGCTCGACGATGCCCATGTGGCCGATGCGCACGATCTTGCCGGCGAGCTTGCCCTGCCCGGCGGCGAGGACGGTGTCGTAGTCCTTGTTCAGCAGGCCGAGCAGCGCCGCCGCGTCGACGCCTTCCGGCACGCGAACGCTGGTCACCGTGTCGGAGGCCTGGGGCCCTTCGGCCAGGAGCGTCAGGCCCAGCGTTTTGACCTTCGCCCGCGTGTAATCCGCGATGGCGTAGTGGCGGGCGTTCACCTGCTCCAGCCCCTCCTTGGTCATCATCTCCAGCGCCGTGTCGAGGCCGTAGTAGATCGATACGGCGGGCGTCCAGGGCGGCTGGCCGCGCTTGGCGTAGTCGCGGTACTTGCCGACGTCCAGGTAGAACTTTGGCATCGTCGACCGCTCGTAGGCGGCCCAGGCGCGCGGGCTCAGGCTGATGAAGGCGAGGCCGGGCGGGATCATGAACCCCTTCTGCGAGCAGGTGGTGCTGACGTCGACCTCCCAGGCGTCGGCGGCGTAGGGGATGCAGCCGAGGCTGCTGATGGCGTCGACGATGAGCAGGACGTCCGGCTTGACCGCGCGCACCGCCTTGCTGATGGCGGCTATGTCGTTCGTCACGCCGGTGGAGGTCTCGTTGTGCGTGACGAGGACGGCGACCGCGTCCGGCCGGGCCCGCAACGCCTCGGCGACGGCGGCCGGCTCCGCCGCCGTGCCCGGCTCGAAGCTGAGGCGCGTGACGTCGGCGCCGAACGCCTCGGCGATGTCGGCGAAGCGGTCGCCGAACTCGCCGATGGAGACGGCCAGGACGCCGTCTCCCGGCGAGAGGGTGTTGACGATCGCCGCCTCCATGACGCCGGTCCCTGAGGTCGTGTAGACGTAGACCTCGCTCTGGGTGCGGAAGATGGCCTTCAGGCGCGTCACGATCCGTCCCTGCAGATCGGCGAACTCCGGGCCGCGGTGGTTGATCATCTGGCGCGAAAGCTCGGATAGCGTCTCGGGCGGGCACGGTGTCGGCCCGGGAATGCGAAGGTTTTGCACGGTCGTCTCCTTGCCGGGGATCACTGGCATCGTAGCCGAGGCCCCGTCGCAGCGGCAAGGGCCGAACGGGCCATACGAGGGTACCGTTGACGCCGACATCGGACGAGGTATGCCTCGAACGGCGCGATAGGGAGCGTTGGTAGCCCTCGGCATTGCTAAACCGCTAGACTGAGGTCGCGCGGGAGGGGAAGCAGTGGCGGAAACGATCCTCGTAGGTGTTGGCTGGCCGTACCCCAACGGCTCGCTTCACCTCGGCCAGATCGCCGGCGCCTACCTGCCGGCGGACATCTTCGCGCGCTACCACCGCATCGCCGGCAACCGCGTCATCATGGTCTCCGGCTCGGACCAGCACGGGACGCCCATCACCGTCCGCGCCGAGATGGAGGGCACCACGCCGGAGGCCGTCGCCAGGCGTTTCCATGACGAGTTCGTCGCCTGCTGGGGCCGCCTGGGCATCGAGTTCGACCTCTACACGACGACGGGCACGCAGAACCACATCGACACCGCGCAGGAGATGTTCCTCAAGCTGCTGGAGCAGGGCGACATCTACAAAGGCAGCATGGAGCTCACCTACTGCGCGCGCGAGGGGCGCTTCCTGCCGGACCGCTACGTCGAGGGCACCTGCCCCTTCTGCGGCTACGAGGGCGCCCGCGGCGACCAGTGCGACAGCTGCGGCCGGACGTTGGATCCGGTTGACCTGATCAAGCCGCGCTGCCGCTTCGACGGCTCGACGCCGGAGCAGAGGACGTCGGAGCACTTCTTCCTCCGCCTCAGCGCCTACACGGAGCAGCTGAAGGCCTGGCTGAGCGAAGGCAAGACGCACTGGCGCCGCCCCGTCCTCTCCTTCGCCCTCGGCGTCCTCAACGAGGGCCTCAAGGACCGGGCGATCACGCGCGACCTGCAGTGGGGCGTGCCGATACCGGTGCCGGGCTTCGAGAGCAAGCGCATCTACGTCTGGTTCGAGAACGTCATCGGCTACCTCTCGGCGGCGAAGGAGTGGGCCCAGCGTCAAGGCACGCCGGAGGCCTGGCGCGACTTCTGGCAGGACCCGGCGGCGAAGATCTACTACTTCGTCGGCAAGGACAACATCTGGTTCCACACCCTCAGTTGGCCGGCCCAGGTCATGATGTACGGCGGCCTCAACCAGCCCTACGACGTGCCGGCGAACCAGTACGTCAACTTCCGCGGCGGCAAGGCGAGCACGAGCCTGGGCACGGCGCCCTTCCTGCCCGACTACCTGGAGCGCTACGACCCGGACACGCTGCGCTACTACCTCGCCGCCATCATGCCGGAGACGAGCGACAGCGACTTCAGCGAGGAAGACCTCGTCCGGCGCAACAACGAAGAGCTGGTCTCGACCTGGGGCAACCTGGTGAACCGCGTGCTGACGATGACCTACCGCAGCTTCGGCGGCCGCGTGCCGGACCCCGGCGAGCTGCGCCCGGCCGACCGCGCCCTCCTCGAGCAGGGCGAGACCGCCCTCGCGTCCGTCGGCGCCAGCATCGCCGCCTGCCGCTTTCGCGAGGGCCTGCGCGCCGCGCTTGCCTACGCCCAGGAGACGAACCGCTACCTCAACCAGGAGGAGCCCTGGAAGACGCGCCAGAGCGACCCGGCGGCTGCCGCCCGCTGCCTCTACACGGCCATCGGCGCCATCGAAGCGCTGAAGCTCGCCTTTTACCCTTTTCTACCCTTCTCGTCGCGGCGCCTGCATGCTCTCCTCGGCCACACGGACGCAGTCGACGCCGCCGGCTGGCAAACGCAGCCGCCCGT
>Ga0209521_10001624_pt1 | contig 18301 bp, 18 predicted proteins | sample Rifsed19ft4_FD_184016 | JGI IMG/M metagenome (GOLD analysis project Ga0209521, IMG submission 184016) | Soil microbial communities from Rifle, Colorado, USA - sediment 19ft 4 (version 2) | ecosystem: Environmental > Terrestrial > Deep subsurface > Rock core/Sediment | place: Rifle, Colorado...
GAGAGGATGGTGGGGCGTTCGGACGGGCGGCGGGGCGCCCGCGCGAAACGCCCCTGCCAGTCCTCGAGGTCGATGGGCTCCGGCACCACCGCGATCCTTTTCGAGGGGACGCCATAGACGCGCTCGACCACCCCCGCGCAGTAGCGGCTCGTCACGAGCACCCGGTCCGCGCGCGCCACGTTGCGACGCTCCCAGCGGGCCTGGATGGAGAGGAGCGCGCGGGTCCGGCCCCGCTCGTTCAGGAGCTCGTCGGCGATGATGCCCTTGAGGCTCGCGACGAAGGGGATCCGCCGGCGGCGCGCCCAGAGAAACCCGTCGAGGTCGAACCCCACGACGACGTCAGCGTCGGGCGGGGCGAGGACGAGACCGGCGTTGTAGAGCCACCGGTCCAGGGTGTGGAAACCCGAGCGCAAACGGAGCGGGCGGATCTCCACCGCGTGGCCCAGCGCCTCCAGGGCGCGCTCCAGCTCGCGGATCCCCACGAAGGTCCCGCTGCCCTCCGTCGGGCTCAGCGGCGTGGATGTCAGAAACGCGAACTTCACCTACCGCCCTTCGAAGCGGGGCGGGCGCTTTTCAAGGAAGGCCCCAGTGCCCTCCTTGTAGTCCTGGCTCTCGAAGGCCTCCAGCGCGAGCTGGCGGATCCGCTCCTTCTGCCGGACCCCGCCGTCCTCCAGGATCGCCTCGATGGTGATCTTGGCCCCCCGGACCGAGAGCGGCGCGTTCTCTGCGACCTTCTTCAGATAGTCGTACGTGTAGGCCTCCAGCTCCGCCGGCGGCAGGAGGCGGTTGATGAACCCGATCTGGAGCGCTTCCTGGGCCTCGAAGGTACGAGCGGAAAAGAGGATGTCCTTGGCGTAGGAGGGCCCGACCAGGTCCACCAGCTGGCGGACGCTGCCGAGCCCGTAGATGATCCCGAGGCGCGCGGCGGGAATCCCGAACTTGGCGCCGGCGGCGGCGAAGCGGAGGTCGCTCGCCATGGCGATCGCCATCGCGCCGCCCATGCAGAAGCCGAAGATCATGGCGACGGTGGGCTTCGGGCACTGGCGGATGGCGAGGTAGGTGGCCTCCGTCTCCCTGTTGTAGGCCTGGGCGGTCGCGATGTCCTTGCGCACCTCCTTGAACTCGGAGATGTCGGCGCCCGAGGCGAAGGCCTCGGTGCCGGCGCCCCGGTAGACGACGGCGCGGACGCCGGGGTCCTTGCCGAGCGCCTCGGTGACGCGGGCGATCTCCTGCCACATCGCCAGGCTGATGGCGTTGCGCATCTCGGGACGGTTGAAGACCACGGTCGCGATGGCGTCCTTCTGCTCCACCCGGATCAAATCGCTCATGCGTGCTTGGCCTCCTCCACGACACCGTCGGCCACTAGGGCATCGATCCCGCCCTCGTCGTAGCCCAGCTCGGCCAGGACCTCGCGGGTGTGGGCACCCGGGAGCGGAGCCGGCGTCCTGACCCGGGCGGGCGTCCGGTGGAGGTGCAGGGGGAGCCCCATCACCTTGTGCAGGCCCCAGACGCGATGGTTGAGCTCATGAACGAGTCCCGACTCGACGACCTGGGCGTCGGCGAAAACCTCGTCGAGCCTGTAGATGGGGCCGCAGGCCACGCCCGCGGCGTTCAGAATCTCAACCCACTCGGTCGCGGGCTTCATGGCGAGCGCCGCCTCGAGGATCTCGTCCATGGCAGCGCGGTTCTTCAGCCGGGCCGAGCCCCTGGCGAAGCGCGGGTCGTCGGCCAGTTCGGGCCGGCCCAGCGCCCGGCAGAGCCGCCCCCACATGTCGTCGTTGCCGACCGCCAGATTGAGGTGGCCGTCCTTCGCGCGATAGACGCCCATGGGAGCAGTCAGCGGATGATGATTGCCCACCGGCGGGGGCACTTCCGCGGTGTTGAGGTAGCGGGCGGCCTGGAACGAGAGGCTGCCGACCAGCGCCTCGAGCAGCGAGGTCTCGACCCGCTGGCCCTGCCCGGAGCGCTCCCGCTCGACCAGCGCTGCCAGGATCCCCAGCGCGGCGAAATAGCCGGCCAGCAGATCGCCGATGGGGATCCCGATCCTCAGCGGGGCCGTTTCCTCCGTCCCGGTGAGCCACATCAACCCCGACATCCCCTGCACGATCTGGTCGTAGCCGGGGCGGTCGCGGTACGGGCCGGTCTGGCCGAAGCCTGAGATGCTGGCGTAGACGAGGCGCGGGTTCTCGCGGCTTAGGGACTCATAGTCGATCCCGAGGCGGTGCTTGACGTCGGGGCGGTAGTTCTCGACCACGACGTCCGCCCGGAGCGCGAGCGCCCGGAGGATCTCGACCCCCTTGGGGTGCTGGAGGTTCAGGACCAGGCTCTTCTTGTTCCGCTGGAGGTCCCCCTGATCGAAGAAGACCCGCTCCCGGCTCGAATCCCCCGGCCGTTCGACGCGCAGAACGTCGGCGCCCAGGTCGGCCAGGATCTTGGTGCAGGTCGGCCCGGAGCGCACCGTCGTGAGGTCGATGACCCGATAGCGTGACAGCGGCATCGTCCCCGCCCCCGCGGGACTTTCAGTCTAGCACACCCGAATCTTGACAGCCCGGCGGTCCGATGATACCAGGGCTGTACCGGGGGGATGCGGGGGGATGCGGGTGCTCATCGTCGAGGACATGCCGGCCGAGGCGGAAGCCTTCGCCGATCTGGTCAGTCACCACGGCCACCAGCCCATCGTCGTCCGCAGCGCCGAGGCGGCCCTTGACAGCCTGACCGTCTCCCCGCCCGATGCCATCCTGCTCGAAATGTACCTGCCCGGCATGAGCGGGCTGGAATTCCTCCGGGTCATGTCCGAGCGCCGGCAGCGGCTCCCCGTGGTGGCCATGTCCGGCGCCGTCAGCGAAGCCGAGGCGCGGCAGTCCCTCAAGCTGGGCGCGGTCGAGTTTCTCCCGAAGCCGCTCAGCCTCGACCAGCTGGGGATCGTGCTGGACTTCCTCGAACTGCAAGTCCTGACCCGCCGGTTCACCGAGGACGTCCTGAGGCTGAACCAGCGGCGGTACGCCCGCGTGCAGGTCTCGCTGGATGTGAAGGTGGAGAATGCCGCCGCGGGCTCGGTCGCGGGCCGCGCGGTGGACCTGAGCCCCTTCGGCCTGAAGGTGCGCTCGGCGACGGATGTGGAGCCGGGCGGGACCGCGCGGTTGTCGTTCACCCCGCCCGACGGGGAGCCCCTCATTTCCGTGCTGTCGCTGTTGGTCCGCCGGGACCCGGACGGACAGGCCTTCACGTTCGTCAACCTGACAAACCCGGACTTCCTGCGCCTCAAGAAGTTCGTCGACTCCCACCTGCCGGGTTAAGACCCCGGGCTCGAGAAAAGAGGAGCGCCCCCCGAAGCAACGGAGGGGCGCTGGCGTGACAGGGCGAGGCTGATCTACAGATACAACTCGGCGCTCGGATTGCTGCTGTTATCTTGCCCGAGGTCGAGAGAATTTTCTTCGCCGTCTTCCGCGCTGAGCGTCAGGTCCCACAGGCGATGGCCCGCGGCACTGCCGACCAGGCGGTAGGAGCCGGCCGGGAGACGATCGAACCGGTAGGCCTGGCCCAGGGGAACCCGCGTCGTGAAACGCTTGCCTTCGGCGGCCCCGCTCAGCCCCTGGAGGACCAGCTGGGCTTTCAGGGGTGGCCGGTCTGCTTCAGGCTTTTCCCACGTGGCCCTCCCCTTGAGGGCGGCTGTGCCTGCGGTCGCCTCCGCGGCGTCCGCGGCAACACTGAACGCGACCTGCGGAGCCAGTACCCCGGCGGCCACCAGCCACTGCCTGGCGAGCCGCACCTCCTCCGAATCGGGCTTCCCGTGGTCCACCACGTACCGGAACGCGGCTTCGGTCTCCTGCCGCTGGTCCAGACGGCTCAGCGTCACGCCCAGGGCGTACCAGAGCGCGGCGTCCTCCGGCGCCGCCTGGAGCGCCTCGTCGTAGAGCCGCCACGCCCCTTCGTAGTCCCCCATCTCCGCCAGCACCGCAGCTTCCTGGGCCGGTGCCAGGCCGGATGGTTGGGGACGCGGCGCCATCTGGGTGGCAGCCCTGCTGCCCTCGAACGCGCCGACCACGAGGATCAGGGCGATCCAGAGGGACGACACCGCGAACATCAACGAACGGGATTTCCTCGAACGGGATTTCCTCTTTGAATTCTTTGCGGGCGATTTCCTCTTTTGCATGGCTCTGTCCCCCTTCCACCCTGCTAGTGAGGCAATGGGGATGCCAGGGAGCATAGGGGCTAACCTCTCGAGATTTCAGAGCTACGTTCAGCGGGACCTGCCCACGGGTGTCAGCCGTCCACTCGCCCATGGGAGTTTCTCCCAAGGGGGCGTATCATGGGGCCATGGCGCGGATTCTGGTAGTGGATGACGACTCCGAGACCAGGGGTCTGCTGACCGAGTCGCTTGCGGCCGCGGGCCACGAGGTGGTGGGGGCCGAGTCGGGTCGGGCCGCAATGGACCCGCTCTCCCGCCGGGAGTTTGACCTCGTCCTCACCGACCTCGTCATGCCCGGCATGAACGGGCTGGAGCTTCTCCGCTGGATCAAGGAGTCCGAGCTGGAGCCCGAGGTGCTCGTGCTGACCGGGCACGCGGAGGTCCCGACGGCCGTGGAAGCGATGCGCCTGGGCGCCTACCACTACCTCGCCAAGCCCTGGAACGACGCGGAGCTGAAGGAGGTCGTCGCCAAGGCGGCCGAGAAGAAGGCGCTCCGGAAGGAGAACGTCAACCTCAAGGGTGTCCTCACCCACCGGGATCCGCCGCCCGTCATGGTGGGGGAGAGCCGGCCGATCCGGGAGCTGATGGGGGTCGTCGAGCGGGTGGCCCAGAGCGCGAGCGCGGTCCTGATCCTGGGCGAGAACGGGACCGGCAAGGAGTTGATCGCCCGGTCCCTGCACCTGAGGAGCCCGAGGGCGGCCCGTCCGTTCATCTCGCTGAACTGCGGGGCCATGCCCGCCCCGCTGCTGGAGTCGGAGCTCTTCGGCCACGCCAAGGGATCCTTCACCGGGGCCGTCGCGACCAAGGTGGGCCTCATGGAGGCGGCGGACGGCGGCACGCTCTTCCTCGACGAGATCGGGGAGATGGCCCCCGCCATGCAGGTCCGGTTATTGCGGGCCCTGGACTCCGGCGAGATCCGGCGCGTGGGCTCCGAGCGGGCCTTTCACGTGGACGTCCGCGTCGTGGCCGCCACCGCCCGGGATCTGGAGCGGGACGCGTCCGAGGGACGCTTTCGCTCGGACCTGTACTACCGGATCAGCACCGTCGTCCTACGGCTTCCCCCCCTGCGCGAGCGCGACACGGATATTCCCCTGCTGATCCAGCACTTCGCCGGCCGGCCACGAGGCGGGGGGCGCCCCCTGACCTTCTCGCCGGCGGCGCTCGAGCTCCTCGCGCGCTACGCATGGCCGGGGAACATCCGGCAGCTCCAGAACGTGATCGAGCGCCTGCAGATCCTGAACGAGGGGGGCGAGATCCGCCCGGAGGATCTCCCGCCGGAAATCCCGGCAAGCCCCGCTCGAGAGCCCGCCGATCCGGCGCGGCTGCCGCTGGCGGAGATCGAGCGGCTCCACGTCGCGCGCGTCCTGGAAGCCACCGAGTGGAACAAGAGCCAGGCGGCTCGTGTCCTCAAGATCGACATCAAGACGCTCAGCAAAAAAATCCGGGATTACGGGATCAGCCGGGCTGCGACCTGAAGGAGGAGGATGGTGGCGGTGGCAGGACTCGAACCTGCGACAAAGGGCTTATGAGACCCCTGCTCTGCCGTCTGAGCTACACCGCCTAAAATCCCGTGGACAGCGTTGGACCATTTGCTATAATTCGGCCAAAATATTGGAAAGTCAAGTTGGGAGCGACTCGGAGGGGCGTTATGGCGCGGCTCCCGGAGCGGCTGTGGGATAACGGCGACGAGGAAGAGGTCAAGGATGACGACCTCGACGACGAGGACGAGGATTTCGACGACGACTTCGACGACGAGGAAGGCGAGGACCTGGAAGACGAGGATCTAGTAGAGGACGAGGACGACTAACCCCCCACGCGGAGGAGAGAATCTATGGCACTTGCGGGCACAGAAGGGTGGCTCTTTCTCCTGCGGTGGATTCACTTCCTGGCGGGCATCACCTGGATCGGCATCCTCTACTACTTCAATTTCGTTCAGACCCCATTCTTCGCCGAAACGGAACCTCCCGTGCGGAGCGGCGCGATTCAGAAACTGGTTCCCCGCGCGCTCTGGTGGTTCCGCTGGGGCGCCATGGTCACCTTCGTCTCCGGCTGGCTCTACCTGCTCCACCGGATGGGACAGTTCGGCGGGGTGAGGGAGTTCTTCGCCACCTCCTACGGCTGGGCGATCTTCCTGGGCGGAATCCTCGGGTCCTTCATGTGGGCCAACGTCTGGTTCGTGATCTGGCCGAAGCAGAAGATCGTGATCGCCAACGCCATCGACACCGCCGCGGGCAGGCCCGCCAATCCGGCGGCGGCCGGGGCGGGAGGCCGCGCGGGAGTCGCCTCGCGGACCAATGTCCTCTTCTCCATCCCGATGCTCTTCTTCATGGGCGCGGCCAGCCACCTTCCGGACCTCGCCGAGAACTTCTCTCGAGGCCCGAAGATCGCCATGGCGATGATCTCGGCGGTCATCATCCTGCTGATCGAGGCCAACGCGCTGTGGGCGACGCCGGGTCAGGGGACGGCCAAGCCGCTCGCCACGATCAAGGGCACGCTCTGGGCGGGGTTCATCCTCACGGCGATCTTCTACCTGCTCTTCGAAATTTTATTTTAAGAACGCCGCTAGCTCGTCGAGCGCGGAGGCCAGCTGGGGCATGGGTTGCATGATGGCCGTGCCCCGCTTCGGCTTGTAGCCAGGCGGGTACGCCCCGCGTAGCACCCGCGCCTCGAGCAGCTCGCGCGACGAGCCTTTGATCGCCGGCCCCAGCGGTCCGTTCTTCGACGGGTCGCTGTTATGGCAGGCGGTGCACTGGGCCAGGTAGACCTGCCGGCCGCGGCCGGCCGGCCCTCCCTCCTGCGCGCACGCGGCCAGTGCCAATGCGAAGGCCGGCAACAGCCAGGGCCAGCGCTTCATGAAGTGAAGTCGTCAAAAAGCGAGGTCTTGACCTCGTCGGGGATTCGCGTCCGGGCCTTCTCCCGGGGGTGATCCACCACCAGATAGGCGTCCTGCTTCTTGAAGGCCTCGATCGCTCCGGGAGGAAAGGCGAAGCGGATGAAGTGGACCGCGCTGAGCTTGCCGCGGTCCGCGTCGGAGTGGCCGGGCTCGAACTTCGCGGGAATCGCATAGTCCTTCCCCACCTGGATCCACACGTGCTCCCCGGCGTCGATCCCCATCAGCCGGTCCAGGACGGGCTGGATCTCCGCCCTATCCTCGATCTCGATGAGCAGCGTCGCCGACAGCTCGTTTTCGCCCGGGATCAGATCGTTATAGACCTCGACCTCTTCCCGGATCTTGGCCTCGTCCACGATCCGCTCGACCCGGCACATCTCCTGGATCTGGAAGAGGGCGGTCTCACGGTTCTCGAAGACGAAGCAGAGATACTTGCCGACCTGCACCCGGCGCCGGCGCTTCAGGTCGATGATGCGCCGGCACATCTCCTCGCGCACCTTCTCGTACTCGTAGATGTTCTTGACGTCCGACAGTTCCAGCTTTTTCATTCGGGAGTCACCCCGTAGGCTTCGGCAACGATCTGGATAGGATGCCGGGGTGCAGCGCCCGTCCCCTGGGCGATCTGGAGCGCCGCCAGCGGGCAGTCGCTGGCGACCCGGTCGGGCCGCGCGGCCTGGACGTCTTTGAAGAGCGGCTCCGCGACCTTGAGGGAGAGCTCGTAATATTCCTTCTTCAACCCCCAGGTCCCGTCCACGCCCGAGCACCGCTCGATCACCTCCACCTCGCTTCCCGGGATCAGCCGAAGCAGATCGGCCGACTTCGTCCCGAGGTTCTGCGCCTTGAGGTGGCAAGGCAGGTGGTAGGCCACCTTGCCCGGACGTTTCGAGAAGTTGGTGTCGAGCTTGCCGTCGGCGTGGAGCCGCATCAGGTACTCGAAGAGATCCCGGGTATGGCTCGCGACCAGCCGGGCGTCGTCGGAGCCGTCGAGCCACGGGTACTCCTGCTTAAGCATGTAGCTGCACGTCGGCCCCGGCACCACGATCTCGCGCCCTTCCCGGACCGCCGCCGCCAGCGCCTTCACGTTCTCGCGGATGAGCGCCTGAGCCTCCTTCACGGCCCCCCCGTCCAGGTACGGCATGCCGCAGCAGCGCTGCGGGGGAAGCGCGACGTCCACCCGGTTCCGCTCGAGGACAGCCACCGCGGCCTTACCGACGGCCGGATCGTTGTACTCGACGGTGCACGTCGCGAAAAGCGCCACCTTGGCCTGAGGGACGAACGACACAGGCCGGCGCCGGGAGAACCACGCCGAAAACCGCTCACGGGCGAAGGAGGGAAGGTTCCGGCGCCGGTGAAGCCCCACGACGGCCTGGAGGAAGGCGCGGTGGGGGGCAAGCGTGTTGGCCCAGTTGGCGAGCCGCGCCGTCAGGGTCCCGAGGCGTCCCACGAGGTCGGTGTTGCCGAGGAACCGGTCCTGGAGCGAGACCCCGCGCTGCTTCGCCTCCACCGCCCGCGCCCGCAGCATGAGGCGCGGGAAATCCACCTGCCAGCGGTGCGGCGGGGTGTAGGGGCAGTGGTTGTAGCAGAGCTTGCACTGATAGCAGAGATCCACCACCCGCTTGAGGGCCCCGGGCGCGAGCTTCTCGGCGTCGCCGTCCACCTCCTCGGTGTCGAGGCTCACGAACAGATCCTTGAACGAGGGGCAGAGCGTGATGCAGCGGCGGCAGCCGTTGCAGATGTCGTAGACCCGGCGGAGCTCCTGCTCCACCTTGGGAAGCTCCCAGAAGGCCTCAGAACGAATATCGAGTGTCATCGCACTGGCCCCCCTCACCCCACTTATAATCCCCTCACCTTCATCCTCTCCCCCTGAGGGGGAGAGGGCAGGGTGAGGGGGGGAGAGGAGAAGAGGTGAGAGGCGCGTCTAGATGGCGTCCGCGGGTTCTTTGCCGGCGATCTGCTTCAGGCCCTTGGTGAAACGGCCGGCGTGGGACTTCTCGGCCTTGGCGAGCGTCTCGAACCACTCGGCCAGTTCGGGGAGCCCTTCCTCCCGGGCGGTCTTCGCCATACCCGGATACATCTGCGTATACTCGTAGGTCTCGCCCTCGACCGCCGATTTCAGGTTGGCCTCGGTCTTCCCGAAGGGCACGCCCGTGGCCGGGTCGCCGACTTCCTTCAAGAAGTCCATGTGGCCGAAGGCGTGGCCGGTCTCGGCGTCCGCGGTGTCCTTGAAGAGGCCGGCAATGTCCGGGAAGCCCTCGATGTCGGCGGCCCGGGCGAAATACAGGTACCGGCGATTCGCCATCGACTCCCCGCCAAAGGCATCCTTGAGGTTGTTGTGGCTCTTGGTTCCCTTGAGACTCTTTCCTGCCATGACGTCTTCCTCCTTGGGTGTGTGTGGGGTGAGCGAACGCTACCGGCGGTTCCGGGCCCGGCGCCGGGGTCCCTGCCGGGCCTGGCAGGCCGGGCAGCGACCGTAGAACTCGATGCGATGGTGCGAGATGGAAAGACCTGTCCGGACGGCCATCCGCCGGTCGAGGGACGGGTCCACCGGCGCGGTCAGGTCATGAATCCTGCCGCAGTCGGAGCACGTGAAGTGGTGGTGAACGCTGGCGTTGCCGTCGAACCGGGCCTTGCCGGCGTGGCGGCCGGGGGAGCCGCGCAGTTCCTCGACGATCCCCTCGTCCACGAGCAGCCGCAGGTTGCGATACACGGTGCCCAGGCTCACGCGGGGAAGGCGCCGGCGGACCTTCCGGTAGACCCACTCGGCGGTGGGATGGAGGTCGGTGCTCTGGACCACTTCCAGGATGAGCCGCCTGGGCCCCGTGAGCCGTAGGCCGCGACGCCGGAGCGCCTCCGGGCCTAGGCCGTTTGAACTATTGTTAGGAATGATTCTCATTACGAAAAGGAGCATACGGAAGGCCGGCGGGGTTGTCAAGGGGAAAACCCCTCGCCTATACTGAAGCGCCGTGAAAGGGACCTTCGTCAACGTCGCCGCGGTGCTCCTCGGAGGCGGCCTCGGGCTCCTCGTGGGCCACCGCCTGCCGGAGCGCCTTCGCGGGATCATCACCGACGGCCTCGGCCTCGCCACGATCCTGATCGGCGTGGGCCTGGCGCTCAAGGCGAGGAACATGCCGATCGTCATCGGGAGCCTCGTCATCGGCGGGCTCCTCGGCGAGTGGTGGAATCTGGAACGGCGCCTCGAGGCCGGCGGCGCCTGGCTCAAGGCCCGCACGGGCTCCACGGAGGGCCGCTTCGTGGCGGGGTTCGTCACCGCGAGCCTCGTCTACTGCGTCGGTCCCATGACGATCGTGGGCTCGATCCAGGCCGGGATCGACGGCAACGTGGACGTCCTCTACGCCAAGTCCGTGCTCGACGGCGCGGCGTCGGTGGCGTTCGCCTCCAGCCTGGGGGTGGGCGTCCTCTTCTCCTCCCTCACCGTGCTGATCGTCCAGGGAGGCCTCACGCTGCTGGGCAGCCAGCTCACCTTCCTGCTCGACGAGCGGATCCTGAACGAGGTCACCGGGACGGGGGGCGCGCTGATCCTGGGGATCGGGCTGCTCCTGTTGGAGATCCGCCGGCTCAGGATCGCCAACTTCCTGCCGGCGCTCCCCATCGCCGCCGCCCTCGCCGCCCTCGCCAGGTGATACACCCTCACCCCATCCCTCTCCCTCCCGGGGAGAGGGGGCGGTGAGGGCACCTCTTCTCCTCTCCCCCGCGCGGGGGAGAGGCAGGGTGAGGGGGGTGATTGCCCCGCGCCGTGACCGCGCGATAGAATCACACCTCAGGAGGTCTGACCCGATGCCCCATCCCCTCTGGCTCCGCATCGAAGGAGCCAGGCAGAACAATCTGAAAAACATCTCCCTGGCCCTTCCCCACGACCGCGTGACGGTCATCACGGGCGTCTCCGGCTCGGGCAAGTCCTCCCTGGCCTTCGACACGCTCTTCGCCGAGGGGCAGTGGCGCTACATCGAATCGCTCTCGACCTACGCCCGGATGTTCCTGGAGCGCGTGGACCGCCCGGACGTGGACCGCATCGAGCAGATCCGGCCCTCCATCGCCATCGAACAGAAGAATCCGGTCCGGACGGCGCGCTCCACCGTGGGCACGGCCACCGAAATCTACGATTACCTCCGGCTCCTCTTCGCGAAGATCGGCCGGGTCCACTGCCCTCAATGCGGCGCCGAGGGCGGTTCCGACACGGCGGAGACAGTCGTGGACACCCTCCTGCGCGAACACCCGGCCCAGCGCGCGCTCCTCGCCTTCCCCTTGGCCGTGCCGCCGGGGGCCAGAACGGGCGGCGCCGGAACCACCGAGTTCCTGGCGAGCCTCCTCCAGCGCGGCTTCGCGCGCGTGAAGGTGGGCGGGCGCGTGCTCGATCTCTCGCCGCCCCCCGATGTGGATCTGTCGGAAGCGCGCGAGATCCTCGTGGTCCTGGACCGGGTGATCCTCGCCCCCGAGCAGCGCGGGCGCCTCAGCGACTCCATGGAGATGGCCTTCAGGGAAGGGGGCGGGCGGGTGGAGGTCGAGGTCCTGGGGGGGGAGCCGCGCGTGTTCGCCCAGCAGTTCCGCTGCCCCAAGTGCAACCTGACCCTGGCGCGCCCCCAGCCGCTGCTCTTTTCGTTCAACCATCCCCTGGGCGCCTGCCCGGACTGCAAGGGCTTCGGCAACATCCTCCGGTACGACGAGGCGCGCCTGGTCCCCGACCCGTCGAAGAGCCTCGCCGACGGCGCCGTCGAGCCGTGGAGCCATCCCTCGGGGCGCTGGTACCAGAAGGAGCTCCTCAAGGCGGCCAAGCGCCGGGGCCTGGATGTCTCGCGCCCGTACGCCGACCTCACGGACGCGGACAAGCAGTGGCTCCGGGAGGGAGAACGACACTTCTCCGGGATCCGCGGCTTCTTTGAGGAGGTGGAAACCTACCGCTACAAGCTCCACGTACGCGTCTTCCTCTCGCGGTACCGGAGCCAGTTCCCCTGCCCCCGCTGCTCGGGCGCCCGCCTCAAGGCCGAGGCCCTGGCGGTGAAGGTCGGCGGGCTCACCATCGCCGAGTGCACAGCCCTGACGGTGGAGGAGCTGGCGCGCTTTCTGCGCGGCCTCGGGCTCCGCGCCTGGGAGGAGGCCGTGGCGCGCGAGATCCTGAAGCAGCTCCACGCCAAGCTCGGCTTTCTCCTCCGGGTGGGCCTGAGCTATCTGACCCTGTCGCGCCAGACGCGCACGCTCTCCGGCGGCGAGGCCCAGCGGATCAACCTGGCCAACCAGCTCGGCTCCCAGCTCGTGGGAACCCTCTACGTGCTCGACGAGCCGTCCATCGGCCTCCACGCCCGCGACACCGCGCGCCTGGCCGAGCTCTGCCGGGAGCTGGCCTACGCCGGCAACACCGTCGTGGTCGTCGAGCACGACCGGACCTTCATGGACGCTGCCGACTACCTGGTGGAGCTCGGCCCCGGCTCGGGCGAGCGCGGCGGCGAGGTCGTGTTCGCGGGAAGCCGCGCCGAGTTCCTGAAGGACGCCCGGTCGCTGACGGCGCGCTACCTGACCGGCCAGGAGTCGATTCCGACGCCGCCGGCCCGCCGGGAGGGGCGCCGCCAGCTCACCCTCGTGGGGGCGCGGGAACACAACCTCAAGGACCTCACGCTGAAAGTTCCCCTCCACGCGCTGACCTGCGTCACGGGCGTGTCGGGCTCGGGCAAGTCCACCCTGGTCCACGACACGCTCTACCGCGCAGTGGCGCGGGCCTTCAAGGTCGAGTTCGAGCCGCCCGGAGCTTATGACTCCCTCCTCGGGCTCCCATATCTCAAGGGGGTGAGGCTCATCGACCAGGAGCCGATCGGCCGCACGCCGCGCTCGAACCCGGTGACGTACGTCAAGGCCTTCGACGAGATCCGGAAGCTCTACGCCGGCCTCCCGCGGGCCAAGACGGTCGGCCTCGGCCCCGGCGCGTTCTCCTTCAACGTGCCCGGCGGGCGCTGCGAGGCCTGCCAGGGCAACGGCTTCCAGAAATTGGAAATGTACTTCTTCGAGGATGTGTATGTCACGTGCCAGGAGTGCGCGGGCAAGCGCTATCGCCTCGAGGTGCTCCGCGTGACCTACAAGGGGAAGGATGTGAGCCAGGCCCTCCAGCTGACCGTGGACGAGGCAGTGGAGTTCTTCTCCGCCCAGCCGTTGCTCGTCCGCCGGCTCGAGGTGCTCCAGGAAGTGGGGCTCGGCTACCTCCGGCTGGGGCAGCCCGCGACGACCCTCTCCGGCGGCGAGGCCCAGCGCCTGAAGATCGCCGCCGAACTGGGCGCGCGCCCCACCACCGACTTCCTCTACATCCTGGACGAGCCGACGACCGGCCTCCACCTGGACGACGTGAAGAAGCTCCTCGCCGTCCTGAACCGGCTGGTAGACGCGGGGAACACCGTGGTGGTGGTCGAGCATCACCTGGACGTCATCAAGACCGCCGACTGGATCGTGGATCTGGGGCCGGAGGGGGGCGACGCCGGGGGGGAGATCGTGGCCGAGGGGACGCCCGAGCAGGTGGCCCAGAGCGGAGGGTCCTACACGGGAAAGTTCCTCAGGGAGCTGCTACCGCGATTCAATGGCCGCGAGAGACGCGGCAGGGGAAGCCATGGAAACTCCCGGCCATCTCATTGAGAATGCCGGCCTTCTCATCCTCGGCCTGCTCGTCTATTCCTACGTCGGCCGCTGGCTCCCGTCCCATCGGCCCGAGCGCCGGCTCCTGCGCCAGCTCGTCCTCGGGCTCCTGTTCGGCGCGATCACCATGATCATGATGATCGAGCGGATCGAGATCCGGGACGGGCTTTTCATCGACGCGCGCTGGGTTCCCGTGGCGCTCGTCGGCCTCTTCGAGGGGACGACCGCCGGCCTTATCTCGGGGGTCATCGGCGCCGCGTACCGGATCTGGGGGTGGGGATGGGGCTGGGGGGCAGGGGCGCTCCCGGGTGTCGTCTCGCTCCTCCTGACCGGGCTGGCCGCCGGGTTGGCCCACCGCTGGGCCGGCGGGGGAGAACGAGTGGGCTGGCGCCATACCCTGTCCCTCAGCGCCGTCGTGTGCCTGATCGTCGCCGGCGCCTACCTCTCCGCCGGCGACTACGGCGCCCGCCTCCTGGCGCACGTGTGGTGGGTGCTCCTGCTCACGATCGTCCTGGGCATCACGCTCGTGGGAAGCATGCTGCGCGATCAGATCGAGCGCGAGCGGCTCCTGGAGGAGCGCGCCCGCTTCCGCGCCGTCCTCGACGAGGCGACGGACGCCATCCGCATCGTCGATCCCGACACGCTCAGGATCCTCGAGACGAACCGGAGGGACTCGGAGCTGACCGGGGTGAGCCGCGAGGCGCTCATCGGCCGCCGCGTGGACGACCTCTGGCCCCGCGACCCCGCGACGCGCGCGGCCCACGAGGCGTTCGTGGGGCAGACCCTGGAGAAGGGCGAAGCCACGAGCGACGCCCTCCCGCACCGGACGCGGGCCGGGAAGCCCTCCTACCTCGGCGGCACCGGGCGCGTGGTCGAGTACGGGGGAAAGCGCTTCGCCGTCTTCATCTTCCGCGACATCACGGACCGCCTCAACGCCGAGGAGGCCCGGCGGGAGGCCGAGGCCATGAAGGCCATCACAGAACTGGCGCGGGCCACGGCTCACGAGATCAACAACCCCCTCACCGCGCTGATCGGCAATCTCGAGCTGCTGCGGACGCATGGGCTGGCCGAGAGCGAGAAGCCGAAGTGGGTGGACGTCGCGGTGGACATGGGCTTCCGCATCCGCGACATCGTGGCGCGCCTGATGCGGATCACCCGGCGAGAAGTCGATCGGGGGATTCCAGAGATGCCCATGCTGGATATCCGTAGATCGAGCGATCCGGACCCCGATCGCCCGGGACAGGGTGACTAAGCTCTTTTATGGCTGGGTCGTCGTGGGCGGGGCGTTCGTCGTCCTGTTCACGGCCTACGGCACCCAGTACGCCTTCGGAGTCTTCTTCGCGGCGCTCCTCGACGAGTTCGGGTGGAGCCGGGCCAGCCTGTCGGGCATCTTTTCCCTCTACGCCTTCCTCTACTGTGTGCTCGGCCTCCTGGCGGGGCGCCTGACCGACCTGTGGGGCCCGCGCGTCGTGATCGCGATGGGAGGGGTCTTCCTCGGGGTGGGCCTCGCCGGCATGAGCTGGGTCAGCCAGCTCTGGCATCCGTACCTCCTCTACGGCATCGTGGCGGCCCTCGGCATGAGCACGGCGTACGTGCCCTGCAACGCCACAGTGGTGAAGTGGTTCGTCAGGCAGCGGGGGCTCGCGCTGGGCGTGGCCACGAGCGGTGGGAGCCTGGGAACCTTTGCCCTGCCCCCTGTGGCCGCTGCGCTGGTGGGAGCGTTGGGCTGGCGATGGGCCTACGTGCTCTTCGGCGCGGGCATTTTCCTCACCCTCAATCTCGTGGCGACCGTCATGCGGCGCGACCCCGAGGTCCTGGGCCTCAGTCCCGACGGTGCCGCCTGGTCAGCGGCGACGGCTGCGCCGGCGACGCCGGAGATTCAGTGGCCGCTCCGCCTAGCCATCCGCACGGGAGCGTTCTGGCTGATCTTCGGGGTGTTCACGGCCACGTGGATCCCGGTCTTCATCCCGCTGGTCCACATCGTCCCCTTCGCGCGGGACTTCGGGATGTCGTCCCTCGTCGCCTCCACCGTCTTGAGCGCTCTCGGCATCGCCGCGGTGATCGGCCGGCTGGCCATGGGAGCGGTGTCCGACAGGATCGGACGGAGACCCGCGCTCGCGCTGGTCATCGCGCTCCAGACCGCGGCGTTCCTGGGGTTCACGCTCGTCCACGGCCTCCCGTCGCTCTACCTCGTGGCCCTGGGGTTCGGCTTCTCGTACGGCGCGGTGTCCACGCTCTTTCCCGCCATCGTGGGCGATTTCTTTGGGCGCGAGCAGGCCGGCAGCCTGGTCGGGTTCCTCTTCGCGCTGGCGGGGTCCATGGCGGCCTGGGGGCCGCTCGCGGCCGGGGCGATCTACGATGCCACGGGCGCGTACACGCGGGCGTTCCTGCTGAGCGCGGCGTCCAACGGCGTGGCCCTCGTGCTCCTCGCCTTCGCCCGCCCTCCCCGGCGCGGACCGGCGTAGGGTATACTCCCCCCTGTTATGGACCGGGCTCTGGCGGCGTTGCTGGACGAACTGGCGCGCTTCGGTGAGGAAAACGACGCGCGCGAAAGCGAGCGGCCCAAGCGGATGCTAAACATCACCCCGGACACGGGCCGCCTGCTCTGGATCCTGGTCCAGGCGGCCCGCGCGACGCGGATCCTCGAGGTGGGCACCTCCAACGCCTACTCGACGATCTGGCTCGCCGACGCGGCGCGCGCCACCGGGGGCCACGTCATCACGCTCGAGCAAAACCCCGACAAGGTGAAGCTCGCCCGCGCGAATCTGGCCCGCGCCGGACTGGCCGACCGGGTCGAGATCCGAGAGGGAAACGCCGCCGAGGTCCTGGCCGGTCTCCCGGGGCCGTTTCACTTCGTCTTCCTCGACGCGAACCGGGCCAGCTATGCGACGTACCTCGACCTCGCCCTGCCCAAGCTCGTGCCCGGCGGGCTCCTCGTGGCCGATAACGTCATTTCCCACGCGCACGAGCTGACGGAGTATCTCGCGCGCGTCAAGTCCAACCCCGTTCTCTTTTCCGTTACGGTGCCCGTCGGCAAGGGCGAGGAAGTCTCCCTCAAGCTGAGGTAACGCGTGACGATAGTCCAGGAAAAGACCACGCGCGTCGGGGGGATGACCATCTTCTACCGGGAGGCCGGCGCTGGCGAGCCCATCCTCCTCCTCCACGGCGTGCCCACCTCCTCCTATCTCTGGCGCCGCCTGCTGCCGCGCCTCGCCCACTTCGGGCGCGCCGTGGCTCCCGACCACTACGGCTTCGGCAGGTCAGACAAACCCGCCGACGCCGACTACTCGGTGCCCGGCTACGTCCGCTACCTGGAAGGCTTCACTGCCGCCCTCGGGCTGGACCGCCTCCATCTCATCGTGCACGATTTCGGCGGCCCGTTCGGGCTCGCCTTCGCCATCACCCATCCCGAGCGCATCCGAAGCCTGGTCATCCTGAACACGATCTTCTACTCGGACTACGAGTGGCACCCGCTGGCGAAGATCTGGCGGACGCCCGGGGAGGGCGAGCGCCTGATGGCCGGATGGACGCGGGAGCGGTTCGGCAAGGGCATGCTCAAGTGGCTCGCGCACCCCGAGAATCTGACCGCCGCGGATCTGGACACGTACTACGAGTCCATCGCCGATCCGGCCATGAGGGCGGCCATCCTCAAACTGTACCGGAATACCAACCCCGCGGATCACCCGGAGTGGGAAGGGCGCCTGGCACAGCTCGGGGTTCCCGCGCTGATCATCTGGGGGCGCCGCGATCCCTTCCTCTCTGCGGAATGGGCGGAGCGGTTTCACCGGGACCTCAAGGGCTCCGCCCTCGCCATCCTGGATGACGCCGGTCACTTCGTTCAGGAAGACCAGCCTGAAGCGGTCGCGCAGCTCATCGAGGCGTTCTACGGGAGGCGTCCGTCGTAATGGCTACACGCGCGCGGTCGGATTGGTGCTGTTGTCCCTCGTGAGGTCGAGGATCAGCTCCTGGCCGGCCTCGACGGTGAACCTGAGGTCCCACAGCCATTCCGTCTCTGCCCCGCCGATCAGGTGATATGCCCCGGGCAGCAGCCGGTCGAACTGGTACGACTGGCCGAACGGGACACGGGCGTGCGCGCGAGGCCCATCCTTGTCAAGCCCCTGGACAACGAGGAAGGCCTCACGCGGCGGCTCGGGTTTTCCCCACGTCACCTTCCCCCTGACGCTGGCCCACCGCTCCGTCTCGCGTGGCGGCGTGGAAGGGACGGCCCGCGCCGCCGCTTTGGCCGGCGCCACCGCTTTGGCCGGCGCCGCGGCTTTGTCCGCGGCCGCGGCGCTGACGAGCCAGTGCAGCGCATGCTTCATTTCCTCGGAGTCGGGATCCCCGCGGCTGACGACATACCGGAATATTTCCTCGGCTTCTTTCCGCCGGTCCAGGCGACTCAGCGTCAGGCCGAGGCCATGCCAGAGTCTCAGGTCGTCCGGCTCGACTCGAAGGGCGTCGTAGTAGACCTTCCACGCCCCCTGGAGGTCACCGCGACCGATCAGCGCTTCCGCCTGCTCGCGCGGGCTCACGCTGGCCGGCACGGGCGGGGACTCGACCAGTTCAACCGGGGCCTCGGCTTCCTCGGCGGG